>Ga0213876_10002644_pt1 | contig 10464 bp, 8 predicted proteins | sample BarmaccomBMRX_R9_FD_160113 | JGI IMG/M metagenome (GOLD analysis project Ga0213876, IMG submission 160113) | Root-associated microbial communities from Barbacenia macrantha in rupestrian grasslands, the National Park of Serra do Cipo, Brazil - RX_R9 | ecosystem: Host-associated > Plants > Roots...
GCTGCTGTTGCGGCTGATGGCGCGGTTCGGGGATCCCGAAGTCCGGGCGGAGGCGATGCGGCGCTACATCCGCTTCCTCGCCAACCCCGAGTCGGTCGCCCCGAATCTGCGCGAGGCGCTCTTGCGCATCGTTGCGATGCAGGGCGATGCCGCCACCTTCGACCGCTTCCTCGCCATGCTCCGCGCCTCGCGCGACAATCTCGAGCGCGAGCAACTCGCGCACGTCATGACCAGCTTCGAAGCGCCGGCGCTGGTCGAACGGGCGCTCGACTTCGCGCTCGGCCCGGAGGCGCTGTCCGGACAGGGAGCCTGGCTCGTCGACGACATCGCCAATTGGCATCCCGACGCCGCCTGGCGCTACGCGCTGACCCACCAGGACAGGATGCCGGCCGACAGCGAGACGCAGCTCATGTTCATGCCGATGATCGCGGAGCATGCACACGATTCGGGCCGGGCGATCGAGCTGATGGCCTATGCGCGCAAACAAATCCCCAAAAGCGACTGGCACACCAGCGAAGAGTCCGCGCTCGAGATCGCCTTTCGCGCCAAGATCGCCCGCGAGATCGTGCCCAAGATCGACGCATGGCTCGAAAGGCACCCGGGCTAATCCGGTTGCGGGCCTTGGCGCCCTGCTCTATCCGCTTGTTTAACGACAGAAATAGAACGGACTCCTATGGGGATCAGGTGTCTTCTCTATGTCAGCGAGAGTTGTCTCGCATGGCCGGACGACGCGCACGAGGTCGACGACATCGTGACCAATGCCCGCGCTCGTAACGAACAGCTCGGCGTGACCGGCGCACTCATCTACACGCGGACGCATTTCGCGCAGGTTCTCGAAGGCGAGACCGCGGCGATCGACGCGGTCATGACCTCGATCCGTGCCGATGCACGCCATCGCAACCTTTGCGTCGTGGCCGACGAGGCGCTCGCGACGCGACATTTTCCCGACTGGACCATGGCCTATTCCGGCCCATCCTTCTATGTAGACCGGCAGATTCGGCCGCTCCTCACCGACGCGACCGACCCGGCCCGCCGGCGACGCGCCGGCGCCGTCCTGCTCGCCTTCATCCGCGAGTTCGCCGCCGATTCGAAGCGGGAAAGCGGATGAATTCGTTCTGGTCATTACCACCAAAAGACTGTTAGCTCGCCCGCAATGTCGCGTTCCCAAGCCGCTTTCTCGCCTGCCCCGCCCGCCGCGGCGGACCGCCTCGCCTACATCGTCGACGACGATCGCGACATGCGCATGTCGCTGCGCATGCTCCTCCAGGAAGATGCGATCGACGCCCGTCCCTTCCTCGCCGCGGCGGACTTCCTCGATGCCCTTCCAGAGCTGCGGCCGGGCCCGGTCCTGCTCGACGTGCGCATGCCGGAGATGGACGGCATCGCTCTGCTCGAGGCGATGATCGAGCGCGGCGTGCGCTGGCCCGTCATCATGATGACCGGCCATGCCGAAGTGCCGCTGGCGGTCCGCGCGATGAAGCTGGGGGCCATCGACTTCCTCGAAAAGCCGTTCCCTTACGAGGAGCTGTCGGCGCTGATGGACCGCGCCTTCGACCTCATCGAGGCGCAGGTCCGGCACGGCGGCGACGCCCGCGAGCGGATCGAGCGGCTGACGGCGCGGGAGCGGCAGATCCTCGACGCGGTCGCCCGCGGCCTCTCCAACAAGGAGATCGCCTCCGAGCTCGACCTCAGCCACCGCACGATCGAGATGCACCGCGCGCGGATGATGCGGCGCCTCGGCGCCCGCCGCATCTCCGAGGCGATCGCGCTGGCCTCCGGCCTCGATCGCTGACGACGCGCCGCGGGCATACCGTGTTCGCACGGTATTGATCCGCAACCGCCGATTGACCCAGATTGACCACAATCGCGGCCGTCACTGGTCGTGACCATCGCGAGGGCGGGTCCGGAAATTCCCCCCACGAACTGCCGGGCCCGCCCTTTTCTTGTGCCTCAGCCGCGCCCGACGCTCGGCAGGGTGAGGCGGAAGACGGAGCCGCCGCCGGGCGCCGGCTCGGCCCAGATGCGCCCGCCATGGGCCTCGACGATCGTCCGGCAGATGGACAGGCCGACTCCCATCCCCTCCTCCTTGGTGGAGTTGAACGGCTCGAACAGGATCTCGCGCATCGCGGGATCGATGCCGCGGCCGGTGTCCCGAACGGCGATCTCGACCATGTCGCCGGAGGGCGCGGCGCGGATGCACAGGCACCGCTCGGCGCTTTCCTCCATCGATTCGATCGCGTTGCGCATCAGGTTGAGCAGCACCTGCTGGATCTGGATCGGGTCGCCCAGCACGGCCAGCGCCGGGCTCACCTCCTGCCGGAAATCGACGTCGGCGTCGCCCTTGCCGATCGAGACCAGAGCCCGGGCCTCGGCGATCAGCTCGGCGACGAGGGCGGGCTCCTTGCGCGCATCGCCATGCACCAGCATCGCCCGCAGCCGTCGGATGATGTCGCCCGCGCGGATCGCGCACCCCGACGCCGCCTCGATCGCGAACAGCAGCTCCGCCTCGCCCGCCGTATCGCCCCGATCGATCGCGCGGCCCGCCACTTCCAGATAATTGCCGATCGCCGCCAGCGGCTGGTTCAGCTCGTGCGCCATCGCCGAGGCCATCGCGCCCATCGCGCTCACCCGGGAGCCGTGGATGAGCTGGTTCTGGAGGCGGTGGAGCTTGCGGTCCACCTCCTCGCGCGCGCGGCGCTCCGCGTCGATGTCGAGCAGTGCCACGACGCCGCCGACCACGGTTCCCGCCGCGTCCCGCACCGGCCGGCCGGAGACGCGGCCCCAGAAGAAGGAGCCGTCCCCGCGGCGGTAGTTGACGTCGAGCGACGGCTCCTCCTCGCCGGCCAGCGCCATGCGGGCGAGCGGATATTCGTGGCTTTCGACGCGCCGTCCGTCGGCGTGATAGCCGACCCACTCGCCGTAGGAGTGGATGTCCGGCGAGTGGAGGATCGGGTGGCGCAGCATGTGCTCGACATGCTTGTTGCCCTCGATGATCCGCCCGGAAGGCAGTTCGGCGAGGATGAGGCCCACCGGCACGGCGTCGAAAATGGTGCGCAGCTGCGCCTCGCGGGCCGCGAGCGCCTCCTCGGCGCGCTTGCGGTCCTCGATCGAAACGGCCGCTCCGACGATGAAGTCGGGCCGGCCGTGCGCGTCGCGCACGATTGACGCCTCGATTGCCACCCACACGTAACCGCCGCTTTTGCGGCGGTACCTCTTCTCCATCAGGAAGATCTCGGACCGGCCTTCGATCAGGTCGTCGAACAAGGCAAGATTGCTGGTGAGATCGTCCGGATGGGTCAGGTCGCGAAAGTCCGAGCCGACCAGTTCGTCCGCGGGAAAGCCGGTGAGGCGCGTGAAGGCGGGATTCACCATCATGATCCGGCCTTCGATCGACGTCTGTGCTATCGCGACGGCGGCCGCGTCGAAGATTCGGCGGTGCAAGCCCGCGTCCGCGCCGCTCTCCCTCGTCGAATCGCTCGCCACGCTGCCGCCGTCCATTGCCCGTCTCCCCGCCCGCCACCCTATGGCCGGGGGCGGAAAGCGCAAGCTTCCTAACGGCTTGGCCGGGCCGTCAGCCCTGGATGACGTGCGGGACGAAGCGGGCGGCGTTGCCGGTGATCGGCCCGTCCTCGCGAATCCCCATCCCCGCCGGCTCGCCGTCGACGATCCAGGCGCCGATCACCGGCCGCTTCTCGCCTTCGCCCGGCAGGTCGTACAGCGCCTGGTAGATGAAGCCCTCCTCGCCATAGTCGCCGCCGGTCGCCGCTTCGGTCGCGCCGCCGCGCCGCACCTCGATGTTGGCGCCCTCGCGGGCAAGCAGCGGCTTCTTCACATAATCGCCGGCGAGCGGCGCGTGCGATGCCGGCAGCAGGTTCGGGTGGTTCGGGAACATCTCCCATAGCAGGGGAAGTACCGCCTTGTTGCTCCACATCATCTTCCAGATCGGCTCGATCCAGGCGGTCTCCTCCATCGTCGCCACCGCGTTGCGCCCGAACGCCTCGTTGACCAGCCATTCCCACGGGTAGAGGTGATAGATGCCCGACATCGGCCGCAGGTCCATGTCGACGAACTGCGTCCCGTCCCAGCCGATGTCGGCCATCAGGATCGGCACCGTTTCCAGGCCCGCCCGCTCGGCGAGGTCGCGCATGTAGGCGACGGTGACCGTGTCCTCGCCCGCCTCGTCGGCGATATGGGCGAAGTGGACGCAATCCTCGAACGAGGGCGCGATGTCCTTCCACTTGGCCGCGAGCTTGTCGTGGAGGCTGTTATACTGGTCGAGGCCGGGGAAGACCTCCTCCTTCCAGTCCCACTGCACCACCGCCGCCTCGAGCAGGGCGGTCGGCGTGTCACAGTTGAACTCGAACAGCTTGGGCGGACCCTTGCCGTCGTAGCCGAGATCGAAGCGACCGTGGTTGAGCGCCGGCGGCTCCTCGTTCCACATGTCGCGGATCGCCTTGTGGCAATAGTCCGGGATGCCGAAGCGGCCGAGCAGGCCCTTATCGAGGATGGCCTGCCCCGCCTCGAGGAACAGCCGGTAGAGCTCGGCGGTCGCGCCCTCGATCTCGGCGATCTCGGCGCGCGAGAAGGCGTAGCAGGTGCCCTCGTCCCAATAGGGACGTCCGTCGGCGGTGTGCCAGATGAGGCCGAGCGCCTCGACCTTGGCCTGCCAGCCGTCGCGCGGGTGCAGGGTGCGGCGCTCCATCAGCCGCCCCGGCCGGCGGCGAAGTGGCCGGACGAGCCGAACCCGCCGCGGGCGATATGCGACGCGCTCACCCCGGCCGGCGTGTAGTGCGATCCCGCCGGCGCGACATAGCCGCCGCCGCGCGCCAGGCCGCCGATCGGCGGGACGAAAGTGCCGCGCGGAATATAATACCAGCCATAATGATGGTAACCGCCAACCGCCCGGTAATTGCGGTCGCAATTGCGGTCCTCGACCCGGTTGCCCTTCTCGTCGGTGCAGACGGCGGTGTTCTCGGCGGCGTTCCAGCCATTCTTGGCGTCGAACTTCGGCCCGCACCCGGCGGCGAGCAGGGCCGCCGAAACGGCCGTGGTGATCCGCAATTCCCCCTTCTTGAACATCGCCTTGCCCCCTCGTTCGACAGCGACCCTAGCAAAGCCGGGCCCGCGATCAAATCCTCGCCCTACCCGCCCGACGGGAATCGCGATATGAGGGGATTGTGGGGCGATATTTCTCCCGTCTGAGGCCGGGCCTCCTGGGGCTGCTCTTTGCGGCGATGCTGCTGCGCCTGCTCGTTCCCGCCGGCTTCATGTTCGCGAGCGACGGGCACGGATCCCCGACCCTCGTACCGTGCGACGGCGTCGCCGCCGCGGCGCCGGCCCACGCGATGCACGGGGCGCATCACGTCCCGCCGTCTCATCCCGCGCATCGCCAGCAAGCCTCCTGTCCCTATGCCGCGCTTGCGGCGCCCGTGCTTCCGCCGCTTCCCGCCCCCCTCGCCGCGCCGCCCGCCGTGGTGCCGGCGCCCGCCCCGGTTGCGCCGCGCGCGAGCGTCGCCGACCGCCAGGAATCGGTCCGGCCTCCCTCGACGGGACCGCCGCACGCCGCCTGAAGCCGCCGCGGCGCTTGCGCCGCCCGCAGCCCATCAGGGGGAATTTTCATGCTCACCGGCCCGCGCGCGGCACCCGCCGCGTGCCTGTTCCTTTTCGGCAGCGTGCTGCTCGCCGCGCCGGCGCGCGCCGCCGACACCGACCCGCCGATCGTCATCGTCGGCCAGCGCGGCGCGAGCGACGCCTCGGTCGACGCCGACCGCCTCGCCGAGACCACCACTCTCCTCAATCCGGAGGACAGCCTGCGCTACCTGCCGAGCCTGTTGGTCAGGAAACGCCATATCGGCGACACCCAGGCGCCGCTCGCCACCCGCACGTCCGGCGTCGGCGCGAGCGCGCGCAGCCTCATCTATGTCGACGGCATCCTCCTCTCGGCGCTGATCGGCAACAACAACAGCACCGCCTCGCCGCGCTGGGCGATGATCTCGCCCGAGGAAATCGCGCGGGTCGACGTGCTCTACGGTCCCTTCTCGGCCGCCCATCCCGGCAATTCGGTGGGCGCGGTCGTTGCCATGACCACCCGCCTCCCGGACAAGGCCGAAGGCTCGCTCAAGGCGGCGACGAGCGTGCAGAGCTTCGACCAGTACGGCAGCCATGGCCTGTTCCCCTCCTACCAGCTCGCCGGGACCCTCGGCGGCAGGGCGGGGAGGCTGCGCTGGTTCGTCGCGGCGGACGCCGTCGACAGCCGCGGCCAGCCGCTCGCCTACGTAACGGTTGCGCGCGGCGCGGCGGGAAGCGGCGGCCTCGCCGTCGGGGGCGGCTATGCCGATGTGAACCGCGCCGGTGCGCCGATCTGGGTGATCGGCGCCGGCGGCATCGAGGCGCAGCGGCAGGAGACGCTGAAGGTCCACCTCGCCTACGACCTCGCCGCGAACCTGCGCCTCTCCTACCGCGGCGGCCTGTTCCTCAATGCCACGTCGGCCGAGGCGGAGAGCTACCTCTCGCGGGGCGGGCCGGTTTATGCAGGGTCCCTGAACCTCGGCGGGACTCCCGCATCGGTCCCTGCGGGTGCCTTTTCCAGCAACGTCTACCGCCTCGCCGAGCGGCATTGGATGCACGCGCTGTCGCTCGAAGGCCGGGCCGGCGGTTGGAGCTGGCGCGCGCTCGGCTCCATCTACGATTTCGACAAGGACGCGCAGCGCCTCCCGTCCGGCGCCCTTCCCGCCGCGCAATCCGGCGGTCCCGGCGTCCTCGTCCGGCTCGACGGCACCGGCTGGCAGACGCTGGATATCGACCTCCATCGCGGCGGCTTCGGCGCCGGGGCCCATCACGACCGCTTCACGTTGCGGAGCGAACGCGGCGCCACGGCCGACTGGCTCCGCGGTGCGGAAGGCCCTCTGGCGCAGGCGGCACGCGGCCATACCCGCACCGACGCCTTATGGGCCGAGCAGGGCGTGGCCCTCGCCCACCGCCTCCGCCTTACCCTCGGCGGCCGCTATGAATGGTGGCGGGCCTATGGCGGCTTCAACTTCTCCGCCGCGCCGGCGCTGGCGGTGACCCAGCCGACCCTCTCGCGCGCCACCTTCTCGCCCAAGGCGACGCTCGGATTCCAGCCTGCCCGAGGCTGGAGCCTGACCCTCTCCACGGGCCAGGCGTGGCGCTTCCCGACCGTCCAGGAGCTCTATCAGGCCATCTCCACCGGCCCCACCCTCACCGTCCCCGACCCGCACCTGCGGCCCGAGCGCGCGCGGTCGGAGGAGCTGGCCATCGAGCGGCGGACGGCGTCCGGGCGGATCCGCCTGTCGCTGTTCAACGAAGCGGTCCGGGACGCCCTCATCAGCCAGACGGCGCCGCTCGTCCCCGGCTCGACCACCCTGTTCAGCTACGTCCAGAATATCGGCGCGACGCGGACCCGCGGCCTCGAGCTCGCCTTCGAGCAGCGCGGGGTGCCGATCCCGGCGCTGGACCTGTCCGGCAGCATCACCCTCACCGACCCGAAAGTCCTGCGCGACGCCGCCTTTCCGGCCGCCGAGGGGAAGCTGATCCCCCAGGTCCCCCGACGCCGCGCCACCCTCGTCGCCACCTGGCACGCAGGCGGAGGCGCCGCCTTCACTCTTGCCGGCCGCTACGCCAGCCGCTCCTACGCCACGATCGACAATTCGGACCCGATCGGCCACACCTACCAGGGCTTCGAAGGCTATGTCGTCCTCGACGCCCGCGCGACCGTCGCCGTCGGCCAAGGCTGGCGCTGGGCCGTCGGCGTGGAGAACCTCACCGACCGCCGCTACTACCTCTTCCACCCCTTCCCCGGCCGCACCGTCACCGCGGAGCTGCGCTACGGCTGGTGAGGCCGACCCGCTTGCCTGAGCGAAGCTCGGGGCGCTACTCTCGCCCGTGTTCGGGAGTGAGCGCGTGGCGGATCTGGGCGGGGGAGCGAAGGGGGAGGAGCATTCCGCCGGCGCCTGGGCGGCGGGCGCCGCGGCGCCCTTCCAGGCGATGGCCGATTCGATCGACCAGATGATCTGGTCGACCCGCCCTGACGGCTTCCACGATTATTACAACCGCCGCTGGTATGAATATACCGGCGTCCCCGATGGCTCGACCGACGGCGAGGCCTGGAACGGCATGTTCCACCCGGACGACCAGCAGCGCGCCTGGACCGTATGGCGCCGCAGCCTCGCGACCGGCGATCCGTACCACATCGAATATCGCCTCCGGCACCGCTCCGGCGCCTATCGCTGGGTGCTCGGCCGGGCGCAGCCGGTGCGCGGGCCCGACGGCGCGATCGTCCGCTGGTACGGCACCTGCACCGACATCCACGACCTGAAGCTCGCCGAGGAGGCGCTGCGCGAGAGCGAGGCGCGGTTCCGGGCCATGGCCGACAGCGCCCCGGCGCCGGTCTGGGTGACCAATGCGGAAGGGATCGAGTTCGCCAACCGCGCCTATCTCGAATTTGCCGGACGGCCGGTGGAGGACATCGTCGGCGCGGGCTGGACGCGGTTCGTCCACCCCGACGACCTTTCCGCCATCCTCGCCCGCCGTATCGACGCCTGGCAGGACAAGGCGCCTTATCAGTTCGAGGCCCGCTTCCGCCGCGCCGACGGCGCATGGCGGCTGATGCACGCGAGCTGCAATCCGCGCGAGGCCGGCCCGGGCGGCTTCATCGGCTATGTCGGCCTCGCCACCGACATCACCGAGCAGCGTGCGGCCGAAGAGCGGCTGCGCGAGAGCGAGGCGCGCTATCGCATCGCGCTCTCGGCGGGGTCGCTGGGCGCGTGGAGCTGGGACGCGGCGAGCGACGTCGTCACCCTGTCCGACGAGGCGGCGGCGCTGTTCGGGGTGCCGGCGGGGCCGCTCGCCAAATGGGCGGAGCTCGCCAAGCTGATCGTCCCTGACGATGCCGAGCGGACGGCGCGCGCCATAGCGACGTCGCTGGAGAGCCGCAGCGACTACAGCGTCGAATATCGCGTCGTGCGCCCGGAGGGCGAGCAGATCTGGGTTAACACGGTCGCCCGGCCGATCTGCGATGCGGAAGGGCGGATCACCGGCATGATCGGCGCGGTCGGCGACGTCACCGCACGGCGCGCGGCCGAGACCAAGCTGCGCGAGCTCAACGAGACGCTCGAGCAGCGCGTCGCCGAGGAGATCGAGCGGCGCGGCGCCGCGGAGGAGGCGCTGCGCCAGGCCCAGAAGATGGAGACGCTGGGCCAGCTCACCGGCGGGGTCGCACACGATTTCAACAATCTGCTGCAGATCGTCCGGGGCAATCTCGAGATCCTCGTCCGCAACCTCCCCGAGGAGGCGGAGCGGCTGCGGCGGGCGACCGACAATGCGCTGCGCGGCACCGATCGGGCCGCCATCCTCACCCAGCGCCTGCTCGCTTTCTCGCGCCGTCAGCCGCTCGCCCCCAAGCCGCTCGACCTCAACAAGCTGGTGGCGAACATGTCCGATCTCCTCCACCGCACCCTTGGCGAGACGGTCGCGGTCGAAACCCGGCTCATCGGCGGCCTGTGGCGGATCGAGGCGGACCCGAACCAGCTCGAAAATTCTATCCTCAACCTCGCCGTCAATGCGCGCGACGCGATGGACGGGGGCGGCAAGCTGCTGATCGAGACCGAAAACGCCCAGCGCGACGATGGGCAGTTCGTCGTCCTCAAGGTCACCGACGACGGGTCCGGCATGGACGCGGCGACGGTGGAGCGCGCGTTCGAGCCCTTCTTCACCACCAAAGATGTCGGCAAGGGCACCGGGCTCGGCCTTTCGATGGTCTACGGGTTCGTCAAGCAATCCGGCGGTGACGTGCGCATCCTGTCCGAACCGGGGCGCGGCACGAGCGTCCAGATGTACTTCCCCCGCCTGCCGGCCTCGGCCGCACAGGCCGAAGGGGAGGAGGACGCGGCCCCGGTTCCTTCCGCCCTCGGCAAGGAGCGAATCCTGGTCTGCGAGGACGACGAGGACGTGCGGGCCTATTCGATCGAAGTGCTGCGCGAGCTTGGCTACGACGTGGTCGAGGCGGCGGACGGGGCGGCGGCGCTCGCCCTGCTGGAGAAAGGCGAGGCGGTGGATCTCCTCTTCACCGACGTCGTGCTCCCTGGCGGGCTGACGGGTGAGATGGTCGCCAAACGCGCCCGGGCGCTGCGGCCGGATCTGCCGGTCCTCTTCACCACGGGCTATGCGCGAAAGGCGATCTCACGGAACGGCCGCCTCGATCCGGATATCGAGTTGATCGCCAAACCCTTCACCTACGGTGAACTGGCGGCGCGGGTGCGGGACCTGCTCGACGGGCAGGGCGCCGCGCGCTGAGCACAAAAAAAAAGCGGCTCTCGGGCCGCTGGATCCCTCCGGTGCTGGACAAATTTGAGCCCGGAGGCGCCACCGGGGGGGGGGAGGTTGGCGCGTCCGGGCTCATGTCGTGGATAGCGAGAGCGGGGGGGCAAAAGGTCACTATCCGAACTG
>Ga0213876_10002645_pt1 | contig 10464 bp, 11 predicted proteins | sample BarmaccomBMRX_R9_FD_160113 | JGI IMG/M metagenome (GOLD analysis project Ga0213876, IMG submission 160113) | Root-associated microbial communities from Barbacenia macrantha in rupestrian grasslands, the National Park of Serra do Cipo, Brazil - RX_R9 | ecosystem: Host-associated > Plants > Roots...
GCGAGACGAACAGCAATTTCGGCTTCAACCTTCCGTGGTGGGATCGCTGGTTCGGAACTTATCGAGCCGAGCCCGAGGAAGGCCACGAGAAGATGACGATCGGGATCGAGCAATTCCGCGATCCGCGTGAATTGCGGCTCGACCGCATGCTGGTGCAGCCCTTCCGTGAGGATGTCGGCGCTTACCCGATGGGCCATCGGGAGGCGCAACCGCACTTGTCATTCCCGGCCGAGCGCTCCGAAGGAGTGCGAGGGGAAGGGAAATCATGAGCCACACTGCTTCCTGGCCCCAAAGCTAGCGAATGCGAGCATCGGGAAGGGGGTGACACGATGGTGCCCCACCTCACATGACGTGCAATTCGCCCTTCATGTTCGGGTGAAAGCGGCAGGTGTAGGGAAAGCTGCCGGCCTTCTTGACTTCGACACGTCCGGTCCCGCCCGCCGGGATCATGACGTCGAAGCCGCGTGTTCGGGCTTAAGCCTTGCGAAGGTTCCAGAAGAGGCTGAAGGAGCCGCGCGGTATGCCGCTGACCGTGTTGCGATACGCCGTCGCCTGGAAGAACTGACCCAACGGGAAATAGGGCGGGTCGTTCCAGAATTCCGTCTGGATTTCCCGGCAGATGCGCTGCTGCTCGGAGAGGTCGCCGGCATCGAGCCATTGGTTGCGAAGCGCGGTGAGCCTTGCGTTCGTCGGCCATCCGACAAAGCCCGGGCGCCCGATGGCGTTGAGCGAAAGATTGGCACCGGGCGAGAGAAGGTCGAAACCCGCCGAATAGGTGCAATGAGCGTTCCAGCCGCCATGCTCGGGCAGCTCCTGGCTGTTGCGCCTTTGCGTCACCGTACCCCAGTCGACCGCCTGATAGTCGAGGTTGATCCCGGCCTTGCGGAACATGTCGCCCGAGACCTCGCACATGGCCGTGATGACGGGAAAATCGGTGGCGGCGAGAAACACCACCTTCTCGCCCTTGTAGCCCGCCGCGGCGAGATCGCGCTTCACCTTGTCGTAGTCGGGCTTCGTCGGCAGGATGTCGATCCCGACATCGGTTGCGAGCGGGGAAGACGGCGTGAAGACGCCGGCCTTGTCGCGCCACATCTGCGGGTCGGTGCCGGCCGCCGCGGCCATGAAATCCGCCTGATTGAGGGCGCCGAGAAGGGCGTGCTTCACGGCTGGATTGTCGAAGGGCGGGTAGAGGCAGTTCAAGCGCATCAGCCCGATATTCCCGGCGCGATCGATGATCTCGGTCTTGATCGCGCCGTTGCGCTTCAGGAGCGGCAGAAGATCGGCGGTCGGCTGCTCCCACCAATCGACCTCGCCCGCCTGAAGGGCGGCGGCCGCAGTCGCTGCATCGGGGATCACGTGCCACTCGATACGCTCGACATTGGCGATCTTCGGGCCCGCGGTGAAGCTCGGGGTTCCGCTGGGACGCGGCAAGTAGCCCTCGAAGCGCTGATAGGCGGCAAGCGAGCCCGGAACGCGCTCGCCGCTCAGGAAGCGGTAGGGTCCGCTGCCGACCATCTCGGTCACTTGCTGCGTCGGCGCAGTCATGGCGAGCCGCTCGGGCATGATCGGCGCCATGGTGTTGCTTCCCCGACCGAGCGCGAGCGGCAGAAGCGGGAAGGGCTTCTTGAGGCGAAAGCGAATTTCGCGGTCGGATGCCGCCGAAAGCTCATCGGTCGCTGCAAGGAGCGAGCCGCCGAGCGCGTCGCGCTGCCCCCAGCGCTTGATGCTCGCGACTGCGTCGCGCGCGAGCACCGGCTGGCCGTCATGGAATTTGAGGCCCTCGCGGAGCTTGAGCGTCCAAAGCTTGCCGTCATTCTCGATGCTGTGGCCCTCGACCATCTGCGGTTGAGGCTCGAAAGCTTCGGTCATCCCGTAAAGCGTGTCGAAGACGAGAAAGGCGTGATTGCGCGTGACATAGGCGGTGGTGAAAACGGAATCGAGCACGCCGAGATCGGCCTGCGGCACGAATTTGAGGACGCTGGTGCCCTGCGACCTCGCAATATGAGGAGCGGCGAGCGGCGCGACCGCGCCCATGGCGCCCAGCGCCTTGAGGAAAGTACGACGTTTCATGAAAAATCCCGTCTGATGCCACCCCATGTTAAGGGCGAGCTTAGCAGCCGGACGTTAGGCTCGCCAGAGGCACTCTAACGGAATGAGTTTTGTGGGGACGAAAACTGCGTCGGCCTTTCGCATTGAAATGGACTATCTTTTGGACTATATTTCCTGCTGCGTCTCAGGAGGTTCTATCAATGCTTGTTTCGGTTACGGACGCCAAGGCACAGCTGACGGAGTTGGTACGCCGCGCAGAGGAAGGCGATGACGTTGTCCTTACTCGCCACGGTCAAGCGGCCGTCCGACTTGTGCCTGTGAAGGCGCGCCCTAGCGCCCAGGAAAAGCGAGCGCTCCTCGAAGCTATCCGTGCCTCAGGCGCAAGGAAGGCAAAACGCGGCCCCAACGCCGCTCGCAGCCAAGACTTTCTATACGACAAGTATGGCCTTCCCAAGTGACTACCCCAACTACCTGTCAAAGTGATCGCGGTCGAGCATGATTGCGGTCGACACTTCGGCGCTCATGGCCATCGTTCTTGACGAAGCGAAGGCACAAGCTTGCGCGGCTACGCTTGTGGCCGAGCAGGAGATCAAAATCTCGGCGGCAACTCTAGCGGAATGCCTTATTGTCGCTCAGCGGCAAAAGCGGCGAGAGGAGATGAGAGAGCTTATCGAGGGACTTGGAATGGACCCAATTGCAGTGACAGCAGCTTCCGCGCGACGCGTAGGCGACGCCTATCAAAAGTGGGGTAAAGGAATCCATCCGGCGGGCCTCAACTTTGGAGACTGCTTTGCCTATGTCCTTGCCCAGGAATACGCGTGCGGCCTCCTGTACGTCGGCAACGATTTCTCCAAGACGGATGTGCGAAGCGTCATATAAAGGCGATCCAGTCCACTACCTTGGAGCAACTGTGCAATGCACAGGGCCGTTGTCCTCCATGGGCTGATTGCCGCCGGTGTCCGTAAAGATTTGTCCGTCGTAGCTGCCGCTGTTTTTGTTGAGCTGCGCCGAGACGATGACGCGAATGCGCGAGGGGTCCTCCACAGCCACGAGAAAGAGATTTCCATCTCTGAAGCTGAACTTGGTCACCGTGGCGTCATAGTCGAAATCGATCTCCGGCAGCGACTTGCGATTGGCCGGAACGGTGATGGTCAGAAGTCCGTTCTCAGGAAAGGACAGGTGAAAGTCGCGGCTTTTGTAGGGCGTGAACTCGCAGCAGTCGCGGCAACGAGGCTCGCAAGCAGCGCAATCACCATCAGGCCAAACATGCCCGACGGGCGGCGATAATCCATTTTGTTCATGTTCTCCTCGCATCTGACCGCGCGCGTTTGCACTGCTGCGATTAAGTCGATCCGCCCGGCAGATCGCGCTTAGCGCGTGTGAACAATCCGGTATGGAGCATTTAAACGAAATAGCTCAGATGGCAGGAGAAAGCAGCAGCCTTGGCGACATTGGCAAGGCTTTCGAGGAACCGGATGACCATTTCCATCAAACCCTAAAGAAAAGGAACGGGCTTCATCGCTATCGCTTGAGCCCCTCGACCTCGACCGATTCTACATCGCCGAAGCGGCGCTGATAAGCGCGGATATAGGCTTGCGGCGAAGGCTCGAGATGGCGCCTTGTGAGCGCGATGAGCTCCTCGCGGTCGGCGTTGCGCAAGGCCTTGATCATGTCGAGATGATCGCGGCGTGCGCGATCGAGCGCGCCGGGATGAGCATTTGCATAGGACCTGATGCCGTAGACTTTCTGCGCCAGTTGTTCGATCGTCTCGATTAGGCAGGCATTGCCGCACAAGGCGTAGAGGCTACGGTGGAAATTGAGGTTACGGTAGAAGACGGTCAAAAGATCACCCCTGTCGATCGCGGCGCTGTGGGCCTTTTGCATCTGCTCGAGCCTCTCGATCTCGCGGCGATCAACCGGTAACGGCATGATACGAACCGCCATGACCTCGAGTTCCGCGCGCACGGCATAGATCTCGGTCACCTCTCTCGGCGTGAGATCGCGCACGATGGCGCCGCGGTTCGGTATGCGCTGGATGATGCCCTTCTTCTCCAGCTCGAAAAGGGCGAGGCGGACATCGGCACGGTGCGTATGGAAAGCGTCACAAAGCTCCTGCTCGATGAGGCGCTCGCGGGGGTGGCGCCGCCCGAGCACGATGTCTTCCTCGAGGCTCGTCGAGATGAGCTCGGCGATGGCGGGGCCACGCGTGCCGCGCTTCGGCGGCTTGCCGGGCGTGCGCTTGAGCGGCGCGGACGCGGCAAGTGTCGCCGGTTTGCCTCGTAGCGGGCCGCGAGCGTTCATTGGTTTTCGACCAGCTCCTCTCCGATATCCTTCGAACGGGCATCACGCTCTCGTGAGCACTTGAATAATTGAACGCCCAAAAGTTTGCAACTTTGATTATAATCTTGTATACAATTTCACGCCCCTCGCCGCGGGGAAAATCCAGCGCTAAGCTTGCTCGAGCAAAGCTCGAGAATGCCAGGGCGGAGCGCAAAATATTGCTGGGCGTCCCGCGTCCGCGCGGCATCCAGCTCAGGGAGGTGAACGATGAAAAACACCCGCGATCAAAAGTCGAAGCGCAAGACACGTCGGGAATTCCTCGTCAAATCCGCGGGGGCGGCGCTCGCCGTCGGCGCCTTCGGCGCCTACCCGATGCGCGGCTACGCGGCAGATCCCGTGAATATCGGCGGGCTTTACCCGGTGACCGGAAACCTCGCCCAGATCGGCGTCGGCTGCGTGAACGCGGCCAAGCTCGCCGTGGAGATGGTGAATGACGCAGGCGGCATCAAAGCGCTCGGGGGCGCGAAGCTCAATCTCATCGTCTCGGACGTGCAAAGCGACACGACGGTCACGCGCACCGAGACCGACCGCCTCATCTCCGACAACAAGCTCTCCGCCATCCACGGCTGTTTCGCGAGCGCCTTGACCCTCATCGCGAGCGAGGTGGCCGAGCGCGCCAAGGTGCCCCTTCTCACGGGCTCGAGCTCGGATCAGCTCAACAAGGGGCGCCACTTCACCTTCACGCCTTTTGCGCGCGCTTCCCAATTCGCCGAGGCACAATTGCAGATGGCGAAACTCGTGGACGACAAGCCGAAAGTGGCGGTGATCTTCGAGAACACCGCCTTCGGCACCTCGACATCGAACGGCTTGCGCGAGCTCGCGCCGACCCAGGGCGTCGAGGTCGTCTTGTTCGAGCCCTATTCGGCAGGCTTCACCGATGCGAGCCCGCTCATCAACAAGGTGAAGGCGTCGGGCGCCAACGCGCTCTTCTCCGTCTCCTACCTCAACGACCTCATTCTCATCGTGCGCACGGTGAAGCAAGTCGGCCTCAACATCGCGATCAATGGAGGCTCGGGCGGCTTCGTCATTCCCGATTTCTACAAGAATGTCGGCAAGCTCGCCGAAGGCTTGCAGGGCGTGGCGCATTGGAATCACGACATGAATGAGGATGCGCAAAAGGTGAACGCCGAATACAAAAAGCGCACGGGCGAGTTTCTCTTCGAATATGCGGGGGGCCTCGTGGCGCAAACCTTCATGATCGCGCAAGCTCTGGAGAACGCAGCCTCGACCGATCCGCAAAAGGTGCGTGACGCCATCGCGGCGCTCGACCTCTCGAGCGGGTATGCGGCGATGTGTCCGGGCGGTAAGGTGAAGTTCGGCCCCGACGGCAAGAATATCCATGCCCACCCGGTCGGCGTGCAATGGCAGAATGGTGACCTCGCAAGCGTGTTCCCGCAGGCGGACGCGCGCGCTCCGCTGATCAAGACTTAAAAGAAACTCGAAAACCCGAAATCCGATGCTCGAAACCCTCGCCCAGGCCGTCATCAACGGCCTGCTGATCGGCGGCATCTACGCGCTCGTCAGCATCGGCGTGACGCTGATCTTCGGCGTCGTGAAAATCGTCAACTTCGCCCAGGGCGAATTCGTGATGATCGGCATGTATCTCAGCTTCTTCCTCGCGACGCAATTTGCCGTCGACCCGGTCGTCTCGCTCGTGATCACCATGCCCGTTCTCTTCAGTGTGGGGGTTTTGATCCAGCATTTCCTCATCAGGAGGGTGCTCGGGCAAAACGACATGCCGCAGATTTTCCTCACCTTCGCGCTCTCGCTCCTGCTCGTTAATCTCGCTCTCATGCTCTTCAGCGCGAATTACCGCACCGTTCACACCTGGTATTCGGACGAAGCGCTTCATCTCGGCGGGCTCTATATCCCGCTCGCCAAGCTCTTTGCCTTCGCGCTCGCCATGGTGCTGAGCGCGGCGCTTTGGGCGTTCCTGCACACGACCGATCTCGGCAAGGCGATGCGGGCCGCGGCGCAAAATCGGGAAGTGGCCCAGCTCATGGGCATCAACCCGAACCGCGTGTTTTGCGTGGCGCTCGGCGTGGCGCTCGCGCTCGCGGGCGCCGCGGGCTCGCTGCTCATGCCCTTCTACCCGGCCTATCCGCTCGTGGGCCAAGTCTTCGTGCTCATGGCGTTCGTTGCCGTGGTGCTCGGCACCCTCGGCAATATCCTGGGCGCGCTCGTCGCAAGCTTGATGATGGGTGTCGCCGAATCGCTCGGCATCCAATTTATCGGCGCCGATTCAGGGCTCATCGTCGTCTTCCTCATGCTCCTCCTCACGCTCGCGCTGCGGCCGAGCGGACTTGCCGGAGGCCGGGCGCGATGAAAGGGAAAAGTTTCGCCGCGCTCGCGCTTTGTCTTGGCGCTGTCCTTCTCCTGGCATTGCCGCTCCTGTTGAAGAGCACCTTCGTTCTCGACATTTTCATCCGCATCTTGCTCTTCGCCTTCATCGGCACCGCCTGGAACCTCATGGGCGGCTACGCCAAGCAGCTCTCCTTGGGTCATGTCGCCTATTTCGGGCTCGGTGCTTACACTTCGACGATCTTGCAGGTCGATTTCGACATCTCGCCTTGGATCGGCATGGTGGCAGGCGGCATCGTCGCGGCGCTCGCGAGCCTGCCGATCGGCTGGCTCTGCTTTCGCCTGCGCGGGCCTTATTTCACCATTGCGACGATCGCGACCGCGCAAGTGCTGATGCTCGTCTTCCTGAAGTTTCGGGATTTCGCCTGGGGCGCGGAAGGAACCACCATCCCGAACCTCGGCAACGCGCCGCTGATGATGCAGTTCGAGGCAAAATCCGCCTATTACTATGTGGCGCTCGGCTTGTTGGCCCTTGGGCTGGCGATCACTTTCCTCATCGAACGTTCCTTCATCGGCTACTACCTCGTCGCCATCGGCGAGAACGAGGATGCGGCCGAGGCCATCGGCGTCGACGCGCCGCGCATGAAGCGCGACATCTACATGATCAGCGCCTTCCTCACCGCGCTCGCGGGCACCTTCTACATTCAGTACATCTACTTCATCGACCCGGCGACCGCCTTCAACTTCTCGATCTCGATCGAGGCGGCGCTCGTCTCGATCGTCGGCGGGATCGGCACGCTTTGGGGACCCGTGATCGGCACCGTGCTCCTCGAGACGACCTCGGCCTTGCTGCAAAGCTGGCTCGGCAGCCGAATCGGGGGCATCCAGTTGACGGTCTACAGCCTGATCCTCATGGCGGTGATCTTGTGGCGGCCGACAGGGATCATGGGCTTCCTCAGCGAGCTTCACGCAAAGCATCTGCGCGCCGAGCCGGCGCCCAAGCCAGAGGCGGCGTGATGGGCGAAGCCCTCGTCATCCGCGATCTCAGCAAGCGCTTCGGGGGCCTGCGCGCCGTGCAGGAGGTGAGCTTCTCGGTTCGCGAAAACGAGACGCTTGCGCTCATCGGGCCGAATGGCGCCGGAAAGACGACGAGCTTCAACCTGATCACCGGATTTTTCCGTCCCGACACGGGTTCGATCACGGCCTTCGGTCGCGAGATCGTCGGGCTTCGCCCGCACGACATTTGCGCACATGGGCTCGCACGAACGTTTCAGGTGGCGAAACCTTTCGGCGCGATGACCGTGCTCGCCAATGTGATGACCGGCGCGTTTTTGCGCGACAAGCGGATCGAGGTCGCTCGCGAGAAGGCGCGCGAAGCCATCGAATTCGTTGGCCTCTCGGCGAAGGAGGGAAGGCCGGCACGCGATCTCACGACGATCGACCAGCGGCGGCTCGAGATGGCGCGTGCGCTGGCGACAGAGCCGCGCCTTCTTCTTCTGGACGAGGTGATGGCGGGGCTCAACCCCGCCGAAATCGACCAGGCCGTGGCGCTCGTCGGCAAGCTTTCGCAGCGCGGCCTCACCATCGTGATCGTCGAGCATGTGATGCGCGCCATCATGGCGGTCGCCCGCCACATCGTCGTGCTCGATCACGGGCAGAAGATCGCCGAAGGCTCGCCGCGCGAGATCGTCGAAAATCCGCAAGTCATTCGCGCCTATCTCGGTTCTGGCTACGCGCACGCGTCCGCATCGGAGGCCCGGTGATGCTGCTCGAGCTCTCGCAGGTGAGCGCGAGCTACGGCTCCGTGCCGGCGCTCGGAAACGTCAGCATCACGGTCGGAGAAGGGGAAGCGGTCGGGCTTCTCGGCGCGAACGGCGCGGGCAAGAGCACCACCTTGCGCGCCATTTCGGGCCTCGTGCGCCTCACATCCGGGACGATCACCTTCGATGGCGCGAAACTTGCGGCCTTGCCGCCGCACAAGATCACCGAGCTCGGCATCGCCCATGTACCGGAAGGCCGCCAGGTCTTCCCCGAAATGAGCGTGCAGGAGAACCTCGAAATCGGCTCTTACGCGCCGCGCGCGAAGGCGGAGCGCGCCCGCTCGCTCGCCCTCGTCTACGCCATCTTTCCGCGCTTGGCCGAGCGGCGGGGCCAGCTTGCCGGCACGATGAGCGGGGGCGAGCAGCAGATGCTTGCCGTTGGGCGCGGCCTCATGCTGAAGCCGCGCCTTCTCATGCTCGACGAACCCTCGCTCGGCCTTGCACCCGTGATGACCGACGTCACTTTCGAGAAGATCCAGGAAATCCACAAGCTCGGGACCGCCATCCTTCTGGTCGAGCAGAATGTGAGCCGCGCCTTGACCCTCGTCGAGCGCGCCTATGTGCTCGAAAGCGGCAGGGTCATCATGCAGGGACAAAGCGCCGAGCTTGCCGGCAACAAGGACGTGCAAACGGCATATCTCGGTATCTGAGGGCCTCCGGCGAGGCTCCGCCGCGTGTCACCCCCGGCGAAGCTCGCGTCAGCGGGCTTCGGGAAGGGGGCCCACTCATGGACACAAACGCTGTGGCTCATGGTTCCCCTTCCCCTCGCGGCCTTCGGCCGCTCGTCCGGGGATGACACCAGTGTGGTCTTATCTGAGGCCCTCCGGCGAGGCTCCGCCGCGTGTCACCCCCGGCGAAGCTCGCATCAGCGAGCTTCGGGAAGGGGGCCCACTCATGGATACAAACGCTGTGGCTCATGGTTCCCCTTCCCCTCGCGGCCTTCGGCCGCTCGTCAGCCGCTCGTCCGGGGATGACACCGGTGTGGCCTTATCTGAGGCCCCCTCAACTTCCCTCGGGCAGCGCCATCCAAAGCGTCTTGGCGAAGCCGCGCTCGTCGAGCTCGTAAGTCGCCCGTAGAACTTCCGCTTTTCCTTCGTGACAGCGATAAACATAGATCGAGGCGTGTCCGACCGCGGCCATCGGCACGAAATCGGCTTCAGGCTCCGTCCGGCAAAAGGCGTCGGCGCCCTCGTTTTGTCGTGAGGTGTCGAGCTTGCCGCAAGGGAGATTGGCACCAATGAAGCAGACGTGAAGCCTCCCGTTCATGCAGCGGAATTTGGCTTGCGCCTCGAGCATCGCGTCGTCAGGGTCCGCCTTGGCGCCGGGAAACATGGCGCGGAAGGCTTTTACCGTGCCGGCTCTGAGCGAAGGCTGGTAATCGCGCACGGTATCGTCGGTGCCGAGGCGCGCGCACTGTGCGGGAAGGTCGTCACTCGCGGCTTTCGCGCGCGGCGACGAAGCGGGTGCGAGTGCGGCCAAGGCGGACACGAGAAGAAGCGGAAAGGCGATCGCCTCGGCAACCTCGAAGGCGAAACGACTGCGTTCGCAACGGCTCATTGCGGAAATTTCTGCTCGCTAGCCGCAGTCGCGAGCGGCTTGCCCGAGGCGTCGAGCGCCTTCACGGTCCAGCGATAAGTGTGAATTTGCGGCGGTGGCGGGGAAGGGCCCCGATAAGAGCCTTGCAAGGTACCGCAAGGGATACTCGCCTCGCCGCGATAGGGGACCTTCCCGCCCCCATGCGGGTAGGTCGGCACCATGAGATCCTGCATGTGGAAATCGAGCGTCGCGGTTCCTTTCGGCACGTCTCGCAACTGGAATTCGGGCGAAGCGCCACACCAGCGAAAGCTCACGGAGAAAGCTTCGGCGTTGCGCGAGACGAGGAGGGTCGCGATGAGAATGGAGGCGGCAAGACTGAAGCGTCGCATGGCTTCCTCCCTATCCATCAGCCCCGCAT
>Ga0213876_10002646_pt1 | contig 10462 bp, 10 predicted proteins | sample BarmaccomBMRX_R9_FD_160113 | JGI IMG/M metagenome (GOLD analysis project Ga0213876, IMG submission 160113) | Root-associated microbial communities from Barbacenia macrantha in rupestrian grasslands, the National Park of Serra do Cipo, Brazil - RX_R9 | ecosystem: Host-associated > Plants > Roots...
CCGGGCGGCACGTTCCCGGATCTCATCGGCGGCTTCGGGACGATGCTCGCGGCGACCTACATGCCGATCGCGCCGGGGCTCACGCACGCGCGCAGCAACCGGCCGCTCACCGACTGGCAGATCGTGCAGCCGGGCGTGCTGCGCCAGGTGGTGGACCGCACGATCCCCGGCCCGGTCGGACCGCTCGTGGAGCACTCGGTCTACACGCTCCGCCTGACGCCCTGAGGCATCCTCATGTTCTCCGTCGAGGCATCTCTCACCATCCCCGTCGACGCCGCGCTCGCGTTCGGCGCGCTCGCCAGCATCGAGTCGTCGGTGCGATGGCAGGTGGGCGTGCTGGGGGTGCGGCGGGCGCCTAACGTCCCGGGCAGCCGCCGGCGCGCCGCGCTGCTCGTGGGCTACTACGCGCTCGGCCGCCGTCACACGCTGCGCGCGCGGCTCACCGCGTGCGCGCCGCCCACGCGCTTCGCCTATCGCGCGGACGGCGACGCGTTCTCGCTCATCGTCTCGCTCGACGTCGCGCCGGCGGCGGACGGCACGGTGGTGACGTACCGGCTGCAGGTCGCCGTGCCGTCCGAGCCGCACCCCACCGTGGCGCCCGTGGCGACAGCCGCATTGTACCGCCAGCTCGCCCGACGCGCCCCGCGCGACCTGGCGCGGCTGGAGCATTTCCTGGCACGGCGGCTCCGGCCGCGGCAGGCGGCCTAACGCCTAACGATCCGCGGCGCCGCAGCGACGGCTCAGGCACAGCGCGGCCTCGGGGCTGCCGCGGCCGTAGAAGCCGTCGAGGCGCGCGTCGATCGAGAAGCCGAGGCGCTCGTACAGCGCGCGCGCCTCGGCGTTGCCCTCGCGCACGTGCAGGGTGACGCGCGCGGCGCCCCGCGCCTCGGCGAACGCGAGCGCCCACCGCACCGCACGCGTCGCGAGCCCGAGCCGCCGGTACTCGGCCGCGACGGCGAGCCGCGCGAGCACCACGTGGTCGTCGTGCGGCGTGACGACGAACGCGGCGCCAATGCGCGCCGGCTCGTCGTGCGACGCGTCCGGTGCCGCGACGCGGAGGACGTACGCCTCGCGTCGCCCCGCGCACGCGAGATACTTCGACTCGCTCCATCCAGCGTCGAACGACGCCGCGTCGATCGCGCACACCGTGGCCACGTCCGACGACGGCAGCGGCGCGATCTCGGCGCCCGCGCCGAGCGATGCCGATGCCGCACCGGCCGCCGCGACGTTGCGGCGCACGTGCTCCAGACGCGCTTGCATGGCGCTCCTGGCGCCCGGCTCTTCGTGCGTCGTCATGCTGAACCTCGTCGATCGCCACCGATTCCCTCGGTGCCTAACGGGCGGACCGTCGTCGATCCGATGCCGCATGTCCGAGTGTGGCGTCGGCCGGAGCGGCCCACAAGGATCGATGTGACGGACGGCACCCCTCCTCCCCGTTCCAGACACCGGCCCGGGGCCGGCGTCACGGGGCCGTGACCGAGCGGTTGCGGTTCGCGGCCTCGGGCGTCGCCCCGACGTGACGGGCACCGGGCAGCCTGCGACGCGAGAGGATCGCGTAGTCGACCTTCGCCGAGCTGCCCATGCCACTGGACATCGCCGTCATCGGTGCCGGATACGTCGGGCTCGTCGCGGCCGCGTGCTTCGCCGACGCCGGCCATCGCGTGGTCTGCATCGACGTCGACGAGGCCCGCGTCGCCATGCTGCGGGCCGGCGTGCTGCCGATGTTCGAGCCCGCCCTCGACGCCATCGTCGGCCGCGCGCTGCACGCCCGGCGCCTCACCGTCACGACCGACCTGTCGCACGCCGCGCACGCCGACGCCGCGTTCGTCGCCGTCGGCACGCCGCGCGGCCCCGACGGCGCGCCCGACGTGCGCGCGGTGCTCGACGTCGCCGAATCGTTAGGCCGTCACGCCGCGCGCGAGCTCGTGCTCGTCGTCAAGTCGACCGTCCCCGTGGGCACGACCGACGCGGCCCTCGCCCGCGCACGCACCGCTGCGCGCGTGCCGATCCACGGCTGCTTCAACCCCGAGTTCCTCCGCGAGGGCGCCGCCGTCGACGAGTTCGTGCGCCCCGACCGCGTCGTCATCGGCACCGACAGCGCGCATGCGCGGCGCACGCTGACCGCGCTGTACGAGACGGTCGTGTCGCCCGCGACGCCGATCCTGCACATGGATGCGCGCTCCGCGGAGCTCACCAAGTACGCGGCCAACGCGATGCTCGCCACGCGCATCGCGGTCATGAACGACGTGGCCGGCCTCTGCGAGCAGGTGGGCGCGTCGATCGACGACGTGCGGCTCGGCGTCGGCTCGGACGTGCGGCTCGGGCCCGCATTCCTCGCCCCGGGCCCCGGCTACGGCGGGAGCTGCTTCCCGAAGGACGTGCAGGCGCTCGTGTGGGCCGGCGCGCGCACCGGCGCGCCGCAGGACGTGCTCGCCGCCGTCGACGCCGCGAACGCGCGCCATCGACGGGCCGCGTTCCGCAAGCTGCGCACGGCGCTCGCACGCGACGGCATCGCGCCGCGCGACGCGACCGTCGCCGTGTGGGGACTCGCCTTCAAGCCCGGCACCGACGACCTGCGCGAGTCGCCCGCACTCGCGCTGCTCGACGAGCTGCTGGCCGAGGGCGCGCAGGTCGTCGCGCACGATCCGGTGGCGATGCACGCGGTGACGCGCCGTTACGCGACGTCGATCGCGACGGGCCGGCTGCGTCTCGTCGCCGAGCCGCTGCGATGCCTCGACGGCGCCCACGCGCTCGCGCTGATGACGGAGTGGGACGCCTATCGATCGCTGCCGCTCGCGCACGTCGCGTCGCGGCTCGCGCGCCCGATCGTCGTCGACATGCGCAACGTGTGGCGCCCCGCCGACGCGGCCGCGCACGGCGTGACGTACCACTCGGTCGGACGGATGCCGGTCGTGCCGGCGACGATGCCTGCCGCTTCGCCCGTGGCTGCGCCGGCCCCCGCGCTGTGGGCATGATCGGGCCGTGGCTCGCGCGGCTCGACGGCCACGACCGCGCGCTGCTCACCCGCATGTCGGCGAGCGCGCGGTCGCACGCCGAGCTGCGTGCGTGGCGCGCCGTGACGCACGCGGGCGGCTCGGTGGCGACGGTGCTCGCGTGCGGCGTGCCGCTGCTCGTCGGCGCGGCGCTGCCTAACGCCTTCGCCCTCCGCCTCGGCGGCCTCGTGACGGCGACCGTCGTCGGCTCGCACCTCGCCGTGCAGGTCGTGAAGCGCACCGTCGGCCGCCCGCGCCCGACGCTCGGCGCCGGGGTCACCGCGCTCGCCGCGGAGCCGGACCGCTTCTCCTTCCCGTCGGGCCACGCCGCCGCGGCGATGTCGGTCGCGCTGGGCTACGCCACCGCGTGGCCTAACGCGCAGCCGCTGCTCGTCGCGCTCGCGGTGCTCGTCGGCGTGTCGCGCGCGGTGCTCGGCGTGCACTACGTCGGCGACGTGATCGCCGGCCAGCTCCTCGCGTTGGGCGCGGCGCTCGTGCTGCGCGGGATCGGCACGTGACGGCGGCGCTCGACCTCGCGCGCACGCCGCTCCCGCCGCGCGCGCGCGCCGCGGCCCGACTCGCGGTGCTCGACGTCACGGAGTTCTACGGCGACGAGAGCGGCGGCGTGCGCACGTACCTCGATCGCAAGGCCGCATACGTCGCTCGGCGGCCGTGGCTGCGGCACGCGGTCATCGTCCCCGGCCCGCACGACGCGCTCGACGATCGCGACGGCTCGCGCCTCTACCGGCTCGGTGGGCCACGCGTGCCGATGCGGCCGCCCTATCGCTTCATGCTCGCGTTGCGCCAGCCGCGGCGCATCGTCGAGCACGAGCGCCCCGACGTCGTGGAGATCGGGAGCCCGGGGCTCGTGCCATGGGTCGTGCGCTTCGCCACGCGCCACGCCGACACGCCGCTCGTCCACTACTGGCACAGCCACTACCCGCGCATGATCGGCGGCCCCGCATGGTCGTACGCCCGCTGCCTCGACCGCCGCTTCGACGTCACCATCGGCGCGTCGGCGTACGTCGTGCGCGAGCTGGCCGCGGCGGGCATCGACCGCGTGGTGCGCATCCCGTTAGGCGTCGACGTCGCCTGCTTCCATCCCATGCGCCGCGCCCACGCCGACGCCACGCGCGACCGGCTCGGCCTTCCGCGCGACGTCCCGATCGCGCTCTACGTGGGCCGGTTCGCCCGCGAGAAGCGGCTCGACGTGCTGCTCCGCGCGTGGCCCGCGGTGCGACGCCGCACGGGTGCGCGGCTCGTGCTCCTCGGCGCGGGCCCCGAACGGCACGCGCTCGCGCCGCTCGCCGACGCGGCGGGCGCGATCTGGCGCCCGTTCGAGCACGACCGCGCGCGCCTCGCCGACGTCGTCGCCGCGAGCGACCTCGCCGTGACCGCGAGCCCCATAGAGACGTTCGGCCTCACGGTGCTGGAGGCGCTCGCCTCGGCCACGCCGGTGCTCGCCCCCGACCACGGCGGCGCCGCGGAGCTCGTGGACCGCTCGGGCGGCGGCGCGCTGTTCGAGGCCGGACGCGCCGACGCGCTGGCCGACGCCGCCGTCGCGCTCCTCGAGCGCTCCGACGACGCGCGCCGCTCGTTAGGCATGCGCGGACGGGCGCACGCGGAGCGCGAGCATGCGTGGGAGCACGTCCTCGACCGGCTGTTCGCGCTCTACGCCGAGGTGGCGGAGGAACGATGGCGACGGTGATCGCGCCCACGCTGCCCATGCGCGGCCCGGCGCGCACGCGTATCGAGCCGGTCGCCGCCGAGCGCGCGACGCGCGTGCTCGTGTCGATCCACGACGTGACGCCCGCGCACTGGGCGGCGGTGAAGTCGCTCTGGTCGTCGTGCCGCGCGGTCGGCGTCACGCCGGCGCTGCTCGTCGTGCCCGAGTGGCACGGCACCTGGCCCATCGAGCGGCACGAGGCGTTCGTCGCCTGGCTGCACCGCCGCGTGGACGACGGCGCCGACGTGCTGCTGCACGGCCTCCGGCACGACGAGCACGGGGCGTGGCGCACCTGGCGCGACCACCTGCGCGCGTTGGGCCGCACCGACGGCGAGGGGGAGTTCCTCACGCTGCCGCAGGCCGCGGCGCGTGTCCGCATCCACGACGGGCTCGCGCGGCTCCGCGGCCTCGCGCTCGACCCGATCGGCTTCGTGCCGCCGGCGTGGCTGATGCGCGCCGAGACGTTAGGCGCGGCCGCCGCCGAAGGGCTGGCGCTCGCCGAGGACGTGGGACGCCTGTATCTGCTCCGCGCGAGCCGCCCGATGCTCGGCCCCCGCGTGCGATCGATCCCGTCGGCCGCGTGGCGGTGGAGCGGCCGCAGCGCGTGGCGCGCGTGGACGTCGGCCGTCGTCGCGTCGGCGCGGTGGCGGGCGATGCCCGTCACGAGCGACCGCGTGCTGCGCGTCGCGCTCCATCCTGGCGACCTCGCGCACGACGCGACGCGCCGGTCGTTGCACGACACGCTCGCACGCCTCGCCACGCACGCCCGCTGGTGCCGCTATCGCGATCTCCTGCCGTCGAGCGGGACGCTCGGCGACATCGACGGCGAGTGACGGCGAGTGACGCATCTCCACGGAGGCCGCCCCATGTACACCCTCGCCGCCGCGCCCGCGGTCCGCATCGACGCGCCGCCGCGCCGCACGCACGACGTCGGCGACCTGAGCGACGTGCGCGTCGCGCTGTTCAGCGACACGTACGCGCCGCAGCTGAACGGCGTCGCGCGCACGCTCGCGCGGCTCGTGCACGCCTTGCGCGAGCGCGGCGCCGAGGCGCACGTCGTGACGACGACGGACCCGCGCGCGCCGCGCACTCCGCCTAACGGTGGGGACGCCGAGCGGTGGGCGAGCGTGCCGTGCCCGCGCTACCCCGAGCTGCGCCTCGCGTTGCCGCGCGCCGCGCGTGCCCGCCGCCTGCTCGGCGCGCGCCGCCAGACGCTTGCGCACGTCGCGACGCCGTTCGGCGTCGGGCTCGCGGCGCGGCAGGCGGCGCGGGCGGCCGGCGTGCCGCTCGTGACGTCGTACCACACGAGCTTCGGCGCGTACGCGCGGTCGTACGGGTTGGGCATGCTGGAGGCTCCGTCGTGGCGCTACCTGCGCTGGTTCCACGACGGCGGCCGCCGCACCTACGCGCCGACGGCGGCGATCGCCGCGGAGCTGGAGGCGCACGGCTTCGCCAACGTCGCCGTGTGGGGGCGCGGCGTCGACGTGGCGCGCTTCGCGCCGAGCCATCGCTCCGAGGCGCTGCGGGCGTCGTGGGGCGCGGCGTCGGACGACGTGGTGGTCGCGTACATCGGGCGGGTGGCGCGCGAGAAGGGGCTCGACCTCGCGCTCGACGCCCTGCGGCTGGCGCAGCAGCGGCTCGCGCGGCAGCGGCTCGCCGCGCTCCCTGGTGGACGGGTGCCTAACGTGCGACTCGTGATCGTCGGCGACGGGCCGTACCTGGCGGCGTGCCGCGCGCGCGCACCGGAAGGGACGGTGTTCACCGGCCGGCTCGACGGCGCCGCGCTGAGCGCCGCGTTCGCATCGGCGGACGTGTTCCTCTTCCCCTCCGAGACCGACACGTTCGGCAACGTGCTGCTCGAGGCGATGGCGTCGGGGTGCGCGATCGTCGCGGTGGACGTCGCGCCGACGCGCGAGCTGCTCGATGGCGGCGCGCGCGGCCTGCTCGCGCCGGCGAGCGTCGACACGCTGTCGGCGCGGCTCGCGTGGATGGCGACCGCCGCGTGGCGGCGCGCCGAGCTGGCGACGGTGGGGCGCGCGCACGCGGAGACGCAGTCGTGGCGCGCCGTGTTCGATGGACTGTTCGTCGACTATCGCCGGGTGCTGCACGACGCGGCATGTGCCCCGCGCGCGCGTTGACGCCGTCGCTGCGCGAGGAGCTCGTCTTCCTCGTCACCAACCGCATCCCGCGTCGATACGCGACGCTGCTCATGGGCTGGTTCAGCAGCATCGAGAGCCGGCGGCTCGCGCGCCTGACGATCGCCGTGTGGCGCCGCTTCGCCGACCTGCGGCTGGATGAAGCGGAGACGCGCGAGTTCACGAGCCTGCGCGCCTGCTTCACGCGGCGGCTGCGCCCCGGCGTGCGACCCATCGACGCGGCCGGCGACGTCGTCGTGAGCCCGTGCGACGGCATCGTCGGCGCGTGCGGCCGCATCGACGACACGACGCTCGTGCAGGCGAAGGGGCTCACCTACACGCTCGAGGAGCTGCTGCGCGACCGCGCGCTCGCCGCGCGGCACCGCGGCGGCACGTTCGTCACGCTGCGCCTCACCCCCGCGATGTACCACCGCTTCCACGCGCCGTGCGACGGCCGTCTGACGTCGGTGCGCTACGTGGCGGGCGACACGTGGAACGTGAACCCCGTGACCGTGCGGCGCGTCGCGCAACTGTTCTGCCGCAACGAGCGCGCGGTGCTCGACGTCCGCCTGACGTCGGCGTCGCACGCGCTCACGCTCGTGCCGGTCGCGGCGATCCTCGTCGCCGGGATCGTGCTGCACGCGCTGCCTGACACCCTGGACCTCCGCTATCGCGGCGACGACGTCATCGCCTGCGACGCGTCGTTCGCGAAGGGCGACGAGCTGGGATTCTTCCAGCACGGGTCGACCATCCTCGTGCTCGCGTCGTGCGGCTTCGCGCCGTGCGCCTCGGTCGTCGAGGGGCGCGTGGTCCGCATGGGCGAGCCGCTGCTGCGACTGCACGGCACGCCGCTCTCCGCTCCTCCTCCGTCCTCTCCATCCTGACCGCACGATGAGCCACGCCGCCGCCACCGAGCACTCGCCGTCGTTCCTCGCCGAGCTGCGGACGCAGCGCTGGGACGACCATCGGTACTATCACCAGAGCCGCGTCAACCAGACGCTGCACCTGTTCAGCGCGTGCTGCTTCCTCGCGAGCTACGCGCTCATGCCGTTCGAGCCCGCGCTCGCCGCGCTGCTCGGCTGGGTCGTCGCGATGTGGTCGCGGCAGATCGGGCACTTCTTCTTCGAGCCCCGCGGCTTCGACCGCGTGAACGGCGCGACGTTCGCGCACAAGGAGGAGATCAAGCTCGGATACAACCTGCGCCGCAAGGCCGTGCTGCTCGCGATCTGGGTCGCCATCCCGGTCGCGCTGTGGTACGAGCCGTCGATGTTCGGGCTGCTCGCGCCGGCCGCCGACCGCATGGCGTTCGCGAACCAGGTCGGCGCGCTGTGGCTCGCGTTAGGCTTCGCCGGCGTGGCCGGCCGCGCGGCGTGGCTCGCCGCGACGCACAACGCGCAGACGGGGCTCGTGTGGGCGACGAAGATCCTCACCGACCCGTTCCACGACGTGAAGATCTACCACCGCGCGCCGCTCGCGCTGCTCAGAGGCGAATGGATCGACCCGATGACGCACGTGGACGCCTCGCGTTGAGCACGGCGTCGAACGCCTCGCGCGCGACGCGGCGCTTGATGACCTCGTTCGTCAGCGCCGCGTCGCTCCACCACCAGCCGTCGGCCGCCATGGCCGACGCGCCGGCGACGAACCGGTCGCCGATCGCGTCCATCGTCGCGTCGGACAGGTCGTGGCTGAAGATGAAGCGCCCCGTGCCGATCCAGCTCATCGCGAGCCCCGCGGCGCGCAGGTAGTACTGCAGCATCCAGTTGTAGCGCGACGGCCGCGTGTAGAGCGTCGTCCACACCGACGTCATGTTGGCGACGCGCACCGGCAGCCCGCGCTCGGCGAGCCGCGCGTTCCACCGCGCCGCGCGCGCGTTCCACACGTCGTCGAGCGTCGTGTAATGCGCGCGGACGGCCGGCGTGTCGACGTGGCGCAGGAACTCGTTCATCGTCGCCATCACGTACGGATGCGCGTTGAACGTGCCGCGCGCGAGGCACACGTCGCTCGGCCGGTCGTCGCGGAACCGCCGCATGAGCGCCGCGCGCCCCGCGACGACGCCCACCGGCAGCCCGCCGCCGAGGCTCTTGCCGTAGGTCACGAGATCGGCGCGCACGTCGAAGTACTCCTGTGCACCGCCTAACGCGAGGCGGAAGCCGAGGAACACCTCGTCGAGGACGAGCACGATGCGGCGCTCGGTGCAGACCGCGCGCAGCTCGGCGAGCCATGCGGCGTACGCGGCGCGGTCGACCGCGCCGCGGCGGTCGCTCGCCACGAGCGTCGCGTCGCTCGGCGGCGCGCCGTTCGGGTGCATCGCCTGGATCGGGTTGACGAGCACGCACGCGACGTCGTCGCGCGCACGCAGCGCACGCAGCGTGTCGCGGCTCATCTCGGCGAGCGTGTAGACGTCGCGCGCCGGCAGCGGGTTGCCGACGCCCGCCTGCACGCCGTCCCACCAGCCGTGGTACGCGCCGGCGAAGCGCACGACCTTCGCGCGTCCCGTGTGATAGCGCGCCAGCCGCACCGCCTGCATCACCGCCTCGGTGCCCGACATGTGGAACGACACCTCGTCGAGCCCCGAGATGGCGCGCAGTCGTTCGACGTTGTCGAGCACCACGGGGTGATACGCGCCCAACACCAGCCCGAGGTCGCGCGCCCGCGCCGTGCCGCGCTCGATGCACCGCTTGTAGAACTCGGCGCCGAACAGATTCACGCCGTACGATCCACCGAGGTCGTACGACCAGTTGCCGTCGAGATCACGCACGCGCGCACCGTCCGTCTCGTCGACGACGGTCGCGACGGGGAGCGCCGTACGGACGAGCGCGCGGTACTGGAACGGCACGCGATACGCCCCGACGAACGCGGCGTCGCTCACCCCCTCGGCGAGCGCCGCGCCGGCGGCGTGCGTGTGCGGCGCGCGGGCCCGCAGCAGGTCGGAGAGCCGCGCGAACCCTGCGCGCCGCCGCGCCTCGACGTCGGCCGGCGCGCCGTCGGAGCGGAACGCGGTGGCGTCGTCGTACTCGTACGTGCGGAGCCACCGCGCGAGCCGCAGCGCGATCCGCGGATGCCCCGCGAGCGACCGATGCTTCGCCTTCGACAGCAGCCAGCGCGCGTACACGGGACGCAGTGGATTGAGGCGGGGAAGCGTCACGGCGTGGGCGGCCGGGTGATGAACGGGCTCGTGGCTCGCCCGTACGCTCGCCTTCCCGGCCTCACGCCCGCCACGTACGGGGCCGAGCGATACGCGCTCGTGACGCGACGGTCGCCGGCGGCGCTGCCTAACAGCCGATCCATCGTGCCTTTTCTGAACCGCAGAGGGCGCGGAGGACGCAGAGGAAACCCTCTGATCGTCGCCCCGGCGAAGGCCGGGGCGATGGCTCTTCGTGTTCCTCCGTGTCCTCCGTGGTTCCATCACACCGGCCGAAGGCGCCTAACGACCGGCACGAGCGTCATCGCGATGGCGGCGAGCAGTGAGACACCGCTCACCATCCTGCCGCGCGCGTATGCGGGCGAGTCGAACCACAGGCGCACCTCGCGCGCCCCGGCCGGCAGGTCGACGCCGAGCAGCGTGTAGTCGACGCGGCGCACCGTCGCCGCACGGCCGTCCACCTCGG
>Ga0213876_10002648_pt1 | contig 10456 bp, 9 predicted proteins | sample BarmaccomBMRX_R9_FD_160113 | JGI IMG/M metagenome (GOLD analysis project Ga0213876, IMG submission 160113) | Root-associated microbial communities from Barbacenia macrantha in rupestrian grasslands, the National Park of Serra do Cipo, Brazil - RX_R9 | ecosystem: Host-associated > Plants > Roots...
TGACGCGTCATGGCTTCGCGCGGGCTGTTGGCGTGCAGCGTGCCCATCGAGCCGTCATGGCCGGTGTTCATCGCCTGCAGCAGATCGAACGCTTCCGGTCCGCGGACTTCGCCCACGATGATGCGTTCGGGACGCATACGAAGACAGTTGCGCACCAGATCGCGCATGGTGATCGTGCCCTGGCCCTCGAGATTGGGAGGGCGAGTCTCGAGCCGCACCACATGCGGCTGCTGCAGCTGCAGTTCCGCCGCGTCCTCGCAGGTGATGACACGCTCGTCGGCGTCGATGAACGCGGTCATGGTGTTCAACAGGGTGGTTTTACCGGAACCTGTACCGCCGGAGATGAGAATGTTGCAGCGGCAGCGGCCGATAACCGCGAGAACGCGGGCCCCCGCCTGGCTGATCGAGCCGAAGCGGACGAGATCGTCCATCCGCAGCTTGTCTTTGCGGAATTTACGAATGGTGAGCGTTGGGCCATCGAGCGAGAGCGGCGGCGCAATCACGTTGACACGCGAGCCGTCGAGCAGGCGAGCGTCGCAGATCGGCGAGGATTCGTCGACGCGCCGGCCGACCTGGCTGACGATGCGCTGGCAGATGTTCATCAGCTGCGCGTTGTCGCGGAAGCGGATGTTGGTCAGCTGAACCTTGCCGCCGACTTCGATGAACACGCGGCCGGCGCCGTTGACCATGATGTCGGCGATGTCGTCGCGAGCGAGCAGGGGCTCGAGCGGACCGTAACCAAGCACATCGTTGCAGATGTCCTGCAGCAGGTGTTCCTGCTCGGCAATCGACATCACAACGGCTTTGATCGAAATGATCTCGTTGACGATGTCGCGGATCTCTTCGCGCGCCGAGTCCGGATCGAGTTGCGCCAGCTGCGCAAGATCGATGGTGTCGATCAACGCGTTAAAGATCGTGGTCTTGATCTGGTAATAGTCCTCGGAGCGCTGATCCGAAATTCGTCCCGCCGTTTTCGTGGCGGGTGGCGGGGGCAGCGGAGCAGAGGCCTGCGGCCGCGGCGGAGGAGGTGCCGAGGCGCTGCATCGGCGGGCGGAGCCGAGGGGTTACTGACCCGTGACGGCTCCGGCTCGACGCGCTGTAGCGCGGTGCGCGGCAACTCTGCGGTGGCGTTGCGTCTTCCAAACATGGATTATGCCTGCTTGCGGCCTTTCAGGAGCGAGAGGAAGGGCAACACACCCTTGTCCGTTTCTGCTGCCGGGGCGCGTCCGGTGATGACCTGGGCGAGCCGCATAACGGCGTCGGCTGTCTGGGACTTCGGCTGCACTTCCATCAACATTTGCCCATTGTTCGCCGCCGCTCCGTAGAGTTGCGGCTCGAACGGAAAGATGATGGTCGGCGTCAGCCCGACAGTGGCCGCGAAGTCCTTGACCGGAATCTCCGGCCGCTTCGGCATGCCCGTCTGGGCCATCACCAGTTTGGGCGGCGGATCGTTCGGCCGATTCTGCTTGATGACATCCGTCAGCGCCTTGGTCGCGCGCAAGCTTCCCAGATCCGGGGTCGCGACGATCACTATATCGTCCGATGCGAGCAGGGTCTGGCGGATCCATGGCGTCCACTGATGCGGCAGATCGATGACCACGCATGGCGTCGACTGGCGAACAACGTCGACGACGGCTTCGTAGGCGGGAGGTCCCGCCTCATGGAAGCGATCCATCGCCGCCGGCGCTGCGAACAGGGATAGGTGGTCGCTGATCTTGAGCAGCAGGCGATCGAGCAGCACGTCATCGAGACGCTCGGGAGACGAGATGGCCTCGGCCACGCCCTGTCCCGGCTCCTCGTTGAAGTTCAGGCCTACCGTTCCGAAGGAGAGATCGAGATCGACAATCGTCGTGTTGATGCCGAGCCGCTCGGCGATGCACCAGCCGACATTGTGCGCGAGCGTCGAGCTGCCGGATCCGCCGCGAGAGCCGAAGAAGCTGACCACGCGCCCGATCGGCGCGGCCTCGGGATTGAGATACAATCCGGATATCACCTCGATGAGGTGCAACGGGTTCAGAGGCGCAACCAGATATTCGCTCACGCCGCGGCGCATCAGCTCGCGATACAGTTCCACATCGTTGACGCGCCCGATGATGATGACCTTGCTGGAGGGATCGCAGACCTGTGCCAGCCGGTCGATCTCCTCGATCGCCGCCTTGCCCTGAAGCCGTGTTTCCACAATCAGCAGGTTGGGCGTTACGTGGCCGTTGTGATGTTCCACGGCGGCCTGCAGGCCGCCCAGCTGAACGCTGAGGTCAGCCTTGGAGAGTCTGCGGTCGGCGGCGGCGCGCTGAAGGGCGGCTCCGGTGTCCGGAAACTCACAAAAAGCCTGGATGGAAATCCTCGGCACCGGCCGCTCATGCGGCGCGGCTCCGAACGGTTCTTCCCCAGGCGGGTTTGCGTTAGTCATCGATCCGCTCCTATTGGATGTCGGAACTCAGGCCAGATTGCTCGGAGCCCTTGTCGACGGTGCGCTTGTCAGCCTGGGTAACTTCACCCTTCTCGTAATGGCCGAGAACGGTCGCCCGGCGCACGGCATCGCCCGCGTCGTCAAGCTGGCGCGACTCGTCGAGATCGCGCGGATTGGCAACCATGGCTGCGATGTTTTGCTGCACCGAACAGCCGAAATCCATGCGAGGAAGATTTGTTTGGGTGTCGGCGATGTCCTCGGACCAGTTGCCGCAAGGCGCCGTGTGCGCCTCATAGGCCATGAATCCGATCTCGACGCGGCGGTCCCCATCCTCGACTGGATGCGTGCCGACGAGAATACGCGAGCGGGGCACGCCGAGCCGCGCGAGACGCTCGCCGAAAAAGGAGATCGCATCCGATGAATCTCCGCCCTCGGGGACGGAGATGTTCACCGAGCCGTTGCCGCGTGAAAGGTAGTCTTCCGCAACGCGATCAAGCTTGGCCGCATCTTCCGGCATCAGTCCGGTGCCGTGTCCCGCGAAGGATACGCGCACCGACCGGTAGTTCGGCTCAACCGTGATCGGATGCAGCCGCGCCGGATCGATGGTCTTGACGACCATGTCGTTGTCTCCCGGGGCGGCGCAACTGCCGGCCAGCAGAACCGCGGCCAGAGCGGCGAAGCGTGTCAGTTCTTTGCGCATGACCGATGTCTCCTACTGAACGATGAAGCCGTTTTTGGCATTGCTGGCCGATTTGAGCGTGTCTGGCTCGGCCGGATGTTCCGCGTTCAACCGTCCCATCAGGATCGTGTCGAGGTCGTTCGGCGGCACGAAGTGATCGGTCGGAGCGGAAAGGTGCTTCTCGCTCGTCGGGCGCACCATGTAAGCGCTGACCATCACGACCAGTTCGGTCTCGTTGTTCTGATAATCGCGGCTGCGGAACAGCGCGCCGAGAACCGGCATGTTCCCAAGGCCGGGGAATTGGTTGATGACCTGCTTGTTGGTCTGCTGCAGCAGGCCGGCGATGGCGAAGCTTCCGCCGGACGGCAACTCAACCGTCGTTTGCGCGCGCCGCACGTTGAGGGCCGGGATTGTCAGGCCCGGAGCCGATACGATCTGTCCGGTCGTGGGATCGGTGGTAACGCCGCCAGAGAGTGTGAAGGCGCCGGTATTGGTGAGCTCGCTTACCTCGGTCGAGACCTGCAGCGAGATGCGGTTTTCGCTCAACACAACCGGGGTGAAGGACAAGCCCACGCCGAACTGCTTGAAGATGATCGAGATGTTTCCTTGCTGATCGCGTCCGGCAGGCACGGGAAACTCGCCGCCGGCGAGGAAGCGCGCCGTCTCGCCCGAGACCGCGGTGAGATTAGGCTCCGCAAGTGTGTGCATCAGGCCGATCTGGTCCAGTGCCTGCAAAATGCCCTGCAGGTTGTTGGGGGCATGACAAGGGACGCTTGATGTTGTCGTGGTGGCAGTGGTGCCGGGATTTTTGCTGATCGTCTCGCTGGTAACCTTCGGCAGGAACTGCGCGGGACACACGGACCCGAACTGCGCGCCGGAGGCATCCGAAAGGGCGCGGCCGATCAGGCCGAACTGGTTGCCTGTCGAGGCGATGATCGGCACGCCAGCCGCGATGGCCGCTTCAGACACATTCACGCCGAACTGCTTGGCGATCTGGCGCTGCATCTCGGCGACGCGCACCTTGAGCATCACCTGCTCATTGGCCTGGATCTTGATCATGTTGACGACCTTTTTGGGGTCGCCGGTAAAGCTTGCCGCGAGATCCTGCGCGCGGCTGGATTCGGTGGCGCTCGCAACCGTGCCGGTGAGAACGACATTGTCGTTCATCGCCGAGATATGAACGTTGGAGCGCGGGAAATTCTGCCGCATCATGCCGCTGAGGTCGGTCACGTCGCGCTCGACACGAATGTCGATCGAGAGGATCTGGTGGCCTGCTGCGTCGAAGAAGAAGGCGTTGGTCTGGCCCGATTTCTGCGCCAGCAGGAAGATCCTGCGCGGCGTGCGAACGACCGCGTCGACGATATCCGGGCTTGAGACGAGCACGTCGCGGGCGTCGGCATCGAGCTGCACGAGCGCGGCCTTGCCCAACGCAAGCGTGATGCGTTGGTGGGCGGGGCCATCTCCGCGCGTCGAGACATTCACGACCTTCTGCGGCACGGGATCGTGGCGCATCGGAGCTTTCGCCGTTGCCGGGACCGCCATGGCGGTTGCGGCTAAGGCACAAATTGCGATCAAACCTGTGCGCATGGCAGCGCCCCTCCCTTTACCTGGCGCCCGCGGCCACGCCGCCATTGGCGTGGCCCAAGCCGTAGCGGATGATGGAGACAACCTGACTGTCGTTGCCGTGTGTGTTCTTCGCGAGCGCCTTCTCGCCATTATCGCCCAGCGGGCGCAGCGCGAGTGAAACGGGGCCGCTCGCAGCTGCTCCGCCCACGATCTCCGCCTGCGATGGCGTCAGCTCCAGGGTCGCGGTCTTGGCGAGCACCGCCTTCTGATCCTTGTCCTGCGTGACGGTCTGGTCGACCGCAAGCACGCGGACGTCATGCAGCAGCGTGCGTGCGGCAAAGGTGCGCGGCGAGTCGGAAACCAGCGTGCTGACAATCAGGTCGACGCGATCGTTGGGAAGGATGAAGCCGCCGGCGCCGGATTCCACCGTGATTGGGATCGACACCGCGCGCATGCCTTGCGAAACCGTCGCCGCCATGAAGCCGGCTGCCTCGGAGTGCACGATCTTGGTGTTGGTCAGCGGCTCGCCAGACAGGATCGGAGCGCGTGCCACCGTTCCCTTGACCACCTGGTCGGGACTGGAGCCGCTTTCCTGCGTGATGAAGGTGGAGTCGACAGTGGCCTTCGGCCAATCCTGCCAGCGCACCATTTCGGGCGTTATCGCGCGCCCAGGCTCGATGGCGCTGGCGGCGACAAGAACGCCGACGGTGGAAAGGTTCGCCACGGGCCCCGCTTTTCCGGGCTCCGTACCGCCGCCGAGAAATCCCCGGGCAAGCAATGCAGCGGCGCCTGCGGCAAGTGCCGCGAGCGCGAGGATGATGATGCGCGACCGATTCATGTCTTCGCTCCTTTGTGTCCCGATCCGAACACAAAACCATTTAGAAAAGGCTTAACGGGACGATCTTTTGCTTAGAAAGAAAGCGGGCGAAACAGTTCCGTATACGGAAGAACTGCCATGCCGCCGGCCGCAAGAGCCACGCCGTAGGGAATTCCCCCGCGGGGTTCATGCAGGCGAACGATCCAGGTTTGCGCGCAAAGCGCGGCTGGAAGAGGAAATCGGCGCAGGGCGAGCAGGCCCAGCGTGAGCGCGCCGCCGAACAGCGAGGCTGTCACGACGTAAGGCAGCAGATCGTGAAGACCGAACCACGCCGCCACGCCGGCAAAAAATTTCGCGTCGCCGCCACCGATATAACCGAGTGCGAACAGAGTGAATCCGGCGATCAGCGCGATGAAGCCCGCTAGCAGATGCGACTGGTATTGGCCGAGCGAATATCCCGCCGTCACGGCGAACAAGAAAAAGGCCACCACCATGGCGGCAGATATGAAATTGGGGATCGTGTAGCTGGCAAGGTCCCATCCTGCCGCAAGCAGCAGCAGCAGCACGAACGGCGCGAGGATCAGAAGAGAATTCAGCATTCACTTATAGCAAAACGCGAACGGCCGCCCTTTGGGGGCGGCCGTTGCAAGCGTTTCCGCTTCGACGTGGCTTAGCTGCCGCCGCCAAGGCCGGTATTCACCGCACCGAACTTGGTGCTGAGGGCGGTACCGATGTTGGTCAGGACGGTGATGATCACGACCGAAATCAACGCAGCGATCAGGCCGTATTCAATGGCCGTGGCGCCGGACTCATCCCGCACGAAACGGGCAACCAGATTCTTCATAACAGTCTCCTTGTTAGACACCCTAGGACATCCACAAGAGGCGCCTTCAGTGGCGGCCCAGCCCGTGGACTGTGGCGAGAATAAGCCGGACTCTTTAAAGCGGACTTAAGGCGCGAGGGGGAAAAACGCGTTTTCACGTGCCGTTATGAGACTTGCGGGCGGAATGTGGTGGGCCGCTGTTCCGGACGGCAATCCGGTTTGTCTTCTTCGCGCCGATGCATCCAGACAAGCCAGCGCCGGCGCGATTTCCGTCGACGCTTATGACGCGTCTGATTAAAGGAGCGTTTAAGTCGCGGGCGGGTTTCGCCCTGCAAGCGCGCGAAGCTCTTCCCGACAACGCAATACGACAACAATCCATCAGCCTTAAGTCTTCTTTTACAGGGTGAGGGCTAGGGTTCGGCGAGACCGCAGAGGGCCCGCAACATGCGACGCGTTTCGCAAGCACTAATAACCGTATTCGCCGCCGTGATCGCCACTGGCGCCAACGCTGCCGGCACAACGCCGGGCACGCAGAGCCCCGCACTCCGGACGTCCGCGGGCAAGCCGGCGGCTGTCGCCGTTGCACAGAAGCCGATGCTGCGCACCACCACGACCGTCAAGGTTCCGGTTGCCGTCGCGGCACCGAAAATCCGCGTCGCAACGCCGGTTGCCGCCGCGCCGAAAATTCGCGTCGCCGCCCCTGTCGCGGTCATGCACCCGGCGAAACCGGTGAGAGTGGCTGTTGCGGTGCATCGTCCGCACGTCGTCAAGAAACGCGTGGCGGTACGCAGATATTCGCCTGCGATCTCGCTTCCGATGGATGAAGTGCGCGTCGTTGCGTTCACGCAGCCGATCGCGACAATCTTCGTCGGCAATCCGCTCATCGCCGACGTCAGCATGATCGATAACCGTCACGCCTTCGTGCTCGGCAAGAGCTTCGGCGCAACCAATATCGTGGCGCTCAATTCCGACGGACGACAGGTGGTGAACCAAAGCGTCAGCGTGTTCGGCCACACCGGAAACCTGGTGGTGCTGCATCGCGGCGTCGCTCAGGCGACTCTGACCTGCGCGAGTTCGCGTTGCGAACCTTTGCCCACGCCGGGTGACGACAAGGATTCCTACGGCACCCGCATGGAGCAGATTGCGAGCCATCAGGATGCCAACATGAAAGCCGCGGCCGCGGGCAAATAATTCAACGATCCTCTCAGTTTCTCTTCGAGGGTGTGGGCAGTGCGCGAGTCATCGGTTGAAACCTTCCGGTGGCTCGCAGCATTTTCGGCCCAGCCGGCTCAAAGCAGCAGCAATCCCTACCAGCGCCTGAATCGCCTGCTTGCCTGTATCGCGGCGGTTTTCGCCGGCCTCGGTGCGTTGTGGGTGGCGTCCGGGCATTTCAGGATCGATCCCGGGCCGTATTTCCTCCTTGCCCTGGTGGTGCTTCCTTGTATTGGCGGCGTGTATTTCTACACGCGCGTGAGAAGCGAGCCGGTGTTTGCGGCAATGCTCGCGGCAACGGCGTTTCTGATGGTGTTTCCCGCCGCCTGCTCGCTGATGAGCTATCTCGCCACCACGATTGCCGGCCCGCGCATCGACGCGAACCTGCTGGCGATCGATCGCGCCTTCGGCATCAGCTGGCCTGCCATCATGGCGTTTGCCGGCGATCACCGGTTTCTCGCGGATACGCTTGGCCTCGCATACCAATCCATCATTCCGCAGACGCTGCTTCTGGTGCTGCTGCTTGGCTGGACGCGAAAGCCGGACCAGCTTTACGGCCTGTGTCTGGCGATTGCCGGCGGCGCGACGTTGACGCTGCTTTTCTGGATCGCGTTTCCCTCTTTCGGCGCCTATTCGATGTACCATCTGCCGCTTGCAACGCAGATGAAGCTGAGCCTCGTTGAAGGTGTCGATTACGGCCAGCAGCTGACGAATCTGCTGAAGAACGGCCCCGGCTTCATCGAGCCGAAGGATCTGCGCGGCATCATCGGATTTCCGTCGTATCATACGGTACAGGCCATCGTGCTGGCCTGGTATGCCCGCAAGCTGCCTTATCTCGGATGGCTGTTTCTGGCGCTCAATATCGCCGTTGTCTGCGCAACCCCTATCCACGGCGGGCATCACCTGATCGATATCCCCGGCGGCGCCATCGTAGCCGCGCTGGTAATCTTCATCGCGGACCGTCTGGTGAAGAAGCTCGGCGGGAAAGCCGCTCCGGCCGCTGTGCCCGCACCGCAATCGCTCGATCCCGCGCGCGCCTAGTTCCTTCGCTTCATCTTGCACAAGTCGCTACTTACCGCCTCTCGCCGGTTGCGATGACATGCGTTCGCGGCCAGCGGAAGAAACTTATTTCATTACCATTCGTCTACCACCGGGCAATCGGCCTTATATTGGCACGTATGAAACAGGCTGATCTAAGTCATTCCGTCATGGCGGGCTTGACCCGGTCATCCATCGCGCGAGCGTCCGGGAGCAATGGAGTCGCGCCGGATGGATGGCCGCCTCGGCGGGCGGCCTGACGGAACAGAGGCATGAAACGATGCGCGTAACATGCGAAACCGGTGACAACGACTGCTCATCGGTTCGCGAACCACAACATCTGGTATTTGGTGAGAGAGGCGAGGGAAAAGTCGAAAGAGTGCCCCCCCAATTTTCCGGAAGGTTCGAATCGGAACTTTCGGGGTGGGGAGGGGGGAGGCACGCAGTTTTGTGAAAACAACTCGAAGGCGATCCTATAATGCGATCAAAGACTTAATCACGGATCGCCGGCGAAGGACCAAATTCGGCAACGTGGCGTCATCACCGCGATCGATATTCGGCCGGCGGTCTGGCGTGGGGCGCAGCCCCGGTCTATCGTTTCCAGTCTGTGTGGGAGGAAAACATGTTCGGCACGCGTAAGATTTCGGCATTCGGGATTGGCGCACTCGCGGGCGCCTTGATGCTGACAGCGGCTTCAACGGCATCGGCCAAATCGCAGATCGTGACCTTCGATCCGGCGGGCTCGGTCGGCACCTATCCATGGGAGGCCAACGAAGACGGCAGCATCGCCGGTTTCTGGTACGATTCAACCGACCAGGTCACCAAGGGGTTCATCCGCGCGCCAGACGGCACGCTCACCAGCTTCGATCATGTGGATTCGAAAGTGACAGCCGCCTACAGCCTGAACAGCAAGGGCATCGCCACGGGCTACTACAGCGTGCCTGAAGGCAACCATCCCGCCTTCATCCGCCAGACCGATGGCTCGCTCAATATCTTCCATGCCCCGGGCGACGACAGCGGCACCTTCCCCATCGCCATCACCAACAAGGGCGTGATCGTCGGCTCCTACTACGATCTGTACTCGATACCGCACGGCTTCGTGCGCAAGCCCAATGGAACGATCGACACTTTCGATGTGAAGAACGATGTCTACGGCACCAACGCCATGGCTATCAACACGAGCGGCGTCATCACCGGCCATTACACCGACGGCAACGGTCTCCCGCACGGCTTCGTGCGCAGCGCGACCGGCAAAATCAAGCGCTTCGATGCGGCAGACGGCGTCATCGGCACCTTCGCGCAAAGCATCAACAGCGACGGTGTGGTTGCCGGGTACTCCGTCGATCCGAATTATGTGATGCACGGGTTCACCCGCGCGGCCGATGGCACGGTTACGGCGCTCGATGCACCCGATGGCGTCAACGGTACCGCTGCCAACAGCATCAACGACCGCGGAGAGATCGCCGGCTACTACATGGACGCCAATTTCCTGGCACACGGTTTCGTGCGCAACGCCCAGGGCAAGTTCAAGACGTTCGCGGTGAAAGGTGCAACGGGAACCTATCCCAACAACATCAACAACCACGGCGTGGTGACGGGCTGGTACATCGATTCAACCGGCAACTATCGTGGCTTCCTGCGCACGGGAGATTAGCGGCGGCTGAGGCGATCGATCTCGGCGACGATCCGCTTCCAGGCGGCGGATTGGGGATCGATGAGTTCGAAATGGCCGGCGCCGGCGATGATGATTTCGTGCGGCGCCTCTTTGGCGGCGCGCGCTTTGGCGGCGAAGCGTGTGCCGAACTCCGGCGGCACGATTTCGTCGAGATCGGCGGAGATGATAGCGTAAGGCACGCCGATCGGCAGCAGCCGCGCCGGCGATGTATCGGCATAAACGTCCGCATTGCCGCG
>Ga0213876_10002649_pt1 | contig 10455 bp, 10 predicted proteins | sample BarmaccomBMRX_R9_FD_160113 | JGI IMG/M metagenome (GOLD analysis project Ga0213876, IMG submission 160113) | Root-associated microbial communities from Barbacenia macrantha in rupestrian grasslands, the National Park of Serra do Cipo, Brazil - RX_R9 | ecosystem: Host-associated > Plants > Roots...
AACCCGCATGCAAAGGCCCGGATCGTCTTCCGGGCCTTTTGCTTTTTGTTTTCATGGTTACCATGGCTATCTTTCCGGTGCCGACGCATCTGCCGCAAGGCCCCTGTCCTTGATGTGAATGGTGCGTCGCCGGATCAGCGGTAGAGTAGACAACGAAAAGACACGCGGTCCGTTCCGGAACCGCCGGTAAAGGCGATAGATGGCGTATTGGCGCAGAAGCCCGCCCCAGATGCAGGCCGCAACCGAAGAGGTTGCGGTGGCGCCGTCGTTCGCCTCGGTGAAGCCGTCCAAGCCGCCGCGCTCGCGCATGATGCGGCAATACGATCTGGTCGAGCGCGTCAGGTCGTACAACCCGGATACTAACGAGGACCTGCTCAACCGGGCATATGTCTACGCCATGAAGGCGCATGGCGCGCAGACGCGCGCCTCCGGCGATCCCTATTTCTCACATCCGCTCGAGGTTGCAGCGATCCTGACCAACCTCAAGCTTGACGATGCCACCATCGTGGCCGCGCTGCTGCACGACACCATCGAGGACACCGAGGCGACGCGCGCCGAGATCGACCAGATCTTTGGTGCCGAGATCGGCGCCCTGGTCGAGGGGCTCACCAAGCTGAAGCGGCTCGAGCTGGTGTCGCGGGAGGCCAAGCAGGCCGAGAACCTGCGAAAACTCCTGCTCGCGATTTCGGACGATGTGCGGGTGCTGCTGATCAAGCTCGCCGACCGCCTGCACAACATGCGCACCCTCGAATTCGTGGCGCCGGCCTCGCGGCAGCGCATCGCGGAGGAAACGCTCGACATCTATGCGCCGCTTGCCGGCCGGATGGGCATGCAGGAGATGCGTGAGGAGCTCGAGGAGCTGTCGTTCCGCACCCTCGATCCGGAAGCCTACAACGTGGTGACGCAGCGCCTCGATGCGCTCGCCGAACGCAACCGCAACCTGATCGGCGAGATCGAAAGCCAGCTCTCGACCAATTTCCGCAAGAACGGGCTGAACGCGCGCGTCTACGGCCGGCGCAAGAAGCCGTTTTCGATCTGGATCAAGATGGAGCGCAAGTCGATCGGCTTCGAGCAGCTCTCCGACATTTTTGGATTCCGCGTCGTAATGGACGGCATCGAGGCCTGCTACCGCGCGCTCGGCATCGTCCACACCACCTGGCCGGTGGTGCCCGGCCGCTTCAAGGACTATATCTCGACGCCGAAGCAGAATGACTATCGCTCGATCCACACCACCGTGATCGGGCCGGGCAAGCAGCGCGTCGAGCTGCAGATCCGCACCGAGGAAATGGACCGGATCGCCGAGTTCGGCATTGCCGCGCACGTCCTCTACAAGGAGGGGGCCGGCTCGCCGACCGAACTCTTGAAGCGCGAGTCCAACGCTTTTGCCTGGCTGCGCAACACCGTCGCGATCCTGTCGGAGGGTGCCAACCCCGAAGAGTTCCTCGAGCACACCAAGCTCGAGTTGTTCCATGACCAGGTGTTCTGCTTCACGCCTAAGGGCAAGCTGATCGCGCTGCCGCGCCACGCCAATGTGATCGACTTCGCCTATGCCGTTCATACCGACGTCGGCAACAGCGCGGTCGGCTGCAAGATCAACGGCAAGTTCGCGCCGCTGTCCTCGGAGCTGCAGAACGGCGACGAGGTGGAGGTGCTGACATCGGAGGCGCAGGGCGCGCCGCCGGCGGTCTGGGAGCAGCTTGCGGTGACCGGCAAGGCCCGGGCGGCAATCCGCCGTGCGACCCGCACGGCCGTGCGCGACCAGTATGCCGGGCTTGGCCGCCGCATCGTGGAGCGCCTGTTCGAGCGCGCCAAGCTCGACTATGCCGACGACAAGCTGAAAGGCGCGCTGCCGCGCCTGGCGCGGGCCTCGATCGAGGACGTCATGGCCGCGGTCGGCCGCGGCGAGATGAAGGCCTCCGACGTCGCGCGGGCCATGTATCCCGACTACAAGGAGGAGCGGGTCGCGCGCTACGGCGCCGCCAAGAAGGCCAGTCTGGCCGTCAAGCTCAAGCTGAAATCGCCGCCGGATCCGGCGCGCAGCCCGTCGGCGATTCCGGTGCGCGGCATCAATTCCGATCTTCCCGTAAAATTCGCGCCGAATGGCGGCGCGGTTCCGGGCGACCGCATTGTCGGGATTGTCTCGCCGGGCGAGGGGATCACGATCTATCCGATTCAGTCACCGGCCTTGAAGGACTTTGACGACGAGCCCGAGCGCTGGCTGGACGTGCGCTGGGATGTTGACGAGACCATCCCGCAGCGGTTCCCGGCGCGGATCCTGGTTCACAGCGTCAACGAACCCGGCAGCCTCGCCCAGGTCGCGACCGTGATCGCCGAACATGACGGCAATATCGACAATATCAGCATGCACCGGCGTTCTCCCGATTTCACGGAAGTCACCATCGATCTCGAAGTCTACGATCTGAAGCACCTGAGTGCGATCATCGCCCAGTTGCGCGCCAAGGCGGTGGTGGCGAAGGTCGAGCGGGTCAATGGGTAGCTCTGCAAGAAGCGCTGTTGTGTCGCTGCGGGGCCTGACGCCATATCGGGCCGTCCGCTAAAGAGATATTCGCGAGTCCGTGATGTCAAAAACTCCTCCGCTGCGCCTCGGTGTCAATGTCGACCATGTTGCGACCCTCCGCAATGCGCGGGGCGGACGCCATCCCGATCCGGTGCGGGCCGCGCTCACCGCGATCGCGGCCGGGGCGGACGGCATCACCGCGCATCTGCGCGAGGACCGCCGGCACATCCGCGACGACGACATGGCGCGACTGAAGGCGGAGATCGACAAGCCGCTCAATTTCGAGATGGCGGCGACCGACGAGATGCTGAAGATCGCGCTCAAGACCGCGCCTCACGCGGTCTGCCTGGTGCCGGAGCGGCGCCAGGAGGTGACGACGGAAGGCGGGCTCGACGTGGTCGGCCAGCACAATTCTCTAAAACCCTTCATCGCGCGGCTGAATGACGCCGGCATCCGCGTCTCGCTGTTCATATCAGCCGATCCGCACCAGATCGAGATGGCCGCAAGCTTGCGCGCGCCCGTGATCGAGATCCACACCGGCGCCTGGTGCGATGCGACGGTTGCTGGCGAAACTGCCAAAGCGGAAGCTGAATTTGCCCGAATCATTACTGGAGCCGGGCTCGCCCGCGCGGCCGGTCTCGAGGTTCACGCCGGGCATGGCCTCGACTACGGCACCGCCGAGACGATTTCCAAGCTGCCGGAGATCATGGAACTCAACATCGGCCACTTCATGATCGGCGAAGCGCTATTCGCTGACCTGACCGAAGTGGTCAGGACCATGCGCGCGGCCATGGATCTGGGCCGGAGCTTCGCTGCTCCGCTGTCCTGAGGTGGTGGAGGGCGGCAGGCGAGGTTAATCCAAGGAGGGCACTCACCGCATGATCATCGGCATCGGTTCCGATCTGATCGACATTCGCCGCGTCGCCAAGGTGATCGAGCGGCATGGCGACCGGTTCCTCGATCGCATCTTCACCGAGGCCGAGCGCGCCAAGGCGGCGCGCCGAGCGAAGAACGAGAACATGGTGGTTGCGACCTATGCCAAGCGATTCGCGGCCAAGGAGGCCTGTTCCAAGGCACTGGGTACCGGAATCCGCCGCGGCGTGTGGTGGCGTGACATGGGCGTCATCAATCTGCCGGGTGGCCGGCCATCCATGCAACTGACCGGCGGCGCGCTGGCGCGGCTGAAGCAGCTGACGCCGGACGGACTTGAGGCTCGGATCGACCTAAGTATCACAGACGATTGGCCGCTCGCGCAGGCTTTCGTCATAATTTCGGCGGTCAACAGGGGCAACTCCTAGCTGATGATTCCGCGCCGCCTGCGCCGGCGCGACTGAAACTAAAAATGTTTTGTTTTTCAGCTGCTTGTGAAGTTCTGTTGCAGCCGTTTGTTGCGCGGCTCAAGACAAACGTCTACAAGTTTGCGCGGAAAGAATGGCCGACAGAAGGGGCGGATTTAGCCTTTGCGCCGGAGTTGGCCGCCGTTATCAGAATTGGGCTCGATTCCTCCGACGCGAAGCTTTAGCGCTGTTCGCGCCGTGGGGGTCTTGCTGTCATTGCGGGGCTGCGCAATCGCGCTGCGGGGATTGGGAACGTCATGAGCGTGACATCCGGAACAAAGACTGAGAGCGGCCTGGGCGAGACCATTCGCGTCGTTATCCACGCGTTGCTGATCGCGCTGGTGATTCGCACCTTCCTGTTCCAGCCCTTCAACATTCCCTCGGGGTCGATGAAGGCGACGCTGCTGGTCGGCGACTATCTCTTCGTCTCGAAATATTCGTACGGCTACAGCCATTATTCGATTCCGCTGTCGCCGCCGCTGTTCTCCGGCCGCATCTTCGGCTCGGAGCCCTCGCGCGGCGACATCGTCGTGTTTCGCCTGCCGAAGGACGACACCACCGACTACATCAAGCGCGTGATCGGCCTGCCGGGCGACCGCATCCAGATGAAAGAAGGCCTGCTCTATATCAATGAGAAGCCGATCCAGCGCGAGCGACTTCCCGATTTCATCGGCGAGGACCCCTGCGGCAACGAAGCGACCGCCCGGGTCAAGCGCTGGCGCGAGACGCTGCCGAACGGGGTCAGCTACGAGTCGCTGGATTGCGTCGACAACGGCTTTTACGACAACACCAATGTCTACACCGTCCCGCCCGGGCACTTCTTCATGATGGGGGACAACCGGGACAATTCGACGGACAGTCGCGTGCAGTCGGCAGTAGGCTATGTGCCGCTGGAAAATGTCGTCGGCCGCGCCCAGATGATCTTCTTTTCCATTGCCGAAGGCGAGCATGCCTGGGCTTTCTGGCGCTGGCCGGTGTCGGTGCGCTGGAACAGGCTGTTCAAAATCGTGCGATGAAAGACGAAACGCCTGACATCAAGACCACGGAGGCCGCAGGCCCGCTGCGCCAGACGGCGGTGAGCGGCGCCGAGGGCGCCGCGCCGCGCAAGAAGCGCAGCCGCGCCAGCGCCAAGGCCGCGACCGCCGCGCTCGAGGCGCGCATCGGGCACAAGTTTGCCGATGCCAACCTGCTCGCGACCGCGTTCACGCATGTCTCCGCGTTGAAGTCGTCGCGCAAGCGCGGCGACAGTTATCAGCGCCTGGAGTTTCTCGGCGATCACGTGCTCGGATTGATCGTGTCCGACATGCTGTACCGCGCCTTTCCCGGCGCCGACGAGGGCGAACTGTCGAAGCGCCTGGCCGACCTCGTGCGCAAGGAGAGCTGCGCGGACGTGGCAAAATCGCTCGGCCTGCTCGACGACATCAAGCTCGGTGCGGTCGGGGCTGGTGCCGGCGCACGGCTGCGCAAATCCGTGCTCGGCGACGTCTGCGAGGCGGTGATCGGCGCGATCTTTCTCGACGGCGGCTATGCCACTGCTGCCGAATTCGTCGAGCGCAACTGGACCGAGCGGATGCACAAGCCGCGGCGGCCGCTGCGCGATCCGAAGACCGTGCTGCAGGAATGGGCGCAGGGCAAGGGATTGCCGACGCCGGTCTATCGCGAGGTCGAACGCACCGGACCGCACCATGATCCCTTGTTTCGCGTCGTCGTCGATCTGCCGGGGCTGGCGCCCGCGGAAGGCGTCGGCGGCAGCAAGCGGGCCGCGGAGAAGGTCGCAGCCTCCGTCATGATCGAACGCGAAGGCGTCGGCGGCGCCAGCAATGATGGCTGATCAGGACGCGGCGAGGGTGCCGCCGGCCGAGACCCGCTGCGGCTTCGTGGCGCTGATCGGCGCCCCCAATGTCGGCAAGTCGACCCTCGTCAACGCGCTGGTCGGCTCGAAAGTCACCATTGTGTCGCGCAAGGTGCAGACGACGCGGGCGCTGATACGCGGCATCGTGGTTGAAGGCCACAGTCAGATCATCCTGGTCGATACGCCCGGCATCTTCGCGCCGCGGCGGCGGCTGGACCGCGCCATGGTCTCGACCGCCTGGAGCGGCGCGCATGACGCAGACCTCGTCTGCGTGCTGCTGGATGCGAAAGCGGGCATCGACGAGGAAGCCGATGCTATCCTTGAGCGGCTGTCGGACGTCGCCCACGAGAAGATCCTGGTGCTCAACAAGATCGATCTGGTCCCACGCGAAAGGCTGCTGGCGCTGGCGAAAGCGGCCGACGACCGGCTTCCCTTCGCCGGCACCTTCATGATCTCGGCCTTCTCCGGCGATGGTGTCAGTGACCTCAGGGCGACGCTCGCTGTGCGGATGCCGGTCGGGCCCTTCCATTATCCCGAAGACCAGATGTCGGATGCGCCGATGCGGCAGCTCGCGGCCGAGATCACGCGGGAGAAGATCTACCAGCGGCTCCATCAGGAGCTGCCTTACCAATCCACCGTCGAGACCGACAGCTGGAGCGAGCGCAAGGACCATTCGGTGCGCATCGAGCAGACGATCTTTGTCGAGCGGGAAAGCCAGCGCAAGATCGTGCTCGGCAAGGGCGGGTCGACCATCAAGGCCATCGGAGCGGACTCGCGCAAGGAAATCGCGGAGATTCTTGGCCACCCCGTGCACCTGTTCCTGTTCGTCAAAGTGCGCGAAAACTGGGGCGACGATCCCGACCGCTACCGCCACATGGGCCTCGAGTTTCCCAGGGACTGACCGGCCGCCATGACCGTTCCGAAAAACGTGCTGCGGTTCGAGGTGCTGCTCTATACGTCGCTGATTCTCGACGCGCTCTCGGTCGCCTTCCAGGATCGCACGCCGACCACCGATATGACGGAGCAGATGATTACGGTTGCGACCGTGATTGCGGGCGGGCTGATCCTGCTGCTGGTCTATTTCGTCTACCTCGCGGCGCAGCGGCGCAAGAACTGGCCGCGCTGGGTGCTCGCCGCGGCGCTGATCTTTTCCGTCGTGTCGCTGTGGCAGGTCATCGGCGACAATGGCGTCGAGTTCGACTCCGGCATCGAGATCATGTCCTGCATCCTGACCGCGGCGGGGCTCTATTTCTCCTTCACGGGCGACGCCCAGGGCTGGTTCAACGCGTGAAGCAGGAGGCTGCGTAGGGTGGGCAAGGCGCGCGCCGCGCGCCGGGCCCACCACGACAACGTTACGATCAGTGTTGATCGCTGCGGTGGGCTCGCTTCGCTTAGCCCACCCTACATGGTACGCTTTTCCCCCATGGAATGGACCGACGAGGGCATCGTTCTGGGCGTGCGGCGGCATGGCGAATCCTCCGCCATCGCCGAACTGCTGACGCGCGAGCATGGCCGGCACCTCGGCCTGGTGCGCGGAGCTGCCGGCGCCCGGCTGCGCCCGCTGCTGCAGCCCGGCAACAGCGTGCGCGCCGTCTGGCGGGCGCGGCTCGACGAGCATCTCGGCACCTATGCGATCGAGGGCTTGCGGCTGCGCGCCGCTACCCTGCTGGCGTCGTCGCACGGGGTCTATGGCGTGACGCATCTCGCCTCGGTGGCGCGGCTGCTGCCCGAGCGTGATCCGCACGAAGACATTTTTGAGATGCTCGACCACGCGCTCGATGACTTCGACGATGCCGGTGAGGCGGCGGTGCATCTGGTTCGCTTCGAACTCGCCATGCTGGCCGAACTCGGTTTTGGGCTCGATCTCGACAATTGCGCGGCGACCGGCACGACGGAAGAGCTGGTCTATGTCTCGCCAAAATCCGGCGGCGCGGTCTCGCGCACGGCCGGCGAGCCCTGGCGCGACCGCCTGCTGCGGCTGCCGCCGTTCCTGCGCCAGGGGGAATCGCAAGACGATGCGGCCCGCCACGGCTGGACGGACCAGGACCTGCAGGACGGCTTTCGCCTGACCGGCCTGTTTCTGCTGCGCCACGTGCTGGAGCCGCGCGGGCAGGGCCATTCCGACGCCCGCGCCGGCTTCATCAATGCGGTGAGCAGGGTGAGAACGCGAATCGGGAGTGCCTCCTGACGCCTGGCCGGCGCTGTTCCAAACGGATTCCGCGTCGGAATTGCCGTGATTCGCGCCTTGCTCCCTCAGTTCTGAGCGTTTAACCCGTCTCCATGGGCAAGACACTGATTCCGCCGGAACCCGCCGAGGTTCACGAGGTCGCGCTGCGCGAGGCGCTGGAAGAGCGCTATCTCGCCTATGCGCTGTCCACCATCATGCACCGGGCGCTGCCCGATGCCCGCGACGGGTTGAAGCCGGTGCACCGGCGCATCCTCTATGGCATGCGCCTGTTGCGGCTCGATCCGGGCACGGCGTTCAAGAAGTCCGCCAAAATCGTCGGTGACGTGATGGGCTCGTTCCATCCGCACGGCGACCAGGCGATCTATGACGCCATGGTGCGCCTGGCGCAGGATTTTTCCTCGCGCTACCCGCTGGTCGACGGCCAGGGCAATTTTGGCAATATCGACGGCGATAACGCCGCCGCCTACCGCTACACCGAAGCGCGGATGACGGATGTCGCGCGCCTGCTGCTCGAGGGCATCGACGAGGACGGCGTCGAGTTCCGCGCCAATTACGACGGCCAGTCGAAAGAGCCGGTCGTGCTGCCGGGCGGCTTTCCGAACCTGCTCGCCAACGGCGCGCAGGGCATTGCGGTGGGCATGGCGACCTCGATCCCGCCGCACAACGCCGCCGAGCTGTGCGATGCGGCGTTGCATCTCATCGAAAAGCCGCAGGCCAAATCGCGCGCGCTGATGCGCTGGGTGAAGGGGCCGGACTTCCCGACCGGCGGCATCGTGGTCGACTCCAAGGAGGCGATCGCCGAAGCCTACACGACAGGCCGCGGCTCGTTCCGCGTCCGGGCCAAATGGGAGCAGGAGGAGGGCGCGCGCGGCACCTGGGTCGTCGTCATCACCGAAATCCCCTGGCTGGTGCAGAAGTCGCGGCTGGTGGAAAAGATCGCCGAGCTCCTCAACGAGAAAAAGCTCCCGCTGGTCGGCGACGTCCGCGACGAATCGGCGGAAGATATCCGCCTCATCATCGAGCCGAAATCGCGCAGCGTCGATCCGGCGCTGATGATGGAATCGCTGTTCCGCCTGACCGAGCTGGAAAGCAAGATCCCGGTCAACATCAACGTGCTGGTGAAGGGCCGCGTGCCAAAAGTGCTGGGGCTCGCGGAAGCCCTGCGCGAATGGCTCGACCATCTGCGCGACGTGCTGGTCCGCCGCTCCAACTACCGCAAGACCCAGATCGAGAACCGGCTCGAGGTGCTCGGCGGCTATCTGATCGCCTATCTGAACCTCGACAAGGTGATAAAAATCATCCGCACCGAGGACGAGCCGAAACCGGTGCTGATGAAGACCTTCAGCCTGACTGAGGTCCAGGCCGACGCCATCCTCAACATGCGCCTGCGCTCTCTGCGCAAGCTCGAGGAGATGGAGATCCGCACCGAAGACAAGAATCTGCGCGGCGAGCTGAAGGGCCTCAAGGCGCTGCTCGCCTCCGAGTCCGAGCAGTGGATCAAGGTCGGCGAGCAGGTCAAGAAAGTCCGCGACATTTTTGGCCCGAAGACGCCGCTGGGCAAGCGGCGCACGCAATTCGCCGACGCGCCCGAGCATGACCTTGCCGCGATCGAGGAAGCCTTTGTCGAGCGCGAGCCCTGCACGGTCGTCGTGTCGGAGAAGGGCTGGGTGCGGACGATGAAGGGGCATGTCGAGGACCTCTCCGGATTGTCCTTCAAGACCGACGACAAGCTCGGCCAGGCCTTCTTCGCCGAGACCACGTCAAAACTGCTGCTGTTTGCTACCAACGGAAAGTTCTATTCGCTCGACGTCGCAAAACTGCCGGGCGGCCGCGGCCACGGCGAGCCGATCCGCATGTTCATCGACATGGACCAGGATGCCTCGATCGTCTCCGTGTTCGTCAACAAGGGTGGCCGCAAATTCCTGATCGCAAGCTCGGAAGGGCAGGGCTTTGTGGTCAAGGAGGAGGACTGCGTCGGCAATACCCGCAAGGGCAAGCAGGTGCTGAACGTCGAGATGCCGAACGAGGCATGCGCGATCACGAGCGTCGTCGGCGATCAGGTCGCGGTGATCGGAAGCAACCACAAGATGGTGATCTTCCCGCTCGACCAGGTGCCGGAGATGGCGCGCGGCCGCGGTGTGCGGTTGCAGAAATATACCAGCGCCTCGCTGTCGGACGTCGCGACGTTCGATTCCAAGACCGGGCTCGCCTGGAAGGATTCCGCCGGCCGCGATCAGGGCATGAGCTGGAAGGACCTTACCGACTGGCGCGGCAACCGCGCCGACGCCGGCCGGCTCGCGCACGGCCTGCCGAAGTCGAACAAGTTCAACCGGCCGGTGGAGTAGGGACCCAGCCCGCGGTTCACCTCTCCCCGCTTGCGGGGAGAGGTCGGATCGCGCTTGCGCGAGATCCGGGTGAGGGGGACTCTCCACGCGCTGAGTGCCAGTGACTGCCCCTCACCCCAACCCTCTGCCCGTAAGAACGGGGAGAGGGGGCACACCTCCCACGTGGCAACGATCGAACCTGAACTCATGACGCTTTAAGCTGTAATAGTATTCGG
>Ga0213876_10002650_pt1 | contig 10450 bp, 7 predicted proteins | sample BarmaccomBMRX_R9_FD_160113 | JGI IMG/M metagenome (GOLD analysis project Ga0213876, IMG submission 160113) | Root-associated microbial communities from Barbacenia macrantha in rupestrian grasslands, the National Park of Serra do Cipo, Brazil - RX_R9 | ecosystem: Host-associated > Plants > Roots...
ACGGAAGGTGGCGGGTGTCGAGTGTCGAGTGTCGAGTGTCGGGTGTCGAGTGCCGGGTCGCACGGCGGGCACAACGTAAGAGTTCACACGGTCACACCACGGGCACAGCGAAAAGGCGGGCACAACGTAAGAGTTCACACGGCGAACACGGCGAGCCACGGCGAACACGGCGGGAAGAGGAAAGAGTTCGGAGTTCGGCGTTCGGGGTTCGGAGCGGCAAAGAATGCCACAAATGCAGAGGCGCCGGGTCCAGTTAATCTGTGTAATCTGTGGACGTTTTCTCTCTTTTCTGCGTTGTCTGCGTGTTCTGCGGATTAACACAGCTCGGCGAAGATCGTGCGCATCACGGGGCGCACCTGCTCTGCCAGGGTGCGATTGGCGTAAGCGACCCAGGCCACCGAAGTGGTCGTGTCGAGCGGGGCATCGAGTTGGCCGCCGAACGGCTTTTCGAGAACGATGCCCGCTTCGCTCATGATCAATCCGGCCGCCACGTCATACGGATGGCAGTGCAGATCGCCGTGGAGGCCTAAAATCCGGCGCACCAGCGGGCGAAGATCGGCGATCATCCGGTCGTGACCGCAGAGCATTTCATAGAATTGTCCCCCGGTTGAGATGTACTGATCTTCGAAAATGAGGTTGCTTCCACGGGTGGAATAGCCGAGGGCGGTCCACAGCTCCTCTTCGAGGTGAGCAGTGAGGGCTTTGCCGGCCGGAAAAAACCGGCTGAAATACGCGAACCCGTGGTCGAACCGGGTGGCGTGCGACGGCCGCATCACCAGCGGGCGGGTTTCACCGGTCAGGACGTTTGTCGCCGTTGCCTGATAGCCGGCACCCCGCACCGCCGATACCGCGTCCCCACGCCACTGCTTTGAGGTCGGCAGCTCAACCATGACCGCCACCTCAATGTCCGCCAGGGTCGTTGCCGGTCCCCGCTGGGGTGCGGCTCCTGCCAGGAACCAGGCGGGCCGTTTGTCGTACATGATGCCGCGCGTGCCGTCAATCGGGTCCACGATCACCTTCAACCGCGTGGCCTCGCGGGCGGTCCCGGTCGGAAAAATCAAGGGGTGCGCAGGGTCAATTCCTTCCATCACCACTTCGACCGGCAGGGCCGACGGCCACGAAGTCTGGAACCAGGCATCGATGACTTCCTCGCTCACCCGGTCGATCTCGTAGATGGTATCGGCGACGTCCTGGCGCGCCACCGCCGCAAAGTCGGTGCCGCTTTCCTCGCTTCTGACCTGCAGGACGCGACGGCGGATAAAACCGCCCAATTCCAGCAGGAGCCGCCGAATCTGTTCGCGGTCAAGTTCGGTTGGCATACGCAACGGCGGGAGAACCGCGGCCTCGCCGGCCCATCAGACCCGCAAGCGGAATCGCGGAAACCCTCATTCCCGGGGTTGGCCGCAGCCTTTCCCGTGTCGAAAACCGAGGTTGGCCTAACGGGTGCGTTCTGTCCATAACTCTCTTGCGTACGGGTACCTTGGCAGCCAGAGTGCTAGGCGGTTTCCTGCAAGCCCCCGGAATCGGAATCATTGTACCTACCTATGGCCAGACCTGTAACCCTTTTCACCGGCCAATGGGCCGACCTACCCCTGACTGAACTTGCACCCCTTGCCAAGCAAATGGGCTTCGACGGGCTGGAACTTGCCTGTTGGGGCGACCATTTTGACGTGAAGCAAGCCGCCGACTCCAAAGAGTATTGCCAGGAACGCTGGCAGATCCTCGCCGATCACGGCCTGACGGCTTTCGGCGTCTCCAATCACCTGATCGGCCAGGCGGTCTGTGACCTCATCGATGAACGGCACCAGGCCATTTTGCCGCCGGACGTCTGGGGTGATGGCGACCCCGAGGGCGTACGGCAAAGGGCGGCCGAACAGCTTAAACTAAACGCCCGCGCCTGCCGCAATTTCCTGAACGCCAAACCGCATCACGACCTGGACTTCCCGGCCGTGGTGATCGGCTTCAGCGGTTCAAGCATCTGGCACGCGTGCTATGCATTTCCACCGACCGGCCAGGCCTACCTGCAAAAGGGGTTCGACGACTTCGGGCGCCGATTTCTCCCGATTCTGGAGGTGTTTGACGAAGTGAACGTGAACTTCGCGCTGGAGGTGCACCCGACCGAAATCGCCTTCGACATCGCCTCGGCGCATCGGGCACTGGAGGCGGTGAAACATCACCGGCGCTTCGGATTCAATTACGACCCGTCCCATCTGGGCTACCAGGGAGTCGATTACGTCAAGTTCATCCGCGAATTCCGCGACCGGATCTATCACGCGCACATGAAGGACGCCTGGTGGGGTCACGGCAACGGCGATGCCGGGGTTTTCGGCGGCCACACCGATTTTGGCGACTACCGCCGTTACTGGGATTTCCGGTCGATCGGTCATGGCGACGTCAATTTTGAAGATATCATCGTGGCACTCAACGACATCGGCTACCAGGGCCCGCTTTCCATCGAATGGGAAGACATCCGGATGGACCGCGTCCATGGGGCGACGGAGTCCTGCCGGAACGTCAGGAGTTACGATTTCACGCCGAGCCGGCTCGCGTTCGATTCCGCCTTTGAACGCGAAAAACAGTAGGAACCGATACGGACTTAAAAAGAGGAGGAATCGAGTCATGTCACGCAAATTGAAGATGGGGATGGTCGGCGGCGGCAAAGACGCGTTCATCGGTGCGGTACACCGGTTGGCCGCCAACCTGGACGGCAAGATTGAGCTGGTGGCCGGCGCGTTTTCGTCGACCCCGACCAAGTCGCATGAGAGCGGCGCGCTGTTGTTGCTGGACCCAAAACGGGTTTATGACAGCTACGAGGCCATGGCGGCTGCAGAAGCGAAATTGCCGGTGGGCGAGCGCATCGATTTCGTCTCGATCGTGACCCCGAACTTTGCGCATTTTCCTGCGGCCAAGACTTTTTTGGAAGCGGGCTTCAACGTCGTCTGCGACAAACCGATGACGCTCAACCTGCAGGAGGCGCTGGACCTGCGTGACCTGGTCCGGCGAACCCGCAAGGTGTTCGCGCTTACCCACAATTACACGGGCTATCCCATGGTGAAGGAAGCCCGCGAACGGGTACGGGCCGGCGCGCTCGGCACCATCCTGAAGGTGGTGGCGGAGTATCCCCAAGGGTGGTTGTTAAACCCGATCGATCAGGCCGGGCAAAAACAGGCGGCCTGGCGTACCGACCCCCAGCGGGCCGGCGCGAGCTCCTGCATCGGCGACATCGGCACGCATGCCGAAAATCTGACGCACTACATCACCGGCTTGGAAATCGAGGAACTCTGCGCCGATTTCACCACCTTCGTCGAGGGGCGACGCCTTGAGGATGACGGTAATATGCTCGTGCATTTTCGCGGAGGGGCAAAGGGCGTCCTTTACGCGTCCCAGATTTCGGCCGGTGAGGAAAATAACCTCACGATCCGGGTCTACGGCACAAAAGCGTCTTTGGAGTGGCACCAGGAACACCCCAACGAGCTCATCATGAAGTACCAGGATGCACCCAGACAGATCTTCCGGCGCGGCAACGATTACCTGAGCGATGCTGCCAAGCGATTCACCCGGCTGCCGTCCGGCCACCCGGAAGCCTTCATTGAAGCGTTCGCGAACATTTATCGTGAGGCGGCCCGGGCCATCGAAGCCGAAGTGGCCGGCCAACCGGTGCCGGCCGACGTCGATTTTCCGACCGTGGACGATGGGGTCACCGGCATGGCGTTTATTGAAACGGCCGTGAAATCGGCCAGGGCCGGCGCTGCCTGGACAAAGTTCGTGGCCACCTGAATCCGCCGGCTGAAAAGGGGGCAACGCAACGGCCTCGGGCGGCCGGGACCTTTTCCCGTGCCGCTGCGTCGCTGTTTTCCCCTCAAAAGGTTGCCGCCCCGCTGGTCAACTGTTATCAGTGGGCGCCCCCAGATGCCGTCAGCACTTTTTTCAGATGACCGGGTTGTCCGGGTGCTCGTATTTCTGCTGGCCGGCGCGTTTTATCTGCTGGTATTCGCGCTCGGCCGTTTGCTGAAGCGCCGCGCCGGCATCCAGCTCTCCTGGACTTACCACGTGGTGGCCGTGGCCGGGTCGCTGCTCGCCGCAGCGGGCCTGTGTCACGAGCACCTCCCGGACGCTCGCGAACTCGCCCTCGTCGCCCTCGTGTTCGCCGGTTTCCCGCTCAATGCCGTTCTCTACCGGTTTGTCTGGCCGATCTACGGTTACCCCGGAGAGAACGCGCGGATTCCCGGCTTTCTGCCCCAGGTCGTTGCCATCCTGCTCTTTCTCGGACTGAGCTTTTTTGCCCTGGGCGCCTTGTATCATGTGACGGTCACCGGTCTGCTGACCGGTTCCGGCGTGATCGCCATCATCATCGGGTTGGCCTTGCAAGACACCCTCGGAAACCTTTTCGCGGGCTTCGGCCTGCAGGCCGGCAGGGCGTTCCGGGTCGGCGACTGGCTGGTCTTACAAGGACAACGCGTGCAGGTCGTTGAGATCACCTGGCGTTCCACCCGTTTCCGCAATAACGACGACGTGAGTTTCAACGTGCCGAATAACCAGCTGGCCAAGGAGACCATAGTTAACCTTTATTACCCGACCAACATCCACGCCATGCGCGTCCGGGTCGGAGTCGATTATACCGTCCCTCCCAACGAGGTAAAAAATGCCTTGATCGCCTGCGCCACCGCCGTTTCCGGGGTTCTGGCCGACCCTGCTCCCCGCGTGTTTCTCACCAGTTTCGACGATTCATCCGTCGCTTATGAATTGAAGTTCTGGATCGACGACGGGCGCGCCTACCCCCAGATCGTGGATGCGATCCGCACCCGTTGCTGGTACGAGTTTGCACGACGGCAAATCAATTTCGCCTTCCCGGTCCGCGTCTTCGAGCGAGGCAAGCCGCGAGCCCGGGATCATGCCGGTTCCCTGATGGAGTTACTGGCCGCGCAGCCGCTTTTTGGCGCCTTGAGCCCGGAACAGCTCGAGCTACTGAGCAAGGAGGCTAAATGGATGCGTTTCGGCCAGCAGGAAACGATTATCCAGCGCGGCGCGCCCGGCGACTCGATGTTCATTCTTGCCGCCGGTATGGCGGAGGTTCTAAGTGAAAGGGAAGGCCGGGAGCTTCGGGTGGGTACGCTGCACGCCGGAGAATGCTTCGGAGAGATCTCCTTCCTGACGGGTGAACCGCGGAGCGCAACGGTGCGGGCCAGACAGGATTGCGAGGTCGTCGAAATCCCGAAGCACGCGATGAGCCTGCTCCTGCGCCAGCAACCCTCCCTCGCTGAACAGCTTTCCGATACCCTGACGGCCAGGCGCTCGGCCACCCAGCAACGCCTGGCCCAAGCCGCCCGGAACGTTCACGCGGGAGCGGAAGCCGCCGAAAAAGAAGGGCTCCTGCGAAGGCTGCGGGCTTTTTTCGAGCTGTGAGCAAGGTCGGTTTCGGCCTTCAAGGACTCTCATGAGCCATGAGCACTGACGAAGAGACGGACGCCCGGTACATGCGGCTCGCCCTGCGGCAGGCGCGTAAGGGACTCGGCACGACCAGTCCTAACCCGGCCGTCGGAGCCGTGATCGTTCGAGACGGGCAGGTGCTCGCCGCGGGTTTTCACGAACGCGCGGGCGGGCCGCATGCGGAAGTGGCCGCCCTGGCAGCACTTCAGGATCCCGGGTCGGCAACAGGCGCCACCTTGTACGTCACCCTCGAGCCTTGTTCGACCTTCGGACGCACCCCTCCATGCACCGCCGCCATCCTCGCCGCGGGAATCGGGCGCGTCGTGGTCGGTTGCATCGATCCCAATCCGCGGCACCGCGGAAACGGGATCAATTTTCTCCAGGCCCACGGAATCCCGGTTGCGACCGGTATCCTGGAGAAGGAATGCCGTGATCTGAACACCGGTTTTAATCGCTGGATCACCACCGGCCGGCCATGGGTAATCGCCAAGTTTGCGCAGTCACTGGACGGGCGGTTAACCCGGCCGCCCGGGGAATCCACCTGGCTGACCAGCAAACGATCCAGGTTCAGGGCGCAGCGGTTGCGCGCCACAGTAGACGCTATTCTGGTCGGTGCGGAAACGATCCGCAGAGATGATCCGCAGCTTACGGTGCGCGTGGGGCGCCGCCATCTCCAACCCTGGCGCGTTGTCGTGACCCGATCCGGCGACCTGCCGGCCGCCGCCCGGGTTTTTACCGATGAATACCGTGAACGGACGCTTGTCTTCCAAAATTCCTCCTGGGAGACGGTCCTTGACGACCTCGGCCAACGCGGCGTGACGCGGTTGCTGGTGGAGGGCGGCGGCAAGGTGCTGGGCCAATTGCGGGACCTCGGACTGATCGATGAGGTCTGGAGCTTTTTCGCGCCCCTCCTCAGCGGCGGTCCGGTGGTAAGCGTAGGCGGGCAAGGCGTGCTTTCCAACGAGGAAACCAAGGTTCTGATCGACGTCTCTTACCACCGGCTGGGAAGTGATCTCCTCGTTTGCGGCAAGCTCAAAAAATAAAAAGCCCGCCGGACGCCGGCGGGCCTTTTGTTTTTTTAACTCAACTCGCGGTTAATTTGATCAGTTTGATCAGTTTCAGTCGTGATGACGTTATCTCTGGTGCCAGTACCGGTCATGGCGCCAGTGATGGTAGCGGTGCCAGTAGCCGTAGTGATAGGGATGATAGTAATAATAGGGGCGATAGTGCCGGTAGTAATAGTACCGGTCACCGTAGTATGGGCCGTAGTAGACCGGGTAAGGATCGTAATACCCCGGCGCGCCGAAAGTGATGCCGAAATCCACATCCGCTTTCGCCGCCTGCGGCACCAGGGTGATCAATCCCACCGCCGCCAGAAGCAAAAGAAGCAACTTTTTCATAAAACCCTCTGTCGATTGATCGTTTCATCGGTAGACGTGCCCGACGCGGCATTTATTCGGTAAGCTGCTGACAGAGCGCAAGTTACCCGTGCAGTCCGCGGCAAGGGTCCTCTGCGCGGGGCGCGGCTGGTGGGCGGTGCGAGTCTTGGATCAGGCCGCCTGAGGGCCGCGCGCCTGCGGCAGGCAAAAAAAAGCCCATGGCGCTGCAGCGCCATGGGCAATCGGCAAAAGATTCGCCGAGTCCGATCCGAAAACCGCTTATTGGGCTTCCGTCTTGGAGCTCTTATGCTTCTTGTGGTGCTTTTTGGAGGATTTCATCGACTTCGTGCCGGTCGACGGCGACGCCGACGTGGAAGGGGATGGGGCCGGCGTAGCGCCCTGGGCGTAGGCACCAACAACACCAAACGAGAAGACGGCAGCCAGCATGAGGATAGCTTTATTCATATCAATATAGTTTTGAGCAACAGTTCAGGTTCTCGGTTCGACCTCGTGCACTCCGATCCGCAGAGATCGACGCTTGAGCTCAAACCTCACTCACCTCAACCCGTGGAATGGATCGAAGTTTCAAAAGTTCGAAAATTTTTTAGTGAAGGACCAACCACCCGCGGTAGCTTATCCGCGATCCTGCCGGCGCCGTTCAGGCCTGGGCGCGCTTGCGTAATGAGCCCGGGTCTGGTAGGTGAAGCCGGTTTTATTTCGCAGCCCGCCATGGCAGACCTCAAGCTCGTAAATATCGTTAAATCCTTCGGCCAACATGAAGTGATTCATCGGGTAAACCTGCACGTCCAGGACGGTGAGTTCGTCGTCCTCGTCGGCCCCTCGGGCTGCGGCAAGTCCACTATGCTCCGCGTTATCGCCGGGCTGGAACCGGTCACCACGGGCGAGGTCTGGATCGGCGGCACACGGGTCAACGATCTCGATCCGGCCAACCGCGGGGTGGCGATGGTTTTTCAAAACTTTGCGCTCTACCCGCACATGTCGGTCGAAGAAAATATGGCCTTCGGCCTTAAGATGGCCCGCCGTCCCAAACAGGAAATCCGGGAACGCGTGGCCCGAGCGGCCGCCATCCTGCAGCTGACGCCGTACCTGAAACGGCGTCCGAAGGAACTCTCGGGAGGCCAGCGCCAGCGGGTCGCAATCGGGCGCGCCATCGTGAGGGAACCCGAAATTTTTCTCTTCGACGAACCGTTGTCGAATCTCGATGCGGAGCTGCGGGCACAGATGCGCATCGAATTATCCAAGCTCCACAGCGAGTTACAAACCACGATGGTTTATGTGACCCACGACCAGATGGAAGCCATGACCTTGGCGGACAAAATCGTGGTCTTGAATTCGGGTCGGATCGAACAGATCGGCTCTCCCGCAGAGTTATACCTGCACCCGTCCAATTTGTTCGTGGCCGGTTTTTTCGGGATGCCGAAAATGAATTTCCTGAAGGTGCGGGTGGCGGCGGTCCATGGACAAAGCGTGGCGGTGCAAAGCGATGATTTCACGGCCGGCCGGCTCGAGATTCCGGTGCAGGCGATGCCGGGGATTGCTCCGAACGACGCGCTGACTCTGGGCGTCCGTCCTGAGCATCTGGCCGTGAGCCCCCCTCAGAAAGGCAAAGGGCTGCTCACCATCGAAGTGGTCGAGGGCCTGGGAGACCTCACGTACATCCATGGCGTGACTCCCACCGGAAACCGGATGACCGTCAGCGTCAAAGGGTTTCATGACTTCAAACACGCCGATTCCGTCGGATACGATTTCAAGCTCAAAGACGTGCACCTGTTTGACCCGGACGAAGATGCGATCCGGGTGGGTTTGCCCGGATAAATGATCAAGACCAACCCCCGGATGGGGAGAGATTCGAACCCTTGGGCCGACAGAAGCCGTCCGTCCGCGTTTGCCCCCGTCTCAACTCCCTCGAAGGGAACAGGGAATACACGTAGTTATACTATTCAGGCAGTTATCTCGGCCGAATGTCGGCTCAGGGGGGTGCCGGCGCCGGAGGATGCTCCGTAGCTGGTTGAAGCGGTCTCAGGGCCAACGGGCCGGGAGACGGTTTGATGGCCTGAAGGGCCAAGGGAACTTAGCCCAGAGTTTACCCTGGGTAATCGTCAAATCGCGATCGAGCCCTCCTAAGTCGGAGGGGAAACGCCTTTCCAGGGTGAAACCCCACTGCCATTTAGTTAAGGGCCGGTGGATGGGGGCGCTTTCGTCCCGCAGGGACGGCTGAGGTTAGCCAGGGACTTAATGCCTGTGAGGGCGTTCCCCCGGGGTTTGCGTCCCGTCGGGACGCCTGAAGGCGGGCGTCAAAGATTGGGGGGACGTTCGGGTTTTCGTCGCCGATGGTCGCGCCGGGTTTGGCCGGCCGCTGAGTCGGCACCCTTCGGACCAGCGTTTCAGGCGTCCCTACAGGACGCGATCGCTCTTAAATGCCCCGTCCAGGGACTGAAGTCCCTGGCTAAGATCAGCCGTCCCTTCGGGACAAAAGCGCCCCCATCCGCCGGCCCTTAACTAAATGGCGGTGGGGTAAACCCTGGGCTCAGTTCCTTTGGCCCTTCAGGCCATCAAACCGTCTCCCCGCCCGTTGGGCCTGGACCGTTTATACGGTCTGATAGGTGTAACGCTGGCAGGACGCCTGGGAAGGAACACAAATTTTTGCCTCCATGCCCGTCGAAATGATATCAGATCCTGGTGGGCATGCGTAGACGTTAGCAGGAAGGGCATACATCCCGATTCAGAAATGGTTTAAACCGAGAATAGTGGCGTGCGTCCTTCATTGAGGTGATTCCGCCTGGGTTCGTTGGTCTCTCAATTCGTCAGGTGAATGGGCGGGCCTCTTACTCTCTGAGGCGGCCATTACGGTCAGCAGCTCTTGAGCGAGGAAAAGTCTGTTCCGTTGACGACCCGTAATTTCTTTAAGGAGTCCCTTCTCGATCCAGAACTCAATGCCGTTAACAACGGTCGGAAAGCTGTGCCCACTCCGTTTCGCAAAGCGGGAAATGGAAATGATCGGGTTCTCGAACAAAGCATCTAAAATGGCCGCGGCCGTTTTAGGCGCGCGCAAGGATTCTTTAAGCTTCGCCAGATATTTCTTATAGAGATCGATCACCGTTTCAGCGTCTTTGAGGGCAGATCGAGCTTGTTCTCGTACTGCGGTCAAAAAATACTCGATCCAGTCCCTCCACTTCCCATTCTGACTGACGGCAAGAAAATTCCGGTAATAATCATCCCGGTACTCGTCGAAAAAGCCGGACAAGTACAACAAGGGCTGTGAAAGGCACTTGCGCTCACAGAGAAAGAGGGTAATGAGGAGCCTCCCCACGCGCCCGTTACCATCGAGGAAAGGGTGAATGGCTTCGAATTGATAGTGGAGAAGGGCGCATTTCACCAAGGCAGGCGCGATGGATTCGCCGTGCAAATACTTTTCCCAATCGCTCAAGGCGTCCAGCATTTCATCTGGAGGAGGAGGCACGAACGTAGCAGTCGTCAAGGTCGACCCTGGTTTCCCGATCCAGTTTTGCGTTCTGCGAAATTCTCTGGGTGTCTTTGAGGTCTTGCCGCCGCGAACCTCGGCCAATAAAATCCTGTGCAGGTCGCAGATTAGCCGCTTACTGATCGGAGAGCTCTTGACGGCC
>Ga0213876_10002651_pt1 | contig 10449 bp, 6 predicted proteins | sample BarmaccomBMRX_R9_FD_160113 | JGI IMG/M metagenome (GOLD analysis project Ga0213876, IMG submission 160113) | Root-associated microbial communities from Barbacenia macrantha in rupestrian grasslands, the National Park of Serra do Cipo, Brazil - RX_R9 | ecosystem: Host-associated > Plants > Roots...
CCGCGCAGGTCTACGCCAGACCCGCGCCGAGCCCGGCCAAGGGCCGCCCGCGCATCGCGCTCATCGTCGGCGGTCTCGGGCTCAATGAGCAGACCACGTCGCGGGCCATCACCAAGCTTCCCGGAGAGATCTCCCTCGCTTTCGCCCCTTACGGCACGAACCTCAAGGCACAAGCCGCGAAGGCGCGCGAAGTCGGCCATGAGATTTTTCTGCAAATGCCGATGGAATCCTTCGACTACGCGCAGAACAATCCGGGTCCGCAGACGCTCACGGTGGACGCAGGCGCAGCACGGAATTTGGAGCATCTGCATTGGGGCTTGGCAAGGGCCCCCGGTTTCGTCGGCATCGAGAACTTCCTCGGCGGGCGTTTCACGGCGGACGAGGCGGCGCTTTCACCTGTGCTGAAAGACCTTGCCGACCGCGGCCTCATCTTCATCGATGACGGCTCGTCGGCCCGCTCGATCACGTCGATCGTCGGGCCTTCGCTCAACCTGCCGGTAAGACGCGCGGATATCGTCTTGGACGCCCTTCCGGACGGCGCAAAGATCGACGAAGCCTTGCAGCGGCTCGAGACGCTCGCCCGGGAAACGGGCCTCGCCACCGCTTCGGGAAGCGCGCTCCCGATCACGCTCGAGCACTTATCGCGTTGGACCGATGGCCTTGCCGGGCGCGGCATCGATCTCGTGCCGGTGACCGCGACGGTCAAGCCGAAGGCGCGAGGATGATCGATAGCTGGCGAAAAATCCGCAGACTTGACAAGCCGGCCTCTCGAACGCGACTCTTGAGGGATGGCGCGCAGTGCTTCCGGCGTAGTGATCGACCATACGACCCTGCCTTACCGGCGATGCGTCGGCATCGCGCTTTTCAATCAAGCCGGCAAAGTCTTCGTCGCCCGGAGGCGGGGCGAAACGGGGCCCGAAAATGTGCGCGGCCCTTACCGCTGGCAAATGCCGCAAGGCGGCATCGACCCAGGCGAGGAACCCTTGGCGGCCGCCTTGCGTGAGCTCTTTGAAGAGACCAATGTGCGCAATGCGACCTTTCTCGCCGAGGCGCCGGAATGGTTCACCTACGATCTGCCGCGCGAGATGCTGCAGCGCTCCTGGCGCGGCGGTTATCGGGGCCAGACGCAACGCTGGTTCGCTTTCCGCTTCACCGGCGAGGATAAGGAAATCGATGTCCGACATCCGGGAGGTGGCGACCACCCTTCCGAATTCGATGAATGGCGCTGGGAAGACTTCTCGCTCACTCCCGAGCTCATCATTCCCTTCAAGCGTCCCGTCTACGAGAAAGTGGTCGAAGCTTTCAGCAACATTGCCATGGTGCCTTGACGCTTCAGGGCGCTCATCGGATTTGGACTGCCCGTCGATCAAGGTGGCAAGTTTCCATCAGCTTGCGTCCCATCAGCGAATGAGGATCGCCCTGAAGTCGTTGACGTTGGTGAGCGTCGGCCCACTGACGACGAGGCGGTCGAGCGCCGCGAAAAATCCATAGGCGTCATGGCGTGCGAGATAGGCCGCGGCGTCGATACCCTTTGCCTTGGCTTGTCGCAACACGCCGGCATCGATCCAAGCGCCGGCATTGTCCTCTGTGCCGTCTATGCCATCCGTGTCGCAAGCGATGGCGGAGACGCCCTCGATGCCGCCGAGATGGAGGGCCAATGCGAGGAGGAACTCGGTGTTCCGGCCGCCACGGGGCGCCGATGACTTGGAATTGGAATTCCCGCTCGAGGTCTCGGAGGCGGGCTTGATCGTGACCGTCGTCTCTCCTCCCGAAAGCAGTACACAGGGCCGGCGCGCGGGCGACCCATGGCGTGCGGCGCTTTCCGCAATACCCGCCATTACGGTCGCGACCTCGCGCGCTTCTCCCTCGATCGCGTCCCCCAGGATGAGTGGCACGAGGCCCTTGCGGCGCGCCGCGGCGGCGGCAGCATCGAGCGCCATTTTCGGTGTCGCAAGCATGACGATCTCATGACCTGGGAAAGCTTCATTCGGCGCACCGTTCTTTGAAATGGCGCGCTCGACCATGGCAGAAATCGCGATGCCATAATGCGCCAGGATCGCAAGCGCGGCCTGCGGTTGCGCGCCCCCCGGAACCGTCGGCCCGGAGCCGATCACCGCCGGATCATCCCCCGGCACGTCCGAGATGAGATAGGTGATGCAACGAGCCCGGCGCGCCGCGGCCGCAAGCCTGCCGCCCTTTATGGCGGAGAGCGCCTTCCTCACGGTGTTCATCTCACCGATCGGCGCTCCCGATTGAAGGAGCGCGCGGTTCAAGGCTCGTTTTTCTTCGAGGGTGATGCCGGGAGCCGGCAAGGTCAAAAGGGCCGAGGCGCCTCCCGACATGAGGCAAATGACGAGATCGTCGGGTCCGGCTGATTGGGCAAGGGCGAGAATGCGCCCTGCGGCACGCTCGCCCGCGGCGTCCGGCACGGGGTGGGCAGCCTCTACAACCTGAATGTGGCGCGTCGGAGATTCATGGTCGTAGCGTGTCACAACGAGGCCTTCGCAAGGATGTGGCCAGGCATCTTCGAAGGCGCGTGCCATGCTCGCGGCAGCCTTTCCGGCCCCAATGACGATCGTGCGCCCCTTGGGCGGTGCAGGCAATCGTCCTTCGAACTGGCCGTCTGGCCGCGCCGCGGCGAGCGCCGCTTCGAATAAATCCAGAAGAATGGCTTTGTCGCTCATCTTCTCAAGCGAGAGCGCCGAATTCTCGATGGCGCCCGCCGTGCGAACTTCGAGGTCCGCAAGCGCGACTGCAGCGCGGGCTCCTTTGCGGACTGCACGAAAACTCGGAACGATGGGCACCGGTAGCGCGGGGATGCTCGCGCCTGTCTCGTTCTCAAGCTTATGGTCGAAGATGCCACGCTCCCCGAAATGATCATCCTCGACGGCGTCACGAAGGTCGCGAAGCACCGTGCAGCAAGTATCCTGCGACTCGAAGACATTGCGCCAATGCTCGGATGACTGAGCCGCGACGAGCTCGCGCACACGTCGGCGCGTGCCCGCGGGATCACGATCGTCGAGACGCCATTTGGGCTCGAGGTCGATGGCTTCGCAAAAAGCGTCCCAGAATTTCTGCTCGAGCGCGCCGACGGCGAGCAACTTGTCGTCAGCCGTGGCATAGAGGTTGTAGCGGGGGCTGTTCCCCATCAATCTGTCTTCACCGTTTCCGAGCCAGCGCCCGGCCGCAAAGCCTTCGGCAAGGGCGAGCGGCATGAACGTGAAGACATTCTCCGTCATGGCGATGTCGAGATGGCAGCCGGCGCCGCTTGCCTCGCGAGCGCGAAGAGCGAGAAGAATGTTCATCACGGCCGGATAGCTTCCTCCCCCGATGTCCGCGACGAGCGCCGGCGGTACGACGGGTGCATCCTTCGAGCCGAAAGAAAGCGAGAGCAGGCCCGCGTCGCCGATATAGTTGATATCGTGGCCGGCGCGGTCCCGCTTCCTCCCGTCTTGGCCGTAGCCTGTGATCGAGCAATAGACGAGGCGCGGGTTGAGGGCGCGGAGTGTGTCATAGCCGAGCCCGAGCCGTTCCATGACCCCGGGTCGGAACTGCTCGACGAGCACATCGGCGCCTCGCGCAAGATCAAGAGCACGGGCCTGGCCGGCTTGACTCCTGAGATCGGCGACGAGGCTCTCCTTGCCCCGATGCAAAAGCGAGAAGATCGCGCTTTCGCTTCCGAAGCGCGGCGCATAGCTTCGCATCTCCTCCCCTCCTGGCTTTTCGACCTTGATCACCCTTGCGCCTGCTTCGGCGAGGATGAGGGTCGCGAGGGGACCGGGCAGCAACGTCGAGAAGTCGAGGACGGTGATCCCCGCAAGCGGCTGCATTGTTTCGCCCTCCCTCATGCCGCTTTGGACTTTTCGCCTTCGGCTTGTTCCCGAATCTATGGAAGGGAACCCGCTAAGGCTCTCGACGGCAAATCTCCAACTCGTCTCGCTCATGCAGCAGCCCGTCGTGACGCACAAGTCTCTCCGATGACGACCCCTTGCTACGCTTCCAAGATGGCGATCTCGCGCGTTTTCCCTTAAAAAGAGTGTGGGAGGGTCGACCATGGTCGAGCGATACGATGCGGTGATCATCGGCGGTGGGCATAACGGGCTCACTTGCGGTGCTTATCTGGCGAGGGCGGGGCTCAAGACGCTTGTCCTCGAACGGCGTGAGATGATCGGCGGCGCGGCCGTCACCGAAGAGGTGATCCCCGGCTTCAAGTTCTCAGTCTTCAGCTATCTGATGAGCCTTTTGCATCCGAAGGTGATCGCAGAGCTCGAGCTCGCGAAATACGGATTCAAGGTCTTGCCGGCCTCCGACATGTTCGGTCCGTTGCCCGGCGGCGACTTCATCGTCTTCAGCGACAAAATCGAGAAAACGCAATCGCATTTCGCGCGCTTCTCGACGAAGGACGCCGAGATCTATCCCCAATTCGATCGCTACCTCACGGAAGCCGCCACGATCGTGCGCAAGCTTCTCCTCGAGACGCCGCCCGACCCGAGCTGCCGCAACTGGAAGGCCTTCAAGGAGACCGCCGCCTTCTTGTGGAAATACCGCCGGGTCGGCGGGAAGCTCTTTCGCCTGATCGATCTCATGACGATGAGCGCCGACGCCTATCTCTCCGAATGGTTCGAGAACACATATGTGAAAGCCGTGCTCGCTTATTACTGCGGCATCGGCACCTTCGCAGGGCCGAAGAGCCCGGGCTCGGCTTACGTCATCATGCACCACGTGATGGGAGAGCATGCGGGAGCGGGCGGCTGGGGGTTCGTGCGTGGCGGAATGGGAGCGATCAGCGAGGCGATCGCCGCTTCCGGAAAAGCGAAAGGCCTCGCCATCCGCACGCGCGCCGAGGTCGTGAATATCGAGACCTCGAATGGTCGCGTCTCCGGCGTTACGCTTGCGGACGGCACGCGCATCGAGGGGCGCACGGTTGCGAGCAATGTCAGCGCCAAGCTGACCTTTCTCAAGTTCCTGTCGGCCGACCAGCTTCCCGCCGAGTTCGTCAGGGATATCGCGAGCTATCGAACCTATTCGACGGCCTTCAAGATCAACATCGCCTGCGAGCGCTTGCCGAACTACAAGGCATTCGATCCCGAGAAATGCGGCTTCCCCTACCCGAGTTACACGCATATCGGGCCATCGATCGACTACCTCGAACGCGCTTATGACGACGCGAAATATGGCGAATGGTCGCGCGAGCCCTTCATCACGCCGGTGACGCCAAGCTTTGTGGACGACAGTATCTCGCCTCCCGGCAAGCATGTCGTCCACCTCTTCGGCGGCCACGCTCCGTATACCTTGCGTGAGGGAAATTGGACGAGCCGCAAGGACGAATTCGCGAAGCACGTGCTCGAGACCGTCGAGGAGCACGCGCCGGGCTTCTCTGACGGCATTATCGGCATGCAGGTCCTGACGCCGCCCGAGATCGAAGCCAAGATCGGCTCACCGCACGGACACATCTTTCACGGCGAATTGCAAGCCGATCAATTGTTCTTTGCGCGGCCCGCGCCGCATTTCGCAGATTACCGCAGCCCCATCAAAGGGCTTTACCAATGCGGCTCTTCGGCACACCCGGGCGGCGGGGTGGGCGGCGTGCCGGGCCATAACGCGGCGCGGGAAATTCTCAAGGATCTGCGCCGGTGAACGAGGTCGCGTCATTAGCGCAGCCGAAGGCGCGGCAGAGGCGGGGTGAAGGCGTGGCCGAACTTGTGAGACAGGAGTTCAAGGACCAAGTGGTCCTCGTCACCGGTGGAGCAACGGGCATCGGGCTTGCCGCGGCGCTCGCCTTCGGACGCCGAGGCGCCACCGTCGTCATCGCTGGCCGCCGGCGACGCGAAGGCGAGAAAGCGTTGGCAGCGCTAACGGCGGCCGGTGCGACCTGTCGGTTCATTGCTGCCGACGTGACCGCGGCAGCCGCGCTCGACACCATGCACAAGACCATTCTTGACGAGTACGGCCGGCTCGATATCGCCTTCAACAACGCCGGTTTTCAGGAGCCTCGAGCATCGATCGTGGAGCAGGACGCCACGCTTTATGACCGCGTCTTCGACACGAATGTCCGGTCGATTTACCTGTCGCTGCAGCACCAGATCAGAGCGATGGCGAAGCAGGGCAAAGGCGTCATCATCGTCAATGCATCGGTCAGCGGATTGCGCAATCCCAATCCGGGGCTGGCCCTCTACTCGGCTTCCAAGGCGGCACTCATCTCGATCACACGCTCAGCGGCGATGGAGTCCGCCGAAGTCGGGGTGCGAATCAATGCAGTGGCTCCGGGTCGCATCGTCACCGACATGATGCTCGGCTCAAAAATCATGGATATGTCGGCAGTAGCCGCGGGGCTGCCGTTGCGGCGCATGGGGCGCCCGGAAGAGATCGCAGAGGCGGTGGTCTGGCTCGCTTCCGACGCCGCGTCTTTCGTGGTGGGCCACGTGCTCTGCGTCGACGGAGGGTTCATGGCGATCTGACGGCGAGACGGGGAACTGGCCCAGATCCGCGCAATTTTTGTCAAGGATGCGCGTCACCGTTGAGCTGCGGCCGGTGATCGAACCGATGCCGAGCTGTTGCGTTTTCGTGCCATGGCAAAGTCAACTCGGCGACCACCTTGGAAGCGTCCCAATCCGAACAAAGGAGCCGGGAAGGCGCACCACAAACTCTCGCCAGACGAAAAGGCCGAAGCGAAGGAGCGCGCGAAGCGTGCCGGACGCCGCTACCCGAACCTCGTCGACAACATGCAGGTTGCCGCCAAACGCAAGCGAAAGAGGTAGCCGCGGTTGAAACCGGGGCGCTGCCCGCAGGAGACCACGATTCTTCCATTTAAAGCGGCGGGATGCGCACCGTGAGAACGGCGGAGCGCCCATCATCTAGCGCGGCGAGGCAGCGACCGATCGCATCCGGCACATCCTGCGGCACGCGCACGCACTCGCCATAGGCTCCGAAAGCGCGGCCGACCTCTTCGAAGCGACGTTGCTCGCCTTGGCGACCGCTCTCGAGCCGTGATTGGAACATGTCGCCCGCCGCCGCGGCTCCCTTGGGATAGACCCGCATCACCGAGGATTTCACCGCCTGCCAGCCGCGATTGTCGAGCACGATCGTGAAGATCGGAAGCTCATACTGCTGAGCTGTCGCGTAGACGGAGTCCGGCGTCGAGAAATGAAATGAGCCGTCGCCCACGATCTGCACCACGCGGCTTTCCGGATGCGCGAGCTTTATGCCGAGGGCCATGCCGCCGCTGTAGCCGAGGCCCGCGCCCCCAAGCCCCACATAGCTCTCAGGCTTCGTGCGCAGGATTTGCTCCTGCACGGCGAGCGTGTTGCGGATCGCCTCGTTGAGCACGATGTCATCCTGCGAGAGCTGGGCGCTCAAGCAGGCGCACAGGTAATCGGGTGAAATGGCGTCGACAGCTCCTTGGTCGGAGGCCGCCCTCTGCGCCTTGCGGTGGCGCTCTTCATTCGCCTTCGCGAAACCGGCGACGCGTTTAGCAGCCTGGCTTCGGTAGGCGTCGTCGGCTCGCCCGCGGACCACCTCGAGCACTTGGCGAAGCACGATCGCGCAATCACCCTCGACGCGCATATCGGTGGCGAAGCCCCACATCGGGAAATCGGCCTTGAGCGGATCGACATCGATCTGGATCCATTTCATGGAGCCGGCGCGTGGCGCATATTTCGGCAGGAAGGGCACATCGACATCGAGGAGAAGGCCGAGATCCGCACCCTCCATCACCGCCACGGGATCGAAGCCCGCAAAGCACGGTGAATCATGCGGGATGCAAAGATCGAGCGCGTTATATTCGACGACCCGAATGCCGCATTCGCGCGCCAAGGCATCGAGTAGCGCGACGGCCTCGGGCCTGCGCCCGAGATAGGCGGTGATCGCGATGGGGTTTTCGGCCGCCATCAATGCTTCCGCAAGCGCCTCTGCACGGGCGGGCTCGACGCCGCCCCGACGCACACGGCCGTATTTCGTCTCCGGAAAGCCGCCGGGATGGGGATCGTCGACCATCTCCGCCAAGGTCTCGCGCGGAAGCATCATGAAGACGGGGCCTTGCGGATCGCTTTGCATGAATGAATGGCCGCGCCGCAAGGCCTCCTTGGCGATGACGCCGGAGGGCAGCGAGTATTCCCATTTCACGAATGGGCGCACGATGCTCGCCATGTCGAAAGGGTCTTGCACGAAATGCACATACGCATCGCGTGATCCCGGCAGCTCTCCCCGCATGGTATAAGGAGCGCGCCCAGCAAGCAGCATCACCGGCAAGCGGTAGCGCAACAGGTTCCCAAGCGCCATCGAGGCATTGGCCGTGCCGGCATCGACGTGCACGAGGACCGCTTGGCCGCGACCGGTTGCCAGCGCATAGCCCCCCGCCATGTGCACGGCCACGGTCTCGTGCGGACACAGGATGACGCGTGGGTGAGGACGGCCGTCGCGGTCCCAGCGGGCCAGCTCTTCCATGATTGAAACGTGATCCGTGCCGAGATTGCCGAAGATGTAATCGATGCCTACGTCGCAAAGGCCTTCAAGGAAGAGATGTGCGGCGGACTGCTTGCTCATGACGCTCTCGCGATTGCGCTTCGCCGCTTGGGGTTCGCGTTCACGTCCCCGCACTCGGCGCAGGCGCAGGTCGTTCCGTCGAATTCGGCTTTGAAGAGACAATGCGAGGCGCCGTCTCTCGCACTTTCAGGATCGAGATCGCGACGACAATATCCGCGATGGCCGCTAAGCCAAGCACGGTGCCGAACTCGACATGATCGGAGATCAGGCCTCCGACGAGCGGCATGAGCGTGGTGCCGATGAGCACACCGAAGAAGTTCGTCATGCCAAGCGCCGCGCCGCGAATCTCGTCCGAGACCATCTCGCTGACACAGGTGGCGAGCACGATGGGAAGAAGGCCAAAGCCGCAGAGACCGCAAAGGCCGGCGAGAATACGCATAGTCCAGATGTCGTAGCCGCCGAGGACGTAGAGCGTGAGTGCCGCGGCGCTCACGCCCGCGCTCACGAATGCCGCGGGCCGTCTGCCGAAATGCTCCGAGGCGAGCGGAATGAGTATCTGACCCGCGGCACCGGAGAAGCCCCAGATCGATGCGATGATTCCGGTCTCCGCGAAGCTGAAGCCGCGGATTTTCGTAAGGAAGAGCGGGTTGAAGCCGACGAAAATCCGCAGCCAGGTGAGCGCCGCGCAACCGGCCACCGTGATGGCGACCATCGAAGGGTCTCTCAAAAGGCCGAGCGCGCGGCGCCAATCTGCTTCCCGGGATGCGCGCTTTTGCGGCTCCCGCATGAAGGCGAAAAGGGCAATGAGGATGACGAGCGTGATCGCGCCGACGACCGGAAAGGCGAGTCGCCAGCCGCCAAGGCCGGTGAGCCAGGTGATGACGTAGCTGCCGACCCCGACGCCGATCAGCGTATAGCCGACCGTAAACACACCCTGGTTGATGCTTTTGCGGGAAGGCGCCGATGCCTCGTTGATCGTGGCTTGGCCGACGGCCCAGCCGACGCCGTCGCCGATGCCGAGCAAATCGCGCACGATGAACATCGAGAGGAAGTCCCAGGCACCGCCCATGGCGCCCGTCATCACCCCGACGAAACCGACTGCCGGCAGCAAGATGCGGCGACGGCCGTGACGATCGGAGAGATATCCGCCGATCCAGCTCGAGACCGCCCAGGTGATGGATGTCCCCGAGATCAGGAGCCCCACCTGCCACCCCGCGAGATGAAACTCAGGCACGATAAAAGGAAAGATCAAACCGATGCTGAAGCGATTAAGGCCAACACATCCCCAGAAAAGTGCGAGCAGCAGCACGATCGTCAGCTCGTAACGGGCAGGCTTACCGGAGGGCGTCATGCAACCACCCATTCGGCGAGCCGTTCCAGGCGCTGCTGTGCAAATTAGCCTCCCTTCTCACGTGACGCGGGTTGGACGACTTTCCGGTCTCTCCGCGCCCCGGCCCTCTCCTTCCGGTTGGCTGACGCGCCGCGTGGACCGATTTCGGCGTTTTCAGCCGGCACAAAATTTGACACAAGCCCCGTGAAGCGTAAAGTTCCGCGCCTCAGACGAGCGCCTGCAAAGCGATAGCAGCTCGGTCGCTGCGGCCCACGCGAATTAGCCTTCCACGACATGGCACGGAAAAGCTTGGAAACGGTCGGTCCCCTCGCGATCGTCGGTGGCGGAATTTGCGGCTTGAAGCTCGCGCTCGATCTTCATCGGCGCGGCATCGCTTGCAAGGTCTATGAGCGCGCCCCGCAGATCAAGGAGCTCGGCGTCGGCATCACCGTGTTGCCGCATGGCATGCGCGAATTCGCACAGATCGGGCTTTCCGAGAAGCTTTTGGAATTCGGCATCGAGAATCGCGAAAGTTGCTTCTTTAACCGCTTCGGGCAGCTCATCTACAAGGAGCCGCGCGGCAAGTTTGCGGGTCACGGTTTCGCGGAAGTCGGCTTGCATCGCGGTCGCCTGCACAG
>Ga0213876_10002652_pt1 | contig 10442 bp, 9 predicted proteins | sample BarmaccomBMRX_R9_FD_160113 | JGI IMG/M metagenome (GOLD analysis project Ga0213876, IMG submission 160113) | Root-associated microbial communities from Barbacenia macrantha in rupestrian grasslands, the National Park of Serra do Cipo, Brazil - RX_R9 | ecosystem: Host-associated > Plants > Roots...
GTCAGGACCGGACGATCAACGTGTCGCCGCGCGGCCGAACCCATCGCGATGTCGAGCAGCGTGCAGGTGACGCCGCCATGCGCCATGCCGATGTTGTTGAGATGCTCCCGGCGCAATTCAAGCCGAAGCAGCGTCTTACCGTCGGGGCGATCGAGCGCCTCGATGCCGCAAAAGCTGGCGAAGGGAATTTCGACTCCGAAGATCGGCATCATCTCTCTCGTAGATTGGGCAGGGGTTGAGGGAACGTTGAAACGCGAGGCGATCAGCTCAGAACCAAGGTGGCCCAGCCTTCGAGGAGGTAGCGCCGCTCGAGGTGAAGGCCTTTTCGGCTGAAGGCCGCAAGCGCCAAAGCGACATCGGATTCGAGCAAACCCGAGACCACGAGCTTGCCTTTGCTCGACAAAGCGCGAGCGAGAGCGGGCGAAAGGCGTGCAAGCGGCGCTGCGAGAATATTGGCGAGGATGAGATCGAAGCTCGCTGGCTTCGCGGCGAGCGGGTGGCGAAGCCCCGGCGCGCAATAAAAGCGAAGTCGCGAGGCGACGCCGTTGCGGCTCGCATTCTCGCGCGCCACCTCGATGGCGATCGGGTCGATGTCGCCCGCGACGATCTCGCGTCGCAGCGTCTTCGCGGCGGCGATCGCGAGAACACCTGTGCCTGTGCCCACGTCCAAGACGCTTGCCGGACGCCCCTGCTTGATGATCGAATCGAGGGCGAAGAGACAGCCTCTGGTGGTGCCGTGATGGCCGGTGCCGAAGGCGAGCGAAGCCTCGATCTCGATGCCGATGTCGTTGGCCAGCACGCTTTTGCGATCATGCGCACCATGCACGAGAAAGCGCCCTGCGCGGATGGGTTTCAGCCCCTCGAGGCTCGAAGCGACCCAATCCTTCGCGGCGAGCGCATCGAAGCGCAGTGCGCGAGCGGTGGCCTTGTCCGCGACGAGAGCGACGAGATCCGCCACCGCCTTTCTGTCCGGCGCGTCGGCGAAATAGATCTCGACGAGCCAGCTTGCGTCCTTCTGCTCGAAGGCAGCGACGGCGGAATTCTCAGGGTCGAAAACCTCGGCGAGCGCCTCGGTCAGGGCACGCGCTCGATCCTGCGTCGTCGTGAGACGCGCGATCGTGGTGATCTTGTGGGGAATAAGGCCCTCGCGCATGAAGCGGCTTAACGCATGCGGCTTCAATCCAGCAAGCCACTTGCCGCTAACATTCCGGCGAGGCGCGAATGACCCTCGCGAACATTTTCTTATCCATCGGCCTTCCGCCCCGTATTTCTCGCCCGAATGGGACCACCTCACCTACTCGGATTGCCAAGCCGACGGTCTATCCTGCGACTCGTGAAAGACCCGAAGGATTTCGATCCGTTCGTTCACGACCCGATACGGCAGGACATAGGGAAGCCTCGCCACCCGCAGCTCGTGGATGCCGATCGTCGTCGCGGATGGCTGCCCGAGATAGGGGTGATCGATCAGTTCGAGGCGCTATGGACAATGCGTTGGACAAGCCGCGCCGCCACATCCTTGCTCGCGGAACTCTGGTAATACGCATTGCTCACAACTGGGCCAAAGGCAACGTAAGGTGCAACGGCCATGAATGAAAAGAGCGAGCCGCACAGAGCCTGCCCGATCTGCGGCAAGCCTTCCGTCGCGCCCTTCACACCCTTTTGTTCGAAGCGCTGCGCGGATATCGATCTCGGACGCTGGCTCAAAGGGGTCTACTCGATTCCGGTTTCGGATCCGGAGGACTCCGAGGAAGGCGAGGCAACGCATGAGGAACGCGACGATAGGGATTGAGCCTCCTTGCCTAGACTCTCGGCCCTGACGAGGTTTGTCCTCCTTTATGCCGCCCTTTATGCGGCATTCGGCGTCTCTTCCCCGTTTCTGCCGGCATTTCTCAGCAGCCGAGGTCTCGGTTCCGAAGAGGTCGGGCTCGTGCTCGCCTCTTCCACGGCGATCCGGCTGTTGGCCGGCCCGCTCGCCGGGCGCCTCGCGGATCGTCATCGCTCGTGGAGCCGAGTGCTCGCCGTCTGCGCACTTGCGGCCGCGGCCTGCGCGCTCCTCTTTCTGCCTGCGCAAGGCTTCGTGATCCTGCTTCCTGTGGCGCTGGCCCAAGCCTCGGCCTTGGCGCCGCTGGCGCCGATATCGGATGCGCTTGCACTCTCCGCTTCGGCGAGCCCCGCCACGGAACCCGGCGCGAAGCCCTTCCAGTATGGCTGGGTACGCGGCGTCGGCTCGGCCGCCTTTGTGGCCGGGTCCATCCTGGCCGGCGAGGTCGCACGTCCCCTTGGGCTTGCGGTGACGCTTTGGCTCAACGCCGTGCTGTTGGGCATGGCCTCGCTCTGCGCGCTGCCATTGCCGAACATCGTCGAGCGTCCATCCGACGCCGCGCAAGAACGGAAAAGTGGGGTGCTCACCTTATTGAGGATTCCCGTTTACCGGCGGCTCATGCTGGCGGCTGCGCTGGTGCTCGGTAGCCATGCGATGCACGACGGTTTTGCGATGATCAGCTGGAACGCGGCCGGCATCGACACAGGAACCGCGAGTCTTCTCTGGTCGGAATCGGTCGCGGCCGAGGTGGTGATGTTCTTCGTCGTCGGACCTATCCTCATCGAGCGGCTCGGGCCCGGACGTGCCGCCGCGCTCGCCGCGGCGATCGGCATCCTGCGCTGGGCTGTGCTCGCCCTCAGCACGCGGATCCTCGCGCTCTCGCTCGTCGAGCCGCTACATGGCTTCACCTTCGCGCTTTTCCATCTCGCCTGCATGCGCGTCATTGTCGAAAGCGTGCCGAAGCGTCTCGCCGCGACGGCGCAAGCGCTCTATGGCACCTTCGCGGCGGGCGCCGCGGTCGCCTTGCTGACGCTCGTCTCCGGCTGGCTCTATGCGAATTTTGGCGTGGGCGGATTTTGGGCGATGGCGTCGCTCTGCGCGCTTGCCTTGCCGGTGGCCCTCAGCCTTGGCCGATCCTCGTGATCGGCGGTGGCTAGGCGGCTCGACGTTTGGGCGCGACCGGAGAGGCATTCTCGTCGAAAAGCTCGGCAAGCTTCTCGGTCATGACGCCGCCGAGTTCCTCGGCATCGACGATCGTGACGGCGCGGCGGTAGTAGCGCGTCACATCGTGACCGATGCCGATGGCGATGAGCTCCACCGGCGAGCGAGTTTCGATCTCCTCGATCACATGGCGCAAATGGCGTTCGAGATAGTTGCCCGGGTTCACCGAGAGGGTCGAATCATCGACCGGCGCGCCGTCCGAGATCATCATCAGGATACGCCTTTGCTCAGGACGATGCACGAGGCGGCGATGTGCCCAATCGAGGGCTTCTCCGTCGATATTTTCCTTGAGAAGACCCTCTCGCATCATCAGCCCGAGATTCTTGCGTGCCCGGCGCCAAGGCGCGTCGGCCGCTTTGTAGATGATGTGGCGCAGATCGTTCAGCCTTCCCGGATTGGCGGGCTTGCCCGATTGCAACCAGGCCTCACGCGAGAGACCGCCTTTCCAGGCGCGCGTGGTGAAACCGAGGATTTCGACCTTGACGCCGCAGCGTTCGAGCGTGCGCGCCAGAATATCGGCGCATGTCGCGGCGACCGTGATTGGCCGGCCTCGCATCGACCCCGAGTTGTCGAGAAGCAGCGTGACTACCGTGTCGCGGAAATTCGTGTCCTTCTCCTGCTTGAACGATAGCGGCTGGAAAGGATCGATGATGACACGCGGCAAACGCGACGCGTCGAGCATGCCCTCCTCGAGGTCGAACTCCCATGAGCGGTTCTGCTGCGCCAAAAGGCGGCGCTGCAGGCGGTTGGCGAGGCGCGCCACCACGCCCTGCAGGTTCTGAACCTGCTTGTCGAGATAGCCCCGCAAGCGCGTGAGCTCCTCGGGATCGCATAATTCTTCGGCCGCGATGACCTCGTCGAACTTCGTCAGATACGCCTTGTAATCGGGCGCGCGACGCTCATTGGCGCCGGATGACGGTGGCCGCCAGGCTTCGGAGGCCTCTTCGGAATCGGCTTCATCGGCGTCGTCCGGCAACTCGCCGGAGGGCGCGTCCGATTCCTCGCTCATTCCGTCCTCGAGGTCTTCGGCGGCGGCTTCGCTCGATTCCATTTCGGCCTGCTCGCGCGAAGACCCTTCTTCGCTCTCGTCGCCTTCCTGCTGCTGGTTCTCGTCGGATTGATCCTCTTCGCTCTCCTCGGTTTCCTCGCTCTCGAGTTCGGCGGCTTCCGCCATATCGAGATGCGCGAGCACGTCGCGCATGATGCGAGCAAAGGCACGCTGGTCGTCGATCTTGCCGTCGAGGCGATCGAGCTCGGCGCCCGCCTTGGCGTCGATCTCGGTGCGCCAGAGATTGACGAGCTTTCGCGCCGCGGGCGGAGGCGCTTCGCCCGTCAGGCGCTCGCGCACCATGAGCGCGACGGCATCCTCGATCGGAGCGTCCGCCCTGTCGGTGACATCCTCGTATTTGGCGCCGCGATGGTAGCGGTCCTGCAGCATCGCCGAGAGATTGGAGGCGACGCCCTGCATGCGCTTGGCGCCGATCGCTTCGACGCGCGCCTGCTCGACGGAGTCGAAGAGCGCACGTGCTTCCGGCCCTTGTGGCGCGAGCCGCCGATGCACGGCGGGATCGTGACAGGCAAGCTTGAGCGCCATCGAATCGGCGTGGCCACGGAGGACCGCGACATCCTCGGGGGACGGCTTGCGTGGTGGCTCGGGAAGGCGCGCCTTCTCGGCGCCGAAGAGGGCCGGCTTGTCGGAAGCGTAGACCACCTCGATTTCGGGCCGGCGCGAAAGCGCGCGCATGCACGACGCAACCGCTTGCTTGAGCGGTTCGGTGGGGGCGGGCTTCGGCGCGCCAGGCTTACGGTTCGAGATGAGCGTCATGCTTTCAATATATCAGCCAAATCGACGATGTCGCGGGCGGCAAAATCGACCGGCACCGACGGTTTCGTCTCGCCTTTTCCCGGGCCGTGCTCGTTGGGCCGCGCCACATGGGCGGTCTTGAGCCCGCATTTCGCGGCCGCGGCGAGATCCGAGGAATGCGCAGCCACCATGACGCAGGCCGACGGCTCGAGATCGAGTGCGCGCGCCGAAGAAAGATAAGCCGCCGGGTTCGGCTTGTAATCGCGCGCGATCTCGGCTCCCAGCACCGTGTCCCAAGCAAAACCGTTGTGGCGCGCCAAGTCGACCATGATCGAAATGTTGCCGTTCGAGACCGGAGCAAGGCGGTATTTCGCGTAGAGCCGTCGCATACCCTTCGGCACGTCGGGCCAGGCATCGAGACGGTGCCAGGCGCGGTTCAGCGACGCGCGAGTATCGGCGTCGAGACCTTCGAGCTTGAAACGCGGAAGAATGCGCTCGAGGTTCTCGCGATGGAGATCGTCGAGCTTCACGAATTCACGGCGTCCGGAACGCACCTCCTCCATGGACGGCTGATATTCGGCCCGCCAGGCCTCGGCAAAGGAATGCCAGTCGATGTCATGGCCGAGAGGTCCGAGCAATGCCTTCGCGTCGCGCGCGATGGAGGAGCGCCAGTCCACCAGCGTTCCGAAGACGTCGAAGAACAACGCGGAGATCATGGCAAGCCTCGTCGCGCCGAGCGGCGCTGCTTAAGCCTCAACTCAGCGCGACATTGACGGCGCTTTCCTTCAGCTCCTGCCCGAAGCAGCGCTGATAGAACTCGGCCACGAGCGTGCGCTCGAGTTCATCGCATTTGTTGAGGAAGGTGACCCGGAAGGCGAAGCCGAGATCGGAGAAGATCTCGGCGTTTTCCGCCCAGGTGATGACGGTGCGCGGGCTCATCACCGTCGAGAGATCGCCGGCCACGAACGCGTTCCGCGTGAGATCGGCGACGCGCACCATCTTGGAGACCGTGTCGCGACCCTGCTTCGTGCGGTAATGCGGCGCCTTCGAGAGCACGATTTCGGCCTCGCGGTCATGCGGCAGATAGTTCAAGGTAGTGACAATCGACCAGCGATCCATCTGTCCCTGGTTGATCTGCTGCGTGCCATGATACAGGCCCGACGTGTCCCCGAGACCGACCGTGTTTGCCGTGGAGAAAAGGCGAAAAGCCGGATGTGGCCGGATGACGCGCTTCTGGTCGAGCAGGGTGAGCTTGCCCGAAACCTCGAGCACGCGCTGAATGACGAACATCACGTCAGGCCGGCCGGCATCGTATTCGTCGAAGCAAAGCGCGATGTTGTTCTGCAGCGCCCAAGGCAGGATGCCGTCGCGGAACTCCGTCACCTGCTTTCCGCCCTGCAGCACGATCGCATCCTTGCCGACGAGATCGACCCGGGAGACATGGCTGTCCAGATTGACGCGCACGCAAGGCCAGTTGAGGCGTGCCGCCACCTGCTCCACATGCGTCGATTTGCCGGTGCCGTGATAGCCGGAGATCATCACGCGCCTGTTATGGGCAAAGCCCGCAAGTATCGCGAGCGTGGTATCGCGATCGAAGACGTAGTCTTGATCGAAATCGGGCACGTGCTCGTCAGCCTTCGAATAGGCTGGGCATTCCATGTCGGTATCCAGACCGAACACCTGCCGGACCGAGACCTTCATGTCCGGGAGAGGCGCCGTCTCAACGCTCGCGTTCATTTCGTCCTCGCTCGTGGCCGCACGGCCACCGCCAATTTGCTTTCAGCACGCCAATCGTCCCATGCCCGGACGAGTTCCGAGCATCCACGACCTCTGCGAGCCAGGCACGCGGGGAAGACGTGGCAGCCGGCCTGATCCTTGCAAGCATTGCCCCGGATCGCGCCGCGGCTTCAAGGGCACCGCTGGAACTAGAGCATGCCCGGCAAAAAGGAAAACAAATTTTTCCGGATTAAATGAGGGCGCGAAAAGCTCCCCCGCACCATGCGACGGCCTGTCGTTGCCGCGATGGCTGCGATGCGCTTCAGGCAAGCCCCGCCGTGCGCAAGTAGTTGTAAGCGTTGATGATTTCGCGCAATTGATCTTCATGCGATCTATCGCCGCTATTGGCGTCCGGATGCAAGCGCTTCACCAGCTCCTTGAAGCGCGCCTTGAGCGCCGCCTTATCGACGCCGGGCTCGAGACCCAGCGTGTCGAGCGCCTTTCTCGCTGCATTTCCGACGCGCGCCGAGGCTTGTCCCGGTGCCCCGCCGGTTTGTGAAAAACCGCGTTTTCCGAACAGGCCGAACGCGTCATCGATTGTCGCTTCGGCGAAAGCCTCGTGCAGCTTGGCGCCTCCATGTGCGGCAGATCCGTTCACACCCATGCGCCAAGTCGGGCGATGCCCGTAGAGGTCCGCCTTCTGATAGGCCGCCACGGCCTCGTCCGGCATATCCTTGAAGTAGTTGTAGCTTGCGTTGTAGGCGCGCACGTGATCGAGGCAAAAATGAAAGTATTGGCCCTCGCGACCACGGCCTTGCGGGGCGCGGTAAAGCCCCGCAAGCATGCAGCCAGGGTGCCCGCAGCTGGGCTCGGCGTCAGCCGCGACCGCTTCGTCGCAACGCGGGCGCGTGCGGACACGATCGAAGAGGGGCGAGTTCAAATCCATGGCTACCGTGATTATGTGGCGTGAAGGCGTTAACGCCAAGCTCAAAGCGTGAAAAAAACTTTCGGCTGTCGCTTTTTTGGTGGCGAGCGCCGAAGCTGCGCCTTCGCGCTCGTTGCAAATTGGGTATTCATATCCCGAACTCAAGTGGCAAGAGGAACTCCTCGTCATGCGGATGTCGGAACGCATCGAAGCAAAGCTGAAGGCGGCGTTCACGCCTCGGGCGCTGAAGGTGAACGATGATTCCCACAAGCATCATGGGCATTCCGGCTGGCGCGAAGGCGGCGAGACGCATTTCTCGGTTGCAGTCATGTCCGACGCATTTACGGGGAAGAGCCGCGTCGAGCGGCACCGAATGGTGAATGCGGCGCTCGCCGAGGAGCTCGGGTCCGGCGTGCATGCGCTTGCCATCTCGGCGAAGGCGCCAGGAGAATAGGCGACCTTTCGGTTTTGAAAGCGGCGAGCGGGATCGCGCGCGGCGGCTTCACTGCGCCGGGAGAGCGTCGGCTTCCCCCACGGGTCTTCGGGGCGCTCGCACGTAAACCGCCGCGGTCGCCAGCAGCAACACCCCAAAGCCCATATGCAAGAACGCATAACGATGGGACGCGTCAACGCCCGCGGCCTCGGCTCGGGCAACGAAGACACCCGATAGGAATTGCACGAGGCCCGCGCCGCTCATGAAAACGAAGTTGATGAAAGTCGCCCCCACCCCGATGAGAGTGTCCGGGATGAAGAGGCGCGCATGGGCCATCAGGGAGCCGTAACTCAGTCCGAAAAAGCCGATGATACCCAGAAGGGCGATTGCACGAAGCGCATCGATACCTTGCCAAATGCCGAGCACGACGAAGGTGAGGCCGACGATGATGCTGGCCCCAAGGGCCGGCATCTTCGGCCCATGCAGTATTCGCTCGGCTGGCCCGAAAGCCAGCGCGCCGCATGCCATCAGCACCGACATGGCGAGCGCGGCATTGCCGATCGAGACAGGATCGAGCCCGTGCACTTCCGCGAGATAAGGCCCGATCCACAGGCTGCGCTCGGAAATCACCACCGCATAGCTCGTGAAGATGACGGGCAGCATCCAACGAAGCGCCGGCAGACGCGCGATCCGCAGCGCGCCCGTGAGGATGCCTGCCCGTGCGCCTTCCCGCCGTGCAGGGGTGGTTTTGTCTCTCACCGTCAACAGCACGGCGAGCGCGGAAATGAAGGACAAGACCGCGGTCGCCAACATGGTGGGACGCCAGCCAAATGCTTCGGAAGCCAGCGCGAGCGGGGTCGCGCCGAGAAGCTGACCTAAGGAGCCGGCGCTGATCAGGATCGCAAGCATCCAGGCGAAACGCTGTGGGGGGAAGTTGAGCGCCACATGCACCGTGGCGCCCATGAGGTTCGTGGCACAGCCCGCCCCGATCGCCGCCATGGCGATGAGGCTGACCGTGAAGTTTTGCGAAACCGCGAACAGGGTCGCGCCGACCACGGTGAGAAAGCTGCACGCCGCGACTGTTCGTCCTACCCCGAAGCGATCGAGTGCCGTCCCGAGCGGAATTTGTGAGAGAGCAAATGTAATGAGCCAAGCGCTCGACAAGCTGCTGAGCTCGGCGGCGCCGAAGCCGAGATCGCGCCCGAGATCTTGCGCGACAATCGCGAGGAACGAGCGGTAGAACATGCTCATCACATAGCCGAGAAAAAGCGCGAGAACGGCGGGCATCAGGGCTCGGCTCGTGGGTTGTTCGGGGTTCGGAGGAGGATCGGGTTTTGTGGACCGCGGTTTCGGAAGACTGCGCGCGCAGCCTATCGAACCAACGCGAGGCAGGACAGCCCCTCCGGCTGGCAGTCCCGACGTGAGCGGAGGGCCGGCCGGATGCGACGCCGAGCCTATCTGAGGCGCTCGAGGACGCTCACGTAATTCGCAACCGCCGCCCCGCCCATGTTGAAGATGCCGCCGAGTTCGGCGTCTTTTACCTGCATGCCGCCAGCTTCCCCGGCGAGCTGCATCGCGGTGATGACGTGCATCGAGACGCCGGTCGCGCCGACCGGATGGCCCTTGGCCTTGAGGCCGCCCGAAACATTGATCGGAAGCTTGCCGTCCTTTTGCGTCCAGCCTTCCTTGATGGCGCGCGCGCCCTGCCCCTCCGGAACGAGACCCATCGCTTCGTATTCGATCAGCTCGGCGATGGTGAAGCAATCATGCGTCTCGACGAAGGAGAGATCGTCGAGGGTGAGCTTGCCGCTCTCGAGAGCGCGCCGCCACGCCGTGGCGCAGCCTTCGAATTTCAAAATGTCGCGCTTCGACATCGGCAGGAAATCTTGTGCATGGGCGCGGGCGCGGAAAACGACTGCGCGTGGCATGCGCAACGCGGTCTCCACGTCGGCGATGACGAGTGCCGCCGCTCCGTCCGAAACGAGCGAGCAATCGGTGCGCTTCAGCGGGCCCGCGACAAAGGGATTCTTCTCGCTCTCCTTGCGGCAGAACTCGTAACCGAGATCCTTGCGCATCTGCGCGTAAGGATTATTGACGCCGTTCTTGTGGTTCTTCGCCGCGATGAGCGCGAGCGCGTCGGATTGATCTCCGTGACGCTGGAAATAGGCGCCGGCGATCTTGCCGAAGACGCCGGCGAAACCCGCCGGCGTCTGCCCGTCCTCGGGCAAATAGGAAGCACGCAGCAAGTTTTCGCCGATCTGGGCGGCAGGCGTTTTCGTCATCTGCTCGACGCCGACCACGAGCACGAGGCGCGCGGCCTTCGCCTCGATGCTGTTCACGGCCTGATGCACGGCCGCTGAACCGGTGGCGCAGGCATTCTCGACCCGGGTCGCAGGCTTGAAGCGGAAGTTCTCGTCGGCCTGCAGAACGAGCGCGGCGGTGAAATCCTGCGGGCTGAAGCCCGCATTGAAATGGCCGAGATAGATCTGATCGATGTCACGGGCCGTAACGCCTGCATGCT
>Ga0213876_10002653_pt1 | contig 10442 bp, 5 predicted proteins | sample BarmaccomBMRX_R9_FD_160113 | JGI IMG/M metagenome (GOLD analysis project Ga0213876, IMG submission 160113) | Root-associated microbial communities from Barbacenia macrantha in rupestrian grasslands, the National Park of Serra do Cipo, Brazil - RX_R9 | ecosystem: Host-associated > Plants > Roots...
CCACCTACGATCGCATCCTCGCGCCGACGGTCCCGCTGTCGCGCCACATCTTCCGCCGGCCGACGTACGCGTACAAGACGGGCGTCGTGTTCCTGGCGTATCTCAACGGCCATCAGTCGCACTTCCGCATGCTCGGCGGGGCCGAGAGCTGGCGCTCGGTGCCGCATCTCGCCGAGCTGTTTCGCCTCGCCGACGCGGCCGGGCTGCTCGCCGATCCCGAGCTCGCGTGCCGCCGCATGCGGCTGGTGCTCGACGTCGCGGGGGTGCCCGCATGACGGGGCTCCCGACGCCGCCGGCGACGCCCAACGCCGCGCCCAACGCGACGCCCGATGGCACGCGGCCGTTCGACGACGTGTCGCGTCTCAGCTTCAACCAGATCACGGCCGACGGCTCGAGCCTGCGCGAGGTGGTGGAAGGGTGCGCGCGGCACGGCATCCCGTACGTGAGCGTGTGGCGGCACAAGCTGGCCGAGACGGGCGTCGACGCCGCCGCGCGGCTGCTGCGCGACGCGGGCGTGCGCGTGTCGAGCCTGTGCCGCGGGGGGATGTTCCCGGCCTCGACGCAGGCCGAGCGCGAGGCGCGCATCGACGACAACCTTCGCGCGATCGACGACGCGGCCGCGTTAGGCGCCGAGGTGCTGGTGCTCGTGTGCGGGGCCGCGCCCGACCGCGACATCGCGGCGGCGCGGGAGATGGTGGCCGAAGGAATCGAGCGGCTGGTGACGCACGCGCGAGAGCGCGGCGTGAAGCTCGGCATCGAGCCGCTGCATCCGGCGTTCGCGGCCGAGCGATCGTGCATCACGACGCTGCGCGAGGCGACGCGGCTCGCGGCGCGGCTCGATCCCGCGGTCGTCGGCGTCGTGGCCGACGTGTATCACATCTGGTGGGATCCGGAGCTGTACGAGGAGATCGAGCGCGCGGGCACGCGCGTCGTCGGCTTCCACGTGTCGGACTGGCTCGTGCCGGCGACGAACGTGCTCATGAGCCGCGGCATGATGGGCGACGGCGTGATCGAGCTACGCCGCATCCGGGCCGCGGTCGACCGCATCGGCTACGTGGGGCCGATCGAGGTGGAGATCTTCAACCAGCAGTTCTGGCCGATGTCGGTGGACGAGCTCTTGCCGCTGACTAAGCAGAGATACCTGGCGCACGTCTGAGCGCCTCTTGGACGAGGTTTTCGGAACGGCGTTGTCGACGCCCGACGCCGTTCCCGATACGTCGTTCCCGATCCGACGTCATCGAGACAACGTCTTGTTCTGGGTACGCGTGCTCGAACGGCGTTGGCGGTGCATCGAGAACGCGTTGTCCGCAACGCCGTACCGAGGACAAGACGCGTTCTCGAAGACGCGTTTCCACGAACGGCGCATCGGGAACGGCGTGGGGCGTCGACAACGCCCTTGTCCTAATGCCGCTCGCGCCGTTCAGCCGAACAGGCCGTTCAGCTCCGCATAGCTCAACGCCCCGCCCAACGCGTGGTACGTCCCCTCGCGCAGCACCTCGTTCGCGGCGCGACGCACGAGCGCCATCGCCGCCTCGGCCAGGCCGCCGCCGAGGCTGATGCGGGCCACGCCTAACGCCGCGAGGGTCGCGACGTCTGGCGAGTCTGGGCCGGCGAGGACGTTGAGCGGTGCGTCGATCGCGGCGGCGAGTCGGCCGATCGTGTCGGCGTCGGCGACGCCCGGCACGAAGATGCCGTCGGCGCCGGCAGCGACGTAGGCGTGCGCGCGCCGCACCGTCTCGTCGAAGCGCGTCTCGGGCGCACCCGCCTGGCGGAGGTACACGTCGACGCGGGCGTTGACGAACAGCGGGATGCCGGACGAATCGGCCGCGGCGCGGGCGGCGGCGAGGCGTCCCGCGTGGGCCGCCGGGTCGAGCAGCGCCGGGCCGCCGGCACGCCTCGTGTCCTCGAGGTTCACGCCGACCGCGCCGGCGTCGAGGACGCCGCGCACCGTCTCGGCCACGTCCTCCGGCGTCTCCGCGCCATAGCCACCCTCGACGTCGGCGGTGACCGGCACGCGGACCGCGGCGGCGATGCGGCGGACCGCGGCGAGCATCTCGTCGCGCGCGAGGCCGTGGCCGTCGGCGCGGCCCAGCGACCACGAGACGCCGGAGCTCGTGGTCGCGATCGCGCGGGCGCCGGCCTCCTCGACGAGGCGGGCGCTCACGGCATCCCACGCGTTAGGCAGGACCAGCGGCCGCCCGTCCTCGCGGGCGTGCAGGCGGCGAAGGAGCGCGGCGCGCTCGTGCAGTGTCGTCATCACGGGCCGTCGAGGTCAGGGGCGCCGGCCGCGGGCGAGCGATCGGAAGTACTGGTCGACCAGCGCGCGGTACTCGGCCGGCACCTCGTCGCCGCCCGCGGCGCGTGGACGGTCGTCGTTCGGGCCGTCGAGGCGGCGGCGCAGCGCGAACTCGAGCGCCTTCACGCCCTCGGCGATCTGCGCCTGGAGGCCTAACGCCTCGTCGACGTCGCCGCCCATGCGCTGGCCCTCGAGGGCGCGCATGCGGGCGATGAGCGCGTCGAGGTCGTTCGTCGGCAGCCCCTGCGCGGCGAGCGAGCGGCGCAGCGCCTCGGCGTCGACGCGCCGCTCCTGCAGCTCGCGGCCGAACTGCCGCGCGTCCTCGGCGTCGAAGCGGCCGGCGCCGGGGCCGCGGCGCGGGTCGCTGAAGCCGAGCCGCGCGCCGCCGTAGCCGTTAGGCGACCCGCCGAGCGGGTTGGTCTGCGTGCCGCCGCCGCGGCCACCCTGCTGGCCGCCTTGCTGGCCGCCTTGCTGGCCGCCTTGCTGGCCGCCCTGCTGGCCGCCCTGCTGGCCGCCCTGCTGGCCGCCCTGCTGGCCGCCCTGCTGCCCTTGCTGCCCGCCTTGCTGCCCGCCTTGCTGCCCGCCTTGCTGGCCAGACTGCTGACCGCTCTGCTGGCCACCTTGCTGGCCGTTCCGCCGGCCGGCCTGCTGCCCGCCCGCCTGCTGCCCGCCCGCCTGCTGCCCGCCGCGCTGCCCCCCCTGCTGGCCGGACTGACCGCCGGCCTGCTGGGCGCCCTGCGCACCCGGCTGGCCGCCGCGCTGGGCGCTGCCGCGCGTCGTGTCGACACGTCCGCCCGTCCCCGCCGCGTCGTCGCGTCGCTGGCGCATCCGCTCGCCGAGCGAGGAGAGACCCTGCGCGAGCGCCCGCGCCTGATCGAGCGCCTCGGCGGCCTGACGGTCGGGCGTCTTCCGCGACGCCGCGCCGGCCTCCGCGACCCGCTGCCGCACGTCGTCCAGGTTCGACGCGATCTGCTCCTCGAGGTTGTGCACGTACTCGGTCGACGCGCCGCGGACCATCGTCTTCGAGAAGCGCAGCTTGTCGGCGACGCGGCTGTCGCGGATCGCGGCGGCGCCCTCCTGCAGCCGGCGCGCCGCCTCCGGCTGCTCGCGCCGCACGCCGCGCGCGGCGCCGTCGAGGTCGCGCTCCAGCGCGCCGACGCCCGCGATCAGCGAGTCCTTCTGGCGCATCAGCTCCGTCTCCGCCGGCGTGCCGCGCCCCTCGCCGCGCGACATCCGCTCGGCCGCGTCGCCAACGCGCCGCTGCTCCTCGGCGAGCGCCTCCGCGCGCTGCTGCAGCCCGCGCATGGACTCGTCGCGCTGGGCGCTGCGTCCCGCGTCGAGCGCCCGGCGGGCGGCGTCCAGCCGGTCGCGCGCGGCGGCCGCGCTGCCCGCCGCCTGGTCGCCCGACGCGGCGGCGGCCCGGCGCATCGCGTCGGCCGCGTCCTGAAGCTGACGGGCGCTCCGCTCCAGCTCGGGCGACGGGTTGTCGTGGGTCAGCCGCTCGAGCTGCCGCGCGAGTTGCTCGGCCTCCTGCGCGAGCTGCCGCTGCTCCTCGCCGGTGCCGCTCGAGCCGGCGCTCCCCTGCTGCCCACCGCCCGACGACGATCCGCCGGACGATCCGCCCGACGCGCCGCTCTGCCCGCCCTGCTGGCCACCCTGCTGCCCGCCCTGCTGGTTGTCTTTCGGCAACTGCCGGCGGAGCTGCTCGGCCTCGCGGCGCAGGCGCTCCGACTCGCGCTGCTGCCGGCTCGCCAGCTCGCGCAGCCGCTCCATCGTGCGGTCCACCTCGGCCGCGGCCTGCTCCCGCGCCGCCTCCGAGCGCTGCACGCTCTCGTACTGGTTGCGGAGCTTGTCGGTCTGGAGGCCGAACAGATCGGCGAGGTTCTCCGGGCTCTGACCGGCCCCGCCGCCACCGCCACCACCTCCGCCGCCGCCGAAGCTCACCTGGATCTCGCGGAACGCCGCCTCGGCGCGCTGGAGCTGCTGCAGCGCGCGCTGCTCCGGCGGCAGCGCGTCGGTGGGCACGCGGCGGCCGAGCTGCTCCTCGGCATCCTTCATCGCCGAGGCGGCGAGCGGCAGCGCCTCGCCGATCTGCTTGAGCGCGGAGTCGGGGATGTTGCCGCCGCGCTGCTTCACGCGCTGCGCCAGCTCGGCCACCTGCTCGCGCAGCCGACCCTGCGCGAGCGCGAGCGTCGCCAGGTCCTCGCGCCGCTGCCGCTGTGCCTGCGCGTTCGACGCGGCCGAATCGCGCACGAGCTTGAACGTCGCGGCGACGATGTCGCGCTGCCGCTCGGCGAGCCCGCTCGCCGACTCGTTGCCGCCGCCACCGCCTCCGCCGCCGCCCCCGTTCTGCTCCGCCTGGCGATACGTCTGCTCGAACGGCCGGATGCGGACGAAGTAGATGTCGGTCGACGCCGACTGCGCGCCGTCGACGGCGTCGTTGTCGGTCGCGCGGGCGTAGTACGACACGACGTCGCCCGGCCGCAGCGGGATCTCCTCGAGGAAGAACGTGTGGCCGGCGGTGACCTGCGGCGTGCGCCGCGCCGTACCGTCGTGGAGCGAGACCGTCTTCGGCGCGGCACCGTTCACCGAGTACGTCAGCTCGACGTGCGACACGCCGTAGTCGTCCTCCGCCTCGACCGACGTGAACACCTCCTCGAGCCGCGTCGCCTGGATGTCGCGCCCCGGCTCGGCGATGCGCACGGTCGGCGGCCGGTCGGGGAGGACGTCGATGACGTAGTCGAGCGAGCCGGGGATCGCGGCGCCGTCCTCGCCCGTCAGCTCGACGTGATAGAACCCGGGCTTGTCGACGCGCAGCGTGCCGACGAGCGCGCCCGCGCTGTCGAGCGCGAGCGGCACGGGCGGCGCGCCCTCGAGCACGAGCCGTCCGCCGCGCACCGGCATGGTCGTGACGGCGCGCACGCGCACCATCGTCCCGCGCGGCGCGGCGACGTCGCCGCCGTCGGCCTGCTGCTCCGGGGCCAGGCCGGTGTAGCTCGGGTAGCGCAGGTCGAGCGACAGCGTGCGCACCGTCGCACGGTCGACGACGCGGATGGTCGACGGCAGCGAGCGCACGCCGTCGGACTCCACGAGGTACTCGCTGGTCGAGTCGACGTCGAAGATGCGGGCGCGGAACGCCTCGGGGCGGCCGCCGAACGCCATCGGCACGCGCTCCCACGTGGCCGACGAGCCGCGCCTAACCAAAAGCGTCGCCGCGTCGGACGCGAAGCCGCGCAGCGAGGCCGACACGGCGAGATCGGCGCCGCGCGCGATGGTGACGTTCCCCGGCTCCACCGCGACGGCCAGCACCGTCGCCGCCTGCGCCGACTCGCCGCGCCACGGCCAGAACACGAGCCGCGCGCCGGCGCGCACGAATGCCGGCCCGAGCACGACCAGCGCGACCGTCGCGGCGATGGTGCCTAACGCGATGGCCGCGCCGCGCCGCAGGCCGCGCCGCTCGACGCGCGCGCCATATTCGACGGCCCGCGCCCGCGCCGCCGCCTGGAGCAGGAGCTGGCGCGTCATCGCCCCGCTGCGACGCTCGGCGTCGGCGCGCGCCTCGAGCGCGCTGACGAGCGCCGCGTCCAGCGACGGCTCGTGCCGCTCGACGTAGAGCGCGACGCGCGCGTCGCTCTGCCGCACGAGCAGCGGCCGCACGAGGAACCAGCCGAGCGTGCCGGCGACGGCGAGCCACACGACGACGCGCGCCGCTACGATCGCCGGGTCGCTGAAGTGCGACCGGTCGAGCGCCCACGCGCTGGCGACCAGCGCGACCGCCGTCGCCGCGACGACGATGGCGACGCCGCGCAGCGCGATCCGGAGCTGCCACCGGCGGCGCACGCGGCGCAGCATGGCCGACAGGTCGTTCGACGCGGCGTTGGCGAGTGCGGCAGTCGGTTCCATGGCTCCTCCGTTAGGCACGTCCGTCGACCGCGACGGCCGTCGTCCACAGACGGTCGTAATCTGCGCGAATCCGCGCCGGTCTGCGGACTCCCGTCATCCTGCCACGCGGCGCACCGTCCGCCGCCGATTGGAGAATATCGATTCGACGGCGAGCAGCAGCGCGACGGTTGCCAGCAGCCACCACCAGATCGACTGCCGCGCCTCGCGCTCGGTACGGGTCTCCTGTGGCGCCGCCGCGGCCGTGTTCGGCGCGCTCGCGCCCGGTGCCACGGCGGCGGCGATGGTGGCGGGGTCGACGTGGGCCGGATCGGCCTCCGCCGGGTCGACGTTCGCCGCGACCGGCACGGCGACATCGACCGGCGCGCCGGCCGGCCGGACGCCGTAGAAGCCGGCCTCGGTCATGGTCACGAGCGCCGGCGCGACGACGCGCACGTGCCGTCCGGACGGCGCGTCGACGACGAACTCGCCGTCGGCCCGGTCCAACACCCGCGCCGGGTCGATCGCCTCGCCGACGGCGCGCGCCGGGGGCGCCGGGGCGAAGCGCGCCGCGTGGGTGGCCAGCCCGTGCGCGAACGGCACGAAGACCGGCTGCAGCGGCAGGTCGGTCCAGTACGCGTCGAGCGTCGACGCCCACACGAGCACGCGCCCCTGCTCGGGCGACCCGTCGGCGCCGTCCTCCGTCGTCGGCCGGGCGCCCGCCTGCGGCGCGGCCGATTCCACGAGCGCCGGGGTGCCGTCGTCGAAGCGGGCGAGCACCTGTGCGTCCGCTGCGGGCGCGAGGGCGCGGCGGCGCAGCACGCGCGCGGCCGCGAGGTCGCCGCTGTGCGGGGCCGAGAACGGGGCGAAGATCGGGTGCGCCCGCTCGAAGGCGGCGAGGTGCGCGCCGCCGCCCGCGTCGACGACCTCGCCGGGGCGCGCGGGGAGGAGCGCGGCGAGCGCCGGATCCCACGCCTCGGGCGCGCTCGCCTCGCCCATCGCGACGAGCAGCCCGCCGCCGCGCCGCACGAAGTCGACGACGGCGCGCGCCGCGGCGCCGCGCAGAGGCGCGTCGTGCAGCACGACGAGCGCGTGGCCGGCCAGCGCCGCCGCGCCCAACGTCGCCGGCGTCGTGACGTCGACCTGGAAGCGCGGCGCGTCGCCGACGTCGAACGCGCGGCGGAGGAAGAGCCCCGGGTCCTCGCGGCGCGACGGCCCGTCGACGAGCAGCACGCGCAGCCCCTGCCGGCGCGACAGGACCATGTGATACGCGTCGTCCGCGGGCAGCGCGTCGGCCGCCGCGCGCACCGTGGCGCGCGTCCACCCCGAGGGCACCGGCACGGGCGCGAACGCGACGCTCGCCACGCCGCCGGCGCCGACGCGCGCCGTCACCGTCTGCACCACGCGCCCCTCGACCTCGAGCGACACCGGCACGGCCGACACGCTGCCGCTCGTGACCAGCCGGGCGACGGGGCGCACGCGCTCCACGCTGCCGCCGCTGTCGGTGCGCAGCTCGACGCCGGCGACGGCGACGTCCGCGGTCGGCGCCCCGCCGACGTCGGTCCACGTGAGGCGCGCGCCGCCGGGCAGCCGCGCCTCGGGCGCCGGGGTCCAGGCGCCGCGCTGGAAGTCGGTGACGAGCAGCGCCTCGCGGCGCGCGAGCGGCGACTGCGCGAGCATCCGCGACGCGAGCGCGAGCGCCGGCGCGTAGCGCGTCGCGCCGGCGCCGGGGTGCACGCTGTCGACCGCCGCGCGCAGCGACGCGCCGTCGGCCGTGCGCGGCGCCGCGACGCTCGCCGTCGCGTCGAACAGGATGACCGAGCCGCGATCGTCAGGCCCCAGCGTCGCGAGCGCGCGGCGCGCCGCGTCCTGCGCGCGCGCCCAACGCCCCGGCGCGCCCATGCTGTACGAGCGGTCGAGCAGCACGACGAGCTCGCGCCCGCCGGCGCCGGGCGCGATGGCGGCGCGCGCGCGATCGAGCAGCGGGCGCGCGAACGCGGCGACGAGGAGCGCGAGCGCGAGCGCGCGGAGGAGCAGCAGCGGGAGGTCGCGCAGCCGCCGCTTGCGCGTCACGGCCTGCGGCAGCCGTCGCACGAACATGAGCGACGGGAACGGCACCGGCGCCGCGCGGTCGCGCCGCGTGAGGTGCACGAGCACCGGCACGGCCAGCAGCGCGAGGCCGCCGAGGAACCACGGCGCGAGGAAGGCGAACATCTGCCTAACGGATCCGGACGACGCGCTCGCGCGCCGCGAGGAAGCGCGCCAGCGTCGCGTCGAGCGAGGCACCGGTCTCGAACAGCGCGTACGTCACGCCGCGCTCGCCGCACAGCCGCTCCAGCGCCGCGAGGTGCGCGGCGACGAGCGCACGATATTCGGCGCGCAGCGCCTTCGGGACGACGGGGAGCCGCTCGCCGGTCTCCAGGTCCTCGAGCCCCGCGGTGTCGTCGGCCGGCAGCTCGCGCTCGGCCGGATCGAGCACGTGGAGCAGCAGCAGCTCGTTGCCGCGCCCACGGAGCTGCGCGACGGCGTCGACCGCGACCTCGGGCTCGGCGTACAGATCGGAGATGACGACGACGATGCCGCGCCGCCGGAAGTGCTCGGCCGCCGCGCGCAGCGGGCCGGCGAGGTCACCCGCGCCGCCGGCGCGCGTGCCCTCGAGCGCGTGCAGTGCCATGGGCAGGTGCTTGCCCGACGGCGGGATGAGCTCGCGCACCGACGCGTCGAACGTGACGAGGCCGACGCGGTCGCGCTGGCGCCGCGCGAGCCAGAGCAGCGACGCCGCGAGCACGCGGCCGTAGTCGAGCTTCGTGAGGCGGCCGCCGCTCGCGTAGTCCATGGAGCGCGACACGTCGAGCAGCACGCCGACGCTCGCGTTCGCGTCGGCCTCGAACTCCTTCACGTGCAGCCGGTCGGTGCGCCCGTACAGCCGCCAGTCGACGCGCCGCGGGTCGTCGCCCGGCAGATACGTGCGATGCTCGGCGAAGTCGGTCGTCGCGCCGAACGTGGGCGAGCGGTGCACGCCGCCGAGGAACCCGTCGACGACCCCGCGCGCGACGATCTCGAGCCCGCCGATGCTCGCGAGCACCTTCGGGTCGAGCAGCGACTGCCGTGGTTGGGCGAGGCTTGCCATCCGTTAGGCTCGGGGTTCGACGGTCGGTCGTCACCCCCGCGCACGCGGGGGTCCAGCGTCGTTCGAAAGCCGCTGGATTCCCGCGTCCGCGGGAATGAGGGCCTGTTCCTACTTCTCCCTCATCAGATCGAGCTTGAGCAGCGCGTCGACGACGCGGTCCACGCCGACGCGCTCGGACTGGGCGTGGAAGTTCAGGATGATGCGGTGCCGCAGCGCCGGCCGCGCGAGCGCGCGCACGTCCTCGAAGCCGACGTGGTAGCGGCCGTGCATCAGCGCGCGCGCCTTGGCCGCGAGCACGAGCTGCTGCGGCGCGCGCACGCTGGCGCCGAACGCGACGTAGCGCTTCACCTCCTCGGGCGCGCCCGGCGTCTGCGGCCGGCTGGCGCGCGTGAGCGCGACGGCGTAGCGGGCGACCGGATCGGACACCGTCACGCGCCGGACGAGCTGGTGGAACGCGAGCAGCTCTTCCGCCGTCACCGCGGGGCGCAGCCGGTGCGTCGGCGCCGCAGTCGTCGACTTCACCACCGCGACCTCGTCGTCCTCCGACAGGTAGTCGACGACGATCTCGAACATGAAGCGGTCGAGCTGCGCTTCCGGCAGCGGATACGTGCCTTCGAGCTCGATCGGGTTCTGCGTGGCGAAGACGAAGAACGGCTCCTCCAGCGGATAGCCGCGCCCCTGCACCGTCACGCGGTGCTCCTGCATGACCTCGAGCAGCGCGGCCTGCGTCTTCGGCGGCGTGCGGTTGATCTCGTCCGCCAGCACGACGTTCGCGAAGATCGGCCCCGGCGAGAACGTCATGCTCCGCTGCCCGGTGGCGTTGTCGATCTGCAGGATGTCGGTGCCGGTGATGTCGCTCGGCATCAGGTCGGGCGTGAACTGGATGCGCGAGAACGAGAGGTCGAGCACGCGCGCCAGCGTCGAGACGAGCAGCGTCTTCGCGAGCCCCGGCACGCCGACGATGAGGCAGTTGCCGCCCGCGAACAGCGCGACGAGCGCCTGCTCGATGACGTCGTCCTGTCCGACGATGAGCTGCCGCAGCTCGGTCACGATGGAATCGCGAGCGGTGCGCAGCCGATCGGCGAGCGCCACGTCGTCCTGGTTCTGGAGCGCGGGGCGCTCGGCTGGAATCGTCGT
>Ga0213876_10002654_pt1 | contig 10441 bp, 10 predicted proteins | sample BarmaccomBMRX_R9_FD_160113 | JGI IMG/M metagenome (GOLD analysis project Ga0213876, IMG submission 160113) | Root-associated microbial communities from Barbacenia macrantha in rupestrian grasslands, the National Park of Serra do Cipo, Brazil - RX_R9 | ecosystem: Host-associated > Plants > Roots...
GATGCCGCGAGCGAGTTCCTCGGCGTATGGCAGGACTGTTGAGATCAGAACGGCTGCCAGCGCCGGAAACAAGACAGACAACGCCGGCGGCGGTTTGAGCGCAAGCGCGAAGTCGGCGTGGTCGGGCCCGAATCCGAACAGGGCTCTTGCCTGATTCCAGTGCAGGATTGCGAGGAGCAACAGCGCTGTTAGCGGCATTATTTCCATGACGGAATGAACCTGCTGCTCGAAAGCCGTGACCTTGCGGGTTGCCATTGCGAGCTTAAGGTCGCGATAGGTGGTCACTTCGTGAGCCACGAAACAGACAAGCATGAAGAGAAACAGAAGCGCATTCACGCGCAGAAACAGGGCTGCAAGAATCGGTAAGCCGACTTCTGCCAGCATCAGCCAATGCAGCACGGATTCTTTTGCACCGTTGGCGAATTCGATGCCTGTGGCCCGGTGGCAGCAATAATCCGCAAAACCCGCCAACACCCATAGCGGGAGAACGACAAACATCAACACGTCCCAGACGGCATCGAGGGACATCTAAGGCGTCGTCCTAGCCGGGGGAGCCGCCCATACCTCGCGGATCATTGCGGGCCATGTGCGACCATGGGATTCTTCAGCGTCTGATAAATGGGCTTCGCCATCGCGTGGGCCATGTTCTTCGCGGCACCGCGCGAATGCTCTATCCCCTTGGGATAACCGCTGCGGTCGCGATAACTCCGCGGTTCCGCACCGTTGCCGCCGTGGCGGGCGGTGGTTGCCTGCGCAGCCAGCACGTCCAGCGCCGTGATGCCCAACACAACTACCAACGCGATCATCACGTTGTCCCGCTTGGGATTGTCGCTGCGTAAACCCGGCAACAAAGTAGCAATGTCGATGCCGTCGCCCCCGACCCGATTCCACAATCCCAATTGCCTGTCGATCGACAAGCAAAGCATGCCCGCGCCGATTTCGCGCGCGCCGTACGCGCGCACCAATCCTTCTTTGCCTTCCATGCCGAGCGCACGCGTGATCTGCCGGGGCGCGATCAGCTCCGCCAATCCCAGGCCAAAGCTGAACCAGCCCAGCGCTTTGCCCAATCTGTCTGCGGGCGAAAGGGAACCCGGCCCAGTGCTGATGATTTTTGGATCGCCTTCGGTCCGCGCGATCCTGGTGGTGAGGTCTGTCAAATAAGGCATCGTATTCTCCTCAGATTTAAGGCTTGAGTACGACTTTGATGCAGCTGTCCTGCTTGTCGCGGAACACGTTGTACATTTCCGGTCCATCTTCGAGACTTACAGTGTGCGTGATGACAAACGATGGATCGAGCTGTCCCTCCTCGATGCGGCGCAACAGATCGTCGGTCCACCGGTTCACATGCGTCTGACCGGTGCGAATTGTGAGACCTTTGTTCATGATGTGGCCCATCGGCACCTTGTCGATCAGTCCGAGGTAGACGCCAGGAATGGAGAGGATGCCTCCCGGCCGGCAGACATAGGCCATCTCGCGCAACACATGAGGGCGATCGGTTTCGAGCATCATCATCTGTTTGGCACGGTCGAGAAGCGTGTCAGGCTGCGACACGCTGACGTGCGATTCCGTGCCCACCGAGTCGATGCATTTCTCCGGTCCTTTGCCGTCAGTGAGCTCGTTCAGGCGCTCAATGATGCTTTCTTCCAGAAAATTCACCGGAACCGCACCGCCAGCTTCCGCCATGCTGAGCCGCTCGGGGAGACAATCGATGGCGATCACCTGCTTGGCGCCAAGCAGAATGGCACTGCGGATGGCCATCTGTCCGACCGGACCGCAGCCCCAAATTGCGACTGTATCGCTTGGCTCTATCTCGCAGGCAACGGCGGCTTGCCAGCCTGTGGGCAGGATGTCGCTGAGAAAGAGGAGCTTCTCATCGGAGAGGCTGTCCGGCACCTTGATATGCGTGGTGTCTGCGTAGGGAACGCGCAGATATTCTGCCTGTCCGCCGGGATAACCGCCCGTCAGATGCGTGTAACCGAATAGCCCGGCAACGGGGTGCCCGAATACTTTCTCCGCTAGGCCCTTTTTCCGGTTGGTGGTCTCGCAGGCCGAGTAGTTGCCGCGCCGGCATTGCTCGCATTCGCCGCAAAAAATGGTGAAAGGCACGACGATACGGTCGCCTTTCTTCAGCTTGCCTTTGCAACCCTTTCCCACTTCCACCACCTCGCCCATCGTCTCGTGGCCCATGATATCGCCGGGCAACATGGCCGGAATGAGATTATGGAAGAGGTGAAGATCAGAGCCGCAGATGGCGCAACTGGTCACCTTGATGATCGCATCGCGCGCATCCTCGATCTCAGGATCGGTGACGGTGTCGCAACGTATGTCTTCCTTGCCGTGCCACACGAGCGCTCGCATGCTAATCTCCGCGGATGGTGCAGTGTGGGAAGGCCAAGGGATGGCTTGTGGTTCCATCGGCCGGCGGAAAAGCATTATGCTAGCGAGCTTATTTTATCGCGCACCGGTTGAAGGGCCATGCCGCGGGTGCTGCCAAGCCAAAGCGCCGCAAAGGTCAAGCCTGCCAAAAGATAAAGGGCGCCGCCTGGCACCCACATAATGAGCCCAGCGAGTTGCTGATCCTGCAACGGTGACAGCCCGAACAGCGACGCATCGGCGGTTTGGCGGGGATAAAGCACGTGCGGCGCAAGAGTCAGCAGCGCACCCAAAAGGCCTGTATGCACCATGGTTGCGAACACATGCAGGGCGCCGACTCCGAATTCGCGGCGCGGGAGCCGCACGATCGCCCACCAAAATATCAGCGCTGTTCCGAGAAAGCTGATGTGCTGAAGCCGATGCAGGTTTTCACTGACAAGCGTACCATCCAGAAGAACCGGAATGTGCCATGTCCAGATCGCAATGCCGTGCAGGATGGTTGCGTTCAGAGGCAACAGGATCGTCGACCATACAAGCGCGATCGTCTGCAAATGCGCCGTGCTCGCCAGTGCGTGGCGCCAGGGCCCCGGCAAGGCACTTAGGAACACGCCCAGTGGCCGCGACAGAGCCAGGAGCGGCGCAGCGACCGCCATCAGCAGCTCGTGCTCCGCCATGTGCGCCGAGAAAAGATGCTCGGCATATTCGTGCAGCGGGGACACCAGAGCTGCGAATAGCACCAACCACCCAGCTGCGAACGCGCCCGCTTGCCAAAAAGTAACGCCGCGGCCGGCACCCGCGCGCGCCCATAAACGCATCAGTCCTGTTGCATAAAGCCCAAGACTCAAGGCCAACGGCATAGCCACCCAGGCATCCGCCTCCCAGCCAAACCCTGCGGAATCGGAAACATGCATCAGACGCAGCTCGGCAGGAACAGCGGGGCGCTTGCCTGCAGGAATATCGCGAACAGGAACAGCAGCAAGGCAAGCAGGCTCACGGATATGAGAAATCGGCGCGGGCGCTGCACCTCACCTTCGCCGCGCGCAGCATCGCGCCGGATCACCATCCACGTCGCAATTCCGGCCCCAGCCATAGCCAGCAACGCCAGAGCCGTCACCACCGACATCGTCAGATTGCCGTTGGCGCAGGCAAGCGAGGCAAGGATGTAGTCGGCCTGCTGATGCAACGACCATGCGGCGGCCGCCACAAACAACCCGGCGGATGACAGAGCGGTGAGGGTGCGTGTTTTCATGTGAGTCGGGGCACCCAGTAGAGCAACGCATAGATAGGCAGCCACGCCAGCACGACGAAGTCCCAATAGAAGCAATTGTCGGAAACGTCGCTGAAACGCCGCCCGGCATAGCCGTGTCGCGTGAACATGAGCGCGGTCAGCACAAGCGTGTCGCCAACGTCGGTGATAAGATGCGCGGTATGCAAGCCGAGGAGGAACCACATAACCGAGCCATAAGCGTTGCTGTCCCACCGGATGTTCAGGCTGGGAAATTCGAATATGCGCACGATGAGCGGCAAAATACCGAGAATGCACATCCCAACGAGACCAAATCGCACCTTCTTCATCTCTTCGGCATGCGCCCATCGGCTGAGAAGCAAATTCAGCGGCATGCTTGCAAGCAATAGGAGAGCGACGATCGTGCCAGGCCAATGGTCCGGCAACGGAGCATTAAGAGGCCATTTCGGCGCGCGCGTCATCAGATAGAGATAGGCGCCAGCAGCCAGCACGAAGCCGCTCGTCTCAAGCGACATGAAGGAAAGCGTGCCCCACCAGGTCAGCGCTCGGGGACCGAAACCATGATGGGGAAGGCCGGAAACGTCGCGAACAATGGCGGTTCTCACGACTCATCCTCCTTCTCGCCGCCGGGCCAGAACCAGCCGGTGAGCGCGATGCCGACGGGCAGCGCGCCCCACACAATCGCCCACGGTGTGAAAATGGATGCGAGCAATGTCACGCTTGTCACCATCGCCGCAATGAATGGCCAGATCGTCGCCTGAGGCGAACTTTCGAGTACCTCGGGCGTGGCTTCGACAAGAGTGGAGACAAGTATCTCGCGCCGGTCGGCATGCATGCCGCCGATCACCGGTAGCGTTTCCGGATTCTGCCAAAGCGGTTCGCGGTCGGTGACCACTGGAATCCGGCTGAAGTTCTGCGGCTCAGGGGGTGAAGTTGCGGCCCACTCCAAGGTGCCGGCGTCCCACGGATTGTCGCCGGCGATTTCGCCGCTTCGCAAACTGCGGATGATGTTCAACACCAAAACAAGGAAGCTGAGCACAAAGATCGAAGCGCCGACCGTCGAGAGCAGATTGAGACCGCCCCACCCCATCTCGGCGGGATAGGTGTAGACGCGCCGCGGCATACCCATCAGGCCAAGGATGTGCATGGGGAAGAAGGCGAGGTTGAAGCCGATCATCGCCAGCCAGAAATTCCACCGGCCCAGGCGCTCGTTCAGCATCCGGCCATAGAATTTCGGGAACCAATAGTAGATGCCGCCGAGCAGCGGAAAAACCGCGCCGCCAATCAGCACGTAGTGGAAATGCGCCACCACGAAGTAGGTATCGTGCACCTGCGTGTCGATCGGGACAGAAGCGACCATGACTCCGGAGAGGCCGCCGATGACGAAATTCACGATGAACCCGAACACGAAAAGGAGCGGTGTCCTTAGCCGCAGTTTCCCGTCCCACAATGTTGCGATCCAGCAGAAGATCTGTATGCCGGACGGAATGGCCACCGCCATGCTGGAAGCCGTGAAGAAACTCTCCCCAAGCCGCGGCAGCCCGGTGACGAACATGTGGTGCACCCACAGCCCGAAAGCGAGAAAGCCGGTGCCGATCAGCGACAGCACCAGGGCGACGTAACCGAACATCCTGCGCCGTGTGAACGCCGGGATGATGGCCGACACGATGCCGGTGGCCGGAATAAAGATGAAATAGACTTCCGGATGGCCGAAGAACCAGAAAAGGTGCTGCCATAGAAGGCTGTCGCCGCCTTCCGCCCAGTTGAAGAAGTGCGTGCCCACCAGACGGTCCAGGATCAGCATAGTGCTCGACACCATGACGGCCGGCATGGCGAAGAGGATCATGAAGGCCGTAACCAAAGCGGCCCAGACGAACAATGGAATGCGGTCGAGCGTCATTCCCGGCGCGCGCATCTTGAACACCGTGACGATGATTTCGACGGCGACGGCAAGGCCGGAGAGTTCGGTATAGGTGATCATCTGCGCCCAAAAGTCGGAGCGCTTGCCAATGCCATACTGCGGACCGGCCAACGGCACATAGCTGAACCATCCGGCGTCCGGGCCAGTGTTCACGAAGAAGGCGGCCCAGAGCATCAATCCGCCGAAGAGGTAGACCCAATAGCTGAAGGCGTTGAGCCGCGGGAAAGCGACGTTGCGCGTCCCGATCATAAGCGGCACCAGATACACTGCGATGGTTTCCATGATCGGCACGGCGAAGAGGAACATCATCGTCGAGCCGTGCATCGTGAACAGCTGATTGTAGAGATCGGGGCCGACCAGCTTGTTGTCGGGCGAACCGAGCTGCAGGCGCATCACGACGGCTGCAAGGCCGCCCAGCAACAGGAAGAAGAGAGCGGTTACGATGTATCGACGCCCAATCTCCTTGTGATCGACCGTCGTCATGAAGCCCCAGAATGTCTTGGGCGTACCCCAGATGTGAGCCAACCGCGCGGACAGCGCTCCGTCGTCCAGCGCTGTGTCTCGAATCTCGGACGCGCACTTCGTCATTTCAGTCCCTCGAGATAGGCGACGAGTGCCTGCCGGTCCGCGGGTGACATCGGCACCTGCGGCATGTTCGTTCCCGGCTTTACGGCTTGAGGATCGGCAAGCCAGCGCGATAAATTTGCCGGCGTGTTGCGCAATGTTCCCGCGGCGATGGTCGCACGCTGCGCGAAATGGGTAAGATTGGGACCGGTCTGCCCGTCCGCATCTGTTCCGCCAACCGCGTGGCAGGTGGCGCACGCACCGTGGACGAAGATGTTCATCCCCGTGATGCGCTGCGGCGCGCCGGGCGTGGCGGCGGGCTCGAGCTGGTGCCGTCGCCAGGCTTCGAAAGCCGCCGGCGGTTCCGCGAACACAAACATCGACATGTGCGCGTGCTGAAGGCCACAGAATTCGGCACACTGGCCCCGATAGAGTCCCGGCTTGTCCGCTCGGAGCGTCAGCACGTTCTTGCGGCCGGGGATCATGTCCTGCTTGCCGATGAGGTTCGGCACCCAGAAACTGTGGATCACGTCGGCTGCTTCGAGGTCCACCGTGACGGGTTGGCCGACAGGGATATGAAGCTCGTTCGCCGTGCCGAAGCTCTGCGACGGGTCCTGATTTTGATAGTCGAGCTGCCACCACCATTGCTGTCCGGTTACCTTGACCGTCAGAACATGTTTGCGGGGCCAGGTGATTTCGCGGGTGGCGTAAAAGCTCATGTAAGTGAGAACGGTGAGGATGATGGCCGTGATCGCGGTAAGCGAGCCGACAATGATCGCTTTGCGCCGCTGCTGATGCGGAAAATCGTCTCCCGGCAGCACACTTTCGGATTCGCGCCGGCGCCGCAGGACCATGATGAGCGCGGCCACAACAAGCACCCAGACAATCGCGCAGATGGCCGTGAAGAACCAGAACAGGCCGGCCAGGTGCGCAGCGGTCTGGCTGTGCGGATCGAGTGCGGATTGCCAGCCCGAGCAGGCCTGAAGCGCAGAGCTGCAAGTCGCAAGCTGGACGACGGACCGGATTCTGCCCGCGGTCATGGCGGCGTTGACGGCACGATGGCGCTCGCCCTCTCGCGGCGGCTCTCGGCCTTGCCGGACTGCATCGCGTCGTCGCGTCCCGGCGCGACATCCTTGCGTAGGTAGCGTCCCATCGAGCGCACATAGGCGGCTACCTGCCAAATCTGCTGGTCCGTCATCCGGTGCTTCCAGGCCGGCATGCCGTTGCGTCGCCCGTCGTGAATCGACTGGTATATTTGCTGAATCTTGCCGCCATAGATCCAACGATTGTCCATCAACGCCGGACCCATGCCGCCGCCCCCGTGGCTGTGGCAGCCCGAGCAGTTCATCCAATTGAAAAGCCGCTTGCCTTGGGCGACATCGTAGGCGTCGCGTTGGTAATGGTCTCCGCTCGGGCTGCCCGACGAAGGCGTTTGAAAATCGCGCTGTTCCCGCTCGCAAGCCACCAGCAGCAGGGACGCCATTATCGACGCAGCAGCCTTAGCGTACGCGAAAGACATAGAGCCTCCCGCCAGCCCGCACCTTCGCGGGCAAGTCGTGCATCGCATTGACCATGCCGAGCGCGGCCGTCTTGTCTCGCGGATCGAGAGCGTTCGAGACAATGGACCCGACCCACCCGCCGATGCCGGAGAGGATCGCGACATACTGATGACCGTCCGGCCCGAGATAAGTGATCGGCTGACCGATGATCCCGGACTCGGTCTTGAATTTCCACAGCAGCTTGCCGTTTCGCGCGTTGACCGCTTTGAACCAGCCATCCAGCGTGCCGTAAAACACCACATCGCCTGCGGTAACGAGCGCCCCGCTCCAAACGGGCAGCGGCTCCTTGATCTCCCAGACAATTGTCTGCTTCAGCACGTCCCACGCCGTGAAGGCGCCGCGATTGCCGCCGCGTCCCGGTTTCTGCCGCACATTCGCGCCGATGTAAGGCGTGCCTTTGATGTAATTCGCCTGCACCGGCTGTTCGTCCATGCAGAGATTGGCGTGCGGCAGATAGAGAATGCCGGTGCGCGGGGAATATGCGGAAGGCTCCCAATCCTTTGCGCCCGAGGCCGTGGGGCAGATGTCGTAGACAGTCTTGCCCATGCCCGTCGTTTTTTTAGGGTTCGGGATGAGCCGGCCTGTCTTGAGGTCGACGCCCTTGCTGGCGTTTATGTAAACGAAGGGCTTGGCCGCCAGCACCTCGCCGGTGACGCGATCGAGGATGTACACATAGCCGTTGCGTTCGGGATGGACGAGGACCTTGCGCGGCTGCCCGCGCCACGTGATGTCCAGAACGATGCTCTCGTTGATCCCATCGTGGTCATAGAGGTCGTGCGGACTCCACTGGTAGAACCAGCGCGCCTGGCCGTTGCTGACGTCGCGCGCGAAAATTCCGGCTGTCCAGAGATTGTCGCCGGCGCGTTGATCGGGATTCCAGGGTCCCGGGTTTCCTGTCCCGTAATAAACAAGATGAAGCGTGGGATCGTACGAAACCCAGCCCCAGACGTTGCCTCCGTATTTCCAGCGGCCGGGCGGCCAAGATCTGGTTCCTAGATCTTTGCCGCGATATTGCGGATAGAAAGGCTGAAAGCCCGAACCGATCAAGACGTCTTTGTCCGGCCCTGTGTTGAAGGCCTTCCACGCAAGTGTGCCGTCGGCAAGATTGAGCGCTGCAATCCAGCCGCGTACGCCAAACTCTCCACCGGAATTTCCTAGCAACACTTTGCCGTCGGCGATGAGCGGCGCCATGGTGATGGTTTCGCCACGCTTGATATCGCCGAGATGCGCGCGCCAAACTTCTTGGCCCGTCGTCGCGTTCACCGCGACGGTCTGTCCGTCGAGCGTGTTGTAAACGATCTTGCCACCGCCATACGCCGCGCCGCGGTTGACCGTATCGCAGCAGGCAACGCCTTGCGCCGCCGGATCGGGATGGGGATCGAACTTCCATTTCAGCGGCGCACCGGGTTTGGACAGATCCAGCGCGTAGAGGGTGTTGGGGAAGGGCGTCACGACATACATTATGCTGCCGATCACCAGCGGCGCCGCTTCATGGCCGTGCTTTAGGTTTGTCGAGAAGGTAAAGGCGGGGACCAGCCGGCGAGCATTTGAAGTGTTTATTTCGGTCAGCGAGGAATAGCGGGTGTTCGCATAGTCCTTGGCCGCCTGCATCCATTGACCGTCGACAGGCGTGTGATCGAGCCCCGTTGCTGCTCTGCTGTTCGCGACGGCGACACTTACCAAGAGGCTGAACAGTAAACGTCTACGTGGCATCGGCGACCCTCGGAACCTAACGAATCGTCAGGAGTTGCGTTCCCGAAACGGTTCTGCACGGCCTGTCGCGGTTGGTTTTCTTACTGGACTCCAATGAAATACACAGACTGCATTCATGTAAGTCTGGTGAAGGAAGCGGGCCGCGTACTTCAGGACGTGGGACGGCGGAAGCTCACGGTCGTCACGGCGGAATCCTGCACGGCGGGATTGATCGCCGCCACAATGTCTGAGGGCGAGGGTGCCAGCAATACGCTGCACGGCGGCTTTGTGGTCTACACCAAAGCCAATAAGGCAAAGGCACTTGGCATTTCCAAGGCGTTGCTCGATCGCGAGGGAAGCGTAACCCGCCAGGTTGCGGAACGAATGCTGGCGGCTGCGCTCAAACGCTCGCCCGCCGATATTGCACTCGCCGTCACAGGCGTTTTGGGCCCCGAACCTGATGAGGATGGCAATCCGGTGGGCTTGATCTTTATCGGCTGCCAGAGAAGGGGCGAGCTGCCCGTCGTGGAACGCAATCAATACCGCAAGGCACGACCCGGGGCACTCCGCCAACGAACGGTGAAAGACGCTCTACGGTTGCTCCAGAGAGTAGCCCAAAGCCGATGATATTATCGCGAGGATGATCCACCGGATCTGTCAGCGCCTCGGCGCCGGGAGCGACAGCGGCTGGCTGCTCTTCAAGGCCATTAACGAAGGGCCGTACCGGAACCGGCGCCGGCACTTCTTTACGAGCCGTAGCGGCGAATCGAGGGTTGGCTCCGCTGTCCATTACTGAGTCAGAATGACTCACGCCCCAGTTCAGAGATTTAGGACTATGCTGAAACTGGAGCGAGGCTGTGAAGCCAAAAAAACTGGTGCCGCCTGGGTGACTCGAACACCCGACCCACGCATTACGAATGCGTTGCTCTACCGGCTGAGCTAAGGCGGCTTACTTGAGCTTTCTACCAACTCCGGCAGCCCTTAGCCACGGGATTTGCACGGCAGAAGGCTTGCGTAGGAAGGTGCCTAGCACACGGACGGCAGACATGGAAGTTCAGCCTCCATCCGCAATTCGCAGTCGTTCGC
>Ga0213876_10002655_pt1 | contig 10438 bp, 12 predicted proteins | sample BarmaccomBMRX_R9_FD_160113 | JGI IMG/M metagenome (GOLD analysis project Ga0213876, IMG submission 160113) | Root-associated microbial communities from Barbacenia macrantha in rupestrian grasslands, the National Park of Serra do Cipo, Brazil - RX_R9 | ecosystem: Host-associated > Plants > Roots...
GATTCGCAACATCGCGACGGTGCACAAAGGCTTCTCGGTTTTTTGTGGTGTCGGCGAGCGAACGCGCGAAGGCAACGATCTTTGGCTCGAGATGAAAGAGTCGGGCGTTCTCTCTCAGACGGTGCTCGTCTTCGGTCAAATGGATGAGCCGCCCGGCGTGCGCTTTCGCGTTGCGCAAACCGGCGTGACGATGGCGGAATATTTCCGCGACGAGCTTGGCGCCGACGTGTTGCTTTTCATGGACAACGTGTTCCGCTTTTTGCAAGCGGGTTCTGAAGTCTCCGCGCTGATGAATCGCATGCCGTCCGCCGTCGGCTATCAGCCGACCCTTGCAACCGATATGGGTCGGCTTGAGGAGCGCATCACCTCAACGCAAAAGGGCTCGATCACCTCGGTGCAGGCGGTCTACGTCCCGGCTGATGATTACACCGACCCGGCGGTCGCGACGACGTTCGCCCATTTGGACGCAACGACGGCGCTCTCGCGCCCAATTTCCGAATTGGGCATTTATCCGGCCGTCGATCCGCTCGCGTCAAGTTCGCGCATTCTCGACCCCAAGATCGTCGGCGAAGAGCATTATGAAGTCGCCCGAGGCGTGCAAGAGACACTGCAGCGGTATCGCGATTTGCAAGACATCATCGCGATCTTAGGCGTTGAGGAACTTTCGGAGGAGGACAAGATTACCGTCGCGCGAGCGCGGCGTATTCAACGGCTCTTCTCGCAGCCGTTCTTCGTCGCAGAACAGTTCACGGGCCGCCCGGGCAAGTACGTGAAAATCGCCGACACGATCGCTTCTTTCAAAGAAGTCCTTGAAGGCAAAGTTGACTCATTGCCTGAGGGCGCGTTCTTTTACGTCGGTGGAATAGACGAAGTCAAAGAGAACGCCGAGAAAATGTCCGCCGGAACCTAATGAAAGCGCATCGGGCCGCTCCAAGGACGCTTCCCCGTGGAACCGCTCGCGAAAACGACCGACTTGTCGTTTTGCGCGGCTGCCTGCATTTTGTGCAGCATTTGAACAGTTTTATTTTTACGGGCACAAAATGTCAGAGCTTCCACGGGAAAGCGTCCTTAGATCGCCCTTCAGGCGGTGGCATCTAATTGTCTACCGTTCCGTTTAAGCTCATTACACCGACCGAAGTCGTCTTTGAAGGCGATGCGCAGCTCGTCATCGCTGTCGGAACGGAAGGCGAAGAAGGCATCTTGCCGCGGCACGCGCCGTTTTTGACCGCGCTTCGCCCCGGCATTTTGCGCGCTAACGTGGGCAACGGAGAGCGGCTCGAGCTTGCAACAGGTGAAGGCTTCATGCAGGCGCTTCCCGATCGCGTTACGGTGCTGGTTGACCGTGCCTTGCGATTTGAGGACGTCAATGCAGCCGCCGCTCGAAAGGAACTCGATGAGGCACTCGAGCGGCAAAGGAGTTCCGCGGATGCGGCAACATTCGCGCGCGAGCAAGCCGTCATCGATTTTGCCAACGCGCAGCTGCGGCTGACCGGCCACCACTAATCGCGCTAGCCCGGCAGCGGCGGAAGCGTCCGCGCCATGACGAAGGTGCCGCCATGCGGCGGCGGCCGGCCGGGTGGATCGTTCTCGCTCAGCGACTTTTGGAGATTGCGGCGCTTAAGGTAATCGTCGGCGCGACGGCGAGGCGAAAGCCAAGAGGCAAAAAAGCGGCTACGACAACGCGCCAAGCAGTTCCGAGCTTTATCACGGAGATCGCCGATAAGGCCGCGCGCTACTATCGACTTCAGACGCCGAGCGGAGCGCTCTTCGCCGGGTTGTACTCCGACGGACGCGTGCGGCTTGCTGCGCCCGACGGAGAACGATACTCCGGCGTTGCGGTCGACAAGAAGGTGGTCATGGCGGCGCTTCGCGACGACGTATCGTTTGAGATGGAGTTGCTCGGCGCCGTACCAAATTTATCCGCAAGAATTAGCGGCGGACCGTACGATGGGCGAACGCTGCATTGTGAGGCGATTGATTGAACACGCTCGACCGGCTTGAAACGACGCTGCGCGTCAGGGGTGGCGCTCGTCTTGAGGGTTCGGTGCCCACGCATGGCGCCAAAAATTCTGCGCTTCCCATTATGGCGGCCTCATTGCTTGCCCGAGGTAAGGTGACGTTGCATTGCGTCCCACGCATTACGGATGTCTCCGTCATGTGGTCGCTGCTGGAAGCGCTCGGCGCGCGTCTGCGCTACGAAGGTGACGGCACGGTAACGATCGACTCGTCAAACGTTGCCTCACATCGTGCACCGTACACACTGGTGCGAAAACTGGCGGCGTCTTTCGATTTGGTTGGGCCGCTTCTGGCGCGTTTTGGGCGTGCGGAAGTGCCGCTTCCAGGTGGGTGTGTCCTCGGAACGCGGGCGACCGACATGCATGAACAGGCCTTTCGCGCGCTCGGCGCCGACGTCAAGAACGCGCACGGCTACTTGATCGCTACTTCAAAGCTCAAACGTTTACGAGGCGCCGACATCGAGCTGCGTATGCCGAGCGTCGGTGCAACGAAGAACGCGATGCTGGCTGCGGTGAACGCTGAAGGAACAACGACACTTCGCAATGCCGCAATGGAACCTGAGGTCGCGGATTTGGCGAACTTCTTAAATGCTATGGGCGCCAAGATCAACGGTGCCGGCACCGATGTCGTTGTGATCGAAGGCTGCACGGAGCTGCACGGCGTCGAGTATTCGATCATTTCTGATCGCATCGTCGCGGGCACGTTGCTGTTGTGCGGCGCCACGACTCGCGGCGACGTTACGGTGACGAAATGCAAACCCGAACATCAGCGTGCACTGCTCGACAAACTCGCCGAATGCGGCATTGAAACGACTACCGGTGAGGATTGGGTGCGGGTTAATAGCGCCAATGTTACCGGTGGAACCAATATCTTGACGGCTCCCTACCCCGGTTTTCCGACAGATTTGCAGCCGCAAGCAGTGGCATTTTTCGCAACCGCTCCCGGAACCAGTGTCGTTGAAGAGTCGATCTTCAATGCGCGCTTCTCGTACGTCAATGAACTGGCGCGCATGGGTGCCGATGTGCGCGTTGCGATGGAATCGAACAGCGCCCTCATCAAAGGCGTGCCGTTTCTTTCCGGTGCGCCGGTTGAAGCACCTGACATCCGCGCCGGCGCAGCGCTCGTCATTGCGGGGCTCGCCGCGCAAGGCGAGACGGAAATCATCGGCCTCGAATACATCGATCGCGGTTACGAGCGCTTTGAAGAGTTGCTCTCCTCTCTTGGCGGACAGGTGCAGCGTTCGAGCGGAATCACGCCCTTTGCCGAGCCAACCGGACTTTTCGAGACGAGCGCGTATCCTAAGGTGCACTCGAAGTAGGTCGTTTGTTTCACTTGGGGGCCGCCGGCCCCCAAAACTTTGCCTTTAGGGGAGCAAAACTTGGACATCGGAATTGACTTGGGTACGGCAAACGTGCTGGTCCATGTCAGAGGAAAAGGCATCGTCTTACGCGAGCCGTCCGTCGTTGCAAAAGATAAGCGTACAAACCGCACCCTTGCGGTTGGAGAAGAAGCTCGGCTGATGCTCGGCAAGACGCCGAGCCATATCGTTGCGATTCGTCCGCTTCGGGACGGCGTGATTGCGGACTTCGAAGTGACCGAGGCGATGCTGAACTACTTCATCAAAAAAGTAACGAAGAATCGCTCGCTTCTCTCGACCGTATTCAAACCGAAGCCGAACGTCGTCATCTGCGTTCCCGCTGAGATCACCAGCGTTGAGGAGCGTGCCGTTCGTGATGCCGCCAAACTTGCCGGCGCGCGAAGCGTCGACATCATCGAAGAGCCGATGGCGGCCGCAATTGGCGCCGGATTACCAATCGATGACCCGTCCGGCAGCATGGTGGTCGATGTCGGCGGCGGCACAACGGATGTTGCGGTCATATCGTTGGGTGGAATTGTCGTTGCCGAATCGCTGCGCGTGGCGGGCAACAAGATGGATGAAGCGATCATTCGTTACACCCGTCGCGTCTACAATCTGATGATCGGTGAGCGCACAGCGGAAGAAATCAAGATCAAAATCGGCTCGGCGTACCGCCTGGAAAATGAGCTTGCGATGGAAATTCGCGGGCGCGATTTGATCAATGGCTTGCCGAAAACGGTTAAAATCACAAGCGAGGAAATTCGTGAGGCGCTTTCCGAGCCGGTCGGCGCGATTGTCGAAGCAGTCAAATCCGTCTTGGAAAAAACACCGCCGGAACTTTCCTCCGACATCATCGATCGGGGGGTCATTCTGACCGGTGGCGGCGCGCTGCTGCGCGGCTTCGATAAATTGCTTACCGAAGTCTGCGGCATTCCGGTGATCGTCGCCGACGATCCGCTCTCATGCGTCGCAATCGGGACCGGCATGCGCGTAAGGGTTTAGCGACTCGCTTTGCTTGTGTGGCGAGACGCGTCAACATACCGTCCGGTCACTCGCCCGAACACTGTTCTTTTGACAAAGTGACCGGCCGATATGTTAACGCGTCATGCCAATGCACCCGCAAATAGAAAAAGCACCACTATTAATATGAAGTTGCGGCCTCTCCCGCGTCGACGCGTTTATGAGGTGAGCGGGCAGCGGCTAGCGATAACGTGCATGCATGTTTGGCAGGGTGGCCGATACATTGGCCGGACACTTTGTCAAAAGAACGGTGTTCGGGCGAGTGGCCGGACAATGTGTCGGCCGCCATGCCAAGCAGATAAAAACGCGTGCTGACGATTGATGCGAGGCGCGAGTCGCAGGAGCGCGTTTGTAACGAAGTGGCGGCGGTGATCTACGGTGGAGGCACGGTGATCTTTCCAACGGACACCGTGTACGGCATCGGCTGCGATCCATTTCGGGTCGAGGCGATCGACCGCATTTACCAAGCCAAGCAACGGCCCGATCACAAGCCGCTCAGCTTGCACCTTGCGTCGGTGACGGAATTTTTAGAGTACGTGAACGGAAACGCGACCGCCACGTTGGCTGCGCGACGGCTGATGCCCGGCCCGGTGACGCTGATTGTGCGCCGTCCTGCGTTTATTTATGACGATGTGAGTTCGGGGCTTGCGACGCTCGGATTTCGCGTGCCGGACGACCAGCTGTGCAGAGCGATCTTGGATCGCGTCGGCCCGCTGGCGGCAACGAGCGCAAATGCGAGCGGGGAGCGGCCGTACTACGGCGACCAGGATAGCAGCGCGTTGCCGCAAGTCGATCTGCTGATCGAGAATGGCCGTACGCGCTTTGGCGCCGAATCAACGGTCGTCGATCTTACAAGCGCGACCCCGCGAGTGGTGCGCGAAGGCGCGCTGTCGCTTGACTACCTGGGCGAACGTCTGGGACCGGTTGCGCGCCAAACGCCGAAGGCGAGAAAATGAAGAGGATGCTGAAGAGAACCGCCGTTTTGATGGTCGTGCTGCTGACGGGAATCGCTGCGCGCAGCGCGCCGGCTTCGCAGCCTCACGTTTTCTTTAACATGGGCCTCTGCCGTATCAGCACCGCTGCGCTCGACACGAACAACTTTCGTGCCGGCGACTTCACGATTCCGTCCCATATCTCGGTGTACTGTCCGAATCGCTCGATTGAAGCGGATCGCGCCAGAGGCAACTTTGGCCGCAAACGCGCCACGCTCTATGGGCACGTCGTCATTCACGATGCGCAAGGGGGCGCGGGCCTTGCGGACTTCAGCCCGTCGGGCAGCGCTTCTTCGGGTCCCGCAACGCTAACCAGCGATGAGCTCCAAATTGACAGTTTAAACAAAACATACACCGCGATCGGCGACGTGCATTACCAGCAAGGCAATCGCACCATCGACGCTCGTCAAGGCACGCTGGACGACAATTCGAAAATCTTAACGTTGGAGTCGCTTCACTTTGCCGAGGGCGTTCAAAGCGGAAATGCAAACCACGGCGTTTTGAACGACCTTACGCACGATCTCGATCTGACCGGCTCCGTGCACGTCATCGACGGCGACCGCTCGATGGACGCCGACCATATCTTGTACAACACACAAAGCGGGGCGTTGCATGCGCGCGGCCACATCGTGATGCAGTTCCCCGGGCAAGAAGCCGGCGCTTCAGCGCCGGCACCAAAGCCGAAGAAAAAGAGAATCCTCCCCTTCTGAATCCTTCGCTTTTTAGCGAGGTGAGCGGTCTTCAAGCACCGCTTGCCGCGCGGATGCGCCCGCAAACGCTCGATGAGTTCGTCGGACAAGAAGACGTCGTGGGCCCAGGGCGCGCCTTACGCGTCGCAATCGAACGCGATGCTGTTCCCTCGCTGATCTTGTGGGGGCCGCCGGGAAGCGGTAAAACAACCCTTGCGGAGATCATTGCTCGGATGACCGGCGCAACGTTTACGTCCCTCTCCGCGGTGAGCGCCGGCGTGAGCGATCTGCGTCGCGCGATTGCAGCGGCGGGGCAACGACGCGCCGTAGGAAAGCGCACCGTACTCTTCATCGACGAAATTCACCGGTTCAATAAAGCGCAGCAAGACGCGGTGCTGCCGTACGTGGAGAACGGCACCGTTACGCTGATCGGTGCAACGACGGAAAACCCGTCCTTTGAAGTGATCTCCGCCCTGCTCTCACGATCCCGCGTCTTCGTGTTGCACGCGCTCAGCGATGCCCACATCAGCACGATCATCGATCGGACGCTCGCCGATTCTGATCGCGGCTTAGGGACGATGAACGTAGCGCTCGAGCCCAAAGCGCGCGAGGTGTTGATCAATCTGAGCAACGGCGATGCGCGCGTCGCGCTCGCGACGCTTGAGTTCGCGGTCGCTGCTTCGAGCGAAAATGAGAACGGACAGCGCGTGATCACGGCGAGCTTAATTGCCGATGCGCTGCAGCGCCGAACGATCAACTATGACAAGGGCGGCGACCAGCACTACGACGTCATCAGCGCCTTCATCAAAAGTTTGCGGGGCAGCGACCCTGATGCGGCCGTCTACTGGCTTGCGCGCATGATCGATTCGGGCGAGGATCCGCTCTTCATCGCTCGACGCATGGTGATCCTCGCATCAGAAGATGTCGGCTTGGCGGATTCGCGGGCGCTGCAAGTTGCAATGGCGGCGCAGCAAGCCGTGCACTTCGTCGGCATGCCTGAAGGTTTTTATCCGCTGACTCACTGCGCACTTTATCTGGCGACGGCTCCAAAGTCAAACAGCGTGGGACGCGCCTACGGCGCGGCGCTTGCCGACGTGCAGGAGACTCGAAATGAGCCGGTGCCGCTTCACCTCCGTAACGCCCCTACGGGACTAATGCGCACGCTAGGATACGGCCGCGACTATAAGTATGCGCACACCGATTATGCCGCCATGGAACACCGTGAGGATCTACCGCCGGCAGAGCGGCTGCAGGCATATCTCCCCGGGAATCTGGCTGCGCGTGAGTATTATCAACCCGGCGAACAAGGTGAGGAGGCGAAGGTTGCGGCCTGGATTCAGAAACGCCGGGCTTCTTCAAGCTCGGCATAAAAACTGAGCAGCCTCCCGTTCAAAGGAGGCTGCTCTACCCGTTCTCTACTCTCGGAGGTCTATGTATGGTGCGTTGGAGCTTCGCACACGATTTACAATAGAACGATTGGCTGAGAACGGGCTGGGAAGCGTATTAAAATTTCTCGAACCGAGGCTGCAATGAGCGCTCGCATTTACGCCGATCATGCGGCTACGACGCCGTTGCGTGCGGAAGTTTTGGAAGCGATGGTCCCCTATCTGACGGACGGCTTCAACGCAAGCTCATTACATCAAGAAGGAAGGCGCTCGCGCCGTGCGCTCGACGATGCGCGCACGGTGATCGCCGGCCTGCTCGGTGCCCAAGCAAGAGAGATCGTTTTTACTTCGGGCGGTTCGGAATCGGACAATCTTGCGATCTTCGGCATGGCCGGGGCGCTGCGGGAGCGCGGTCGCCACGTCGTCACGTCAAGTATCGAACACCATGCCGTGCTACACGCCGTTGACCGTCTTCGCGACGACGGCTGGGACGTCAGCATTTTGCCCGTCGACAACGACGGCCAAGTTGATCCAGGTGCCTTTGAAGGCGCGCTGCGCGCCGACACGACGCTTGCAACGATGATGCTCGCAAACAATGAGATTGGGACGATTTCACCGATTGCGCACCTCGTTTCAATCGCGCATGAAAAGGGCGTTCTCTTTCATACCGACGCCGTTCAGGCGCCGGCGTATCTTCCAATCAATGTCGAAGATCTCGGCGTCGATGCGCTGTCAATTTCGGCTCACAAATTTTCCGGTCCTAAAGGCGTGGGCGCCCTGTATTTGCGAACGGGCACGCCGCTGCGCGCGCAACTCTTGGGCGGCAGTCAAGAACTTGCCAAGCGCGCCGGCACGGAAAACGTTGCCGCGATTGTCGGCATGGCCAAGGCGCTGGTCCTTGCGGATAAGGAACGTAAAGAGTTGGCGCAACGCCTCTCGGCGTTGCGTTCGCGGTTTGAGCGCGACATCATCAACCGCGTTCCTGATGCGAAGGTCAATGCAGCCCAAGCGGCGCGTTTGCCGCACATTTCGAACATCGCGTTTGGCGGCATTGAATCAACGGCGCTGGTTATGCGCCTGGACTTAGATGGAGCTGCAATCTCCGCCGGCAGCGCTTGCGCAGCCGGCGTTGCTCAAGCAAGCCATGTCGTTGCTGCCTTGCGCGAAAAGCGTGCCCAGGACGGAGCGGTTCGCTTTTCCTTTGGGCGTTTGACGACGGACGCAGAGGTCGAGCGCCTCGTGGAGATGGTGGCTCAAGCCGTTCGTGCACTCCGCGAAACGACGCCGGAGCGCATGGCAGGTGTTCGATAGAGATTTGTCCCTTCGAGGGAATCACCGAAAAGGTCTTAAATGCCGCCGCTGGAGGATTTTGTCGTGAACACCGGCTTCAATTGGACGATTTTGCAAGACGTCGGCGTTGCGCTGATCGGGCTCGGCGTGCTCGTCGGCGGCATTGGCCTCTTCATCGCCATGCGCGGCCTCGCCTCAACGCTTGGGCGCGTCAATATCACCCTGGATGAGGTCGACCGACAATTGGCGTCGCTTGGAACGCCCGTCAAAGAGACGCTGACGCACATCGGAGGGATCGCCGACACGGCGGATTCGACGGTCGCACGTCTTGGAGGCGCCGTCAAATCGATCGAGGGCGTCGCGAGCAGCATCGCCTCGACGGCGAAGCTGACGCAGAACGCCGTCTCGCCGGCGCTCGTTAACGTTGGGGCGACGCTGTCCGGCGTCACGGCGGGCTTACGCCGGTTAATCGACGGCCGGACCAAACCAGATTCTTAGGTAAGGAGTTCACGATGCAACAGAACAACGGGTCGACCGATAAAGGCGGCGGGGGCTTCTTCGCAGGCTTCGTCGTTGGCGCAATTGTCGGAGCGGCACTCGCGATGATGTTAGCGCCGCAAACCGGTGAAGAGACGCGCGATATCGTTTTTGGAAAAGCTCGCGAGGCGGCAAATTTTGCGAAAGACGCGAGCGGGGATCTGCGGGATCGCGTGAGCAACGTCGCGAGCGATCTGCAGGCCAATGCGGCGGGATTTTATCAGCGCGGAAGATCCGTCGTTGATTCAGCGCGTTCGCAGATGGATGCGGCCTCGGATGAAGCCCGATCCGCGGCGGAGACAACGCGAGACGAATTGTCCGCGCAAGCGACGGAAAGTTCAAGGGAACCGGCGTGAATGATGCCTCCTCGTCCGTCTTAGGAGAAAGCGTGGATATTAAAGTCAACGTTCGGGAAGCAGCCGGACACGCGTATGTTGTCGAGCTGAGCGGCGAAATCGATGTCTATACCTCGCCGAAGGTGAAAGACGCGATCACCGAGCTCATCGACCAAGGTCACTACAATCTCGTCATCAACCTCGGCAAAGTGCGCTACATCGATTCGACCGGTCTCGGCGTATTGATCGGCGGACTTAAACGTGTTCGCGAGCACGGCGGCTCGGTCAATCTCGTGTGTACCAATCCGCAAATCAAGAAGATCTTCGATATTACCGGGCTCGTGAAGATCTTCGGCATCTACGATGATGAAGAAACGGCGATGAAGGCGCTCGTGTGAACGGCGTACAGATGAGCGAGGGCACTACGGGCGTCGTCGAGTTACGCATTCCGCGCCGGGCGGAGTGGGTGGCGGTCGCCCGTCTGGCCGTTGCTGCGGTCGCGAATCGTCTCAATTTCTCCATCGAAGAGATCGAAGATGTAAAGCTCGCCGTCGCTGAGGCCTGCACGAACTGTATTCTTCAGCGCGATGCCGCGGACCAGATCGAGATCGTCTGCGACACAAAGGAAGACGGAATCACGGTTCGCGTGCGCAGCTTCGCCGGCCCGGCGCCATCGATCGAGCCGCCCGCACCGATTGAAAAGGAGCAGCAGCAGATCGGCGCATTGGGCATCTTCTTAATCCGTTCGTTGATGGATAACGTCGACTACGAACACGGCCAGGGACGGGGCACCGACCTGGTGATGACCAAAAAAGTC
>Ga0213876_10002656_pt1 | contig 10438 bp, 10 predicted proteins | sample BarmaccomBMRX_R9_FD_160113 | JGI IMG/M metagenome (GOLD analysis project Ga0213876, IMG submission 160113) | Root-associated microbial communities from Barbacenia macrantha in rupestrian grasslands, the National Park of Serra do Cipo, Brazil - RX_R9 | ecosystem: Host-associated > Plants > Roots...
ATCGCCGTCACTACGGCTACTATCCGTACGGCGGCTATCGATCCTGGTCGAGGCCGTTTCCATGGGGCTATGGCGGCGTGAGGAGTTGGCGCGCGCCGCGCTATGGCTGGCAGGCGCCTTACGGCTACTCCCGATATGAACCGACCGCCGAACGATACGGATACGAGGAGGAGCCGCCGCGGCCGCCGGCGCCGGTCTGGGACGGGGGCGACGAGTAGCAGCAGCGAATTGCTCCGGAATGCGGCTTCGCTCCTGATCTGGGACGCGCGCTAACCCTTCGTCCCCGCGAGCACGACATAGGCGCCGACTGCGAACCAGAAGGCGTAATTGCTTACGAGCGGGATCTCGATGAAGACGCTGAGGACTGCAAGGATGATCGTGAGCAGCGAGAGCACAAATCCGAAGTTCACTGCGCAATCTCCTCGCGCTGCAATGAAACCGCCAGAACCTTGCTGATGTGATCACACACGGCAACGTATGAGATCTCGTCGCAAGCTTCGAAGCCACGTCCGAGATGCACGCGCAATGCGTGTGCGTTTAGGATTGTACTGCTGGAGAGGATACAGAACGTCCGCCGCAGCCCATTGCGCGAGGCCTTTAAGCCCGATTCGCGAATTTTTGAGGGCGTTAGTTGGAGCGTTTCAAGGCTGAAGCTGCACGCTCTGCGATACGTTGATCGGATATGACAAGGCTCGGATGTGAGAAGACACAATATGAACCACATCGAAAGAGCGTTCGCTGGCTTTGACGGCGAGCCGGCGCCAGCGTCGATGAACGCCGTCATGTGAATGGAGACTATCCGATGCTCGTGACCGAACAGGACGCGGTGATGAAGAAATGGTGCCCGATGGTCCGGCTGCGCTGGGAGTCGCGACCGTTTGCGTTCAATCGCTCCAATCCGGGCCCCAAGGCCCGCGTCCGCAACATCATCTACCGCATGTTCTTCCCGCGCCTGCATCACCAGATGCGCGGGCATTTCTTTCGCTGCCAGGGCGCGGGCTGCATGATGTGGCGCTGGGAGAGCAAGGATCCGCCGCCATTATCGGCGGAGGCACGCAAGGGATATTGCGGTTTGGCGGGCGCGCCCTTCACGTTCACGGCGCACTGAGATCCCTTGCCGATATTTCGACACTGTTGAGGCAAGCGGCGTCGCTGGCGCTGCAGGCAAAAGTTGCGGCCGATCGATTCAGCACAATCGTGGCGCGCGCTCTGCTCAGCGAATGAGCAGCTTCTGCGCGGCGGACGATCAGGTAAAGCGCGCAAAGACATCGCATGAGAGATGCGATGCGCGTTGTGCAACAGGGTTAATTGTTGGTTTGTGTCGCTAACTGCCGGTCGTGCAAGCGGTTTGCGCTCTCGCTGATGGCGCGACCGAATGCGCAGGATTTCCCGATCTCATTTCAGCCGCAAAAGAATCGCGATTCATCTGCTCTATCGCCGCGAGGCCAAATCAGTGGAGCTCGTGATGCGTCGCCATGCCGTCATCCTAGCCGCAGCACTGGCATGGCTTACCGGCATCGGAAGCGCCGAGGCCAAGCTCGACATTCTCGTCGACAAGGCGACGCAGCGCATGCTGGTCATCCAGAACGGCTACATCCGCTACATGTGGCCGGTCTCCACCGGCCGCGATGAGCTCGCAACGCCGAATGGCGTCTATGCACCGCAGCGCCTGGAGCGCAACTGGTTCTCCACGGCTTACTACAACTCGCCGATGCCTTATTCGATCTTCTTCCACAATGGTTACGCGATCCACGGCAGCTACGCGATCGATCAATTGGGCGGACCCGCGTCGCATGGCTGCGTGCGGCTGCATCCGCATCATGCCGCCGTGCTGTTCGACCTGGTGCAGCAAGAAGGTCCGGAGAATACCACCATCGAGGTGACCGACGAGGCACGCCCCGACGAGCCACCATTGCCGGGGCATGAGATCGCGGCGGCACCCGGGCCGTATCCGCCGGCGCCGAGGATCGTGCGTTATCGCGAATCCGCCGACATGCCGGAGCTGGCTCCGCCCCAGCGCGGCAACCGCTCGATCGTGGCGAAGAGTGCGATGCCGCCGCGGCCGGCGCCGGCCGGCCGCCGCATGTTGAGCGATGTCAGACCTGCCGCGCCACGCGTCCCATGCGGTGCGGAAGATGACTCCCCCGACTGCCGTGCCAGACCGGCCTACGCCGTGGGATCGACGACGGAGCAGGCGCCATCGATCTACGGCTTCAAGCTGTTGCCGACGTCCTGCTGGAGTGGGGGTGCATCGCGCTGGCGATGGTGGTCGTCGGGCCAGACCACGTCATGCAAGTAGTTTTGCGGCGTGACAGCATGATCCGGAAAAGTGCGAAGCGGCTTTCCAAAAAGGATCATGGGCAAAGAAGACTCTAAGGCGCCGTGGCGCGATGCCCGTTGCGCTTTAGAACTGCACGCCGCCCCAGTAGCAGCCGCCGACACCGCCGCGACACGGGCCCGCTACCCGAGAATTGCGGCGCAGCCCGTTCGGCATCGCATCCTCGAAAGCGTGTGCGCGATTGGCTGCCGGTCTTGCCGGAGTGGCCCTCGCGTCGCGGTGCGGCGTCGCATCCGGTGAAACTGTCGGGGTAGCCGATGACGGCGCGGGACCAGGCAGAGCCGGTGCGAGAGCAGCCGATTGGCTTGCGCTCGGACTGGGCGTGGGAGCTGGAGTTGTGGGTGGCGGCGACGCATCTGCGGTCGCGGGCGGGGTTGCAGAGGACGGCGCTGTCGCGGCGACCGTCGGCGACGCGACGGGTGCGGGCGGCGTTGGCGATGCGGTCGTCCCGCCGGCTTGCTCGTTGACAGATGGGCCTACTGGTGTCGTCGCCTCCGCCTCGTGGCGGACGGCGCCTCTGCGATCGAAATAGTCCGCAACCTGGTGGCTCACGGCGACAACGCCGCGCGCGCCATAGAACAGCACAAGGACCAGGAGCGCGATTGTGAGAAAGCGCAACGGATGCCGCACCGGATATACGACAAGAAGGAGCGCGCTCAGCCATGCCGGGTCACGCAACTCGCCGTCCATCGGTTCGAGCGGTGGACTCTCCTGCGCTGGCACGTTGAATCGGGCTGCGGGCGCGGGCCTGTTGCTCGCTTCGATCGCTTCGGCGATCTGCAAAAAACTCTGACCTTCCTTGCGCAGCGCGGTGCCGGTGTCGTGGAAGGCCGCGTCGCCGAGCGAGCCGGGCTGATCCATGCGCTTGATGCGCGCCACGATGGCGGGCCGCAACAGCAACCGGCGTTCCTCGATCAATTCGGCCATTTTGGCAAAGCTCAGCTTGGCCTCGCTGAGGATCTGCGCGGCGCGGTCCTTGGCGGCCTGGGCGACGGTCGGATCCTCCGCGTCCATCTGCTGCATGGTCCGTTTCAACAGCGCCATATCATCGAGCATTGGAAAACCCATCGCGGCCATAATCGCATAGCGCGGCTCGTCCGCGGTTCGCGAATGTGCCGATTGATCCCTCAGTCCGTTCGCAGCAGTCCGGAACTCCTCTGATCAAAGCGGTTTCCGAGCGCCGCCAAGCCTTCGGCGAGACCACAGGCGGCGAGGATATTTTCCGTCGTTCTTCCTGTCGATCAGCCGGTAACTGTAGACCCAGTCGAAGATATCCGGGTCCCGCTTTCTTTCGATGGTTTCAAGCCAGATGGTCACGTTGTCGATGATGACGGGGTGCCAGGCGAACCACCTTTGCCATTCCATCCTGTTCGTGGGCTTTATTCTCATGTCATGCCCCTTTGACCGGCGAGCGGAAAACCTCGCATTCGTCAGAAGGATGGAAATGACCCTCGCACGGGCCAGGCGCTCCCCGGGCGTCGACGCATCGGTTTGCCATAGGCGTGAGCCCACATCCAGAATCGCCAATCATGCGATCCTAGGCCGATCTGTTCGTCGATCAAGCGGGATAGGCCTTGTAAGTCGATTTGCGATGGTCAATGTCGTCAACGCGGCCGCGCCAGGCGCGAGTAGCACCGCTCCATTCTGTGGATTGGTAGGCAAAGGCACGCCTTCGCGCCGTGCCCACCATCGAGAGCCTTGCGGAAGACCTGAGTAGGCACGTTGTCGCTTTGCCCACCCTACGGCTGCATTGGCTCAATGCACGGCGGTGAAGAAGCGCGCGACCCGGAAGCCGGACAGCCACGTCCACATCGGCTGGCTGCGCATGCCGAGATCCCAGGAGCCGACCACGGCATCCGCGCGGCCGACCAGATTGTCGATCGGGAGCAAGCCGACGCCGCCGTCGCGCAGCGGCACGCGGCTGTCGGCGGAGTTGTCGCGGTTGTCACCGAGCACGAACAGTTTTCCCGGCGGCACGATCACTTCCTGCGTGTTGTCGAGCCGGCCGTTGTCGCGCAGCTTGAAAATCGCATGGCTGACGCCGTTCGGCAGCGTCTCGATGTAGCGATAGGCCTGCTCGCTGCCGCCATTGTCGTCCTCGGCCTCGCCGACGCCGTCCGCCTTCAGCGTCGCAGGGCGGTCGTTGATGAAGAGCTGGCCCTGTCGCATCTGGATGCGGTCGCCGGGCAGGCCGACGACGCGCTTGACCCAGGCCTGCGAGTTGTCACCGGGCCAGCGGAACACCACGACGTCGCCTTGCTTCGGCGTTTCCTGGAACACGCGTCCGCTCTCGGGCAGGTTGATCTGCATCGGCAGCGAGGCCGTGCCATAGCCATAAGGGAATTTCGACGCCAGCAGCGCATCGCCGATCAGCAGCGTCGGCTCCATGGAGCCCGAGGGCACATAGAACGGCTCGGCGATCGCGCCCTTGGCCAAGAACACCAGCGCCACCACGCCGGCGAGCTGCACCGCCTGGCCGAACCAGCCATGCGACTTGCTCTTGCTCTGCATCCCGGCCGAAGCCTGACTGGTCCTGCGGTTCATCGGCCGGTTCCTCCGACAGTAATGCGTTCCATCAAAAGCGTCGGCTGGCCGACGCCGACCGGCACACCCTGGCCGTTCTTGCCGCAGGTGCCGATGCCGGTATCGAGTGCGAGATCGTTGCCGATCATGGTGATGCGGTTTAGATCGGTCGGCCCGTTGCCGATCAGCATCGCGCCCTTCAGCGGCGCGCCGACCTTGCCGTTCTCTATTCTGTAGGCCTCGGTGCACTGAAACACATATTTGCCCGAGGTGATGTCGACCTGGCCGCCGCCGAAATTGGCTGCGAACACGCCGTTCTTCACGGACGCGATGATCTCGGCGGGATCGCGCTCGCCGGCCAGCATGTAGGTGTTGGTCATGCGCGGCATCGGCACATGGGCATAGCCCTGGCGGCGGCCGTTGCCGGTCGGCTTCATGTTCATTAGCCGCGCGTTCTGGCGGTCCTGCATGTAGCCAACCAGAATGCCGTCCTCGATCAGCACCGTGCGGTTGGTCGGCGTGCCCTCGTCATCGATCGACAGCGAACCGCGACGCGAGGCCATGGTGCCGTCGTCGACCACGGTAACCCCCTTGGCTGCGACCGGCTTGCCCATCAGCCCTGCGAAGGCCGAGGTCTTCTTGCGGTTGAAATCGCCCTCGAGCCCGTGGCCGACCGCCTCGTGCAGCATCACGCCGGGCCAGCCGGCCCCGAGCACCACATCCATCTCGCCGGCGGGCGCGGGCACGGACTCCAGATTGACGATCGCCTCGCGGAGCGCGCCGTCGGCGGCATCGCGCCAGGATCTGGTCTCGATGAAGCGGGCATAGCCCTCGCGGCCGCCATAGCCCTTGCTGCCGCTCTCCTGCCGGTCGCCCTGGCCGGCGACCACGGAAACGTTGACGCGCACCAGCGGGCGGATGTCGCGATAGCTCTCGCCGTCGGGCCTGACGATTTCGACCACCTGCCAGGTGGCGGCGAGCGACACGGTGACCTGCCGCACCCGCGGGTCCTTGTCGCGCAAATAGGCGTCGATCTCGGCGAGCAGTTTTACTTTGGTCTCAAAACCAGGGGCATCGAGCGGATTGTCATCGCCATAAAGACGGATGTTGCTGTGGGGCGGCGGCGCTGCAAATGAGCCCGAATAGCCGCCGCGGACGGCCGCGACCGCGTCGGCAGCACGGATCAGCGCCGGCAGCGACACGTCGGAGGAATGCGCATAGCCGACCGCATCGTCCTTGACAGCGCGCAGGCCAAAACCCTGGCTCGTGTCATAGGTCGCCTGCTTCAGACGACCATTGTCGAACATCAAGGCTTCGGTCTGGCTGTACTCCAGGAACAGCTCGCCGTCATCGGCGCCCAAAAGCCCACGGCCGACCTCGCGGCGCACGGCGTCGCGGTCGAGATTGGCGCGGTCGATCAGCGAGGTTGTGGGGGTCATCGGCCCTCTTCCATTGCGAGCAGGTTGGCAAAGAAGATAGTCTGTCCTGGGCGACGATGCGAGGGGGCCGGAGCCAGAAGGTGCGCATCCGATCGCCATATTTGAGGTGTTGTGAACGGCCGCGAGGCGATTTGCGGCGGGCCGGACATTACGAGGCCGTCATCTTGTCCCTTTAAGGCATATGCCGGTCCGGGGCCACAGCGCTTCGGCGAGTGATTTTGCCGCGTGCTGGAGCGTTGCGCGGGGGTCCGCTGGTCCACAAATGAGACCAGCAAGAAACGAACACCAGAGCAAGATGCGAAAGGAGCTGCACGGCGATGAATCCGATCGAGATTGTCCCGATGGCCGAGGCTCACATCGAGAGCTTTCATCGGACTCTCGATGTGGTGGCGAGGGAGCGGCGCTATCTTGCCTTCCTCGAAGCGCCGCCGCTGGAGGCGACGCGCGCCTTCATTCTAGACACGATCCGGCACGGCTTCCCGCAATTCGTTGCGGTTTCCGGAGGCGAGGTCGTCGGCTGGTGTGACGTGACCGCAAAACCGCGCCCGATCCACGCCCATGTCGGGGTGCTCGGCATGGGCCTGCTGCCGGCCTATCGCGGGCAGGGCATCGGCACGCGGCTGATCGCGAAAGCGCTGAAGGCGGCGCGCGGCTTTGGCTGGTCGCGGATCGAACTGACGGTCCGCGAGGACAATGTCAACGCGGTCGCGCTCTACAAAAAATTCGGCTTCGTGACCGAGGGTGTGCAGCGCTACGCGGTGAAGGTGGACGGCGCCTACGCGAACCTGCTCCTGATGGCGCTGCTGTTCTAATCGCGAGCTACGGCAGCTTGTCGAACCCGTCCGCCAATCCGTTCAGGCTGAGCGGAAACCCGATGCCTTCTTCCGGCGTCTCGAAGATGATGAAGGTCGCCGTCTTCGCGGTCTTGAGCTGGTTCAGCAGCTTCTCGTCCATCACGACTTCGGCGACGCAGCCGTTCGGCAGGCAGCGCACGAAACCGGCGCGGCCGACATCCTGATTGTCGAGCTTTAAGCCCAGGCCCGACGGCAGCAGCACGCCGAGCGGCGCCACCACGCGCATCAGCCGGCTCTTCTGGTCGGCGGTCTTCAGCATGATGACGGTGAGTCCCGCATTGGAGCGGTCCTCGGCTACCACGCTCTGGATCAGCGCGCATTGCTCGGCCTGCGCGCCCGGCGGGGTGTCGCAGCGGATCTGCCAGTCGCCATGCACCGAGCGCACCGCGCCTTGCGCATGCGCCGCGCCGGTTGCGAGCGGCAGTAGGGCAAGCGCCAAAATTGCGGCGAGCCAGCGCGCCGGCCGAGCGCCCAAGCGGCGGCCGTGGCCCGCCTGGCAGCCCGCTTGGCGATCCTTCTGGCCGGTCGCGGTGTTCTGCAAAGCCTTCATCCGCTCGATCCTCAGGAGATACGAAAATACCCGCTTGGGGTGGACCGGCAAGAGGGCGTCTTGAAGGCGAGCCGGGTGGAATGCAATGTCGCGAATCAGCGCAGCCCCGAGCAGGTCGATCTTTGCCTACAACGGACAGAATGGCTGTCAAGCGCGCACGGCGGCCCGCTATGAGCCCGTCGCCTCACTTTCACGGGAAAATGCGACATGGCCACCGAGCCAAAAGAACGATGGGATGCGGCGTTCAATAGTCCCACGACCGCATTGCGATGGCCGGCGAATTATGGTTTGAGAGGCTGGATTTCGGCGATCTCACGATCTGGCCAGGTGCCTTTCGGGACCACCTCACGGCCGTTTGTCGGGGGGCGGAACGTTGCGGCACCCAGACAAACGCCGTCCGGCGGGGGCGCCTTGGGGACATTTCTGAAGGGAGCGCGAGCGGCATGACAATGTCGATGGGCCAGATGGGCCGGCGGTTGCTGGGTTTGACGCTGGCCGGCGTGGCACTGGTGATGAGTGGCGCGGCGTCTGCCGAGCTGGGACAGCCGGCGCCCTGGGAGTTCAGGCTCCAGGAAGCCGCCACCCCGGTCATGGAGACCATTACCTCGTTCCACAACGGCCTCTTGGTCGTGATCACGCTGATCACGCTGTTCGTGCTGGCGCTGCTCGTCTACGTGATGGTCAAGTTCAACGCGCGCGCCAATCCGGTGCCTTCGCGGACCACCCATAACACCCTAATCGAGGTGGCCTGGACGCTGATCCCGGTGCTGATCCTGGTCGGCATCGCGATCCCGTCGTTCCGCCTCCTGTTCCTGGAGCTCGACATTCCGAAGGCCGACCTCACGGTCAAGGCGACCGGCAAGCAGTGGTACTGGTCCTACGCCTATCCCGACAACGGCAAGTTCGAGTTCGATTCGCTGCTCGCCCAGGACAAGCAGCCGCGGCTGCTCGGCGTCGACAACGAAATGGTCGTGCCGGTGAACAAGGTCGTTCGCGTCCAGACCACCGGCGCCGATGTCATCCATTCCTTCGCGGTGCCGGCCTTCGGCATCAAGATCGACGCCGTGCCGGGCCGGCTGAACGAGACCTGGTTCAAGGCCACCAAGACCGGCATGTTCTATGGCCAGTGCTCTGAACTGTGCGGCAAGGACCATGCCTACATGCCGATCGCGGTTCGGGTCGTGAACGACCAGGAATTCGCCGAATGGGTCGAGGCGGCGAAGAAGAAGTTTGCCAGCGCGCCGCAGAACACGTTTGCGTCGGCTGAGAGGGCCAAGGGGGTAGAGGCGCAGTGAGGCCGAACGGCCTCCTGCGCATCTGACGGGACAAGGGCGAGAGGACCTCGGAAGGTCCGACTTAAGGGACTGCAAGGCTAGGATTTCAAAATGGCAACGAGCGCAGCGACACACACCGATGCTCATGGCGACCACGCCCACCACCCGACCGGCTGGCGGCGCTGGCTCTATTCGACGAACCACAAGGACATCGGCACGATGTACCTGGTGTTCGCGGTCATCGCCGGCTGCATCGGTGCCGCGATGTCGATCGCGATCCGCATCGAATTGATGTATCCGGGCATCCAGCTATTCCACGAAAACCACACCTATAACGTGTTCGTGACCTCGCACGGCCTGATCATGATCTTCTTCATGGTGATGCCGGCGATGATCGGCGGTTTCGGCAATTGGATGGTGCCGCTCATGATCGGTGCGCCGGATATGGCGTTCCCGCGCATGAACAACATCTCGTTCTGGCTCTTGCCGGCCTCCTTCGCGCTGCTTCTGACCTCGAGCTTCGTCGAAGGCGAGCCGGGCTCCAACGGCGTCGGCGCGGGCTGGACCATCTACGCGCCGCTCTCGACCTCGGGCCATCCCGGACCCGCCGTCGACTTCGCGATCCTGTCGCTGCATCTGGCCGGTGCCTCCTCGATCCTCGGCGCGATCAACTTCATCACCACGATCTTCAACATGCGCGCGCCGGGCATGACGCTGCACAAGATGCCGCTGTTCGTGTGGTCGATCCTGGTGACCGTCTTCCTGCTGCTGTTGGCGCTGCCGGTGCTCGCCGGCGCCATCACGATGCTGCTCACCGATCGCAATTTCGGTACCACCTTCTTCGCCGCCGATGGCGGCGGCGATCCGGTGCTGTTCCAGCATCTGTTCTGGTTCTTCGGCCATCCCGAAGTGTACATCCTGATCCTGCCCGGCTTCGGCATGATCAGCCAGATCGTCTCGACCTTCTCGCGCAAGCCGGTGTTCGGCTATCTCGGCATGGCCTATGCGATGGTCGCGATCGGCGGCATCGGCTTCGTGGTCTGGGCCCATCACATGTACACGGTCGGCATGTCGTCGGCGACGCAGGCCTATTTCGTCGCCGCGACCATGGTGATCGCGGTGCCGACGGGCGTAAAGATCTTCTCGTGGATCGCGACGATGTGGGGCGGCTCGATCGAATTCCGCACTCCGATGCTGTGGGCGATCGGCTTCATCTTCCTGTTCACGGTCGGCGGCGTCACCGGCGTGGTGCTGGCCAATGCCGGCGTCGATCGCGTGCTGCAGGACACCTACTACGTGGTGGCGCATTTCCACTACGTGCTGTCGCTCGGCGCCGTTTTCGCGATCTTCGCCGGCTGGTACTACTGGTTCCCGAAGATGTCGGGCTACATGTACAACGAGACCATCGGCAAGGCGCACTTCTGGTTCACCTTCGTCGGCGTCAACCTGGTGTTCTTCCC
>Ga0213876_10002657_pt1 | contig 10438 bp, 11 predicted proteins | sample BarmaccomBMRX_R9_FD_160113 | JGI IMG/M metagenome (GOLD analysis project Ga0213876, IMG submission 160113) | Root-associated microbial communities from Barbacenia macrantha in rupestrian grasslands, the National Park of Serra do Cipo, Brazil - RX_R9 | ecosystem: Host-associated > Plants > Roots...
CGCCTTGACTTTGATCCACGAGTCGCTGCGCTTGCCCGGCTCGTAGCGGCTGTTCCGGCGCTTGGCGACAATGCCCTCGATGCCAGCGTCGTGCACGGCGCGGTACAGGCTGACGCCGTCTTCGGGGAAGACCTCGACGATGCGGATGCGGTCCGTCGGGATCAGGCTGTTGCGCAGAAGCTCCTTGCGGTCGTCCAGTCCGACGCCCCGCAAGTCGTAGCCGTCCCGGTAGAGCAGGTCGAACGCGTAGTACAGCAGCAGCGGCCTGGGCTCGCCATCGCGATTCTGCAGCAGTTGAAAGGACGTGCGGCCCTCCGAGTCGATAGCCACGATCTCGCCGTCGAAGATGGCGTCGCCGAAGGGCTGCTGGCGTAGTGCCCTGACCAGCCACGGGTACTCGTTGGAGCAATCCAGGCCGCGACGCGAGGTGAGACGAACGGTCTGGTTTTCGACCATGGCGATGATGCGATAGCCGTCGAGTTTGGGCTCGAACAGCCAGTTGGGATTCGAAAACGGCCGCTCCGCCAGCGAGGGCAGCATGGGCGAGAGCATGCGCGGTGGATCGCTCTTGCGCGCGCCCCTGGCGGTTGCGGGCGTGAGCACCTCGAGCCGATGTGGCGGCGGCAGCCGGCCCGCTTTGAGGTCTTCGATCGTCAGCCCGGATAGCACCGACTGCTCTTCCTTCGAGACGTCGTGGCCCGCGTCCGCGAAGCTGTCATCCTTCTTGATGAACAGCCAGTTCTTGTCCTCGATGTGGACGAGCGTCCAGCCGCCGTGCAGCTTGTGGCCTTGCAGGAAGATGCCGAGCTTGCCTTGTTCGATCCCCCGCCGCACGAGCCGCTCGGCCCGCTCCCGTTCGAAGCAAGGCTCGCCGTTGTCCTCGGGGGCATAGATGCCGCGGTCCCAGACGATGACCTGGCCGCCGCCGTACTCGCCTTTGGGAATGACGCCTTCGAAAGTGGCGTACTCGAGCGGATGGTCTTCGGTCATGACTGCCAGGCGGCGCTCGCCGTGGGTGTACGACGGACCGTTGGGGATCGGCCACGACTTGAGCACGCCGTCGACTTCGAGGCGGAAGTCGTAGTGCAGCCGTCGCGCGGCGTGCTTCTGCACGACGAACGTGAGCGGGCCCGTCCGCGAGGGCGCGGTCCGCGGCGCGGGCTCGTCAGTTCGGGAGAAGTCGCGCTTTGCGCGGTACTCGTCTAACGTTAGAAGGCGACCGCCACTTCTTCCTTCGGCTCGTCGGGTGCTGGCGTCTCCGCCTCCGCAGCCGGCTTCGCCTTCTTCGCCGCTTCCAGGCTCGCCTTGAGGGCCGCCATCAGGTCGACGGTCTTCGGCAGCGGCGCCTCGGGTGTCGCCACCACCTCCTGGCCGTTGGCCTTCGCCTCGATCATGTCCAGCAGGGCGACGCGGTACTCGTCGCGGTACTTCTTTGGATCGAACGGCTCTTCGAGCATCTCGACCAGCGTCAGGGCCATGGTCAGCTCTTGCGACGAGACCAGCACCTCGGGGGCTTCGGGCAAGTCGGCGGTGCGAATCTCGTCCGGGTAATAGAGCGTCTCGAGCATCAGCACGTTTTCGCCGGGGCGCAGCACGCAGAGGCTCTCTTTGTTGCGCAGCGCCACCTTGGCCATCGCCGCGACCTGCTTCGTCTTCAGCGCGCGCATCAGCAGCGCGTACGGCTTGGCGCCGACGTCGTCTGCCTCGAGAAAGTAGGAGCGTTCGAAGTACACGGGATCGATCTCCGCCGCCTTGACGAACGACGTCAGCTCGATCGTGTGCTTGCTGGGCACTGGCAGCGACTCGATGTCCTCGTCCGTGACCTCGACGTAGCGGTCTTTGGTGTACTCGTATGCCCGCACGATCTCGTCTTGAAAGACCTCACGATCGTCGACCGGGCACCAGCGCTTCTGCTTGAGGCGGCTCCTGTCCGGTTTGTGGAGCATGTTGAAGGCGAGGTCTTTGCTTTCGGTGGCGCCGTAGAGCTTGACCGGGATGCTGATCATCCCGAACGTGATGGCGCCTTTCCAGATTGGTCTGGGCATTGCTATCTCTCTATGCCTCTCAGGTGGACACGGGTGGGAACGTGAGACCACGTTCGTGTTTCCATGGTCAACACGCTCCGCGCTTCCAGTGGGGGTCCCCTCTGGGGAATCACCTGTCCGGGGCCGGCGAGTTTAGCATTCCGGCAATTCAGGGGTCGACAACGCGCCGAAAGCCGACCACGATCAGCGCAATCGAGCCGAACGCCATCAGCGGCGCGACGCAGGCCGCGGGGTTGATGAGTGGCGCCTGGACCAGGACCCCCGGCGGTGGAGGTGGGGGTCGCAACCCGAACGGCAACAAGCCGGTGAAGATGGCGTACGCCACCAGCAGCCCGACAACCCCGAGCGCCACGGCGCCGAGACCTTGCAGACGCTCTTCGAGCTGCAGGCCCGCGCGGTAGCCGTAGGGCCGGCGCTCGCTCTCCAGTTTGGGGAGGTCCGAGCGAAATTCGGGGTCTCCGGGCGGCCTGAACACGCGGACGCTCTGGGGAGAAAGCTTCTAGACCGCCGGGACGCCGCGGCCGCCGCTCAGCCGATCCCGCGCGCGCGGATCCGTATGCAGCTCGTCGTCGAGGTTGCGCCACAGGCGAAAGAGCTCGACGAAGGCGCGCACGATGACGTCGGCTCGCGCGCCGGTCGGGCTGCCAGCGGTGCGCGGCAGATGGCTCACGGGCAGCTCTTTGAGGTGGAAGCCGAGCCGCCTGGCCTTGATCAGGAACTCCGCGGAAAAGGTGGCGCCGCGCGCGTGCACCGTCATGCTCTCCCACACGCCCCGGCGAAAGAGCTTGAATGCGCAGTCGACATCGCGGGCCGTATAGCCAAACAACAGGTTGACCAGCGTCTTCCAGCCCAGGGCGTTCAACTTGCGCATGAACGGATCGGCGCGGTTGCGCCTCCAGCCAATTACCAGGTCCGTCTGCGCGTCCATCTCGGGAATGAATTGGCTGAGCTCGGTGACGTCGAACTGTTTGTCGCCGTCAGTCAGAAAGATGAGGTCCAGGCGAGCCGCGTCGAAGCCGCTCGCCAGCGCGGCGCCGTAACCGTAGTTGGTGGGATGTGTCACCACGTGCAGGTTGAGCTGTTGCTCACGCTGCTGGAGCGCCGCAAGAACCTCGCCCGTGCGGTCACGCGAGCCGTCGTTGGTGACGATCACCTCGTACTCGGCGGTGAGCTCGCTCAGGACACTGGCGACGTGCCTGACGGTGCGCTCGATGATGGCTTCTTCGTTGTAGGCCGGCAGCACCGCCGAGATGCTCATGGTCGTCCGCGCCGGCGCCACTGAAGACATTCGGGGGATTGTAACGTTTGGCATGGCCGGCCCTGTCGAAGAATTGCCACGCCTGCAAGCGCGACTGGATGCGGCCCGCCAGCAGGGTCGGCGCATCGTGCTGACCAACGGCATCTTCGACGTCTTGCACGTCGGTCACCTGCGCTACCTGCGCGCGGCTCGCTCTCTTGGCGATGTGCTCGTGGTCGGGGTGAACGCCGACGCTGCCGTCGGCAAGCCGGGCCGCCCGCTGGTGCCAGACGTCGAACGCGCCGAGCTGGTGGCCGCCCTCGAACCGGTCGACTACGTGGTGATTTTCGTCGAGCCCACGGCCGACAGCCTGTTGCGCGCGGTGCGGCCCACGGTTTACGCCAAAGGCGCTGACTACAACACGGAGATCCTGCCCGAAGCCGCCACCGCCCGAGAGGTCGGCGCCGAGCTGGCGTTCATTCCTCTCACCCCCGGCCACTCGAGCACGCTGCTGGCGCACGAGCTTCGATCGGCGGTGTCGCCTAGCCGTGATTGACGATCGCCTCGTAGAGCCCCTGCAGCTCTTCGTCCGAGAAGAAGGTGATCACCAGCCGCCCGCCGCCGCGCCGGCCTTTCAGTAACCGCACGCGCGTGCCGAGCGCGTGCCGAAACGCGTCCTCTAGCCGTTCGACATCGGGGTCGACCCGCGCCTCGGTCGGCGGATGCACGCGGCTGGCGTTCAACTGGCGCGCCAGCGCTTCCGTGTCGCGCACGCTCAGGTGATCGGCCAGCACCCGCTCGAGCACGCGCAGGCGGGCCGTTTCCCCACTGGCCATCAGAATCGCCCGCGCATGGCCTTCGGTAATCGAGCCGCCGGCCAGCGCTTCGCGCACCGGCTCTGGCAGGTGCAGCAAGCGCAGCGTGTTGGTGATGCTGACGCGGCTCTTGCCGACGCGCTGCCCAAGCTGCTCCTGGGTCAGCCCGTGCTCGTCGAGCAGCTGGCGAAAGGCGTGCGCCTCCTCGAGTGGGTTCAGGTCGCGGCGTTGAATGTTCTCGACGAGCGCCAGCTCGAGGCTGGCCTGTGGCGTCGTCTCTTTGACCATGGCCGGCAGGGTGGGCATGCCCGTTTTCTGGACGGCTCGCCAGCGACGCTCGCCAGTGATGAGCTGAAAAGTCCCGTCGGGCTGTTGGCTGACCAGGACCGGCTGCAGGACCCCGTGCTCGCGAATCGACTGCGCGAGCTCCTCCAGCTCCTGGTCGTCGAAGCTGGTGCGCGGCTGCCACGGATTGGGTCGAATCGCGTCGACCGGCACGTCGCGGAGCCCATGGCGCGTGGCGGTCGACGGCGGAATCAGCGCCCCGAGTCCGCGCCCCAGCCCGCGCTCGTGCGTGCGACTCATGTGCGCAACAGCCCGCGCTGGATCAGTTCCTGGGCCAGGTCGGCGTAGGCGCCGGCGCCGCGCGAGGTGGGCTCATACTCGAGCACTGGCTTGCCGTAGCTGGGCGCCTCGCTGAGCCGCACGCTGCGCGGAATTACGGTCTGCAGCGTGTGGTCCGGAAAATGGCGACGGACCTCGTCCACCACCTGCGGTGACAACCGCGTGCGGGGGTCGAACATCGTCATCAGCATGCCCAGCAGCTCGAGGCGCGGGTTCAGGGTAGCGCGAACGAGCTCGATCGTCTCCATGAGCTGCGCGACGCCCTCCAGGGCCAGGTATTCGCACTGGACCGGCGCCAGCAACAGGTCCGCCGCGACCAGCGCGTTCAGCGTCAGAATCCCGAGAGATGGCGGCGTGTCGACGATCACCACGTCATATCCCGGCGCGACGTCTGTCAGCGCGTCCCGCAGCCGCCGCTCGCGGTCGGCCATGTCGACGAGCTCCACCTGCGCGCCAGCCAGCGCACGGCTGGCCGGCGCCAGATCGAGCTGCTGGCGTCCGCTGCTGACGACCACGGCCGGCAGGCCCGCCTGGCCGATGAGCGCCTCGTAGGTCGACAGCTCCACGCCGTTCGGGTCCAGTCCAAGCGAGCTGGTGGCGTTCGCCTGAGGGTCCAGGTCCACCAGCAGGACGCGGACTCCCAGCGCGAGGTACGCACTGAGATTGACCGCGGTGGTGGTCTTGCCAACCCCTCCTTTTTGATTGGCCACCGCGAGCACGCTCACGAGGTTCCGACGCGGGCTCCTATTCGCTCGCCGGTGCCGTTTTGCCAGCGCTTGTCCACGTCGGCGAGCTTGGGCACGCCGGTGACACCCCGCTTTTCGACGGCGAAGGAGGCCACGCAGTTGGCCCAGTCGGCGGCCGTGCGCCAGTCGCGGTTCTGCATGTGCAGGTGCCACAGGAACGCGGCGGCAAAGACGTCACCGGCGCCGGTCGGGTCGACTTCCTGTGCGGACTTGAAGGCGGGCGAGTGATACGGCTCGCCGCCACCGTGGCGGTAGACGTCGCAGCCGCGTTCGCCCAGCGTCACCACCAGCATTCGAGCGTGGTTGGCCCAATCGCGGATCACCGAGCGGTCCGTGACGTCATTTTCCGAAATGATGACCACGTCGGCTTTGCGCAGCACGCGCCCGGCGTCAATCCACTCGACCGGGTGCACGATGCCCGCCTCGTCCCAGCCGCGCATCCAGCCCTGCGGGGTCACGCCCACCAGCGAGCGGGGGAAACGCTCGACGATGGCCGCGTCGATCTCGTTGCACAGCGGACCGACGTGCACTACCGGCGGATGACGCCACTCGGGCAGCAACTGGTCGTACGTGAGCTTTTCGGCGACGGACTCGAGCGTCTGCCGCCGTTTGCCCGACGTGTAGTCGTTGACGAAGCAGGTCGTGTACTCGGCGGGGATGCGCGCCACCAGCACGCCGCCGAGGGTGTCGATCAGCCCCGGCTCGTAGGCCGCGCTGGTGTGGACCGCGGCCCGCGCGCCCAGGTTGCGGGCGGTGACGGCCGCGTAGGTGGCGGTGCCGCCGAGGGCGACGCGGTTGTCGTCCAGTCGGTCCACGGTGACGTGGCCGAGCAGCAGATAGTCGATCCCACGGTTCTCCGCCGCCTCCGCCACGCGCTCAGCTTAGCTGACGTCGACGCGAAGAATTACCGTCGGTAGCCGCCGCGCCCGCGGCCGCCGCCGGGTCGTCCGCCGCGACTGAATCCGCCGCGCCCGCCGGGACCGGCCCCGCGCTCGGACCGCTCGACGGGACCGCCGTGTTGCTGCACGTATTCGGGCGTCGGCTCGATGATCACGCGCCGATTGTCGCCCTCGCCTTCCGAGTGCGTCGTGACGAACTCGTGCGTTGCCAGCGTGAGATGGACGATCCGCCGTTCGCTCGGAATCATCGGGTCCAGCTCGATTGACTCGCGATAGCGCATCGCCTTCTCGGCGGCGCGCAGGGCGGTGTCCTTCAGGTAGCGCTCACGCCGTGAACGGTAGCCCTCGATGTCCAGCAGGACGCGCGTCCAGTGGCCCAGCCGCCGATTGACCAGCAACTGGGTGATGAATTGAAACGCCTGGAGGGTCTCGCCGCGGCGGCCAATCAGGGCGCCCATCGACTCGCCGTCGACAACGGCCATCGCCAGGGTGGGCGTGCCGTTCTCCTTGCCGGCGCGCAAGACGTCGACTTCGCCAGGGAAGCCCATGTAGTCCAGCAAGTCCTCGACGATTTCGCGACCGGCGGTGGCCAGGTTCTCGTCCCATTCGACCTCGCCAGGCTCAACACTCACGGCGCGCTCGAGCGCGGCGTCGACCTCGCTGCGCGGCGTGGCCCGTACCTTCGCGGGCTGGCCATCGCCACCCTCTGAGAGAATTTCGAGGTCGACCTGATCCTCGTCGAGATCGAGTTTCTCGAGGGCCGCATCGATCGCGTCGTCTACTGTCGGACCGCTGGTTTCAACGCTTGCCACGTTTCCTCCCCCTGCCCTGGCTGCCCGGTCGCGGCCGGCGTGTCGCGCCGGCTGCGCGCCGCTCGCCGGGAGTAGGTGTTCTTTCAGGTTGATCGTCGTTGTCATAGCCGTCCACGCGGCCGTTGCCCATTTCGCCGGTGAGCGCCGCGACCGGCGCGGGTGGCGGACGGCGCAAGGTCGCCCACGGCGGCTGGAAGTCGCGGCCGGTCAGCCGCTGCAGGTCGCCGCCGAGCAAGCCAAAGCCGACGGTGAAGTACTGCTGGAACATGCTGAAGACGTTGCTCGTCAGCCAGTACAGCACCAGGCCTGACGGGGTGTTCAAGAAGAAGAACAGGTACATGAGCGGCATGAAGGCCATCGAGCGCATCATCGCCTGTTGCTGTGGGTCCTCGGTTGGCATGGTCGCCATGCGCTGGCTGAGGAACGAGCTCAGCGTCATGATCAGCAGCAGGAAACCGGGGATAGCGAAGCTCACGTTGGGCAGGTGAAAGACGTCGGGCTGTCCCAGGCTGGGAAGCCACAGGAACGGGCTCTTGAAGGCCAGGTCGGCCGGGTTGATCGGCGGCGTGACGATCTGGGTCACGTCCATCAGCGACGGATCCCAGGTGACCACCGCCGTGGCCGAATCGACGTTGGTCGTCGCGCCATTGACCCAGATCTCCACGACATACGGCTGATCGCTGGGCACGGGTACGTCGCGATCCATGGTGATGCCGTCGGGGTCAGGCTCGCCGCTGCGGAAGAAGATGCTGGCGGTGCCTGCCTGGCTGTTGGGCGGATTGGCGTTGGCGCCTGGCGGGACCGAGCCGGGCGTCAGCACCAGGTCAGCCCCGGCGCTGAGCGGCAGATTGTTGCCCTCCCAGCCAACCGACGACTGGTTCTGATCGAGTGAAATCGTGATTGGGCTCGTGCCGTTCGGCACCACATGCAGTTGGGCGAGTACGAACTGGTTGTAGGGGTACGGCTCGACGGTTCGCTGCGCCGCGTAGGTCACCTGACCAGACGAGATCTGGCTGGTCGTCACCTGGTCGAGGGTGAGGCCGGTGGTGGCCAGCTGGGACATGGCCGCATACATGCCGAACAGGATCGGCATCTGGATCAGCAGCGGTAGACAGCCCGCGGCGGGATTGATGCCGCGCTCCTTGTAGAGCGCCATCTGTGCCCGGGCGAGGCCTTCGCGATCGCCTTTGAACTTGCGCTGGATGGCCTTCATCTCGGGCTGTATGGCCATCTGCGCGCGCTGCGATTTGATCTGGACCAGCGACAGCGGCACCAGCAGCATCCGCAGGAAGATCGTGAAGACGATGATGGCCACGGCGCCGGCGACCCCGGCGGGCAAAAACGCGAGCAGTGGTGTCGCCACAAACTGCAGCCCGAACATGAGCGGGTGCACGAGGAGCGTGTTCCACAGGGGGAGCAGGGCGTTCACTGGTCAGGGTCTCCGCGGGGCGCGCCGGCCGATTCGGGGTTGCACACGAGTATCGCGCAATCTAGGGAACCGGGTCGTAACCACTACCACCCCAGGGTTGACAGCGCGCCAGGCGCCTGGCGGCGAGCCAGGTTCCGCGCAGCGCACCGTGGCGTTCGATGGCGGTGTAGGCGTAATGCGAACAGGTTGGTTGAAAGCGGCAGGCCGGCGGCAACGTCGGTCCGATGGTCGATTGGTAGACCCAGATCAGGCCCATCACCAGGCGCCGCGGCATGAATTTCAAAGCTAAGATGTTCCAGACGGGCCACACGGTTGCGTTCATCGCGCGGCCGCCTTTTCGGCGCGCGTCAGCAGCGTATCGACAGCGAGGCACAACTCGGACCACGACGCCTCGGCGCTGGACGGGCGGGCCACGAGCACGATGTCCGCCTGGGGCGGCAGTCGATCGAAACGCGCATCCAACGCGGCGCGCAGGCGTCGCCGCACGCGGTTGCGCACAACGGCCTTGCCAACGCGACCGCTCACGGTGATGCCCACTCGCGTCGAGCCCGCGTCATTGCGCGCCATGTACAGCACCAGCAACGGGTGAGCCCAGCCGGAACGGGCCACGTCGCGCACGCGACGAAAATCGGCAGGCGACCGCAGCCGTTGCTCGCGCTTCACGGTGGCCGAAGGTGGCGCTCACGTGGCGCTTGGACTCAGACGACAGTCAGGCGCTTGCGCCCGCGGAGACGGCGTCGTTTGAGCACCGCGCGACCAGCAGCGGTGTGCATGCGTTTGAGGAAGCCGTGCTCTCGCTTACGCGGGATGCGTTTCGGCTGGTAGGTACGCTTGGGCACGCAGCGAGCTTTCTAAAACTCCAACCACCTTGATCAGGTGCCGATCGCTTCTGGCCGAAGAACGAAAGGCAAAATTAGCTGCCCCACATGCGTGGAGACGTCGGGCGAACTGGGCGGCAGTATATCAGCGACGTCCGCGCAGCGTCGAAGTAAACAGGGCGCCTAGAAAAACGTGCTGCACCACGGCGCGGTCGACCAGTGGAACAAACGTTCTGCTCGAAGCAGGCTACCGGGGCGCTCCTCGCGGATGCGGCCCGCGGCGTGCAGCGTCTGCAGCGACACACCGCCGAGTGAGATCGCGCCGAGCGCCAGCATGCTCAGGCTCAGGTCCGCGGCGGCGCTCGTGGTCTGGCAGCAGGCGCCGGTGGGTGCGGCCTCCAGGGAAAAGCGCCCGCCCGAGATGCCGAGCGGATCGTCGACCTCGAGCACCACGCGCTCCTCGACCGCGTAACTCCGCGTCTGGAGCAGGCGTGCAGTATCCAGCGGCCGCACCCACAGGAAGTCCGTGCGCATGGTCTGCTGCAGGGCTCTGCGGGGGTTGGTCAGCAACCACGCCAGGGGTTCGGCGGCGAGGCGCATGTTGACGGTAATTTCTGAGAGCAGGTCGATCTCGGCCGCGTACCGCCACAGGCCGAGGTAGGCCGCGGGTGAGCTGGTGGCCAGTTCTTCGACGTGCAGGCTGGCGCCCGGGTTCCGGTTGACGGACTCGCGGTGCACGTCATACGTGAGGTAGCCCTCGGGCTGGCCGTTCGGGCTGGTATACACCGCGCAGCGCGGTGGCGGATCGTCGGGCCGCCAGGGTGTGGCGCGCAGTCCGAGGCGCGTGTCCCAGTTGAAGGGTCGGCGGCTGATCTGGCCCGGGTAGTTGCGGCGGACGGATTCGAAAATGGCCGGCGCGATCTCGCGCAGCTGCTGGGGTTCGACCAGCTCGACACGCCCGGGCGCCGCGTCGACGAAGTCGGCGTGCGCCGTCTCGAGGCGATACGCGACCG
>Ga0213876_10002658_pt1 | contig 10438 bp, 9 predicted proteins | sample BarmaccomBMRX_R9_FD_160113 | JGI IMG/M metagenome (GOLD analysis project Ga0213876, IMG submission 160113) | Root-associated microbial communities from Barbacenia macrantha in rupestrian grasslands, the National Park of Serra do Cipo, Brazil - RX_R9 | ecosystem: Host-associated > Plants > Roots...
CTGGCAAACTCCCGCCGAACGATTCAACGAGCTTGTCGCGCTCACCGCTTGAAACCGCCGACCGGTATTGCCTTCAGAGCGAAGGGGGGTCCAGCGCGGCGCGGGTGTGGGGGCCGAGCAGCGCGGCCCGAGCCGGCGGCCAGCGGGTGTCGTCGTCGCTGAGCGCGAGCTCGCCGCCTCGGCGCACGAGCCAGACCTCCTCGAAGTCGGCGTGGAGGATCGCGTCGCCCGGCGCGGCCGCGACCGCGGCGGCGACGATCGCGGCGAGCTGGTCGAGCTGCGGGCCGACGTCGCCCGGTCCGATGCGGAAGTGGATCCACGTCGTGGGGACGAAGCCGAAGCGGATCTGCACGAGGTCGACCGCTCGGGTGTCGAGCGTGCCGGCTCGCCACCAGAGCTCGGTCGGCTCGCCGAGATCGGGCGCGGTGCCGCCCTGCAGGGCGCCGGCCAGCTCGAGGTCGAGCTCGGTGCTCATGGGAAGAACCGCAGCACCCGGTCGCCCCGCACCACGAGGATCTCGTCCAGTCCGAAGACCGGGTGACGGTCGAGGAGGCGGCGCAGCGCCTGCAGATCGACCGCGCTCTCGTCGAGGTCGAGCACGAACCGGGTGGCGTCACCCCGTACCGTCCGGATCTCGATGACCGTCGCGACCTGGCGTGCGTCGCCGGTGCGGAGCGTCACGCAGTCGAAGCGGCGGTCGCCGATCAGCAGGTCGGGCATCGGCGCACCGCTCCCGGGATGGGCGCGGACCGGCAGGCCCCGTGCCGCGAGCAGCCGGGCGACCTCGTCCTGGCGGCGGGCAGCCGGCGTGCGCTGAGGCGCGACCGGGCGCGGTCGGTACGTCTCGTAGAACCCGGCCGGGTCGTCGAGCAGGGCGCCGGGCAGGTCGACCTCATTGGGCCGGAGCTCGACCGCGGGCAGCCGGCCGAGGAGCGCCAGCTCGAGCGCGGCTCGCGCCGCGCGGTGCAGCGTCAGCTCCTCGTAGCGGTTCACCGGCGGGTGCGGCGGCAGACCGAAGTCGCCGGCCGACAGCGCGATCAGCGCGACCGTGCCGAGCACCGCCCCGAGCTGGCCGAGCACGCCCAGCGAGCTCCACCAGTCCGCGAAGCCGTGCAGGAGCCCGGCCATCGCCGGGCTTCCCGGCCCGGCGAGGAACCGGCCGATCAGCTGGGCGAGGTGCCGGCCGTCGAACACGGCCACGACCGTGGCGCCCGCGCCGATCGCGAGGGCGACGAGCCGGAAGCGCCGGTCGGCGTCGGCTCCGTGCGCTCCGTCGGCCGAAGGGTCCGCCCACACGAACTGCCGGCGGCGGCTGTCGATCTCGACGGTCGCCGCCCAGCGGCCCGACCTCGGCACGGTGCCGGTCGGGCGGCGCAGGCCCCGGCCGATCACCTCGAGGTCCCGGCGCACACCCGGGGGCCCACCGGGACGGGGCGGCAGGCGGTCCTCGGCCCGCGAGATCCGCGCCAGTTCCCAGACAGTGGTGGCGAGGAACGCGAGGACGAGGAACGGACCGACGAGCCGGCCTCGATCGGTCGCCTTCCACACGAGGTAGACCGAGCGGGGCACCTCGCTGTCACCGTGCTCGAACAGGAGCTGATCCGCGAGCGTCGCCGCGAACCCGATGTGGCTCGCAGTCGCGATGAGCCAGGCGACGACCGGCAGGCACCAGGCCGCGGCGCGGCGCAGCCGCGAACCGCGGGTCACCACGGCGACGCCGATGGCCAGCGCGATCAGCCCCGTGAGGACGTGGTGACCGGGGAAGACCGCATGGCCGTGCGCGTCCGCGCTCCCGCTCAGCAGCGAGAACCGGTAGTGCGGGAAGCCCGAGCGCGGATCGCTCCACGGGTCGCCCTGCCCGCCCAACACATCCGCACGACCGGCGGCCGCCCACGCGATGCGCCGCACCGCGTCCTCCGCGGCCTGGAAGCCGAGGCCCGACGCGATCCCGGCCAGCATCCAGTCGACCGGCGAGAACCGGCGGACGTGCGCCGGCGCCACGAGGCACAGCACGAGCAGCGGCGCCAGCTTGGCCACCTCCTCGAAGGTCCCCGCGATGCCGACCGCCACCCCCGAGTCCGACGGGTCGAGCCCCACCCACCAGGCGAGGAGCTCCGACACCAACGCGGTGAGCAACGCCACGCCGACCCCCGCGACGAAGAGGCGGGCCGCCCACGACCAGCGCAACGTCTTGGTCCGGGCCAGCAGGAACCAGGCGATGAGCACCAGCCAGCAGGCGAGGTAGGAGCGGGCGCCCGCCCGCAGCACCGGCGACCCGAACAGCGCCACCAGCAGCACCGGGACGGCCAGCCAGAGGCCGACCGACGCGGCACCGACCCGCACGCCCACAACCGGGATGCGGTCGAGTGAACTATCGTTCGACCGACTGAACACGGCTACAGGACCGGGGGCTGAGGTGGCTGATCACGAGTGGGCGGAGCGGATGTTCGACGCGCCCGAGGACCTCGGCATCGCGGAGCCCGACCGGGCGGTGAGCTCGGTTCGGTTCGGCACGCAGAGCTACCTCGAGGGAACGGGCGGCGACGGCAAGTCGTGGTACGAGGGCGGGGGCTCGGCCAAGGACAAGGCCGTCCAGGGCATCACGATCTATCCGCCGACAGGGGGTGTGCAGACCCAGGGCGACCCGTTCGAGCCGGTGAAGATCGGGATCCTCATCGACATGGATCTGAACCAGCTCCTCGCCGACTGGATCGATCCCACCATCCTGGCCATTGAAGACGCGCTCAACGAGGGCGTCTACAGCCGGGGTCCCATCCAGCTCGTCATCGCCGACGCGCGTGGCCTCCCCCGTGAGAACTACCGCAAGGTGATCGACGGCTACCGCTGGCTGGTGGAGCAGGGCTGCGTGGTCGTGCTCGGTCCCATGATCTCGGACAACTCGCTCGTCCTGCAGGACACGGCCAACGAGCTCGGCGTCGCCTGCGTCGGCTGGACGGGTGCGCACAAGTTCGCCTCCGACTACTGCTTCACCGTGGCCAACGGCGACATCCCCACCGAAGGCGTGATGTGCGCGCAGTGGCTGAAGGCGCAGGGCATCCAGAAGGTGGGGCTGTTCTGGGAGCAGGGTTCGTCGGGGCGCGACTACGCGGACTACTTCCGCGACACCGCGATGCAGCTCGGCATGACGGTCGTGCGCGAGGTGAAGCTCGAGCCGAACCCGCGCGGCCTCGAAGAGGACCTCGCGATGATGCGGGACCTCGGCGTCGAGGGCATCTACTACGGCGGCTACGGCTACGCGACGTTCCACTTCGCCGCTGCGTTCAAGGCGCTCGACTGGGACCCGCCGCGCGTCATGGGCACCGCGTTCATGTTCTATTCCAACTCGAACCAGTGGGCCGAGGGCCTCGAGGGCTGGCACGGCGTCGACCAGCTCGGTGAGGACGGCACGAACCCCAACTACAACGCGATGATCGACCGCATGCAGAAGCGGTTCGGCCGGGCGACGCGCAACGTCGTGGTCGCGCTCGCCTACGACACCGCCCGCGTCGCCATCCACGGCATCGCCAACGCGTCGATCCCCGCCCCGCTGCAGGTCAAGGAGGGGATGGAGCGCATCCGCTGGATGCCGGCGACCAACGGCGGCCCGGGCACCTACATCCAGTTCGGCCCGCATGACCGCAAGGGCTACAAGGGCGACTTCCTGACCATCCGCGAGCTGCGCGGCGGTGAGCTGCGCTTCGACGGCTACCACCGTCCGGAGTGGCCCTCGAACGCCGACGCGTGAGCACGCCCGTCTACATCCACGAGCTCATCGACATCATCGGGCACAACCGCGCCCGGTACATGCACCACATGACGGCCAACTGGTGCCCGGTCGCCCGGGCCGAGCGCAACCAGCTGTGCCTCGGTGTGTGGGCGACCCTCGGCTCGACCGGGCACTGGCCCGAGGTCGTCAACATGTGGGAGCTCGACGGGTGGGACGGCCTGGCCGCGAACTTCTCGCACGAGACCGGTGGCGGCAAGGACCAGGACCCGTCGCTGGCCGAGTGGTGGGCGACCGCCGCGTCGCTGCGGCGCGGTGGCGTCGACCGGATCGTCGTCCCCGAGCCGTGGACCCGCGACGTGACGACCCTCGTCGCCGACGGGGTGCGGGGCGCGCTCTACGCGCACGAGCTGGTGACGGCGCCCGTCGGGACGATCGGCGAGTACCTCGATGCGCTCGCGCGCGAGGGCAAGCCGGCGGTCGAGGCGCTCGGCCTCGAGGCGGTCGGCGCGTACAGGGTTGCGATGGTGAACGACTCCGAGGCGGTCGTGATCTGGGCGATCCCCGACTGGACGACCTGGGTGCGCTTCGAGCAGGCGTGGTCGGGCACCGGCGAGCTCGAGGCGTGGCGCAAGATCACCCTGGGACTCCGGGCCGACTGGCGCCGCACCCTGCTGATCGACTCGCCCCTCAGCCCGCTGCGCATCGGCCGCCAACCCGAGGAGTCCGACCGCCTCCCCCTGGACCAGGTCCGCTGATGGGTTTCCGGGACATGAGGCCTGCCCGGGCACGCCCCAAGTCCCGGAAAGAGTCGGCGTGACGCGGGTCGCGATCGACGGGTCGACGTCACCGGACGATGCGGCCGCGGCCGTGCGGGCCTGGGTGGAGGAGCACGTGCCCGTGGCGTGGCGGGAGGCCGCCGAGCGCGGCGGCGCCGCCGAGATCCGCACGGTGCGCAGCCGGGCCGACTACGAGGCCTGGTACCCGACGTTCGGTGCGTCCGGCCTCGTCGCGCCCACGTGGCCCGTCGCCTACGGCGGTCTCGATCTCCCCGTCGCGCTGGCCCGGCGGATCGACGCCGAGCTGCGGCCGTACAACCTCGGCCGGCTCAACCCGCTCGGGCTGAACCTGGCTGCGCCCGCGCTGTTCGCGCACGGCACCGAGGAGCAGCGGCTCCGCTTCCTCCCGAAGATCGTCGACAACTCCGAGCGCTGGTGCCAGCTGTTCAGCGAGCCCGGCGCCGGCTCGGACCTCGCGTCGCTCGCCACCCGCGCCGACCGCGACGGCGACGAGTGGGTGCTCTCGGGCCAGAAGGTGTGGACCACCTGGGCCCACGTGTCGGACTGGGGTGTGGCCCTCGCCCGCACCGATCCCGGGCTGCCCAAGCGCAAGGGCATCACGTACTTCCTGATCGACCTGCGCCAGCCCGGCGTCGAGGTGCGGCCGCTGCGCCACATCGGCGGTGAGGTCGACTTCAACGAGGTGTTCCTCGACGGCGCGCGGGTGCCCGACGCCCAGCGGGTCGGTGCGGTGGGCGACGGCTGGAAGGTGGCCAACGCGACGCTGTCCGGCGAGCGCCAGATGGTGTCGGGCAGCGGCTCAGGTGGCGTCGATCGCATCGGTGGCTCGGGGTCGAACCGGCTCGTGCAGAAGGTGGTGGCGCAGGGCGCCGACGCCGCCGCCGTCCAGGAGCTCATGCAGGTCCACAGCGAGGAGCTCATCCGCGACTGGACCAACCAGCGGGTGCGGGCGGGGCTCCGCGCCGGACGCTCGCCCGGCCCCGAGAGCTCGATCGGCAAGGTGCACCAGGGCGGGCTGAACCAGTGCATCCAGCTGCTCGCCACCGAGCTGCTCGGCCCGGGGGCCGCCGCCTGGGAGCGCGACGGCGACGAGTACCAGGACGACCTGCCCTACGAGGTGCGCGGCATGCTGCGCAGCCGGGCCAACACCATCGAGGGCGGCACGACCGAGGTGAACAAGAACATCCTGGGCGAGCGGGTGCTCGGCCTGCCCCGCGAGCCCGACCCCTTCCGGGACGCCGCGTGGAAGGACGTGCCGCGATCGTGATAGGCGGTTACGAGACGCTCGACGTGCACGAGCGCGACGGCGTCGGCTGGCTCGTGTTCGACCGGCCCGAGGTCGGCAACGCGATGGACGCGACGATGCTGGCCGAGCTCGAGCGGGCCTGGGCCGAGCTCGACGCAGATCCGTCTGTGCGGGTGATCGTGAACACCGGCAACGGCGACGCGTTCCAGACCGGGCTCGACGTGAAGCAGCTCGCCACCGACAAGGACGCGCTGCGCGAGCAGTCGCGCCGCACCCGCGACGCGACCCTGAAGCTGACCGCATGGCACTGCGGCGTGCGCAAGCCGGTGATCGCGGCGGTCAACGGCGTGTGCGCGGGCGGCGGCCTCCACTTCGTCGCCGACGCGGACATCGTCATCGCATCGAGCACCGCGACGTTCACCGACCCCCACGTGTCGATCGGGCAGGTGAGCGCCTACGAGACGATCGGACTCGTCCGGAAGTCGCCGATGGAGTCGATCGTGCGCATGGCGCTCACCGGTCGCCACGAACGCATCACCGCCGAGCGGGCGCGGCAGCTCGGGATCCTCTCCGAGGTCGTGGAACCCGAGCGCCTGCGCGACGCCGCCGCCGAGCTCGCCGCGAAGATCGCCCGCAACTCGCCCGCGGCGATGGCCGCGACGAAGGCCGCGCTGTGGGGTGCGCTCGAGAGCGGGTTGACCGACGCCTGCCGCGCCGGCTCGCAGCACCTCGTCGACATGTGGGGCCACCCCGACCAGGCCGAGGGCCCCCTCGCCTACACCGAGAAGCGGGAGGCCGACTGGGTCCCGCTGGAGACCGAGAGCGACGCATGAGCTACGAGCACCTGATCGTCGAGCGCCACGGACCCGTGGGCTGGCTGATCAACAACCGGCCCGAGCAGCTGAACGCGATGAACAGCGCGATGCGCGACGAGTTCGCCGACGCCTGGAACGAGCTGAACGAGGACCCCGACGTGCGGGTCATCGTGCACACCGGCGCGGGTCGGGCGTTCCAGACCGGCGTCGACGTGACCGAGATCGCGACCGACGGTGTCGGCTTCGAGCGCTACCGCCAGTCGGTCGAGGACTGGGATCTCCACTTCACGTCCTGGCACCAGCACGTGTGGAAGCCGGTCATCACCGCGGTCAACGGAATCTGCGCCGGCGGCGGCTTCCACTGGGTGGCCGACGCCGACATCGTGATCGCCGCGTCGGACGCGCAGTTCTTCGACCCGCACGTGTCGGTCGGGCAGGTCGTGGCCATCGAGGCGATCGGTCTGATGCGCAAGATGCCGGCCGAGGCGGTCATGCGCATGGCCTTCGTCGGCCGCCACGAGCGCATGAGCGCGCAGCGGGCCTACGAGCTCGGGATGATCAGCCAGATCGTCGATCCGCCCGAGAAGCTGCGCGACGTCGCGCAGGAGCTGGCCGAGACGATCGCCAAGAACTCACCGGCCGCGATGGCCGCCACGAAGCGGGCCCTGTGGGGCGCGCTCGAGCACGGGCTGACCGATGCCTGCCGGGAGGGAGCGAAGGAGCTCGTCGGCATGTGGGGCCACCCGGATCAGGGCGAGGGGCCGGCCGCGTGGGCCGAGAAGCGCCCCGCGAACTGGCAGCCGCTCGAGCCCTGACGCCAGAGTGACGCCGTGAAGCTCGCCCTCACCGATCAGGAGGTCGCGTTCCGGGACGAGCTCCGGGCGTGGCTGGCCGAGACCCTGCCGACCGTCCCGCCCGAGCCGCCGCACGACGACGACTGGCAGGCGAAGCGGGCCTACGACACCGGCTGGCAGCGGCGTCTCTACGAGGCCGGCTACGCGGGCATCGCCTGGCCGAAGGAGTACGGCGGGCGCGGCGCGTCGCCCACCGAGGAGCTGATCTTCCTCGAGGAGACCGAGAAGGCCGGCGCGCCGTACGTCGGTTGCAACTTCGTCGGGACGCTGCACGCGGGCCCGACCATCGGCGCCGAGGCGACGCCCGAGCAGAAGGCGAAGTACCTGCCCGGGGTCCTGAAGGGCGACAACGTGTGGTGCCAGGGCTTCTCCGAGCCCGGCGCCGGCTCGGACCTCGCGTCGCTGCGCACGAAGGCGGTGCTCGACGGCGACCACTACGTCGTGACCGGCCAGAAGATCTGGACGTCGCATGCGCAGATCGCCGACTACTGCGAGCTGCTCGTGCGCACCGACCCGGACGCGCCCAAGCACCGCGGCATCACCTGGATGGTGATGCCGATGGACACGCCCGGCATCGACATCCGCCCGATGAAGACGCTGGCCGGCACGAGCGACTTCAGCGAGATGTTCCTCGACGAGGTGCGCATCCCGGTCGAGAACCGCGTCGGCGACGAGAACGACGGTTGGCGCGTCGCCATGGTGACGTTCAGCTTCGAGCGGGGGACCGCGTTCGTGAGCGAGCTGCTCGGGTCGTTCCGGCTCGTCGCCGACCTCGCCGAGGTCGCCCGCAAGACCGGTGCGTGGGACGACGACCACGTCCGTCGCGAGCTGGCGATCATCGCGGCCGAGCTCGAGGCGCAGTGGGCGTTGACCAAGCGCAACGTGTCGCGAGCCGCCCGCTTCGGCACGGCTGGTGTGGGCGGCTCGGTGTTCAAGCTCGCGTACCACGACACCAAGGTGCGCCTCGGCGACCTGTCGATGGAGGTGCTCGGCCGGGCCGGCTTGGCCCTGGACGATCCCGCCGGTCTGTCCGCAGTCGACCACGTGGAACGCCGGCTGTACACGCTGTCGCTCTCGATCGCGGCGGGCACCGCGCAGATCCAGAAGAACATCGTCGGCGAGCGCATGCTCGGCCTGCCCCGGGAGCGCTGATGGACCTCGAACCGACCGACGACCAGAACACGTTGCGCGACGAGCTCCGCCGGTTCGTCTCGGCGCGCGTCGACCACGACGCCCGCTGGGCGGCCGCCGCACAGCCCGGTGCGGTCGATCGCGACCTGTGGCGCGAGCTCGGCTCGATGGGGGTCTTCGGACTGCTCGTCGCCGAGGACGCCGGCGGGGTCGGCCTCGGTTGGGCCGAGGCTGCGATCGTCTTCGAGGAGCTCGGGCGGGCTGCCGTGCCCGGCCCGACCATCGCGACCGCGCTCGCCGCGACGATCGACGGCCTCGGGCTCGACGGCATCGTCGACGGGACCGCGGTGGTGGGGCTCGTCGAGGCGGCGGACCCGCTGTTCGTCGAGCACCTCGACGGGCTCGACGCGCTGCTCGTCCTCGACGGTGGTTCGGTCACGCTGGCCGACCCCCCGACGGGGACCACGCCGGTCGAGCACCCGCTCGACCCGCTCACGCCGCTCACCATGCTCGGGGCGATCCCGACGGGTCGCGCAGTCGAGGGCGACGACCTCGCGCATCAGCTGCGGGCCGGCAGCGCGCTGCTCGGGGCCGCCTTCCAGGTCGGCCTCGGCGCCGCCGCGCTCGAGCTCGGCACCGACTACGCCAAGGACCGCGAGCAGTTCGGCCGGGTCATCGGTTCGTTCCAGGCGGTCAAGCACATCCTCGCCGACGCCGCGGTCGGCCTCGAGGTGGCGCGGGCGGCCGTCCACGCCGCGGCGGTCGCACGGGACGAACGGGCCGAGGGCCACCGCATCGCGACTGCGCGCATCGTCGCGAGTCGCGCCGCGCACACCGCGACCGAGGCGTGCATCCAGGTGCACGGAGGCATGGGCTACACGTGGGAGCTCGACGCCCACCTGTTCCTCAAGCGGGTGCTGGTGCTGGACCAGGGCCCGGCGCCGGTGCACGCCGCCGTGGGTGCAGTCGCCGCGAGCCTCTGACTCAGGCGCGGGTCCTGCGGATCACGTCCTCGGCGATCGTGTCGGGATCCTCGAACGGCCCGAAGTGGTCGAGGTGCGCGTAGGTGACCTGCTCGGCGTTCGGCAGCGCCTCGACGATGGCCGGTACGAACCGTGGCGGTCCCATGTTGCCGGCGTCGTCGCGGGCGCCCTTGGCCACCGCGACCGGCAGGGTCAGGCCGGCGAGGTCGTCGGTGGTGAGGAACCCCGCCGCCTCGAAGGTGCCGGCCTCGTCCTCGGGACGGCACTTGAGCGTGACCATGCCGTCCGGCAGGTCGGCGAAGCCCTCCTGCACGTAGGCGAACAGCGCGTCGGCCCGGAGCCGGCCGAGCGGCGGCCGGCTGGCGTAGCGGGCGAGCGCGTCCGCCCGTGAGGGGAAGGTCGGGCGCCGCCGGCGGGCCGATGCGGCGAGCGGGTTGTCGCCACGACCGAAGGTGTCCGGGAGCGGCGACGGCGGGATGATCGGCTCGTAGAGGAAGGCGGCCCGGACGGTGCCGGGGCGCGCCCGCTCGGCGATGAGCAGCGCGGCACCACCGAAGGAGTGGCCGAAGCCGGTGACCGGTCCGCCGATCGCGTCGACCACCGCGAGCACGTCGTCGCCGCCGCCCGACCAGCTGAGGTCGCCGGAGGTGGGACGGCTGCTGTCGCCGTGGGCGCGGAAGTCGATCCCGAAGACGTGGAAGTCATCCTGCAGCGCATCGGCGAGCGGCTGGTACGGCGCGGCGAGGAACCCGGTGGCGTGGGCGATGAGCAGCGGCGGCCCGCTGCCACCCATGTCGTGGAGGGCGACGGTCACCCCGTCGGTCGACTCGACCTGCACGACCGCCGTTCCTACCAGCGGCAGGTGCGCAGGCCGAAACCCATCCC
>Ga0213876_10002659_pt1 | contig 10432 bp, 5 predicted proteins | sample BarmaccomBMRX_R9_FD_160113 | JGI IMG/M metagenome (GOLD analysis project Ga0213876, IMG submission 160113) | Root-associated microbial communities from Barbacenia macrantha in rupestrian grasslands, the National Park of Serra do Cipo, Brazil - RX_R9 | ecosystem: Host-associated > Plants > Roots...
CTGGCGGGCGGCACGGGCAGTCGCCTGCATCCGTTGACGCGGATCACCAACAAGCACCTGCTGCCGGTGTACGACAAGCCGATGATCTTCTACCCGATCGAGACGCTGGTCGGGGCTGGCATCGACGAGATCATGGTCGTCACCGGCGGCAACCACGCCGGCGAGTTCCTGCCGCTGCTGGGCAACGGCCGCGAGTTCGGCCTGCGGCGGCTACAGTTCAGCTACCAGGCCCAGGCCGGCGGCATCGCCGAGGCCCTCGGCCTGTGCGAGCGCTTCGTCGACGGCGACAAAGTGGTGGTCATGCTCGGCGACAACATCCTGGGCGAGAGCATCGCGCCCTACGTCGCGCACTTCGCCCAGCAAGCGCAGGGTGGGCGGCTGCTGCTCAAGGAGATGGAAGATCCCAGCCACCTGCGCCATCTGGGGGTGCCCATCTTCGGCAAGGACGAGCGGCTGACCTACATCCGCGAGAAGCCCGAGACGCCGCCCAGCCCGTACGCCGTCATCGGCATCTACATGTACGACCCGGCCGTCTTCGACATCGTGAAGGCTCTCAAGCCCTCCGGGCGCGGGGAGCTGGAGATCACCGATGTCAACAACGCCTACATTGATCGGGGGCTGATGGACTACGACACCATCAGTGGCTTCTGGGGCGATGCGGGCGAGTCGATCGACGTCTACTACCAGGTCATCGACTACGTCCGCGCCCACGGCGCCAACCGCCCCGCCAGCCGGCCCGCGCTGGCCAACGGCGTCAGCGTCTGAGCACCCCATGCGGCGGTGGCCAGCGGGTATAGTGTGAGCGCGTGCCCGTCACAGCGGTAGTTGGGGGCCATTGGGGGGACGAAGGCAAGGGCAAGGTCATCAACCTGCTCGCGCGCGACGCCGACCTCGTCATTCGCGGCCACGGCGGCGCCAACGCCGGCCACACGGTGGTCAACGAGCAGGGCCGCTTCGCCGTGCACCTGGTGCCGGCCGGCATCTTCAACCGGCGCGCCCTGTGCATCATCGGTCCCGGCGTGGCCGTCCACCCCGGGCTGCTGCTGGCCGAGCTCGACGAATTGGGCGCCCGCGAGATCGACACCCGCGGCCTGCGCATCAGCACCGCCGCGCACCTGGTGATGCCGTACCACCAGAGCTTGGACCGCGCCGAGGACGAGGCCCGCGAAGAGGGCCGCCTGGGCACGACCGGCCGCGGCATCGGCCCGACCTACGTCGACAAGGCCCGCCGCGTCGGCCTGCGCGTGGGCGACCTGCTCGACCCGGACGGCTTCCGCGCCAAGCTGCGCTTCGTCCTCGACCGCAAGTACCACGAGCTGGCGGCCGTCGGCGTAGCCAAGCCCAGCTGGGAGGCCATCGCCGACGAGTACCTGGCCTTTGCTGAGCGCCTGCGGCCGTTCATCGCCGAGACCCAGCCGCTCGTCGACGAGGCCGTCGCCCGCGGCCGCCAGGTCCTCCTCGAGGGCGCTCAGGCGACGCTGCTCGACCTCGACCACGGCACCTACCCGTACGTCACCAGCAGCCACTGCACAGTGGCCGGCCTGCTCCAAGGCTCAGGTGTCGGCCCCCGGCGGCTGACGCGGGCGATCGGCGTCTACAAGGCCTACTGCAGCCGGGTGGGCGAGGGGCCGTTCCCCAGCGAGCTGCACGACGAGACCGGCGCGCGCATCCGCGAGGCTGGCCACGAGTACGGCACGACCACCGGCCGGCCACGCCGCTGCGGGTGGTTCGACGCCGTGGCCGGCCGCCACGCGGCGCGCATCAACGCCTTCGACGGCATCGCCCTGACCCGCCTCGACATCTTGGCCGGCTTCCCGGCCGTGCGCGTGTGCACGGCCTACGAGCTCGACGGCGAGCGCATCGAGTATTTCCCCAGCCAGGCCGAGACCCTGGAACGTTGCCGGCCGATATACGAGACTTTTGAAGGCTGGCACGAGCCCCTGGGGCGCGCCCGCGGCTGGAACGACCTGCCGCCGAACGCGCAAGCCTACGTCCGCCGCCTGGAGGTGCTGCTCGAAGCGCCGGTCCAGCTGATCGGCGTCGGCGAAGGCCTCGACGAGATCGTCCAGCTCTAAACTCTCAGTCTCGCTCGAAGGCCCCTGTATGGCGAACATCCACAGCAGCTCCGTGCTGGAGCGCAGCGTGCTCAAAGAAGGTCAGCTCTTCCTGGTCGCCGATCGCGGCGGCGACATCAAGCCCCTCAACCTCGAGGGCCAGGGCCTCTACTACCGCGACATGCGCCATCTCAGCCTGTTCGAGATGGACATCATGGGCACCCGCCTGACCCTGCTCGGCTCGGCCGGCGAGCTCAACTTCATGAGCACCCTCCAGTTCGCCAACGACACGCTGCTCGGCCCCAGCGGGGCGGTCATCGCCGAGCCACGCACCATCAGCATCCGCCGTAATCGATTCCTGCACGATCGGCTGCACGAGCGGCTCGGCCTGGTCAACTACAACCCGCACCCGGTCGAGCTCGTGGTGCGCTTCACCTTCGGCTCCGACTTCCGCGACATGTTCGAGGTGCGCGGCTACTACAGCGACGGCCACGAGCGCGGTGAGGTGCGGCCGATCGAGGTGCTCGACGACGGCGTCCAGCTCGCGTATAGCGGCGAGGATGGCGTCGAGCGCCGCACCCGCGTCACCTTCGATCCCGAGCCGCACCACGTCGAGATCCTGAACGACCGCCTGCGCAAGTTGGGCCAGGCCGAGGCGCTGCCCGGCCTCGGGCAGTGGACCGACCCGCGCGAGGAGGGCCGCGTCATCCCACCCATCGCGGCGGCCGTCTTTCACATCGCGCTACCGCCGATGCAGGCGCGCTCGGTGACCATCACCATCACCCCCGAGGCCAGCGACGCCCCGCGCCGTGTGCGCCTGGCGCCCAGCCCCGAGTCAGACGCCGAGCGCGGCCGCGCCCTGGATCACGCCTTCGTCGGCATCCGCGACTCGTACGAGGCGTGGCGCTCGGCCTCGACCCACATCGAGACCGACCACGAGCTGTTCGACCAACTGCTGCGGCGCGCCCTGCGCGACCTGCGGCTGCTGGTCGACGACGTCGAGGGCGACCTGGTGCCGACGGCTGGCATCCCCTGGTTCGCCGTGCCGTTCGGCCGTGACAGCTTGATCACCGCCGTCCAGACGCTGTGCCTGCAGCCGGCCATCGCCGCCGGCACGCTGCGCTTCCTGGCCCGTCACCAGGGCACCGAGGTCAACGACTTCCGCGACGAAGCGCCGGGCAAGATCCTGCACGAGGTCCGCACCGGCGAGCTGGCCAAGCTGCGCAAGGTGCCCCACAGCCCGTACTACGGCAGCGTCGATAGCACGCCGCTGTTTCTGGTCACCCTCGGCGAATACGTCACCTGGACGGGTGACCTCGACCTGGCGCGGCAGCTTTTGCCCAACGCCGAGGCCGGCCTGGCCTGGATGGACCAGTACGGCGACGTTGATGGCGACGGCTTCCTCGAGTTCCAGACCCGCTCCTCGGAGGGCATGCGCAACCAGGGCTGGAAGGACTCGCCCGATTCGGCCACCCATCGCGACGGCCACCTGGCCGAGCCGCCCATCGCCCTGGCCGAGGTCCAGGCCTACCGCTACGCCGCCCACCGCGAGATGGCCCACCTGTACGCGCGCCTCGGCCAAGCGGCCCGCGAACGCGAGCAGCGCGCGGCCGCCGAGCGCGTGCGGGCACAGTTCCTGGAGCGGCTGCCGCTGGCCGACGCCGACGGCCCGTTCTGGGCCATGGGCCTCGACGGCGCGAAGCAGCCGATCGAGACGATCACCTCGAATCCCGGCCACGCGCTGTGGTGCGGCCTGCTGCGCGGCGACGAGGCCCGCGCGGCCACCGAGCGCTTGCTCAAAGACGACATGCTGTGCGGCTGGGGGCTGCGCACGCTGTCCAGCAAAGCCCGCTCGTTCAACCCGATGAGCTACCACAACGGCTCGGTCTGGCCGCATGACAATGCCTTGATCGCCCTGGGCATGAAGCGGGCCGGCTGCGACGCGGCCGCCCGTGAGGTCGCCAGCCAGGTCTTCGAGGCCGGCCTGCGCTTCCCCGGCAGCCGCCTGCCCGAGCTGTGGTGCGGCTTCGCCCGCGACCAGCGCTACCAGTCGACGCCGGCCCAGTACCCCGTCTCGTGCAGCCCGCAGGCCTGGGCGGCCGGCAGCGCCTTCATGCTGCTGCAGGCCCTGCTCGGCCTCGAAGCCGACGCCTTCGAGCGGGTCGTCCGCCTGCGGCCGCTGCTGCCGACCTGGCTCGGCCGCATCAGTTTGAGAAAACTGCGCGTGGCCGGCAGCCAGGTCGACCTGGACGTCGTCCGCCAGGGCCACCGCACGATGGTCGACATCATCGACGACGGCGGCCTGCGCTTCGACCTGCGCACGGCCAAAGAGCCCTAACCCGCCCGCCACGCCAGGGTACCGTTGCTGGCGATGGCGGGACTGCTCGAACGGGACGCGCAACTGGCGCGGCTCGAGGCGGCGCTGGCGACGGTGCGCGCCGGCCAGGGTCGGCTGCTCGTCCTCGAAGGCGAGGCTGGCATCGGCAAGACGGCCCTGGTGCGGCGCTTCGCGTCAGGCGTGCGCCACGCCACGGTGCTCCGCGGCGCCTGCGACCCCCTGCCGACGCCGCCGCCGCTCGGGCCATTGCTCGAGATGGCGCCCGCGCTCGGACCGGGCGTCGCCGGCTTGCTCGATGGCTCGGCGGCCGGCCGCGGCCTGTTCGCCGCCCTGGCCGCCCAGCTTGGGCAGCGCACGCCGCCGCTGGTACTGATCTTCGAGGACGTGCACTGGGCCGACCAGGCCACCCTTGACCTCCTGGGCTACCTGGGCCGCCGCGTCGAACGGCTCGGAGTGCTACTGATCGTGACCATGCGCACCGACGAGGCGCCGCCGGGCGGGCCGCTGTCCGTGCTGCTTGGCGACCTGGCGACCGCACCGGGTGTCGAGCGTCTGCGCCTGCCACCTCTGTCGCGGGCGGCGACGGCCGAGCTGGCCCACGGGCAGCGCATCGATCCTGACGAGCTGTATCGGCGCACTGGCGGCAATCCCTTCTTTGTCGTGGCCGTGCTCCAGGCGCCGGGCCCGGATCTGCCAGCCAGCGTGCGCGACGCCGTGCTGGCGCGCCTGGCACGCCTGAGTCCAGCGGCTCGGCAGGCGCTGCACGCTGCCGCCGCGCTCGGCTGGCGCATGGAGCCAGGGCTGCTGGCGAGCACCATCGAGGCCGTCGGCGCGCCCCGCTGGAGCTTGCAGGAGGCCGTCAACACCGGCCTGCTGGAGCAGCAGCCAGACGGCTGGCTCGCCTTCCGCCACATGCTCGTCCAGGCCGCCATCGACAGCACCACCCCAGCCGCCCTGCGCCAGCAGCTCCATGCCAGCATCCTGGCCGCCTTGCGGGCCGGCCCGCAGACAGGACCGGACCTGGCGGCCACGCTCGTCCGCCACGCCGAGGCGGCCGGCGACGACGCCGCGGTCCTGGAGCTTGCCCCCCGCGCAGCCCGGCGGGCGGCCGCCCTCGGCGCCCACCGCGAGGCGGCCGAGCTGTACAGCCTCGCTCTGCGGCGAACGCGGGCGCCGCTGGCCGTGCAAGCGGAGCTGCTGGAGCAGCAAGCTATCGAGCGCTACGCGGCCGGCCAACTCGCCGACGCGATGACTGACCATGACGCCGCGGCCGAGCTGTACGCCACGCTGGGCGCGCAGCACGGCGACGGGCGCGAAGGTCAGCCAGTCGCCTGTGCCGAGCCCGTCGACCATCTGCGCTTCGCCTACGCCGAGGCGCGCAACCGCTTGCGCTTCGCGTACGCCAGCTTCGCCCACGGCGATCGCGAGCCGTCCGAGGCCGCCCTCAGCGCCGCCACCGCCAGGCTCGAACAGCTGCCGCCCTCGCGCGAACTGGCCATGGCCTACGAGGCACGCGGCCGGCGGCTGTTCGTCGCCAACCAGCCGCGGCCGGCGGCGGCCTGGGCCGAGCGGGCCGCCCAGGTCGCCGATCAGCTCGGCGAGACGGCGCTGGTCGTGGAGGCCCGCGTCACCGCCGCCGTCGCGCGGCTGCTGCTCGGGCAGCCGACGGCGGCGGCCGAGCTCCGCGCCCTGCGTGACCGACTCTTGGCGGACCGGCCCGAAGACGCGCGGGTGATCGACGCCGTTGCCCGCGTGACGTTCTACCTGGCCTTCATCCCCATCCTGCACCGCCGCTACGACGGCGTCGACGACGAGCTTGCACGCGGCGCGCGCTTCGCCGCTGAGCACGAGCTCGCCTACTGGCAGTCCATGCTCGACGGGGCAGCGGTGTTGCGCCTGCTGGACGCCGGCCGCTGGTCGGACGTGGCCAATCAGGCCGAGGTGCTGCTGGCGGCGCCCGAGGCGGCCTGGCGGGCGCGGCTGCTGGCCGGCCTGTGCCTGGCGCGGAGCCAGGCGCGCACGGGCCAGCCGGAGGCGGCGGGCTCATTCGCCCGTGCCGCCGCCCTGGCCGGCGACGACCCGTCGCTGGCCGGCCTGCTCGCCCTGGCCCAGGTCGAGGCCGCCTTTCTCAGCGGCGACCGGCCGCGCGTCGAACAGGCGGCGGCCGATGCCCGGGCGTCCTACCCGGCGAGCGCGGCCGACCCCTGGTGGCGCGGTGAGCTAGCGTGCTGGGTGCTCCTGGCCGGCGGCCAGCCCGAAGCCGAGACGCCCAGCGCGGAGCCCTATCGCCGCACGTTGCAGGGTGACTGGGCAGCGGCCGCCGCCTGGTGGCAGGCGCGCGGCTGCCCGTACGAAATGGCGCTGGCCCTCGCCCTGGCCGACGACCCGGACGCCGTGCGGCGCGCGGTCGGCGCGCTCGACCGCCTGGGCGCAGCACCGGCCGCCGCCTTCGCCCGCCGCCGCCTGCGCGACCTCGGTGTGCGCGACGTCCCGCGCGGCCCGCGCCCATCGACCAGCGCCAACCCGGCGGGCCTCACGCGGCGCGAACAGGAGGTGCTCGACCTGGTCGCGGCCGGGCTGACCAATACGGCGATCGCCGCCCGCCTGTTCCTGTCGCCCAAGACCGTCGAGCGGCACCTGGCCGGCGTCTTCGCCAAGCTCGAGGTCGACTCGCGCGCGGCGGCCGTCGACGCAGCGCGCCGCCGCGCTACCGACAGTGCCCAACTTGAGGGTCCGGTCGCGCCAAGCTGAGGGTGTGGTCCCGAGGTCGGCAGCCCCAGGCCGCGCCTACGCTGGACCCATGAGCAACCCCGTCACGCACTTCGAGATCGTCGGTCACGATGCCGAGGCGCTCCAGCGCTTCTACGCCGATGCGTTCGGCTGGCAGATCCAGCCGGCCGGCCCCGGCTACGCCATGGTCCATCCGGGTGACGAGCGCGGCATCAACGGCGGCATCGGCCGCCCGCCCGAGGGCGGTGCCCCGCGCGTGACCATCTACATCGAGGTGGCCGACCTGGAGGCGACCCTGGCCTACGTCGAACGGCTCGGTGGCCGGCGCGTCATCGATCCCTTCCAGGTGCCCGGCGGCCCGAGCTTCGCCCTGTTCGCCGACCCCGAGGGCCACCTCGTCGGGCTGGCTCGTCCACCGGCCCGCTGAACCAACGGCGCCACCGTCCGCCGAGCCGGTCAGGCAGCCACGGGCACCTGGCCGGCCTTGGTGGCCACGTCGTCGATGCGGCCAACGTACATGAAGGCTTGCTCGGGCGCATCATCCCAGCGGCCAGCGATGATCTCCTGGGCGCCGCGGATCGTCTCGCCCAGCGGCACGTACTGGCCGGCCAGGCCGGTGAACACCTCGGCCACGAACATCGGCTGGCTGAGGAAGCGCTCCAGTCGCCGCGCGCGGGCGACGACGAGCTTGTCCTCGTCGCTGAGCTCGTCGATGCCCAGAATGGCGATGATCTCCTGCAGATCCTTGTGGCGCTGCAGCAGGCGCTGGACCTCGCGCGCCACCTGGTAGTGCTCGGCGCCGACGACGCCCGGGTCGAGGATGCGGCTGGTCGAGGCCAGCGGATCGACGGCCGGGAAGATGCCGCGCTCCATGATCGCCCGCTCCAGGCTGATGGTCGCATCGAGATGCGCGAAGGTCGTCGCTGGGGCCGGGTCGGTGTAGTCGTCGGCCGGTACGAAGACGGCTTGCAGCGAGGTGATCGAGCCGCGGCGGGTCGAGGTGATGCGCTCCTGCAACTGGCCCATCTCGTTGGCCAACGTCGGCTGGTAACCGACCGCGCTCGGCAGGCGGCCCAAGAGCGCCGAGACTTCCGAGCCGGCCTGCGTAAAGCGAAAGATGTTGTCGATGAACAGCAGCACGTCGCGGCCCTGATCCCTGAAATACTCGGCCAGGGTGACGCCGGTCAGGGCGACGCGTTGCCGCGCGCCGGGCGGCTCGTTCATCTGGCCGAAGACCAAGGCGACCTTGTCCAGGATGCCGCGCTCGCGCATATCGGCGTACAGGTCGTTGCCCTCGCGGGTGCGCTCGCCCACGCCGGTGAACACAGCGTAGCCGCCGTGCTCGGTGGCCACGTTGCGGATCAACTCCTGGATGATGATCGTCTTGCCGACGCCGGCCCCACCCAGGATGCCGATCTTGCCGCCCTTGGGGAACGGCGCGATCAGGTCGATGACCTTGATGCCGGTCTCGAACATCTGGGGCGCCACCGTCTGCTCGACCAGGGCGGGCGCCGGGCGGTGAATGGCGTAATACGCCTCGGCCTCGATCGGCCCGCCGCCGTCGATCGCCTGGCCGAGCACGTCCAGCACGCGGCCGAGGGTGCCGGCGCCGACCGGCACGGTGATCGGCGCGCCCGTGTTGCGCACCTCCAGGCCGCGCCGCAGGCCGTCGGTCGGCCCCATGGCCACCGCGCGCACGACGTTGTTGCCCAAGAGTTGCTGGACTTCGAGCACCAGCCGCTCGCCCTCAGGCGGCTCGACCTCCAAGGCGTGGTGGATCTCAGGCACCCGCTCCGGCGGGAACTGGACGTCGAGGACCGGGCCGACGATCCGCACCAGGCGGCCGTGCTCGCTCGACGGTCCTGGCAGCGGCTCGTCGGGCAGCGGCTGGCGCAGCAGGTAGTCGGCCTCGTAGGCCTGAGCGAGGAGTGCCGGCTCGCCGAGGCGGCCAAAGATGGCCGCCAGTGGCAGCCCGCCGGCCTGGGCGTCGGCGATGTGGCTGCCGATCTCGCGGACGGCGTCGTCGCGTTCAGTCGCCGGCAGGCGCGCCAGCCGGCGCCGCAGCTCGTCCAGGTAGCGCGTGGTGGCGTTCTGATCCATCGGGGACCTCCTCGTCCTCGGTGTGGGCGGCGCCGGTGTGGGTGAGGTGGGCGACCGCCCGGGTGAGCTGGTGCCATTCGTCGAGCTGGGCCGCCAGCAGGGCGCGGCCGGCCGGCGTGGGGGCGTAGACCTTGCGCGGCGGCCCGTCGGCCGACTCGTGCCAGGTGGCCTCGAGCAAGCCCTCGCGCTGCAGCCGCCGCAGGAGGGGGTAGAGCGTGCCCTCGGGGGCCGCCAGGGATTTCCCAAAAGCGCCCAAGGCGAGGGCGAGCTGATAGCCGTAGGTCGGCTGGCGATCGAGCAGAGCGAGGACACACAGCTCGACGACGCCGCGCCGCGCCTGCGCCAACCAGTCGCGCCCGGCGTCCCCCTGCATGGGTACAGGGTACCACACAGTAGTGTGCACCGCAAGGTACCGCGCAACGGTCCGCGCGGGCTGCGACGCGCCGCGGCTCGCCCGTGGGACTAGGCGAGGCGCAGCAGCTCGGCGGCGACGCGCTCGGCGGCGTCGGCTGGCATGCTCGCCCCGAGCGCCTGGCCAAGCTGCTCGCGGCGGGGCTCGTCGGCCAGCAGGCCGAGGATGCGGTCGGCCAGACGTTCGGGCGTGAGCGCCGCCTGATCGGCCACCACGATCGCCCCCAGGCGAGCGAAGGCCTGCGCATTGGCCCACTGGTGTGAGCCCGGCAGCGGCACGATGAGGCTCGGCTTCGCCAATGCGGCCAGTTCGCTGAGCGTGCCCATCCCCGCCCGGCTGACGACCAGCGTCGAGGCCGCCAGCAGGTGCGGCATCTCGTCGACGACGAACTCGAGCGCCCGGTAGCGCGGCGAGGCGACGCGGCTCGGCACCCCCCGTCCGCGTCCCGTCAGATGCACCACTTGGAGCGCATCGATCAGCCGTGGCGCGGCCGCGGCCACGAGTCGATTCAGGCCCAGTGCGCCCGTCCCGCCACCAGTGACCACCAGCAGCGGCACCTGTGAATCGAGACCGAAGGCGGCGAAGCCGGCCGCCGCGTCGGCCGCGCGGATAGCCGCCCGCACCGGGTTGCCGGTGACCACGGTCTGCGTTCGCGGGAAGTGGTCCAAGCTTGACGGCAGGCTGACCGTGATGCGCTGGGCGAACGGCACCAGCAACCGATTGGCCAGGCCGGGCTCGACGTCCTGCTGATGGATCAGTGTTCGCGCCCCGCCCAGCCGGGCGGCCACCATCGGCGGC
>Ga0213876_10002660_pt1 | contig 10429 bp, 9 predicted proteins | sample BarmaccomBMRX_R9_FD_160113 | JGI IMG/M metagenome (GOLD analysis project Ga0213876, IMG submission 160113) | Root-associated microbial communities from Barbacenia macrantha in rupestrian grasslands, the National Park of Serra do Cipo, Brazil - RX_R9 | ecosystem: Host-associated > Plants > Roots...
AGGGAGACGGTCGTGCCTTCGAAGTCGGAGATCTCGAGCGTGTTGTTGCGCGCCTTGCGCACGACGTCGTTGTAGGCCTTGAGGAACGACGCGAAGTCGAGCGACTGGGAACGCTTCACATTCGGGACGACCAGCGAGCGCGTGCCGTCTTTGCGCTCGACGTCGATGGCGATGCCGAGGTTGACGTCCGGGCGGTCGATGCGGGCCGGAGTGCCGTCCTGCGAGGCGAACGCGGAGTTCATCCGCGGCTGATTCTTCAGCGCCTTGACGATGGCCCAGGCGATGATGTGCGTGAATGAGGCTTTCGACTGCCCCTGGTTCGTGAGGTGGTTGTTGATGACGCGCCGGTTCTCTTCGAGGACTTTGACCGGGATGTTGCGGATCGAGGTCGCCGTCGGGATCGTCAGCGACGACTCCATGTTCTGGGCGATCTTGCCCGCGGCGCCGCGCAACATCACGGCGTTCTGCCCGGCTGGCGCCGGAACGGCGGTGGGCTTCGGTGCCGGAGCGGGAACCGGCGCGGGAGCGGGAACGGGCGGGGGAACGTGGGGGCGGGCTTCAGCCCGTCCCGAAGTAGCTTCTCGAGCCACGGCAGCGACCGTCGCGACGCCCACTTCCTGCTGCTCCTCTTCGCTGACTTCCGCCGCCTCCGGCTGGTAGTCGTTGAAGAACTCGCGCCAGCTGGCGCTCACTTCGTTCGGATTGTTGCGGTACTTGTCGTAGAGCTCTTCGATGAAGGCGATGTTCGCGCCGTAGGTTTGTGTGGCAGACATGGCGATTCCTCTAACGGTTGGATTCGTCGGAGCGTTCCACGACGGTGTGGGAGAGCGAAGTCAGGCCCAGCCAGCCGAATCCGGCGGCGAATCCGCCCAGGACGTCGGACGGAAAGTGCACACCGAAGTAGATCCGGGAGAAGCCGACGCTCAGGATGGTCATCGCGGCCAGCGTGTGCACCGTCGCCTGGACCGGCAACGATTGGTTCTGCACCAGGTGATGAGCGACGATCGGATAGGTCGCGGCCGAGAGCAGCGAGTGGCCGGAGGGGAAGCTGTGCGACGCCGGCAGCTTGATCTGCCGCGCGAGCTCCTTCGGCCGCTGGCGGCGGAAGATGTTCTTGAGGATCGTGTTGATGGCCATCGCGCCGCCGGTCGAGATCACGACCGTCCAGGCGTCATGCTTCCGCCCTTTCGTCACCATCGCCAGCGCCGTGACGCCCGCCGCGGTACCGATCGCGGCGTGCGAGCCGAGGTTGGTGATCGCTTCCATGACGCGATGCATGGTCGGGTTGTCGATCGTGTGCAGGGCCTTCATGATGGCCGTGTCGTAGCGGTCGGCGCGGCCTTCCACGACCACCTCCGCCTGCTCCTTGAAGAACCAGAAGGCGATGCCCGCCAGCGCGACGCCGCCGGTGGTGCCGATTGCCAGAGGCAGAAAGCGCTGCCGGCGCTTGGATTTTTGGTCTCGTTTCACGGCTGCGGAATATACCTCGCGAGCGTGACAAAGCGGTGGGCGACCTCCGCGCCGCAGCTGCGCGCGTAGAAGTCGAGGGCGTCCGTCCACGGGATCACCACCCGTTCGTAACCTTGCCGCTTCATGTCCGCGAGGGAAGCCAGGAGCAACTTGCGTCCCAACCCTTTGCCTCGATGCTGTTTTGCGACGCCGGTCGGCCCAAAAAACCCGAGGCCGCGGTTGTTGGCGTCGTGAGCGGAGAAGCCGGCGACCTCGCCGTCTTCCTCGACGTAGAAGACGGTCTTGGCGTGGCTCGCCTCGAACCGCCAGATGCGGCCGAAGTGCTTCTCGATGAACTCGCCGACGTCGCCCGTTTTCACGCCGGCGGGGATCTCATCGGGTAGCCGCGTAGTGATGAGGTTCTGCGTTTGCGCAGTTTCCTCGAATCCGCGCTTCTTCAGGAAGTTGATGGTGTTCTCGTCGCTGGTCACGATTCCGGGCGTGAAGTAGTTCCCCGCCTCGGCGGCAGCAACGGTCGCGCTCGTATCGTCCAGCAAGGCTGCGCCGATGCCTCGTCTTCGCGCATCGCGGCGGACGGCGAGGATGCGCAACGACTTCCCACACGTGACGGCGACGCCTTCGCCATCGCCCCAGATGCGAACCCGCGGCTCGCCGTTGACGCCCACGCCGAAGCATTTCTCCTCGGCCACGCGGGCGAGGTCGTACGGCGTGTCGTTGGCGTCGCGAAGGAGGTCGGTGAGGAGCGGGAGGTCGGCCCGGGAGGCGTCGCGGATCATGGCTGCATTTTCGCAAGACCGGCCCGCGTGAGCGACACCATCATCCGCTGCCCCTCCTGCGGGCAGGCGAACCGCGTTCCCGATCTCGCCGACGGCAAGAAGGCCGTCTGCGGCAAGTGCAAGGCCGAGCTGACGGCCGGCGGCAATGGCGACGGCCATGGACACCCCGTCACGCTGACCGATGCGAGCTTCCGCTCCTCGATCGCGAGCGGCAAGTCGGTCGTCGACCTCTGGGCGCCGTGGTGCGGCCCGTGCCGGGCGATCGCGCCGGTGATCGAACAGCTGGCCGCGGACCGGCCGGACATCCGCTTCGCGAAGGTGAACGTCGACGAGAACCCGAGCACGGCGCAGGCGATGCGGGCGAGCAGCATCCCGCTCCTGGTGTTCTTCAAGGACGGCGTGGAGACCGGGCGCGTGGTCGGTGCCGCCCCTCGCCCCCAACTCGAAGCCGCCATTCGCCAATACCTCGGCTAGGAGCGCGTGTTGCCTGCACGGCCCGGAGAGCTCGAGACGTTCGCCAAGAAAGTGGCGATTGCAGCCGGGTTCGTCATGGCCCTGGCCCTGTTCTGGGTCGTCCGCGACATCCTGATCCTCGTCTTCATCGCGGCGTGTCTCGCCGCCGGCATCGCGCCCGCCGTGCGTTGGGTGCGTGTGCGCGGACGCTTCTATCTGCATCGCAACATCCCGCGCGGCGCCGCGGTGATGGTCGTCTATTTCCCCGTGCTCTTCGGCGTCCTGCTGTTGGCGATTTTCCTCGTGCCGCGCCTCGTCGCGGAGACGACGCAATTGACCGCGCAATTGCCGACGCTCATTGAGACGAACGTCCTGACGCCGCTCGAGCACTATCTCCCGATGGACCCTGTACGCGGCTATCTCAAGGGCGGAATCGACGTGCCCGACGGCCGCGTATTCGTCTATGTGCGCAGCGTGGCGACGGTATTGGCGTCCATTGTGGCCGTGGCGTTCATGATCGCTTACATGCTCGTGGACGCGCACCGCCTGCGGAACCTGATCCTGATCTTCTATCCACCGCAGGACCGCGCCGATAAACGGCGGATGCTCAATCGCATCGCGGGCCGCATGAGCAGCTGGCTCTCCGGCCAATTGCTGCTGGCGGGTCTGATCGGCCTCGCAACATTCGTCTGCTTATTACTCCTGCGGATCCCTTTCGCGCTGCCGCTCGCCATCCTGGCGATGCTCGGCGAAATGGTCCCCGTGATCGGCCCGATCCTCGGCGCTACGCCCGCACTCGCCATCGCGATCCTGCAATCGCGCTGGCAGTTCTGGTCCGTGCTCGCCATGGCCGTCATTCTCCAGAAGCTGGAGAACCTGTTCATCGCACCGCGCGTAATGTCGAAGAAGGTATCGCTGTCGCCCCTCGCCGTATTCATCGCGTTCATGATGGGCGCGTCCGTGCTCGGCATCGTAGGCGCGATCATGGCGATCCCCATCGCGGCGATCCTGCAGGTGACGTTCGACGAGCTGTTCGTACGCCGGCGGGAACGCCGCCAGGATCTGGATCGGGCGGGGACGTTGATTCGGAAACGGGAGTGAGGTCCTACGCGGGGACTTCACCTCGCATGCATATTCGCCGGGAGAAATCTTCAGGGTGTCGTTTGCTGCGTTGAAGCCACCAATGGGATTTGATGCAGATGGGTTCGGCAAGGCAATTCTAGGTCAAAGGATTTACGTACCTTTCTACTGATATGAATCTGCTGCGTAGGATCCTCGGCGTCGCTTTGTTGGCGCTTGGAGGATGGATCATCATCTTGAACTGGTCCGTATTCTGGCGGAGTCGGGTTCGCGCCAGCCAACCGCTAGTCTGATTCCGATCATCGGGGCAGCCATGGCAATTGTGGCGATTTTGTTGCTGCCGGTGCCCAGCATTCACTGGGCGGCATGGGTGCCGTTGGTGCTAGATTGGGGTTCCGTACCGGCAGCGATTGTGGCGATCGTGAGAAGCCTTCGGCGGCGTCGACTTTGATCCCTCCGCGGGCCGAGGTGGCGGAACGGACGTCAACACGAAGTTGCCGTGGCGAGACCAGTTCCAGAAGCCGATGTGGGCGACGTCCATCTAGACATGAGTCGGCGTGGGCTCCAGCGAATAGGCGAGCAGGCGGTCGCAGCGGCCCGGTACACTTCACTTTAACGGAGCCCAGGCAAAGCCATGGTTCCTCATCTCTGCCATATCAATACAATGCGTAGAGGCTCACGTGCCGGCGATACTGAAAAGGCTTTTGGAATGACGATCCGCACTTCCGCGAACCTGAAAAGCGCAATCGCCAGGGCATACGAGACTTTTGCCCGATACGAAAGCGTGTCACTAAGACCGGTTGAGACGCGTAGCGAAGACCGAAAGAAACTCGACGGCTTGCGAGATTCTCTCATAGGGCGGGAACTAAGATCACTTCCAGCAGAGGAATTGCTGGATTACTATTATCTTGCGATCAGACACATCGGTGATGCCGATGACCTGCGGCACTTTCTGCCCCGATTACTGGAACTGATGATTGTCGACGAGAACGACTTACTCGCTCCACAAGTCTTGTCGTCCCTGCTCATCGAGGCCGATGTCGCGAATTGGCCCTTGCCCGAGAAGGAGGCAATCGTGACGCTATTAACCGTAGCGCGGGCGGAAGGTCTACTGTCAGCCAAGAACCTGAATGGTGTGCTGCAAGATTTAACCAAATACTGATGCGCTGCAAGGGCGGTGTCGCGGTTCGTGCCTCGGGCAAACGCAGAGCCCACGTGCTTGTCTTACTTCCTCAAAGAAGTGATCGCAGAGTATGTCACGGCGTTCAACGGGCGGAGACGGCCGGCGATCTCTAAGCCGAACCCAATTTTGCCAATCTGGCTCAGGCATTGTGCTGTTCCATGCTGACGGGTATCACGAGTACTCCGGGCGTGCACGCCGTTGAGCAGCAGCTTTTCATGGCCTTCCACGCATAGATCTATCGCGCCCCGGGCCCCTCCGCAATCCCGAACGTCATCGTCCTTCCCATCACATCCAACAGCACCCGATCGCCCTCGACGCGGAACCCCCACGGCGGCTCCACGAACGTCGTCCAGAGTTTCACGCCGCGCGTCGTCCACGCCGCGAGCTCCAGCTCCGCGGACATCAGCACGACGTCGCCGTAGCGCGACCAACCCCAAAAGCCGAGGTCGGCGACGTCCGTCCAGACGCGGGTGGGCGAGGATTCCAGCGAGTAGGCAAGCAGCCGGTCGCCGGCGCCGATCAATACCGTCGCGGTCTCGGGCACGATGAGGATGCCGGGGGCGAAGCCCGAGCCGGACGGCGAGTAGCTTTGTGCCACCACGAGCGTCGGCCAACCCTCACCCGTGCCGACGCCGAAGAAGCAGGACGCCTTCTCCGGTGACAGCAGGTCCAGCTCCTCGGCCAGCTCCGCGTGCTCTCGGTAAGCCTCGTAAATCTCCGGAAGTCCATCCGCATCAACGACTACCCGGTACCGCGCGAACTGCAGCTCGGCCAGCATGCTCTAACAATAACCCTGCTACACTCCCGGTCGGTCCAAAAGGCGTTCATGGTCAAACTGCCGATCGTCGGGCAACTCCTGTCCTTTGTGCGGGGTCCGCAGAAAGGCGAAAGGGGAGGGGTGCCGTCCAAGGAAGAGCGGCTGCGCATCGGCTTCGATGGCGCGCCGGTCGGCATCGCCTTCGCCTCGCTCGACGGCCACTGGCTCCAGGTCAACGAGCACTTCCGCTCCCGCATCGGCTACACCCGCGAAGAGCTTTCCCGCATCTCCTTCCACAGCATCACGCATCCGGACGACGCCAAGCGCGAGACGGCATTGGTCAAGAAGTTGATCGCCGGCGACATCGAGAACTACCGCCTCGAGAAGCGGGTGATGGAGAAGAAGGGCCGTTACCGCACGGTCGAAGTCCTGGCCACGCTGGTGCGCAAGGCGGGCGGCGAGCCGGAGTTCTTCGTTTACATCATCGACGAAGTCCCGTACCGCAAGACGCACGTCACGCAGGACGCGCCGGTCGCGGAGCACCTCACCGACATCGCCGTCATCCACACCGATGAAAAGGGCGTCATCGAGGGCTGGAACCCTGGCGCGGAGCGCATCTTTGGCTACTCCGCCGAGCAGATGATCGGCCGCAACCGGCGGCAGCTCTTCCGCGATCCGGAGAGTTGGGAAGGCAAGTCCACGCGCCAGATGAAAGCGGTCAAGGACGAGGCGCAGATCGACGTCGAAGACTGGCGCGTCGCGAAAGACGGCCGCCATCTCTGGGTCCGCACCACCCTCGCCCCCGTCCGCGTCGACGGCCTCACAAAGGGCTACGTCGAGATCATCAAGCCGCCCGCTCCGGTCGATCCCCACAAGGCACTGGAAGCGACGATCGAGACGCTCCGTCTCCAGCTCGACACCGCGCAGCGCAAGGAAGAGTCGCTGCGCCATGCGCTCGACGAAGTGCGCGTGATGGGCGAGCAGACGATGGAAGAGCTGCGCATCATGGCCGTCGCGTTGCGCAAGGAGATCGACCGGCGCAAAGAGCTCGAGCTCCAGCTGGCCGAGGTGCCGGCGGTGGAGGAGGAGTTCGTGACGGTGATCGATCTGCCGCCGTCCATGGACCTGCTCGACGGTACCGCCTCCGAGCTGCTCCTTCGCATCGCCGGCGAGCAGCGCACCGGCACCCTCGGCCTCACCACGAGCGAACGCCAGCTCGAAGTCTTCTTCGACAAAGGCCGCGTGTACTCCACGGCTTCGAACGATCCCTCGACGTTCCTCGCCCAGCGTTTGATCGACGCGGGCATCCTGACCGATCACGATCGCGCCCGGGCCCTCGAGCTCCGCCAATACACCAACCTCGCCCTCGGCCGCATCCTCTTGATCCTCGGCGTCGTGACGGAGGAGCAGCTCCTCGAAACGATGCGCCGCAAGATCGAGCTCGAGGTGAGGGAAGCGCTGTCGTGGAAGGACGTGCGCTGGGCTTTCGTCGAAGGCGAAGTGCCGTCGCTCCAGCTCGTGCCGGTGCGCTCCGACGTGCAGCTGATGCTCGCTCCGCCGCCGGCTTTCGTCGCCAGTCCGTCGCCGAAGTCGAAGAAGTTCCACACGGCGGATTGCGTCAGCGTGCGGCGCATCGATCCGGCGACGCGTCTCGTGTTCGCCGATGCGGCCGCGGCGGAGGCGAAGGGCTACGAGGCTTGCCGGATCTGTGTGGGGACTGCGGAAAAGAAACCGTGACCACGCATCCGGCGCTTTGCTACTGAGCGTAGAATCGTCGGACGACCCCATCGAGCAGACTGCGAGGGTGTGTGATGGACATCAAGCGCCTTGCCGCCGCGGCGGCGACGCTCTTCTGTGCCGCGCTTCCGCTGCGCGCGCAATCCCCGACGGAATGGACCTGGAAGACGAAGCTCGAGCTGCGCGCGAACTATCGCGACAGCGAAGAGACGCGGTTTGCCCTCCGCTTCCCGTTCCCTCCCGACTTTCTGCCCGAGGGGCAGACGGTCGGGTTTGAACGGACGGTCGATCCGGGGCACAACTACGAGCTGAGCGTCCTCAACGTGCAGCTCGACGCGGCGTACGCGAAGTGGTTTGCGGCGCGGGCGAAGGTGCACGGCATCGACAAATACCGGCGCAATCCGACGAGCACCGATCGGAAGGTCGATGCCGACGAGCTGTGGATCCGTTTCGGAGAGGCGCCGGAGTTTCTGGAGCGTCCGGAGCGGACGTCCTTCTTCCTCCAGCTGGGCAAGGCTCCGAAGATGGAGCGCCAGCCGACGCGGCTTCTGGAGAGCTACGGCCTCGCCGCCACGGCGTTCAATCGGTTCGAGGATTTGCAGGCGCTCGCCGGCGGCAGCGTTGGACGCAATCTCTACTGGCGCCTGCAACTGGCGAATGGCAATCCGCTCTTCTTCCGTGATGCGAACGCGCTCGCCGGCGACAACGGCACGCCGGACCAGATGCAGCCGCAGCATCCGCATCCGAATCACTCGCTCGGCTCCGGCTTTCCGATCCTCTACAACGCGGAAGTCGAGGAGTACGCCTTCAACCGCGAGAACCTCCAGTTCGGCCAGGGCCTCGGCTACCGCTGGCAGAACGAGGCGCAGACGCTCGGCTTCGACGTGCTGCTGTTTCACTACAAACGGACGCTCGCCGACACGAAGGAGCTGACCGGCACGTTCTACGGCGGCGACCTCGATCTGCTCAGCGCGCCGCTGAACATCGCGCTGCCGACGAAGGGGCGGAACAAGGAAGAGACCGGTGCGCGCGTCTACTCCGAGTGGGGAAACTTGACGGCGATCGGGCAATTCACCCACCAGGACATCGCCGGTCTGCATCGCGACGGATACGAGCTCGAGACCGGTTATCGCATTCCGCTCGCGCGCGGCTGGCTGGAGTACGTGCAGCCCGCCGGTCGCCTGTCAGGAATCCGCAACGACTTCCGGGCCGCGGCGCCGAAGACGTTCCCCGCGCCGAGCATCTGGTGGCCGTGGACGAAGATCGATTTCGGCATCCGCATCGGGTTCGCGCACGGCCTCGACGTGACGCTCGAGCGCGCCAAGCACAACGTGGGCTCGCCGGTGAAGCTGGACATGGACGAGACGCTGGTGACGCTGCGCTTCCGGGTGTGAGTCTCATGAACGTAGGGCCGGCTCTCCAGCCGGCCCCATGAAGAACGGACGCGGCGGGGCGAGCCCGCCGCATCCTTCCCGACTGCGGCCGGCTGGAGAGCCGGCCCTACATTCTCCGGCTGGCAACCGCATTGCTTTTTCTGCATGCGGAGGTAACAGCATGCGAAACGAAATGATCGGCGCCATCGTGCGTCGGGCGATCGAGCATCCCGAGTTCCGGAGGAGGCTGGTCGACGACCCGCGCGATGCGTTGCGGGCGCACGGGTTTGCGCTCGAAGACGCCGAGCTCAACGAGATCGAGCGCATCCGGACGTCCCTCGGCTCGGCCGGGGAGGACGTCGAGCAGCAGCTGGTCTCGATCGCCGAGCAGTACGGCGTCAAGCCCCTCTGAGAACGCCTGCCGCGCGCCGGGGAAAACCGGCGCGCGATACCTTCCCGGCCTCTCGTCCGTCTCACCGTCCGTGGGGAAATTTGTCTCTCCACGCCTGGGTTCGAGTCCGCGGCAAAGTCCGAATCCACCGGCAGTTACTCCACGACGAGGCCTCTCGACCGAATGCGCAATCGAAGCATCCTTTTCCTCTGCGCGCTGACGCTTGGCGCCCAATCCCTTCTCGCCGCAAATCCCTCCGCCCGCACCCACGCCCGCATGGTCTTCGACCCGAATGCGGGGCGGATGATCCTCTTCGGCGGCACGACCCGTTTCGACGCCGGAACCAAGCAGGCCTACGAGCTCAACGACACCTGGGAGTTCGACAGCATCCGCTGGCAGCAGCGCTACACGCCCACGACGCCGCCGACCCGCAGCGGGCAGGCCATGTCGTGGGACTCGAATCACAACCGGGTCGTGATGTTCGGCGGCCACCACGCCACCGGCAGTCAGCTGAACGACACCTGGGTCTACGACCGCAACGACTGGCGCCAGATCCAGACGCCGACCTCTCCCTCCCAACGCTTCCTCTCCGGCGGCGCGTACGATCCGGTCCGGGACCGCTTCGTCATCTTCGGCGGCAACAACGAGACGCAGAACCCGAACACGCTCGCGACCTCCACCACGTTCCTCTACGACACGTGGGAGTTCGACGGCACGACGTGGAAGCAGATGTCGACCACCGGCCCGAGCGTGAACAGCCCGGCGCTCGTTTACGACTCGGCGCGCAACCAGATGCTGCTCATCGGCATCGACACGAGCTCCGCGTCGGTGATGTACCGCTACGACAACAACGGGAACTGGGCGCAGATCAAGCCGGAGAAGATGCCGACCTGCGCCAACGACGCCTCGGTCGCCTTCCAGACCCACAACAACACCGTCCTGCTGACCGGCGCGGTCTGCGTCGGCTCCGGATTCGCCGATGACGTGTACGAATGGGACGGCACGAACTGGACGCTCGTCGACACGCCGACCGATTCCGACCGCGTCTCCGGTGCGGCGATGGCTTACGACACGCAGCGCCAGCAGGCCGTCCGCCAGGGCGGCGTGCTCTTCGCCGACCAGGCGATCAGCACGACGTCGATCTACCGCGCGGGCGACTGGGCCATCTTCGTCGACCTCAGCTCCCCGAGCCCGCGGTCGCTCTTCTCG
>Ga0213876_10002661_pt1 | contig 10427 bp, 13 predicted proteins | sample BarmaccomBMRX_R9_FD_160113 | JGI IMG/M metagenome (GOLD analysis project Ga0213876, IMG submission 160113) | Root-associated microbial communities from Barbacenia macrantha in rupestrian grasslands, the National Park of Serra do Cipo, Brazil - RX_R9 | ecosystem: Host-associated > Plants > Roots...
CCGACGCGCTTTGCGGCATAACTGCAACCGCGGCCGCCAGCATGAGCCCCAATGTCAAGGCTTTTGTCCGAAGCATGACGAACCTCCAATCTTACACTTTAGCTGAGACGCTCGGTCAGCCGGCTTTCATGCCGTTGATCCGAGAACGCTCTCCCGGGGAAGGCAGAGGCATTTACACCTGCCGTCCGTCATTTCTTCAGTAAGCCGCTTCGAGCCAATGAAGTTCCCGCAAAGACCGGAAAGATTGATGAACATCTGTTCATTCTTTCAAGTCAATCAAAGACTTGTCGGCCGGAGTCGAGTGATTCTTCAAAAAATCTGGCGGGTCGGCTGTTGTTTGAAAAAGCGGCCCGAGTCGCAGAGAGCCCGGCAAATGGCCTCGGCTGAAACGGCAAAGAAGATCCTGGGTACTAAACATCATCTATTGTTAAGGCAAACATCGGATAACCGTTGTCGCTCGAAATTGCCGAGCCTGACGAGAGCCCATCCGATCTTTTTATTTGCACCGCAAAATGGATCGATATCGGTTGGGCAATGTTCGATGAGGTCGGCTTTCTCGCAGCGGGGGAAGCTTATCCGGGCCGGACCGGCAGAATTGGAGCCGAAAGGAGTCGCGGCATTGTTTGCTTTGTTCAAACCGAAGGTCGAGCGCGATCTGACGCGTCGCGAGGAAGAAGCCGCCGCCGCAGTCGCCTATGATTACACGCGAAGAACGTCACGGACGGTGCTTCGCCTCATCGACTCGTATCGCGACGAGAAGGTCGTGCCTTTGGCCGCGAATGCGCTGAAGGCTTTCCGCACGAAGCTCTCGCTTTGTGGCCAGGACGAGAATTTCGACCGGGTTGTTGAGCTTCAGGCCGAGTTCGAGGAGACGGTGAAGAGGCTGTCGCAAGCGGCGGTCACGGGCGTGTGGCACGGGTTGAGCGAGTGGCATTTCACTTTGACGGGATCTGCGTTGAAAGCCGAGCTCGATCGCTACATCGCCCTGACCTTCGGCAACATCTGGGAACATATCGGACAAAAAGCCACGAACGAGGCGAATTCCGTCATCGCCCGCATCGCCGGTGAGACGTCGGAGGAGCGGCTCGCACCTCTCGATAAGGCGAACGGCTCGGTCGGCGGAAATCCACCTGAAGCATGATCCCGAGGAGACGCTTCTGAAGGGCCGGATTGGTTCAGCAACGCCGAAGGCGGCTCGCGTCCGGCACCAGCGTCTCAGGCAGAGCGGTAAAGCTGCAATTCGTTGCGTGCCGCCTCACTGAACTCTCGCAGCGGATCGATCTGCTTTTGCGCTCCACGCCGCAACTCCTCGTGGAGCTCACGCAACGTCACGTTGGGCGCGAAATAGGCGTCCATGGTCGCGGACACGACCCGGTCCGCACAGTCGACCGTCTGTCGCGAGCACAGGATCCGCATTCTGCTGGTCAGAGCGTACAGTTCCACGATCTTCGTGATTTGCGGCTCGCTACGGACCAGCGCGTCGCCATAGGTCTCGGACGCCACAACGATGAACTCCTTGAACAGCTCCTGACGTCGTGACAGTTCCATGGCTGCAAACGCGGATCTTGCCTGGACACGCTGGCTGATCCAGGTCGTCAGTCCCGTCGTGAAGCCGCCAACCACCGATCCTGCAAGCGCCGACGCTGCCGAGATGTAGGCGATGTCCATATCCGAGCCCCGCAATCCTTGTTTCCTTATGGAAGGCCCGATAACGTTCCATGAAACGCCGGAGCATATTCAATATTGCCGATTCGTGCGCGGCTCAATCCTCTTCGCCGTCGAAGCATCCAGCATTGGTTGCGCGGTTGCGCCATCACTGCCCCGATCTCTGCTAAGCTCAGGATGGCCGGCGCGTGGTATCAACCGCCTTTTGCCCCAGTGGCCAGGAAGAGTTGCGAACATCAATGAACAAGCTTCAGGGCGTTATTGCCGCAGTCGCCACGCCACTCGGCAAGGATTTTTCGATCGACCATAAGCGCCTGATCGATCATTGCCGCTGGCTTCTCGGGCCTGGCGGCTGCGACGGGATCAACCTTCTCGGCACCACAGGCGAAGCAACCTCCTTCTCGGTTGCGGCGCGTATCGAAGCCATGCAGACGATCGCGAAATCGGGTCTGCCGCTCGGCCGCTTCATGGTCGGAACCGGCGCAGCTTCGCTGGAAGATGCCGTGCGCCTGACCGCGGAGGCGAAGTCGCTCGGGTTTGCCGGAGCTCTGCTTCTACCGCCGTTTTATTACAAAGGCATCGCCGCAGAAGGCCTCGTTGCGTATGTCGACGCGGTAATCGCCGAAGTCGGCCGTGATGGACTGCAGCTTTATCTCTATCATTTCCCGCAAAACTCAGGCGTTCCCTACGAGATCGACACTGTCACTCGGTTGCGCCGTGCGCATCCGGACGTCATCCTCGGACTCAAGGACAGTTCCGGCGACCTCGAATATGCGGCCGCCTTGTCGCGCAAGCTCGAGGGGTTCGCTGTATTTCCAAGCGCCGAGGCTTCGCTCGGCCGCGCCAGGGAGCTCGGCTTCGCAGGATGCATATCGGCGACGGCAAATGTCACCGGTCCATTTGCACAGCGCGCCTGGAGCGGCGGGACCGTTGCCGCACGGGACGGTCTCGCCCAGGCAGTCGAGATCCGAGCCGCCATCGCCCGGTTTCCGCTGGTCGCCGCGGTCAAGGCGACGCTCGCCTTGCTGACGGAAGATCCGAATTGGCGGAAGGTGATGCCGCCATTGTCGCCATTATCGGATGTCGAACTTGCTACGCTCAAGCGAACGCTGCGAGCGACAGCCCTGATGTCGAACGAAAGAACCGAGCCTCGAGAAGCTTGGCGATCGCGGTAGGGGTTCCGACCCGATGTAGCTGGTGCGAGCTTCCACGATCTATCAAGCAAAGGTGGCCTGGAATAGGCCGGATCGCCCCATCACCGCCCGATGCAGTCGCGGTTCCGAAACGCGGGATTGTTCGCATGCGGTGTCAAGCAGACGGATCGGCATCCTAACATAGGTTAATGCGGTCCTCTCTTGGGCTCTTAAGCTCCCATGACGGGTTGAGTGCGTGGGAGGAACCTTCATGAGGAAGTCTTCGAACGATGCGAAGGTCAGTCTGACACCATCCGCAAAAAGGCAGCACAGAGAAGCGCGGCTCGAGCTGGCAAAGGCCTTGCGGGAAATCGCAGCCGAGATGCAGCGACCGGACCGACACCGCCTGCCCGGACATCAAATCGACGATGAGATCGTCGAGGAAGAACCGAGATGATGCCGGAGCTGTTGCCGGAGACGCTTTGCGCGGCCAGCGAAAGCGAACCGGCTAGTTCACGCGGCGCGCATTGGATTGTCCGCTGTTTTCCTCGATGAAGCTGCGCGCCCTCTCGCAATACCAATTCGTGAAGCGAAGAACCAGGCTTTCGGCATCTGTGGAGTAGGGACCCGGAGTATAACCCACCGAATTGACGCCCCGTTGATTGTTCTCGGCCAAGTCGCGGTCCTGGTAATTCGTCTTGGTCCACAGCTCGGTCAGGCGCTCCTCGTCGTAATCGACGCCTTGGACAGCATCTTTGTGGACCAGCCATTTCGACGTGACGATCGTTTCGAGCGGCCCGGTTGGCATGGCGCTGAACATGAAGGCATAATCCCCGAGCACGTGACAAAAGGAGTGGGGTTCCAAGGCCCAGCGCAGGGATCCGACATCGCCATCGCCCACTTGACCGAGCGTCATCTTGACCGATGGCTGTCCATCCATCGTCAGCGACACGCAGCCATCATTGAGGGGGAACCGGCTTGCTTGCCACCATTCTCCAGAAACAGGTCCGACGCCGAGCCCACGCTCCTCCATCTTGGCGCGGAACGCGTTGCTGAGATCCCCCGTGCCTTCGTACTCGGCTTTGCTGCGCCTGACCGGAAAGGCCTTTGACAGCTCCGGGTGACGGCCGGCGCAATGGTAGCACTCTCGCGCATTCTCCATGACCAGCTTCCAGTTCGCCTTCTCGACAAGCGTGGTCTCGGCGACGACCTTGGCTTCGTGTAGCCCGTGGGGCGCGAGCAAAGGTTGAACATGCTCTCGGAAGGGCGCAAAGGGCGGAGGATCGTCAGCGAGGCATACATAGATTGTCCCGGCAATCGTCTCCAAATGCGCCGGCCGCAAGCCGTGCTGGCTCGGGTCGAAATCGTCCTGCATGCGCGTTGAGTGAATGAGCCTGCCGTCGAGCTCGTAAGTCCATCCGTGATACGGGCACATCAATCGAGGCACGCGACCGCGGCCAACGGGGCAAATCTGCGCGCCGCGATGTCGACAGATGTTATGGAACGCGCGAAGAACGCCTGCCCGGTCGCGCAAGATCAAGACGGGCGATCGGCCAATGAGGAAAGACAGGTATGAAGTTGGTTTCGGCAATTCGGCTTCGAAGCCGGCCATGATCCAGGATCGGCCGAAGATTGCGGTCAGATCGAATTCGAAAATCTCCGGATCCAGATAGAAGCCCTGTGGCAAGGTGTGACCGGGTTGGCGCGCATCCAGCATCGTTTTGAGCTTGGCAAAATCCATTCTGGGGAACCTCCTCGACTTTCCGGTCACGATGCGATTGCGTTCGGGCTGGGCCAAGTTGCCTTCTGGGCCAAGTTGCCTTCTGGGCCAAGTTGCCTTCTGGGCCAAGTTGCCTTCTGGGCCAAGTTGGCTTCGGGGCCAAGTTGGCTTCGGGGCCAAGTTGCCTTCGTGATTTTTGCTTAGCAAGCCAGCGCGGGAGTCCAGCGCTGGGCAGCTTCTGGTCCAGGCAAGCGCGTCGGCTTCTGGAAACGAAAAGCCGCGCGCGTCGACAACGAGAGGAACTGTCGAAATCATGAGTCGCCCCCAGAAGGAGAGCCAATTGGCCGAGGACCTCCCAACAATCGACCCCGGGTTGAGGCGCGCGATCATCGAAGCCTCGGCCGAGTTGCGTGGCGAAAATGAAGCTTTGCTGGCCCGCTTGGTTCGTCACCGGAGCACACTCGGCAACGAGCAGTCCTGTCTGAGTGCGATGGAGGATGCCTATCGTGACATTGGGCTGTCGCCCTGGCGAATCGCGGTCGAACCCGCGATCCTCGCCGGCCAAAGAGGGTTTTCACCGCCCTTGATACCTTATGAGGGCCGTGAGCCGGTCGTGGCGCTGCACCGACCACGCGAGCGCAAGGGCCGCAGCCTTATGCTCCAAGGCCATGTCGACGTCGTTCCCGAGGGGGCGGCGGATCTGTGGACCAGCCCACCCTTCGAACCCACGGTTCGTGGCGATCGCATGTATGGTCGCGGCGCCGCGGATATGAAGGCCGGGCTTGCCGCTTCGATCACCGCGCTTCGCGCCTTGAGGCTCCTCGGCGTGCAACCGGCAGCCGAGCTTCAGATGGCCGCCGTCATCGAGGAGGAATGCACAGGCAATGGTGCATTGGCGGTGATGCTCGCTTTGGGAAAGCCCGACGCTTGCCTGATCCCCGAGCCGGGACCGGGATATGCCGCGCTCTATACGGCGCAGGTCGGCGTGGTCTGGGCTTGGATCACGGTCACCGGACGTCCGGCGCATGTGCGGGAGATGCAATCGGGGGTCAATGCCATCGAGGCGGCAAATGCGATCGCTGCCGCCTTCAAGTCGTACGAGGAGAGCATGAATGCCGGCGAACGACGTCATCCCGCCTTTGCGGCGAGCAATCATCCCATCAACGTGAATCTCGGCACCATCGAGGGCGGAGAATGGAACAGCTCGGTGCCGACGCGGGCGCGGATAGGCTTGCGTGTCGGGGTGATGCCGGGGCACTCTTGCCACGAGGTGGCACGCGACATCGAGCGCGTGGTCGCCGAGATGGCGTCCCGCCCGGAGATGCGGGGCGCGAGCGTCCGGACCGAATTCAGAGGCTTCATGGCGGATGGCTGTATCTTTCCGCCCGATCAAGCGATAAGCCGTGTTGTCGCCGCGGCTCATCGCGAGATCACAGGCGAGGACCTACGACACTATGCGGCGCCTGGCCTGACCGACGGGCGATTTTATGTCCTCTATGGTCAAACCGAAGCCACCTGCTACGGGCCTGATTCCGACAGCATCCACGGTATCGACGAGAGCGTCGGTTTGCGATCTCTGGCCGACGTGACGGCGGCGTTGGCGATAACCGTCGCAAGCTGGTGCGGGGTGGAAAGCGTCAGCCCGGGATGAGATCAGCCGCGTGAATTTGAGCGCCATCGTGCATCAGGGGCAAGGCATGCCAGGTAAACGGGTGCAAATCGACGAGGAAACCTGGCAAGCGCTTGTCCTCCTGGCGCGCGACCGAAAGCTCGATTTTCAGAAATTGGCGGAAGAAGCCTTCAAGGAACTCTTGAAGAAATACGATCGCCCGACGACGCTCAAGGCCGCTTTGCGCCGGAGCGCTGAACAAGATCAGTCTCGCCAAACCAAGAAACGGAATCGATAGGGACCGACTTACTCTTCGGTTCCAACCACAAGGGAGAGCAACATGGCTGCCCGTCGTGCTTATTGGAGAGGCTATCTTCGGCTTTCCCTCGTCACCTGTCCGGTTGAGCTCTTCCCAGCCTCTACGCTCGCCGAACAGACGCATTTTCACATCATCAACAAGAGAACGGGAAATCGAGTTCGCGAACAGATGATCGATGATGAGACCGGCAAGGTCGTCGACAAGGATGAGAAAGGGCGAGGCTACGAGGTGAGCAAGGGCCGTTATGTCGAGATCGACGAAGATGAACTCGCCGCGGTCAAGCTCGAGAGCACTCATACGATCGAGATCGACAGCTTCGTGCCACGATCGGAAATCGACAATCGCTACCTCGACAGGCCCTATTACGTCGTTCCCTCGGAGAAGGTGGGTGCTGAGGCCTTCGCGGTCATCCGCGATGCCATGAAGAACAAAGATCGTGTTGCTCTTGCGAGAGTAGTCCTGGGACATCGCGAGCATACGATTGCGTTGGAAGCGTTTGGGAAAGGTATTCTTGGAACAACTTTGCGCTATGACTATGAAGTGCGTGCCGAAGCTGAGTTTTTCTCGAAAATCCCCTCTCCCCGATTCGACAAGCAGATGGTGCAGCTCGCCGAACATATTCTCGACAGCAAGGCTGCTCATTTCGATCCCGCGAAGTTCAAGGACCGCTACGAAACGGCGCTCAAGGCATTGGTGAAGCGCAAAGCCGCCGGCAAGAAGATCGAGGCGCCTGAACCGCCCGCCAAGCCCGACAATGTCGTCAACCTCATGGAGGCGCTAAAACGGAGCCTCTCCGATGGCAAGAAGCGGCACGTGAGCTCCGCCCAACGATCATCCAGAACGTCCAAGTCTGCGAAGGGCACAAAGCGACGTCGCGCCGCCTAGTGACTTCACTGAAATGCGAGACGCATGGAGGAGGAACGCATGATGAGGCGAGTTGTCGTTTTGCTTGTGGCGTGTCTCATGACAGGCTGCGTCGCGGCTCCGCCTTCACAGGCTCCCGACTACCATTGCGGCTACGCGGGCGGCGGCTACTTTTCGTGTCACCCTTGGCCCGGAGCGGGGGTGCCGCACTGAGCCTCGTTTTTAGTGGCGGCCATCGATCGTTCGGGCTGCATCGCTGGCACTTGGCCGTGGCCAGCCGCTGTCGCACATCACGCCTGTGAGCGCTTGCTCTCGAAGGTGTTGAGGTCCATTACCGCTACGGCAATCAGCCGTGCTGAAGCGAGCTGACCTACGGTCAAGCGTCTATTTCAGGGAGACACCGCCTCGAGCGGTAAACGCAGGTGCACGACGAGACCCGTGTTTGTCCAATCCTGTGCAATCGTGCCGCCATGGCTGGCCACCGTGTTCTCGACCAAGGCCGATCCGAAGCCTTTGCGCGCGGGCTTCGTCGTGGCGGGGCCTCCGGTCTCTGTCCAAGTCAGCGCGATCACTCCCTCCTCGAGGCGCCAGTTGACGGCAACGCGGCCAGTATCCGTGGTCAATGACCCGTATTTCGCTGCGTTCGTCGCAAGCTCGTGAAAAACGAGTGCGATATTGTTGATCGCTCGCTCGCCAAGAGGCACCGAAGGTCCCGAGAGGACCGGTTCGTGATAGGGCCGCAGCACGGCCGCGAGGACATCGCCGATGTCCACCTTCTTTTCTTCCGGCGCGGCATCGCTGAACGCGCGCCGGACCAGGGCATTCGCGGCCGCCAGCGCTTGTACTCGGGCCAATAGGCTGTCGACCAGTTCTTGCTTAGTGCGGGAACTGCGCGCCGATGTGCGGATCATTCCTTCGATAACGCCAAAAAAATTTTTGACGCGGTGGCTCATCTCGCGGGCAAGGGTCTCCTGCGCGTCGTAAGCTTTTTTCAGCCGCTCATCGGCAAGAACAGTGCGCAAGGCGCGCCCGGTAAAATCCGCCAACTCGCTCATCACCCGTGCGTGCCCACGGTCGAATTTCTGGTTTTCGTGCGCGACGATCCAAAGTGTGCCGAGGGGCGCAGCGTCTTTCATCATCAGCGGAACCAGGAGCACCTCGGGCACGCTGATCCCGGCGCCGGCAATCCACCCGTAAACGCGCTCTGGCCGCTCCATCAACACGGCCTGGTTCTGATCGAGACAGACACCGCAAGGACTGAAATTGCGCGGCGTCGTCTCTCCTTCGAATACGGCGAGAACTCCGCGCAGCTCGAGCCATCGGAACCGATCCCCCTCGAGTATGCTCACCCCAGCCGAGGACGCTTGGCATAACTCCAGCGCAAGGCCGACCAATCGCGGGACGAGCTCGCTTGGCCGATCCATCAGTCGTTCCACGAGCTCTTCGATCGCCTTCTTTTCGCGAAGGTAATCGGGCATCGCACCGCCGCGCCGCATCAACTCGTCAGTGATGATGACGTCTGACGCGCGCGGAGAAGGCGGCTGGACGGACTCCATGCGGCTCTTCCTGTTCAGACGGTTCGGTGAGCGTATGTTACCACTTTGGGTGAAGGATGCGACACTCTTATGTTAAATTCCCATCCGACTTAGAGAGCGCAACGTCTGAGAGTTGAGACGCTGGTCAGGATCAGTCAGGATGCGCCCGAGATGCAACCGGCGTGAGCAACCGAAAAGCCGGGGCCAGGCGTCGCATTCATTCAGCATTGCCCCGCTCGAGGCGTGAACAGAAAAAGATGATGAAAGGAGCGCTGCCTCATCCCTTGCTGATCGGAAGGCGGTGACGAACGAGGCTCGCGTCTCTTGCGGAGGACTGCAGTGCGCACGGCGCGCTTGATGGCGCTCGGCCGGGATGGAAAGGCGCGTTGCCACGAGGAGAGCGAGACAATAACCCACGGCATCCGGTCAGGCACCCGGAAGCCGTCGACGCAGGGCTGCGGACAAGCTTCAATTACAGCTTCGTTAACCCAGCCGATCAAAATTGCGGAACGAGTATCCGACACGTCCGATTTCCTCCCTGACCTCTTCTCAACGGAGGAAAGAAAATGCAGACGAACCTTGCCGGAGCTGTCTTGACCGTCTCGGATCCTGCCGGCTCTTTGAAGCCCCATTCATTCGCGGAACTTCTGAGCGACGTGTGCAGGTCATCTGGCGCCCCCAGCACGCTGGTTGCCGCTGACCCATGCCCCCTCGCGCGCTTACTTTATGTCAGAAGGGCGCGGTCGGTCTCTCTCGCAATAAGCCTCGCCGAGCGGACGGACGAGGAACGCGCCTAGCGAGCACCGATTCGGTCCCGCGCTGCAATTCCGACAGCGGCGGCGATCGCGACCGTTGCCGCACCCAGGAGCAACTGATCGCGTCCTTTCCCGTCTGCGTCGATCCGTTGCCAGGCCAGCCGGGCTTGATTTCCGCCGTCCATCGCGCGGTCGCGGATCTGGATGGCGGCGTCGCCGGCGCGCGTCGCGGTGTCGGCGGCAGTGTCCTTCAGAGTCGCCGCAACTTGTGCGGCCGAGGACGAGGCTCGATCTACGATTGCGGAGGCACGCGCTCTGATCTCCCCGACACGTTCGCCCGCATCCGACGCCAAGGTCGCCGCTCGTGAGGCAAGACCGTTCAGCCCTTCTCGCGAGCCCTTTTGCTTAAACAGGCTCCATGCGCCCACTCCGACGAGAAGAGAGGCGATCGGAGGGCGCTTGATGAGCCGCCACGCCAGACCTGCTCCGATCATCATCACGGCCGCAGGATTGGCGGCGGCCCTCTCCTTCAGGTCCGCCACGAGACCCTGCAATAGATCGTCCCTGAATTCTCCGACGGCCGTCGGAGAACGAAGCCGCGAGAGATCCTCGGCGACACGCTGTCGAGCTTCGTCCACCTCTCGTTCGAGTCTATCCAATTCACCCGTCATCGCGGCAATCCACCGCTCAGGTCGCCAGGCCCACTGTCGTCGCTTGCCGTCATGTTGGGGGTTGCGGCGCTTTTGCTCGAGCTTACGGCTGATTGTTGGCTGCCTTTTCCCTGGTCTCCTGAGGAGACCGCGTCGGTGAATGCCCCCGCCACTTGC
>Ga0213876_10002662_pt1 | contig 10426 bp, 9 predicted proteins | sample BarmaccomBMRX_R9_FD_160113 | JGI IMG/M metagenome (GOLD analysis project Ga0213876, IMG submission 160113) | Root-associated microbial communities from Barbacenia macrantha in rupestrian grasslands, the National Park of Serra do Cipo, Brazil - RX_R9 | ecosystem: Host-associated > Plants > Roots...
GAGAGTTTGCCATCCGGCGATACGCTCACATTGCCCCGACCGAAACCGCCGCGTCCCTGACCACCCCTGCGGCCAAGATTATCGCCGGTCCTGGGTTCCGCTACTGTGGCGATATTAGTGGCCGGATCGAATGTCCAGCTTTTGCCACCTGCATTGAACAGTATGGTTTTCCCATCGGGAGAATAGCTGATGGAAGAGAATGGCAATTTAGCGGGATCGTATTTTTCAGATCCATCCGCCGAGATCGCCGCAGCCAGTTTCGCATGATCGAATGCAGGCTGACGGTTTCCGGTGGCCGGATCAACAATGATGAATTCGCTGCCCTGTGCAGTAAGTACCCGGTACCAGAAGCGGCCATCCGGCAGCCAGTTGGGCTGGATATTGAACCGGTCTACGAGCTGACTGGTGTTATATGACATCGCTTTTTCCGCCCGGGCATAATCCGCAGTGGTGAGTACAGGCCGGGATTGCGCATTGGTGGATTGAAAAAACAGGCTGGCAGCAAGCAACATGCTCACTGATCGAAGGAAGTACATCATAGTTTTCAGATTAGGGGCCATTAAGTTAGGTATTTTGTCGTTGTGGCGCGAGGTGGAATCCAGCCCAACCCCGAAAATCGGCAATCCCTCCGCGAAACCTCCGCCACTCATCTTCTCTGCGGTAAAAACTGGCGTCCGAGCTCACCGCAGAGAACATGAAAAGCAGAGTAAACCGCAGAGTTCGTAACTTAGAAAGATGAAACCAGTCAGTATCAGTTCACCTGTGGCCGGTTGTATGCGTTGGGGAAAATGGGGGGCTGAGTTTTCCACCGCCGCGTACCGGCAGATCATCGAAGAGTGCCTCCAGAACGGTATCAACAGCTTTGACCATGCCGATATTTACGGGGACTATACCACCGAGGCCGAGTTTGGCCGGGCGCTGAAAGAAGACCTCTCGTTGCGGCAGCATATCAGGATCATCACCAAATGCGGCATCCAGATGCTGGCGGCCAACAGGCCGGATCACAATATCAAATCCTACAACACATCCAAAGAACATATCATCGCTTCGGTGGAACGTTCGCTGAAAAATTTCGGAACCGAGTACCTCGACGTGCTGCTGATCCACCGCCCCGACCCCCTGCTCAATCCGCTGGAAGTAGCGGAAGCGGTAACGCACCTGAAGCAGCAGGGAAAGATCCTGTCGTTCGGCGTTTCTAACTTTTTACCGCACCAGGTAGATCTGCTTGCCGCGCATACCGAGATCAACTATAACCAGATCGAGATCTCCGTAATTCAGCTGGCCGCATTTGCCAATGGCATGCTGGAGAATTGCATGCATCACAATATCGTACCCATGGCCTGGGCGCCGCTGGGAGGGGGCCTGTTATCCGATGAAGCTCATCCGCGGTTCCGCAGTATCACGGCAACTGCCTCAGAGCTGGCAGTGAAGTATGAAACCGGCTTGAACGAAATATTGCTCGCCTGGCTGCATACACATCCCTCCAATATCATTTCGGTGATCGGTACAACGAAGATCGAAAGACTGGTGCAGGCGAAGATCGCGGCTTCGATACGGTTGGAAAGGGAGGATTGGTTTAAGTTGCTGGCTGCGGCTACGGGGGAGGATGTTGCTTAACTACCTTCCTGTCTAAATTCGTAAAATGTTTACCGCAAAGACGCGAGGGCGCAAAGGATGGGAAACCCCTTGCGTATCCTTGCGACATTGCGCCTTCGCGGTAAAAAATTCCCCGACATTGAACATTCCCGATTCGTTATTCAACTCCTCAATATTTCTCATGAAAAAACTCATTCTCCCTCAACTCCTTTTTACTCTTGCTATCCGCCTCCGCCGCCCTTAGCTCCACCCGCCTGATCTTGCCGCTGATGGTCTTGGGCAGGGTTTCCACAAACTCGATGATGCGCGGGATCTTGTAAGTGGCTAAATGTTTGTTGCAGTAACCGAACAGGTCATCAGCCAGAACTTTACAGGGCGTCTCACCCGGACGCATGATCACAAAAGCCTTTACAGCAAAACCGCGAATGGCATGCGGGCTAGCTACCACGGCTGCTTCCACGACCAGCTCATGTTCCAACAGTATGCTTTCTACTTCAAAAGGGCCGATGCGGTAGTCGGAGGCTTTGATCACATCATCGTCACGGCCAACGAACCAGATATAACCTTCTTCATCCTTGTATGCTTTATCGCCGGTATAATACAGGCCGTGTTTGAATACCCTGTTGTTCCTTTCGGGCTCGCCTAAATAGCCGGTGAATATGCCGTTGGTTTTTGCGCCTTCCATTCTGACACAGATATTGCCTTCTTCCAGCTGCGGCATTTCCTGTCCATCATCATTGGCGATAACGAGATCATAGAGAAAGCATGGTTTGCCCATAGAACCGAACCTGACCGTAGCACCGGGCATATTGCCTGCGAGCAGGCTGCTTTCGGTCTGACCATAACCATCCCTGATCACCAGACCGGTGCCTTGTTTCCATTGCTCGATGATCTCGGGATTCAGCGGCTCCCCCGCGGCAACGCATTGCCTGAGTTGGAACTTATATCCCGACAAATCTTCCTGGATCATCAAACGCAGCACCGTAGGCGGAGCACAGAATGTAGTGACGCCGTACTGCTCGATGGTCTGCAGTTGTTCCCTGGCTACGAATTTATCTGTCTGGTTGGCGAGTATCGTGGCGCCCAGGTTCCAGGGGCCGAAGAAACTGCTGTACGCAAATTTGGCCCAGCCTGGGGCGGAGATATTGTAATGGATATCCCCATGCCGCAGTCCGATCCATGCCGAGGTAGTTAAATGGCCGAAAGGCAGTGTGAGATGCGTATGCGTTACGATCTTGGGCAGGCCGGTAGTTCCTGAAGTAAAAAAATAGAAAAGGTTATCATCGGCGCGGGTGATTGCAGCAGCAGCTTCTTTCGGTTCTTTGAAGATCTCTTCGATGTTATGCCAGCCGGCCGCTTCCCCATCCACAAGGATCTTGAGTTTGATGGATCTGTTGACCAGCCGTTCCGCGGCATCCAGCTTGGGCGCATTGGCAAGATCGGCGATCACTACTTCGGGGAAGATGGTGTTGAAACGGTACTCGATATCTTTTTCTGTGAGGTTGGTGGATGAAGGGATCAGCACCAATCCTCCTTTGATGGCCCCCAGCAAACTGATCCAGTTGGCGGGATCCAATGGTAATTGGGAAAAGATACAATCACCCTGCTTAATGCCTTTACCCTGCAGGAAATTCAGGAACTGGTTGGCTTTGCGGTAGATGTCTTCGAATGTATAGACCCGCTCTTTTTCATTGTACCGCCAGATCAGGGCCCTGCTGCCGGGGAATTGTTTGACATTGAGAGCATAAAAAACATCCATTACCCAGTTGAAATATTCGGGCCGCTCGAGTTCCAATGAGCTCAATGCTTCAAAATGTTCGTTTGTTATGGCATTTCTGGCTTGTATGTAGAAGTCCTGGATGTCCATATCGGTTTGGGAGAACAAAGTAGTAAAGGGTGGGGAGAAATCCTATAGTGGACCATGCTGGCCTCTGAGGTCAACTTTTCATTATTGATATATCACTTTGGAGTTACAAATTTCGACTCGAGAGCTACCCGTCGTGCATAACGATCTTTCCATAGTATCACGATCAGTTCACAATTACAGCCCGATGCATGGCTCATCTTACACTTACTTGTACTGGTCTGTTTTTAGGAAAAGTCAACGTCAATTTAAACTCCGCATAAATAATGTCATTGATTTTACATGTCTTATCAGAACAACTAACGCTAACAGCAGCATGATGAATATCGCAAATAAATTTCAAAAAACTGAGGCCGAGGCCCAAGCCCGGGAGTTTCAATTTAATTGATTCCTCACTCTTGAAACTTCTCTCAAAAATTCTCTTCCTTTCTTTAGGGCTGACATACGGACCAATATTAGAGACAGTTACTTGAACCTCACTTTCGTCCTCGTAGAATTCGATATCAATTTCACTTCCCGATGGAGAATATTTAACCGCATTATCAAGTATCAGCATCGGCAAAGTATCTATTACAGGCTTCGCATCGATCAAAGACTTGACATCGCCAGAAATAGAGATTTTTACGTTCTTCTTTTTGGCGATCCTCCTGAAATACAATATTGTCTTATAGAATTTCCCATACAAATTACGTCGACCGAAATTTTCAACGTCCTCAATATATTTTGGATTTAACTCATAACTCACAATATCTAGCTGCGTAGAAAACAAATAGGAATTTTCCACAATTACTTCAGAATGATGAACGATCGCAGCATGATCTATTTTTCCCTTAGTGCCTTTCGACAAAACATCAGCACTCTGCTTAATCATCGAATTGATTATCGTCAACTCGTGAATAAGATTCTCTAATAAATTTTTGTACTCAATTGCCATTTAGCCAGCAGATATTATTTCAGCGATGAATTTTGCTGCAAACGTCGTAATTGACTCGACTGCGACTTTAGCGATAGGTTTTTCAGACCATGCTGTGTTCGCTTCTAGCTCTCGTTGCAAGTATTTATTATTTCGCTTAATTATCGTTTTTGCATAAGCCTTTTCTAACTTGGAAATGTACGCTGAAGAAAATTTTTTACTAAGGAGTAGTTGCCTGGTCTTTTCCCACTGAAAGAGAGGGTCATGTAAGTGCTGTATTGCGCGGTCCAATAAAGTAACCCATTCGCTTATATCTGCATCTTTTTTCATTTGTCTATCACACATGCTAAAATATATATTCATTGTTGCGTCAAATCGGCTTGCACTATAAGCAACTAAATATTTATTGGGGAATAGTTTCTTAACTTCCTCAATAAGATGTGCACCTTCGAGATTGCTACCAAGATGTTTTCCTACTCCTCTTATATCCGTTACTATTATATCAAAATCTGTTAAAGAGGACAACCGTTCGATGTCATGAAAAAAGGTAATGTTATACTGATGGCGTCTCAGATCTTCCAATAATGGAAAAGTTTTGTCATCAATCACTGCTATCTGAACGCTGGCCCGGTCAGTCTTAGTTGTATTAACTATTGCAGTTAAATCGTCGAGTTGGTATTTCCTGCGGAAAGAGAACATATTAATTATAATTAACTTGTTAAGGCTGGCACAGCAGATAAACCAATTCCACTTCAGTTATACCCAATGCATCTCTGCCGGTAATCTACTGTCTAAAAAATATTATTTCTTATAAAACCATCTGGATTTGAATAAGCAATCCTCTCAATCTCCTTATCACTAAACAACCCAAAAAATATCTTCTGCAGATCCGATTCATCACCTCGCTTCTCCTGCTGCGTGAGATAGAAGTCCGTTCCATACATCACTTTAGCAAACCCGTCGGTATTATCGTCGTAAAATAATTTCATGGCTTTGCGGTTACTGATGGTGTAGGAGATATCGGTGTATACATTTTCGAAATCCTTCATGAGGCTGCGCACTTCGTCGTACCAGTTCTCCTGGAGGTAGCTGGGATACTTAGGCGGAACGAGCAACTTTCCATGCGAGCGCAGTATCTCGTTGGAACCGCCGGCATGGGCCAGGCAGATCTTCAGCCTCGGATATTTCTCCAGCACCGGCCGGTAATTCTGCGGATGGCCGAAAATATTGGTCCATTTGCTGTTCTGCGATTTGATGTTCTTGTCCTTTTTCAGGTCCATGATCCGCTGACGGATCCTGGCTGCGGTGGCTGGGTCCTTACCCTCGCCGATCATTTCGATATACCCGGTATTGAACACCGATTCAAAACTGCCGAGGTACCAGGAACCGCCGCGCGTACAATGCGTCATGATCGGCACCTGCTCTTTTTCCGCCCACCCCCATAGCTCATCTAGCCTTGTATCGAACGGGAAAAACCCTGCGGCGGGATATATCTTGATGCCACGAAATCCATAATCGGGATGAATGTATTTTTTTGCCCAGTCGTTCACCAGGTCCACGCCCACCATCCGCGGATCCACGCCGAGAAAGGGGCAGATATTCTTCTGGTAAAGCATATTCCGTTTCAGGTCGGCGATCTGTTCTACCTGGGTGCGGATCCGGATATGGTTCGATTCCTGTTCCAGGTCGAGGTAATCGAGCACCTGCGTCAGCACCACAATGCGATAGTCTCCGAGATGAACATGGGTTTTGGCGATATCGTCGAAGATCTCTCTTTGCGTAGATGAGGTGCCGATATTGATAAACTCGATATACCTGCGTATGGCGGAGCGGGAAGAGGGCGACAGCACCCGGTAAATGCCGGCGAAGGTTTTAAGAAGGAACCTCGAGTCCCTTCTTTGCACCATTTCGTTCAGCTTCCGCGCAAGCCACCTGCCCAGCCAGGGCCAGCGGCTGAAATGGATCGCGGTCTCCAGGAAATAATCAGGCGAATGCTTCGCAGTGAATACATGTGAGTGGATGTTGGTAAATGTTTTCATGCTATTCGGCTGTTGGGTTGGACGATTTAGGATCGGGCCGCACTCCCGATTTGCGGATATTCACGATCTTCAGCAGCATATCGAACCAGAAGGGCGCACCGCTGCTGATGGCATACATCGTAATGATCAATCCGAGCAGGTACCAGAACAGTCTTTTTAATAGCTGCCACCAGCTCGCCGAAGGCCACACGCTGATCTTCCACTCAAAATTCGCCGGCGCCCTGTCGCGCCGCCAGCCAAATGGCAGCTGCGAAGCGGCTAATGCATCGATCCGGTTATTGGCTGAATCCGACAATTTTCTGTGGATAGAATCGATGGCAGTTACTTCTTTCTTTACACTGTCCAGCTTCTTGATCAGCGCAAGCAGGTAGTGCAGGTAGGCGGTATCCTCTTTAATATCCGGCTTTACGGTATCGGGCAGGTGTTTAGCCGTTGGTATTCCCAGCGAGCGGTATGCCCTGTCTAATCCGGTGAGCGTGGTATCGTTCAGCTGTGCCTTGTAACTGGCAGCGGTTGCTTCTGCGATCGCCACCAGCTTCGAGCGCAGCGCCGGCGACTCGGAGATCTGCGTGAACATACTGATGCTGTCTATATTCAACGCCAGCGCCATGAAGAACCCTACCCATTTGAGCCTGGCGGCAGTGAGCGATTTGTACCAGCCGGTGGTCCTGTCCATCTGCGCATTGAACCATTGCCGCAGCTGTTTGTCAAAGGCCGCAAGTGCACGGGCATCATCATTGTTGCCTTTGTAATCGCATTTGTCGATCATGTTCATCAGCATCAGCTTCACATCGGTATGCTTCATGTCGAAGATGGCATCGCGGCAACGTTTGAAAATGCTGCGCTGGTCGTCCTGCAGCACGATCGCGTGCTCGGTATCGTTATACCTGTAGGTTCTGCCGAAATTGCCGATCACGTCTATCATGGCCGAGCTGAATGTTTCTGCGCCGATATACTGCGGCAGGTTACTGCGGTCTTTCCGGTGATCGTACAGCAGGTGCCCGAAGTTTACGTTCAGCTTGTCTTCGAACATGGAGGAGATAGTGAGATACAGCATTTTGCCGCGGGCCTTAAATTTGTAATTCACTACTTCCACTATGGCGCTGGCAACAAGGCTCAGCAGTGCGTATACAAGCACAAGCGAGACCAGTGTTTCGAGTAATGCGGAATTAAAAATATCGCCCAGCATAAAAAAAATTATTGCGGTGATCAGAACCGTTTAATGCCCAATGGTATTTCTATTGCCAGCCTGGAGAGAATGTCTTTCGATTGCGGGGCAAGCTGGTCCCGGTTGGTCTTCATAGGCAGCAGCAGCCCGAATTTGAGCCGCACCGAATTGAAGAAGGACGACAGGTTCGTATTCTTATTGCCGCCGCCGAAAATGTTGACGCCCGCCTCGAGGTAAATATTATTGGAATAGTAATTGAAAACAGCCGAGTCTTTCGACAGTTGACCTGCATACATGTTATGATAGAACCCGCAAAGGATATAGGAGCCGAATACATCTCCATTGGTCTCCATAATGCCGAAATGGCCGCCGATATAAGCCTCCTTGTAAAAAACTTTCAATCCAAACCCGGCAAATGCAGTCCTGCTCAGTCTGTTATCGAAGAACCGGGAATTGACCTGCGACAAGCTATCCCTTTTCTCCATACAGGCATTGTAGGCTTTGTTGGCCTCGTCAAATTTGTTCATATAGTCGGTAGCGGACTGCGCCTCCTGCTTGGCGGGATCTTTAATTTTTTCTTTGAAAATATCATCGCATTTCCAAGGCAGCTTCAGGTGTTTTTTCCTGAATACGGCATAATTGATATTGGCCATCGCTTCGTTCAGCCGGGAGTTGTTCTTGCTGGATGGGGAATCGGGCTGGCTACTGGCGCCGAGGCCTGCATCTGCGCCCATGAGGGCGAACCATTTTTTCTGGGTACCGAGATTCACTTTAATGAAAATGTCGAGGAGCTCATTGGAAGGGATATTACTGCCCGCGATCGATTTTACGAAAGAGGCGGCGATGAAACTGCTGTTGCGTTTCAGCTGATCTCCGTTATCGGCTTCCCTGATGAATTTCACTTCCAGAATATCAGGCCCCGCATTCGTTACGGCATTGGTTGCGGTCACACGCAGCAGGATAAAAGCCATGTCTCCAAGCGAGTAGGATTTGGCAGAGTCGAATGGGACTTCATTGCCTGCCAGGAAAATAGCCGTGACTATTTTATCATCCGGGAGCGGCTTCAGGCGGATTTTGAACAGGTCTGTATTCAACTGCTGTTGAACCAGCAGGTATTTTTGTTTGTGTATGCCCGACAGGTCAATTTCCTGCACATTTATCGAAGCAATGGGAGTTTGGGAAAATCCGCCAAGTGGCCCGAGCAGGCAGGGCAGCAGGAAGCGATACAGGGTTCTGGCTGTTAGTTTGGTCATATGCTATGGTTTGGCAGTGCCGTAGGGGGATGGCAAAGCGACTGGGTACTCCGCTAAAGATGGCAGCTCGGCATGGCGGATGATTTATCCGCGGGAATCCATAAACACAAGGGGGAACTTTGCCGGAATGGCCTTATAGAACACACGATCCTCCGGCATTGCAGGCTAAATCTATATCGGAATTCGGGAATATGCAAGTGCGGGAGAAAAATTCTTGGAGCAGGGGATCGAACAGATGAACAACGAACAAGGAGCAAGGAACGGAGGAAGTGAACAGAAGAGCAAGGAAAAAATATTTCACGAAAGAAAGGATCACTAACCCCCCTTCAGGGGGCTGGGGGGTAATAAAAAAGCCCTTCAGTTTCCTGAAAGGCTTTTTCAATAAATATGGCAGCTACCTACTCTCCCAGCGTAATGCAAGTACCATCGGCCATGGGGGACTTAACTTCTCTGTTCGGAATGGGAAGAGGTGAACACCCCCGGCAAAACCACCATAAGATCTTCACGCTTAAGGCTAAAAGCTGAACGCTTAAAGCTTTTGGCGTTATGCGTTCAGCGTTGTGCTTTCCGCATAAATAAATTAGACATATTGAAAAAGCAAAGGATTAAAAGAAAAAAAATAAAGCATACGGGCAATTAGTACTACTTGGCTTTGCTGTTACCAGCTTTACACCTATAGCCTATCAACGTCATAGTCTTTGACAGCCCTTAAAAGTAAACTCATCTTGTGGAAGGTTTCACGCTTAGATGCTTTCAGCGTTTATCCTGTCCGTGCATAGCTACTCTGCATTGCACCTGGCGGCACAACAGATACACCAGCGGCACGTACGACCCGGTCCTCTCGTACTAAGGTCATGTCCACTCAATTTACTAGCGCCCACCACAGATAGGGACCGAACTGTCTTGCGACGTTCTGAACCCAGTTCACGTGCCACTTTAATCGGCGAACAGCCGAACCCTTGGGACCTTCTCCAGCCCCAGGATGTGACGAACCGACATCGAGGTGCCAAACCTTACCGTCGATATGAGCTCTTGGGTAAGATCAGCCTGTTATCCCCGGAGTACCTTTTATCCTTTGAGCGATGGCCCTTCCATGCAGAACCACCGGATCACTTTAGCCAGCTTTCGCTCCTGCTCGGCTTGTTTGCCTCACAGTCAAGCACCCTTATACTAATGCGCTCTACGTACGATTACCAACCGTACTGAGGGTACCTTTGCGAGCCTCCGTTACTTTTTAGGAGGCGACCACCCCAGTCAAACTACCCACCATGCACTGTCCCCGGTTAGGGGTTAGGTTCTAAGCAACAAAAGGTTGGTATTTCAACGATGACTCCACAACACCTGGCGATGCTGCTTCAAAGTCTCCCAACTATCCTACACATTTGTGGCTCAAAATCAATGCAAAGTTGTAGTGAAGGTTCACGGGGTCTTTCCGTCCCGTGGCGGGTAACCGGCATCTTCACCGATACTACAATTTCACCGGGCTCGTGGAGGAGACAGTGTTCAACTCATTAGACCATTCGTGCAGGTCGGAACTTACCCGACAAGGAATTTCGCTACCTTAGGACCGTTATAGTTACGGCCGCCGTTTAC
>Ga0213876_10002663_pt1 | contig 10425 bp, 8 predicted proteins | sample BarmaccomBMRX_R9_FD_160113 | JGI IMG/M metagenome (GOLD analysis project Ga0213876, IMG submission 160113) | Root-associated microbial communities from Barbacenia macrantha in rupestrian grasslands, the National Park of Serra do Cipo, Brazil - RX_R9 | ecosystem: Host-associated > Plants > Roots...
AACTGAGATACATCGAAGCGAACTGGTTATCGGTCGATGTAATAGCGATCACCGGGAGCTGCGAAGCTGGCGGCAGCTGGTTCCGCACCTGGTTGACCTTCGTCTGGACTTGGGTCATGGCCGCATTGGGATCGTAGTTCAGCTTGAGGTGCACATTAATGGTGCTAGTGCCCTGCAAGCTCTGCGATTCCATGTAGTCAATCCCATCCGCACTGGCGATCGATTGCTCCAGTGGTGTGGTAATGAACCCTCTTACTAGCTCGGCATCCGCCCCATAGTAGGCGGTCGTAACCGTTATGACCGAAATATCCGTCTTCGGATATTGGCGGACGTTAAGACTGCGCCAGGCCTGATAACCCGCCAATAGAATCAGCAGGTTTACGACCGTGGCTACCACCGGCCGCCGGATAAATAAGTCCGTGAATTTCATCCGCTATAACTCCGTTGTTAGCTATTGGGCGGGGTGGGTGAGGGCTCACTATTAGGCTGAATCGCGTTATTAATAATAACGGCCGAGCCGCTCTTAAGCCGGAACACCCCCGATGTGACTACTTCATCACCAGGCTTGACCCCTGAGGTAACAGAGACTAAGTCGCCGCGGGCTGCACCCAGTTTAACAAACTGCTCCTTGACGCTTTTGTTCGGTTTCCCGGTGGCTTCGTCTTTCCCATCCGAAACAATGAAAACCGAGTCTCCATAGGGCGCGTAGTGAACCGATGATGCCGGTAACGCGATCACCGCTTCGCGGTCAGGCAAGATTACACTGACTTTCGCGAACATCCCTGGCCGTAATTTTAGGTCGCTGTTTTGTAAGGTGGCCTGGACCTGGATGTTTCTCGTGGCCTGATCAACCATCGAGTTGATCGCATTGATCTTGCCGACAAAGACTCTGTTTCCATAGGCGTCGAGTCGCACGTCGACTTGTTGGGCAACGCCTAACTTACTGAGATCTTGCTGGGGCAAGGTGAAGTTTACGTAGATCGGATCAAACGATTGTATTGTTACGACAGCATCCCCAGTGTTCAGGTATTGGCCAAGGTTAGCCTGGCGGATGCCGACTACCCCATCGAAAGGTGCACGCAAAGTCTTGCGAGCAATCAGTGCTTTATATTGATCGACTGTAGCCTGGTTTTGACGGTAGGTCGCTTCCGCAGTGTCGTAATCTTGCTGAGAGATGGTCCGCTTCGCGAGCAGGTCGCGGTCGCGATTTAAGGTTAATCGCGCAAGCTCGAGTTGGGCCTGAGCCTGCTCCAGCTGGGCTTGTTCCTGGTCGGTATTCAGATGGACCAACAAATCGCCGGCTTTTACAGATGCACCTGAAGTAAATGCGATCTTGTCAACGATACCGGCCAGGTCAGTGCTGACCGTAACCCCGTTGATAGCGGTGACAGTGCCAATTGTGTCCAGCGTAGGTTGCCATTCTGACTGGGAGGCAACTGTCGTGGTTACAGCCGTCGGTGGCGGAGTGAAAGCTCCAGATTTGGCCAAGGCGATGAAGCCCATGATCTGGGTGACCTTGAAGTAACCGAGCGTTCCGATGATCGCGACCAGAAGCACAATCGCAATCAGGACTGCTCGGATATACGGGGGTCGCCGTTTTTTGGGCGCCACGGTGGACTTTGACATGGCACTCCTCGTGGAAGGCGCGGACGAAGTCGTGGGGGTCATTACAATTTCCTTGTGTGGGTTAGGCCGCCGTATTTGCGGCCGCTGGTAAGCGCGACGACAACTCGGCTAAACGTAGTTGGATTTTTTGTAGGATATTGACGAGCTGCAGCCGTTCATCCTGGCTTAACGGTGCAATGATGCTGGTGAACCACTCGCAATAAGGAGATCGCACGCGATCAAGAAGTTCTTCGCCGCCTTTCGTGAGATACAGGCGAGTTAGGCGTCTATCTTGCGGGTCGGGTCTCCGCTCAACCAGTCCGTCCTTCTCTAGACCATCCAACAGACCTGAGACGGTCGCCCGGGTTACTCCGGTCTTTTGGGCAAGATCGGCTGGCGTAATCTCGCCGGGTGCATGTTTATCCAGCAGCATCAACAGCACGAACCGGCCGTGTCGTGTACCGAGCGCGGCTAAAATGGCTTCATCAAGAGCAAGCAATTCGTCCCCGGTCCGCAAAAGCTGTAGAAAGACATAGCAAGCCGATGCGTCGAGTCCTGGGAACCGTTTGCTATCTTCCAGGAAAACCTCGTATTTCGGTAACGACTTCAACAGGGTAACAGATTCCCGCATAAAGTTAGCCTACCTAATTATTAGGTTCCTAACTATTGTCAAGGGGCGCTTTTTGCAAGTACTTGCTTTCAATTTACACGATTAGGAAACAAATCGGTAGGGACAGCTCCTGCTCGTCCGTGCTCATGTTTCTAGAACATCGGAACGCAACCTGTTTTAAGGATTCGTTTCGATTTGCACGCCGAGTCCCATGGACGAGTAGGAGCTTATCCCTAGCGCCCGTTCTGCTTTTCCAAGAAGATCGTGACTAGAGCAATGTCGGCCGGAGTAATGCCGCTAATACGTCCCGCCTGACCCAAGGTTGCAGGTCGGACCTTCAACAGCTTTTGACGCGCCTCAGCTCTCAGGCCGGCGATCTGGAGATAGTCCAACTCGGGGGGGAGAAAGCGCGACTCGGCGCGATGGGCCTTAGCGATCGCGCCTTCTTGTCTTCGAATGTAGCCCTCATATTTGGCATCCGTTTCAACCTGCTCCCAAATCTGGCGGTTGTATTTGGCAATCAAATCGCCAGGGATATTGTGGCAACTAAACTCCGGCCGTCTGAGCAGTTGATCGAGACGTTGTCCGTCCAGGCGCACCAAGCCGGCCTCGCGCTTCGCCTCCTCGATTTGTTGCTGCTTAGCCTCGACTTGGTTCCAGCGTTCACCGGAGATCAGACCCGCTTCGTGACCTTTTCGCGCCAGCCTGAGATCGGCATTATCCTGACGAAGCAAGAGACGGTACTCGGCCCGGCTGGTGAACATCCGATACGGTTCTTGAGTTCCTTTCGTGACCAGATCATCGATCAAGACACCGATGTACGCCTCTTCCCGGCCAAGGATAAATTCCTTCTTACCTTGCAGACGTAAAGCCGCATTGGTCCCAGCAATCAACCCCTGGGCTGCCGCTTCCTCGTATCCCGAGGTTCCATTAATCTGCCCGGCAAAATAGAGGCCGGGGATCAGCTTCGTTTCCAAAGTGACCCGGAGCTGGGTTGGGGGACAAAAATCATATTCAACTGCATAACCGGGCCGAACAATCTCGGCGTGTTCCAACCCGGGAATGGTCCGGATGAACGCATACTGCACCTCAAACGGGAGACTGGTGGAAACCCCATTCACGTAATACTCATGGGTCTGCCGGCCTTCGGGTTCGAGAAACAGCTGATGGTGTTCCTTCTCGGCGAACCGAACAACCTTGTCTTCGATCGAGGGGCAATACCGAGGACCGACGCCTTCGATTTTGCCGGAATACATCGGGGACTTGTCAAGATTCCCTCGAATGATCTCATGCGTCTTGCTGGTCGTGGCGGTAATCCAGCAAGGAATTTGTTCCACGTGGAACATTCCGTCTGCACCGCGATTCAGCGTAAATGGGAGGCCACCCTTGATCTCACTCTCTATATAGGAGAAGCGAGGCGGCGGTTCATCACCATCCTGGCGCTCGCATTTGTCGAAGTCGATCGATCGTCCATTCAACCGACACGGGGTCCCGGTCTTGAACCGGCCCACTTCAAACCCGAGTGCTCGCAGGTCGTCACTGAGAGTTGAAGGCGCGTCTCCCATGCGCCCGCCTGCGACGTTTTGCAGGCCGACATGTAACAATCCCCGCATGAATGTCCCCGTTGTGATGACCACGGCTTTTCCTCTTAAGCGCAGTCCGAGATTCGTCTCCACGCCGCAAGCGCCGTCTTCATCGACCAGAATTTTCGCGACGTTGCCTTGCAGCAACGCCAGACCCGGAGTGGCTTCCAGGATCGCTTTCATCCGAAATTGATAGGCTTTTTTGTCGGATTGAGCCCGGGGCGCCCGCACACTCGGGCCTTTGTTCGCGTTCAGCATCCGGAATTGAATCCCGGTAGCATCGGTGTTTTCGCCCATCAATCCGCCTAACGCGTCGATTTCTCGAACCATGTGCCCCTTGGCCAGTCCGCCGATCGCCGGGTTACAAGACATCTGCCCGATCGTATCCAGGTTCTGCGTCAACAAAAGCGTGTTGCATCTCAAGCGCGCAGCCGCCGCCGCGGCTTCGATACCCGCATGCCCGCCGCCAATGACGACGACATCAAATTCCTGAGGATACAACCACATGAGGCCGGTATTTTGCGCCTGTTTTCAGGGCGGCGCAAATGGAGCAAGCGATAGCTGGAGCTGGGAGGCAGGCGGGCGGGGCGATATCGCCCACAAATCGTCCTCGTCCTCGTGCTCGTGCTCGTGCTCGACAAGTCAGGGCGATGCTACAAATGGGACCTATAGGACCAATACGACTTATATGACTCAGCCATGCCGCTAACCGTTGCGCGTGGAAACTGGGCGCACCGCACAGCCCACTAATGGGATTCCATCTAAGCAGCGACCGCTCGATCCGTCGTCCCGCGCGACCGTCCAAGAACCCGACTCCCGAATAAATTGCAGCTCGTCCCGGCGGTTCCTGCTCCCGTCGCTCTGCAATCCGGCTGCGTGCGGGTCGAAAGGCCCGTCAGACATCCAGACGCATTTACTCCGAAATCGCTAGGGACGAGCTCCGCCTCTGTCCGCAACAGTTATGGCTTCTCGACGGCTCGTCCAACTTCTCTTCGCGCCTCACGCCAGGAACCTGTTCGGAGCGCTCCCCGGTCTGAACACGACACTCCCCGGCGGCAACCCGTAGAACCCTCGGCTTTGCCGTCCTACTCAGATGCGGGCGCCTGCATATCATAGTCGCTGACGACCAAGGAACGGGACGCTCATGGCCGCTGAACCCGGCGCACGGCGCCGCCCACCAACCTTATCGCATCCCACGGGCTACTAGACCCGTCGACCGCTCAGTCCCATAAGTCGTATTGGTCCTTAAGTCCTTTCAGTAACCCCGCCCCGACTTTTCGAGCACGAGGACGGGCACGAGCACGAGGACGAGCATGCGGACGATCGAGGATTGTACTAGACGCCCTCCTGGCTTCCAGCTTTCTAGCTTCTAGCTCCTGACCGATGTTCCACGTGGAACATTCCTCCATTCATCCAGCTATAAACACCCAATCCGATCGCCGAACTGCCCCCGACACCATTTTTCGGGCCACTTCTCTCGTTCTTCCTCACCTTTCACGTGACAACCGCCCGACTTTCCGTCACAGTCTCCTCACGTGCTCGCCCACCATGGCTAAGTCCCTCGATGTCTCCCCTGCTAAGTCGTTCGCCGAAGAAGTCGAGATTCTCCGGAAGTCGTTCCGTGCTTGCCTCGATGTCTACGCAACTCGAGTGGAAGCTGAACTCGGCCATATTAAAGAGCTAACGCTCGCTAAAACCCAATCCCCTCACCTTTCACAAAACACCATTCGTGACCTGCGCGACATGATCACTCTTTGTCGCACGCTCGACATCAAACCAGAAAAGGGCCGTCGTAAAGATCTCAAAAAAATCGACAGCCTCATCGATGAGCTCAATTTGATGGTTGAGAACTGGTGACCCCCGGTTCTTTGTTTCTCTAGCGCGCACGCCCGATCCAGGCAACCGCGCCGATTTCTTCTAGATCGCTTTCGACAGGACCGAGGAGCGGGAACGCCTACCCCTTTTCCCTAACACGTTTGCTAACCGTTACGCTTTGCTTTGCGGTTTGCTTTTTTTATTCACGTTGATTTCGTTACTTGGTTGTCTATCTATTTCGCCGTCATGGTGCCTGCCCTGATCTTAACTTTTGCCGCTCTGCTTTACCGGCTTCTCTTCGTCTTGGCCGGTGCGCCGGTGGACTGGGCCAATTTCTCACCGCTGGCCTCTATCTTTCTTTGCTCCGGCCTCTTTTTCTCCGCCAAACGCGCTATACTCTTCCCGGCACTCGGATTGCTCGTATCCGACACACTAATTAACGTTTATTTTCATGCGCCTTTAATCGATACCCGGATGATCCCCGGGTATTTTTGCTTCGGGATGATCTTCTTGCTCGGCGCCTGGTTACGCCATCACCATATTACTAGACCGATCCCGGTTCTCCTGGCCGCGGTCTCCTCGTCTATCCTTTTCTATCTTGTTACGAATACGATCGATTGGTATTTCGACGCGCCTCTCCCTCTATCAATCCCACTGTATTCCAAAACTTTTGCGGGTTGGCTCCAAGCACTCACCGTAGGTCATCCCGGTTTCGCGCCTACCTACCTTTTTCTTCGAAATACGGTGATTAGCGATCTGCTTTTCACCTCCCTGTTTCTACTCACCCAAGCCCTTCTCCGGCCACATCGCGCGTCGTCGGATCTCCCCGGACATTTTACTCATCCTACCGTTTAAGTATGCACACTGTATTGCAGTCTCCCGGCGAATCCCGATCGACCATCAACGAGCAGCTTACTAAAGCGGATAAGATCCGTCTGCTCCGTGACATGTACAGGATCAGGCGTTTCGAACAGACCTCCTTGAAGTACTACAATCTCGGCCGCATGGGCGGTTTCTTGCACCTTTATTCGGGTCAAGAAGCCGTTGCGGTAGGTAGCATCTCACTCCTCGGTGAGAACGATCACGTGATCACTGCATACCGCGATCACGGTCATGCTTTGGCTGTCGGCATGTCCATGAATGAATGCATGGCCGAGCTCTTCGGAAAAGCAACTGGTTGCTCTAAAGGAAAAGGTGGTTCCATGCATTTCTTCGCTCCGGACAAACACTATTGGGGCGGCCACGGTATCGTGGGTGGCCAAACCGCGCTCGGAGCCGGCATTGCCTACGCCTTAAAGTACAAAAACATCGCCGGCTGTTGTCTCTGTTACCTTGGCGACGGCGCTATCAATCAAGGCGCCTTTCACGAGTCTCTGAATCTGGCCGCCCTGTTCCAATTGCCGGTCGTCTACATTATCGAGAACAACGGCTACTCCATGGGCACCAGCCAAAAACGTTCCTCCGCCTACAAGAGCTCTTTGGCTGAACGCGCCGAAGCGTACAACATGGCTTGGGATGTCTTCATCGGTGAAGACCTTTATGAGGTACGCGACCGGACGAACATTGCTATCGAACGCGCCCGTAAAGCTCAGCAACCGACTCTGCTGGAGATTCAGACTTACCGCTATTACGGGCACTCCGTTGCCGACGCGAACGCGAAGAAGTACCGGACCTCAGAAGAGATCGACGACTATAAGAATAACCACGATCCGTTACAGATATTCGGCAAGGCTCTTCTCGCAGAAGAAGTAGTGACCCAGGCCGACATCCAAGACATAGACAAATCAGCTAAAGAGGAGGCGAACGCAGCCGTCGCCTTCGCCGAAGAAAGCCCTCTCCCGCAAGAGAGTGATATTCTCAACGACGTCTACTGGGAAGTCGATAACCAGACCGAAGCAGCGAAACACGGCTCCTACTTCTTCAATAACTGATCACTCAATGGCACTGATTACCTACCGAGAAGCTCTCCGGACCGCTCTCGACGAAGAGATTCTTCGCGATGAGAACGTTGTCGTGATAGGAGAAGAAGTCGCTCAATATAATGGAGCGTACAAAGTCACCGAAGGCCTCTGGGCCGCCCACGGCGATAGGCGCTTAGTTGATACCCCAATCAGCGAGGCTGGCTTCGTCGGCATGGGAATCGGCGCTTCGATGCTCGGCCTGCGTCCGGTCATCGAGCTCATGTTCTGGAGTTTCGCCTACGTCGCCTTCGATCAGATCATTAACAATGCTGGTTGCGTCCGGTACATGTCGGGCGGCTTAATTAACGTTCCCATTGTTATCCGCGGGCCGGCGAACGGCGGCACAAACGTAGGCGCCACCCATTCCCACACGCCAGAAAACTTCCTTGCGAACGTGCCGGGCCTAAAAGTTGTCGCGCCGGCCACCGCCTACGATGCTAAAGGCCTCCTCAAAACCTCCATACGCGACAATGACCCCGTGATGTTCATGGAGAACACCCTTCTTTACGGAGAAAAGTGGGAAGTACCTGATACTGAGTACCTTATACCGCTTGGTCAAGCTGATATTAAACGTGCCGGCACCGATGTTTCGCTAATTGCCCACGGGCGTGCAGTTCTTACCTGTCTCAAGGCGGCGGAACTTTTGGCAGCGGAACATGACATTAACGCTGAGGTCGTTGATCTTCGCTCCATCCGGCCGCTCGATGAAGAAACCGTCCTCAGTTCGGTTCGTAAAACCCATCGCGCGGTGGTCGTTGAAGAGGGCAAGCCTTTTTGCGGGATTGGCGCTCAATTGGTTTCCACCATTCAAGAAAAGGCCTTTGACGACCTTGATGCACCGATCGGCCGCGTAACCTCGATCGACGCCCCGGCGATCTACAGCCCGCCCCTTGAGAAACGCCAGCTCCCTGATCCTCAGCACGTCATTGAAAAAGTTCTTCGTCTCTCCTAACCCACCTGCCGCCATGCCTATTACGATCGAAATGCCCAAACTCAGTGACACGATGACAGAGGGAACTCTGCTTCGGTGGGTTAAGAAAGTTGGCGACAACGTTGCCGTAGGCGACGTCCTGGCAGAGGTCGAAACCGACAAAGCAACCATGGAGATGGAAGCTTTCGATGAAGGCACCTTGACCGAGGTTTACGTCAGTGATGGTCAAACCGTGCAAGTTGGCCAGAAACTCGCTCTGTTACTCGGCGACGGCGAATCCAAACCTGCCGAGTCCAAACCTGCGGAATCGAAATCTAGCGCTCCCGCGTCCAAACAATCGGACGCCCAAAAGAAATCGGATACCGACAAGAAGGCTTCACAAAGCAAGCAGCCCGAGTCTCCTGCGCCTCAGCCACAAAAGGTGCCTGACGCAGAATCTGGTCAGCGAGTTAAGGCATCTCCGCTGGCTAGGAAAGTTGCTGCTGAGCTCGGCGTTCAACTTGAGAACTTGCCCGGCTCTGGGCCAGGCGGTCGCATCGTTCGCGACGATGTCCTTTCTGCCCACGAAAATCGTGCAGACACCGGCGCCCAGGCTCCAAAACCGGCTGCTCCAACCACGCCCGCTGTCGTACCACCACAGCCTGTATCTCAGCAGGATGTCCAAATTCAGTTAGGAGGCATGCGACGAACCATTGCCGCTCGCCTTTTGGAAGCCAAGACCACCATCCCTCACTTCTATCTCCAAGCGGAGATCGACGCGGAATCCCTGGTGCAATTGCGTCAACAGTTAAACACGGCCAACGAGGCCGCAGGTCTTCCCAAGTTTACGATCAACGACTTTATCCTAAAAGCGACCGCCGTTGCCGCCGCCCACGTACCAAAGGCCAATGCCTCCTTTGCCGGCGACACCATCGTTCAATACGGTTCCGTTCAGCTCGCTTGCGCTGTCGCCATTGATGACGGTCTCGTTACTCCCGTGATTCGAGACGCGCAAACGAAGACCCTGAGCCAGATCAGCGCCGAAGTTAAAGACCTAGCCGCTAAGGCGCGCTCCAAAAAACTCAAGCCGGAACAATATCAGGGAGGAACCATTACCGTTTCGAACCTTGGCAGCTACGGTGTCGACCAATTTTTCGCCATCATCAACCCGCCGCAGTCTCTTATCGTCTCCGTTGGCGCCATCCTAAAGAAGCCGGTAGTAAACGCGGCTGGGGCTATTGTTCCAGGACAACGCATCGTTTTAGCCCTTAGTTGTGATCACCGTGTGGTTGACGGCGCTATCGGAGCTCAGTTCCTCGCGGAACTAAAACGTCTGCTCGAAACACCGGCGCTTATGCTGGTCTAAGCACGCGCGGTTTCGCGGTTGTTGACCGCACCAATCTTTTCCGTCTATGAAATATGATTTAATTGTCGTCGGTGGTGGACCTGCCGGCTATGTAGGAGCAATTCGCGCGGCTCAACTCGGCAAACGGGTAGCCTGCGTCGAAAAGGAACGGGCGGGCGGTACCTGTCTCAACTGGGGTTGTATCCCGACCAAATCCCTCTTACGCAACGCTGAGCTTTATCATCTTCTTCGGCACCGCGCTTCAGATCTTGGGTTTCGCTTTGATAATCTAGCTTACGATTGGTCCAAGATTATCGCCCGCAGCCGATCTGTTTCCGACAAATTAGCCAGCGGGGTAGAATTCTTATTTCGAAAACATAAAATCGATAATATCAAGGCCACCGCTTCGATCCCCGAAGCTGGACGCGTGGCTTGTAAAGGCGCCGACGGCAAAGAACAGATCTTGGAAGCCGACTCCATCTTGGTTGCTACTGGAGCTACCTCGCGACCTATGCCTGGTCTGCCCGTTAACGGCAAGACGGTGATTGATAGCCATTACGCCATGATCATCGATCCGCAGCCAAAGCGGCTCATTA
>Ga0213876_10002664_pt1 | contig 10424 bp, 9 predicted proteins | sample BarmaccomBMRX_R9_FD_160113 | JGI IMG/M metagenome (GOLD analysis project Ga0213876, IMG submission 160113) | Root-associated microbial communities from Barbacenia macrantha in rupestrian grasslands, the National Park of Serra do Cipo, Brazil - RX_R9 | ecosystem: Host-associated > Plants > Roots...
CGTGGAAGGCGTTGCCAAACAGCTCGGCCTCGGAGCCGACCGCGTGCCGCACAACATCGAACGCTACGGCAACACCACCGCCGGCACGCTGCCGATCCTCTATCACGAGTGCGTCGCCGACGGCCGCATCAAGCCGGGCATGCTGATCTGCTTCACGGCGCTGGGAAGCGGACTGCATTGGGGGGCGGCGCTTTATAGAACGTAGGCGAGACGGCGAGCAGGCGAGGCGGCGAGTCGAACGCCTGAACGTCCTCTCTCAGCCCGCCGACTCGCCGTCTCGCCCACTCGCCGTCTCGCCCAGATACCTCTCCATCAACCTCGCATTCTCATCCATCGCCCGCAGCTGCACCCAGTAGGCGCGGGCGTACATCACGATCGAGGCGATGGAGAGGCCGAGGTGCAGCCAGTGCGGGGTGCGGCCGGAGGCGACGCCGCCGCCCATGATGAAGGTGACCATCAGCACACACATGGCGTACGTCGCGGTGGGAAAGACCTGCGACTTGAAGGCCTTCGTCCGCTGCACGACTTCACTGTCGTTGTTGGCGGCGTCCTTCAGCTCCTTGCCGGTGCCGATGAAGAAGAACATGGTCATCGATTGAGAGAAGAGTCCGATGACGACCGTGGCCAGGGCGAAGAAGATGTGCTGCGCGGCGTGGCCGGGAGAAGCCATGAATCCGACCACCATCGTGGCGATAAGGCCGGCCAGGGAAAACAGCGTCGTGACGAGAAGGAACTGAGCCATTTCGTCATGCTAGACTCGCCCGCCGTGGCGGACAAGACGAGCTATCGCGACTCCGGCGTCGACATCGACGCGCAGGACGAAGCGCTCCGCGAAGTTCGCCACATCGCCCGCGGCACCTTCACCCCAAACGTAGCCTCGGAGATCGGCTCGTTCGGCGGTCTCTTTCGGGCCAGCTTCGACGGCATCGACAAACCGATCCTCGTCTCATCGACGGACGGCGTCGGGACGAAGCTGCGCGTGGCGCAGGCGATGAAGGTGCACGACACCGTCGGCTACGACCTCGTGGCCCACTGCGTCAACGACATCCTGGTGCAGGGCGCGCGGCCGCTGTTTTTTCTCGACTACTACGCCACGGGCAAACTGCGGCCGCCGGTGATGACCGACGTGATCCGCGGCATGGCCCGCGCCTGCAAGGAAAACGGCTGCGCTCTCATCGGCGGCGAGACGGCGGAGATGCCCGGCTTCTACGGCGACGACGACTACGACATCGCCGGCTTCATCGTCGGCGTCGTCGACGAATCGAAACTGATCGACGGCAAAGAGGTGCGTGAAGGCGATCTGCTGATTGGCTTGCCGTCCGTCGGCCTGCACACGAACGGCTACTCGCTCGCGCGGCGGATTCTGTTCGACAAGCTCGGACACGACTACCAGACCATCCTCCCCGACATCGGCAAGATCGGCGAGGCGCTGCTGGCGCCGCACATTTCGTATCTCAAGCCGCTGATGCCGCTGGTGGACGATCGCGCGCTGCACGCGCTCGCTCACATCACCGGGGGCGGACTCACCGACAACCTGCCGCGCGTGCTGCCAGACTCGCTCGATGCGCGCGTGAAGCTCGGCTCCTGGCCGGTGCTGCCGCTGTTCAAGCTTTTGTTCGAGCAGGGCGGCGTCGATCGCGACGAGATGCTGCGCGTGTTCAACATGGGCATCGGCATGGTGCTCATCGTGGCCTCGGAGAAAGTGTCCGCTGTCTCCGCGCACCTCGGGCAGATCGGCCAGCCCTACTTCTTCATCGGCAACGTGGTGAAGGGGTCCGGGAAAGTGCAGTACGACGTGCCGCCGGCCGGCTTCGCAAGCTGGATCGAATGATCGCGCTGGCCGTGCTCCTCTCCGGCCGCGGCTCGAACTTCGCCGCCATTCAGAAAGCGATTTCGGACGGCGTGCTCGACGCGAAGATCGTGGCGGTGATCTCGAACCGGCTCGACGCGCCGGGCATCGCACGCGCCCGCGAGCTCGGCCTGCCCGCGCACGTGATCGAGCATCGCGTTTACGCGTCGCGCGCCGCGCATGAGAGCGAAGTGCTGCGCATCCTCGCCTCCGCCAACCCCGACTTCATCGCCCTGGCCGGCTACATGCGGCTACTCAGCGCATCGTTCATCGAGGCCTATCGCAACCGCATCGTGAACATTCACCCCTCGCTCCTGCCGTCGTTTCCCGGCGTCGACGCGCAGGCCCAGGCGCTCGCGCATGGCGTGAAGGTCTCCGGCTGCACGGTGCACTTCGTCGACGAGAACCTCGACGCCGGTCCAATCCTCGTGCAGCGGAGCGTGCCCGTGCTCAACGACGACACGGCCGAATCGCTCTCCGCTCGCATCCTCGAAGAAGAGCACGAGGCTTACGTCGAAGCGCTGCAGAAGCTGACGCGCGGGTTCAGGGTTGAGGGGAGGCGGGTCGTGTTTGGCGGCGAGACGGCGAGGCGGCGAGACGACGAGGCGGCGGCAACCTAACCGCCGACTCGCCTGCTCGCCACGTCGCCGACTCGCCTCGTTTCACTCAGAACGGCCAGAACATCTTCCACCACGGTTCCTTCGCCACGGCGTTCGCCGCTACCGCCGGAATCCGCGCGATCACCTGACCGCCCTGCTGCACGCTGATCACGCCCACCTGCTGGCCCGCGCGCACGGGCGCGGTCACGGGCGCGGGGCTGAAGGCGATCTTCACGCTGCCTTCCTCGCCGCGCTTCACGAGCGCTTTCGCGTCGCCTGCCGCGACGGCGGAAACGCTCTTCGCGTCGCCATCCTTCACCGCGGACTGACCGACTGCCGTGCCCTTTTTCAGCACGGTGCTCATGTTGTACTGCGAGAACGCGCCGCTCATGAGGCGCGAGGCGATGCCGAAAGAGCTGAGCGGTCCGGATCCGGAGCGCGCGCCCATCACCACGGCGATGAGCTGCATGTCGCCACGCTGCGCGGCAGCCGTGACGCAGTAGCCGGCCGGGCCGGAATAGCCGGTTTTGATGCCGGTCGCGGCATCGAAGTAGTTGACCTTATGCGGATTGATGAGGTGGTTGGGGTTGGTCAGGCCGGAGGTGAACGTGCCGTTGGTGAACGGCATGGTCGGGGTCTTGGCGTATTCGCGCAGGAGCGGGAACTTCATCACTTCCTGCCCCAGAACGGCCAGGTCGTGGGCGCTCATCGTGTTGATCTGCGACGGATTCTGCGAGTTCGGCAGGCCGTGCGGATCGTAGAAGTTCGATTCCTTCAATCCCAGCGCTTTGGCGCGCTGGTTCATGATCTGGGCGAAATTCTCGGAGCTGCCGGCGATCTTCTCCGCGAGCGCTTCCGCGGCATCGTTCGCCGACTGAATCATCGTGGCCGCGATCAGCGTCTGCACCGGAAAGACCTGCCCGTCTTTGGCGTAGATCTGGGAGCCGCCCATCTTGCTGGCTTTCGGCGAGATCGTGACGGGGTCGGTGAGCTTCAAACGTCCGTCGCGGATCTCCTCCATGGTGATGAGGAGCGTCATCATCTTGGCCATCGACGCCGTCGGGAGCGGAACGTGCGCGTTCTCTTCGAACAGCACCCGGCCCGTGACCGGCTCGAGCACGAACGCGGCGGTGTAGCCCTTGCCGGTCGTATCGACCTGGGCACCCTTCGCCGCGCCGCCGGCCGGCGCTTCTTCCTGTGCCAACAGCGGCAGCGAGATCGCAGCCGTCATGATGACGGCGAACATCGACATCCAACGCTTCATGAAAAGACTCCTGAACTTCGAATTTCGCGAAGGCGAAACTGCACGGCCCGTACCCGGTGAACGGCGCCCCACGCTCAGAGCGACTTTTGCGGGACGCGTTTTTTCGTGGCGCGGGAGGTGCGGGGGATCGAGCCGATGACCGTCCAATCGTGCTTGTGCACCACGACCGGCTCTTTTGATTTCGGCCAAAGCTCGATGGGGATGTAGTAGTAACCGTCGCCAAGAACCCGCGACTTGATGGCCAGGTCGCGCATGCTCTTGCAGAGACCCTTCTTCCCGCGAATGGCGCTTCGCTCGACCACCACTCCGGTCGACTCACCCACTCCCTGATAGATGCTGATCTCCGCGCAAAGAGAATTCACTAACGTCATTGCTTTTCACTCCATTACGGCCAAGACATAGGTTGCCGTAATGGGGTAGATAGCAAGTTTTGATCCACCAATCTCCCTACTGCACTAACGGCCAGTGTGCTGCCTTCCCTCCCCCCGCTAGAATCGCCTGCAAATGGCCAACGAAGCGCCCAAAGCGAAGAAAAAACTCGACCGCGCCCGCATGAAGCTCCTGCTCCACGACGCCGGCCAGATCGTCTGGCGCGCGCGGCGGCGGCTGGCCATCGGCATCCCGCTGATGTTCATGAATCGCCTGGCCACGGTCGTCCTGCCGTACACGACGAAGTACCTCATCGACAACGTGATCGGCAAAGGGCAGCACGACCTGCTCTGGACGCTCGTCGCGGTCGGTGGCGCTGCCGCAGTTGTCAGCGGCACCACGTCCTACGCGCTCGCCCAGATCCTCGGCATCGCGGCGCAGCGCGCCATCACCGGGCTGCGTCTCAAGATCCAGCAGCACGTGCAGCGCCTTCCAGTCGGCTATTTCGATTCGACGAAGACCGGGGTGCTGGTCTCGCGCGTCATGAACGACGCCGAAGGAATCCGCAATCTCGTCGGCACGGGGCTCATTCAACTCTTCGGTGGCCTCATCACCGCCGTCGTCGCCATCGGCATCCTCTTTCACCTCAGCTCGCGCCTCGCCTCGATCATCCTCGGCACCGTCGCCATCTTCGCGGGCGTCCTGTTCTGGGCCTTCAACACGGCGCGGCCGCTGTTCAAGAAACGAAGCGAGTTCTACGCGCAGGTCACGGGACGACTCACCGAGGGGTTGTCGGGCATCCGCGTGGTGAAGGCGTATCGCGCCGAGCGTCACGAAGCGCGCGCGTTCGCCGAGGGGGCGCACAAACTGCTGCGCAACGTGCTGGCCACGATGCGCGTCATCTCCGGGGTCGGCGCGCTCTCCGACCTTCTCCTCGGCGTGGTCGGCATCGCCGTCCTCGTCGTCGGCGGACGCGAAGTCATCGCCGGCCACATGACGGTCGGAGGCCTCATCACCTTCATGCTCTACCTCGGGCTCGTCGTCGCCCCGATCGTGCAAATCGTCAGCATCGGCACACAGCTGTCGGAAGCGTTCGCGGGGCTGGAGCGGATGCGCGAGGTGATGGGCGAGCCGACCGAGTTCGATGGCGACGACACTCGCGCCGAGGTCTCGCGCGTCGATGGGACGATCGAGTTTCGCGACGTCTCGTTCGAATACAGCGCCGGCGTGCCGGTGCTGCGCAACATCGACCTCTACGCGCCGGCCGGAACTTCCGTCGCTCTGGTCGGGCCTTCAGGCTCCGGCAAGAGCACTCTCATTTCGCTCATCTCGGCATTCCATCGCCCCACGAGCGGTGCGATCTACATCGACGGTCACGACCTGGCCACGCTGCGCCTCGCCGACTACCGCGAAACTCTCGGCATCGTCCCGCAGGATTCGTTCCTCTTCGGCGACACCATCTACGAGAACATCCGCCTCGGCAAACCGAAAGCGACGCGCGAGGAAGTGCTCGCCGCGGCGCGCATCGCGCACGTTGACGAATTCGCGGAGCCGCTCAAAGACGGCTACGAATCGATCGTCGGCGAGCGCGGCGTGAAACTCTCCGGCGGACAGAAGCAGCGCGTGGCCATCGCCCGCGCCATCGTCGCCGATCCGCGCATCCTCATCCTCGACGAGGCGACGTCCTCTCTCGACAGCGAAAGCGAAGCGCTGATTCAGGACGGCCTCAATCAGTTGATGAAGGGCCGCACGACGTTCGTCATCGCTCACCGGCTCTCCACGATCCGCAAGGCCGATCAGATCCTCGTGCTCGAGGACGGCCGCATCATCGAGCGCGGCACGCACCCCGAGCTGATGGCGCTCGGCGGCCGCTATCGCTCGCTGTACGAGAAGCAGTACGGCGTGGCGGTGAACCGCTTCGTGAACGCGGGCGAAGAGATCGAGGATCTGGCGCGGACGTGACGTCTTGTCATCCTGAGTCGCGAAGACGACGAAGGATCTCCCTCAGAGAGGTACGGACGCGTTCTAGCGATGGGGGTCCTTCGCTTCGCTCAGGATGACACGCTCGTCAGCTGCGCAGCTCCACGTTCCAATACGCCTCATCCAGGAAGTTCTTCCAGATCTCCGGATAGGACCTTCCCTGCAGGCGGTGGAGCGGATGCCACTTCGGCCGGTGCGGCTGGCGGATCAGCTTCATGTCGCTCTCGCCGAGGAGCTTGTTGCCCTTGCGGACGTTGCAGGGGAGACAGGCGCAGACGACGTTCTCCCACGACGACTTGCCGCCGCGCGAGATCGGCACGACATGGTCGAGCGACAGCTCCGACGAGGAGAACTTCTTTCCGCAGTACTGGCAGCGGTTCTGGTCGCGCAGATAGATGTTGCCGCGGGAGAACTTCACCTCCTGCCGCGGCATGCGGTCGAAGGCCAGCAGCTGCACTACGTGCGGGATGAGGATGTTGCGGCTGGGGGTGACGACGTAGTGATCGTCGGGCTGGACGGGGATGTCCATCCAGTTCTCGAAGTCGTAAGTGCGGTAGTCGCTGTCGACCGCCCGGACCTGCCCTTTGTAGAACAGAGTGAAGGCACGGCGGACAGAAGTGATCTGAATCGCCTGAAACACCCTGTTCAATACCAGTACGTGGCCGTCGAGCATGGCTGACTCACCCCGTAACGCAGAGAACGGCGCGCCTGTTTCCAGGACCGGTCGTCTCTGAGGTCGGTCGCTCCATCATACACGGGCCGCCGCCGCGGGCCCGCGGAGAGTCTCTGCCAACGCCGGGCCGAGAGGGCGTGAAGTTGAAAAACTCCCTCATTTGATACATAGTTAGCCACTAAGACGAATCCGAAGTCTGCGCGGGCGTCCGGTGGCAACCAGAGGCCGGGCGTTCATGGGTGTGGTTTTTGGGAGGCTTGTATGCGCGTTATTTCACGGGTCGCTCTCGTCGTCGCTTTCGTCCTCGTAGCAGCTCCTGCCGTATTCGCCGATCACTTTCTAGCCGATTGCCCGCTGACGTTCGCAGGGTCCAACCCCGCCACGACGTCGTTCGCGCTTTCGCCGCACGGCGTGTTCCGAAGCGGCTCGCAGGTGTTCGTTCTGCGCGGCCAGTCGCTGACGACCTACAACGTCACCGACCTCGGCGATCTGCAGGTTGCCCGCGAAGATTTCATCGGCAACCTCGGGGCGCGTGAAACCAACGGCGGTGTGGCCTTCAGCGGCGGGTACCTCTTCGTCAGCAGCGAAGCCGGCCTCGAGATCTACGACCTCCGCGGCGTTCGCCCCGGCGGGACGGCACCGCTGCTCGTATCGCGCACGCCCGGCCTGCACTACCGACGTCTGGCCGTGAACGGCAACGTGCTGGCGGGTCTCTACCCCATCAGCGACTTCCCCTGTTACCCGACAACGTTCAACGGCTGCTCGAACGCCATCGACCTCTTCAGCATCGCCAACCTCGCGAACCCGGTCCGAGTGGGCTCGATCAACGCCTCCGGCACGCTCTTCCTTGCTTTCGAGGACATCGCCTTCAACTTCGGATACCTCGTCGCCACCGGCCCGGGCGGCACGTTCACCTTCAACGTCGCCAACCCGTCGGCGCCGTCGACCATCTATCTCGACTCGCGGACCGGCACGTTCCTCGGCAGCAACGGCGGCAGCATCCTGATCGTCGGAAACGAAGGCGACCTAACCACGTACGCCGTCGGAACGAACGGCCAGATGATGGCCATCTTCCAGCACACGCTCGCCCATCTCACCACCGAGCGCCGCAACCCGATCATGTTCCACCCGCAGATCTTCATCAACGACCAACTCGGTCTGATCATCTCCATGGTCGACGAGAAAGATCCGCAGACGCTCAAGCCCGCGCGCACGTTCGCGTTCGACGTCTTCGACTACAGCGTTCCGATGTACGAAGGCTCCGATCCGCGCATCTACGAGCAGATCTCGTACACGCAGACGGATGAGATCAAGTACAACCCGGTGTCGGTCGGCTCGAACGTATACGTCGTCGGCGAAGTCAGCGGCGTGCAGATTTACGGCGCGTGCCCGACGGCTGCCGGTCGCATCGAGTTCGACTCGACCTCGGCGCTCAACTGCGGCGGCTCGGAGATTCACGGCTGGGTGACCGGCCCGCAGAAGATCGCCAACGTCGAGCTCTTCCTCGACGCTGGGTCCCTGGGCTCCGCGAACATCGGCGGCCCGCCGCGCACCGACATCCCGTCAGAGACGCCGGTCTCGATGTGGCGCATCAACGTGAACCTCGACGCCACCACGCGCGGCGAGCACATCCTGCGCGCGGTCGCGACTGACTCCAACGGCAACCGCCACCAGTTCGCCAGCCAGCGCGTGTTCTTCAACGGCCCCGGCGCGAACTGCACGAACCGCCGCCGGACCGCCGGCCTCCACTAGCTCTCCAACGAATCGACAATCGCCATCGCCGCCGACCTCGGGTCGGCGGCGCCGGTGATCGGCCGTCCCACCACGATGTAGTCCGCCCCGGCACTCACGGCATCACGCGGCGTCATGGTGCGCTTCTGATCGCCTTTGTCGCCGCCATCCGCACGAATGCCGGGCGTCAGGATGACGAAGCCTTCGCCGCACGCTTTGCGGATCGCCTCGATCTCCAGCGGCGACGCAACCACTCCGCGCAATCCCGAATCCTTCGCCAGCCGCGCCAGCCGGACCGCACTCTCGATGGACGCGCTCACAAAGCCGATGCGCTGCAGCTCGGCGTCATCGAGGCTGGTCAAGACGGTCACCGCGAGGACGAGCGCGCCGGTGCCGGTGCACGCTTGCAGCATCGCCGCGCCGCCCGCGGCATGAACGGTCAGCATCGACGCGCCGAGCGCCGCGCCCTCTTCGACAGCGTGTTTGGCCGTGTTCGGGATGTCGTGAATCTTCAGATCGAGAAACACCTTTTCGCCGCGGGCGACGACCTCGCGAACGATCGACGGACCGTTGGCGATGAAGGCCTGCAATCCGAGCTTGAACACACCGACGCTGCCGTGGAGCGCGTCGACGAGCGCGAGAATCTCGTCGCGGGAGGAGCGATCGACGGCGACGACGAGACGGTCGCGAGCTTGCATGATTGAATGATAGCGATGATGGACAAGTGGCAAGTAGCGCGCACTCTCGACGAAATCTCTCACTACATGGAACTGGCCGACGAGAACCGGTTCAAGTCGCTGGCCTTCGAGCGCGCGGCGCGCAAGGTCGAATCGCTCGAGGAAGACATCGAATCGCTCGTGGCCTCCGGCGCGATCTACGAGACCTCCGGCATCGGCAAAGGCACCGGCGCCGTGATCGAAGAACTCATTCGCACCGGCGAGTCTCGCTATCTCAACGAACTGCGCGCGCAGTTCCCGCCCGGCATTTTCGAGATGCTGCGAGTCCCCGGCCTCGGCCTCAAGAAGATCGGCTTCCTCTTTTCGAACCTCGGCATCGGCTCGCTCGATGAGCTCGAAGCGGCCGCGCGCGCCGGGAAGCTCGCCAAGCTGAAAGGCTTCGGCTCGAAGACGCAGCAGAAGATCCTGGGCGGGATCGAGTTCGCGCGGAAGCACGATGCCCGCTTCCTCCTGCCGGTCGGCGTCGAAGTCGCGGAGCTCATCCGCGAACGCCTCGCCGCCATCGAGGAAGTCGAGGACGCGGAGATTACAGGCAGCGTGCGGCGGCGGCTGGAGATCATCCGCAACGTGAACGTCGCCATCGCCACGAAGGCGCCCGAGAAAGTCGCGCAAGTGATCGCCGAGCGCGGTTTGCTCGATCGCCTGGAAGCCGTCGACGAGACGACGATCAAAGGGACCGTTCGCAACGAGATGGACGTCATCATCCACTTCGCGAAGCCAAAGGACTTCGGCGCGGTCGTACTCCGATCAACAGGCAGCGAGGAGTTCGTGAACGCGTTTTTCGAGCGCGCGGGCAAGTCGGTCACGGGGCCGAACGAGGAGAAGCTCTTCGAGCGCGCCGGCATCGCGTTCGTCGAGCCGGAGCGGCGCGAGAACGCCGACGACCTTCGCGCGCGCAAGCGCACGGCGCTCGTGCACGCGTCCGACCTTCGCGGAACGTTCCACGTCCACACGACCTTCTCCGACGGCCGCAACAGCGTCGCCGAAATGCTCGCCGCCGCGCAGGAGCGCGACTTCGACTACGTCGGACTCTCCGATCATTCGAAGGCCGCGTACTACGCCGGCGGGCTCACCGAGGCACGGCTCGTCGAGCAGAAGCGCGAGATCGACAAGGAGAAAAAGAAAGTCGCGCCGCTGCGCGTGTTCCGCGGCACCGAGGCGGACATCCTGCCGGACGGCTCAATCGACTACGACCTCGAGACGCAGGCCCAATTCGATTTCA
>Ga0213876_10002665_pt1 | contig 10423 bp, 7 predicted proteins | sample BarmaccomBMRX_R9_FD_160113 | JGI IMG/M metagenome (GOLD analysis project Ga0213876, IMG submission 160113) | Root-associated microbial communities from Barbacenia macrantha in rupestrian grasslands, the National Park of Serra do Cipo, Brazil - RX_R9 | ecosystem: Host-associated > Plants > Roots...
GCCCGGTCCCCCGTCCCGCGGGGAGCGAAACCACGGGCTGGACCGGACGCACTCAGATCCGGACACGGTCCGAAGGAACACACTGCACCAAACCGGCCCGAGGATGCCTAAGAGCCCGGGGGAACTCGAGCGGAATTTTTCCCGGAGCATCCCGCAGATCCCTAGATCAGGAATTGGGCTCCATCCTGGCCGGCGGGCGCCACGTCGAACCAATCCGTCAGGTTACCATGTTCATCCCGCAGTTCAGTCCTGCCGCCGGTAAGCCGGAGGCAATGTTCAGCGTAACTCCTGGCATCGTCCAAGCTCAAAAACCATAAATCGGACCCTTGCCCGGCAAGGACGACGCCGGGCCGGTCGCCTGCGGGTAAAATACAAAGTGTTCGCATCGTGTTCAAGTGAACATATAACGTTGAACACGGCAACCCTTACCTCTTCACGCCGGCTGCGGTTACGGGATCATCGTCCCGTGGTTTCAGGCCGGCACCGCCGACGGCGCGCCGCCGGGACTCGGCAGGATCGTCGGGAGCACCCGGCCAAGCTCGGCGATCATTTCAGGGGAATGGGCGGCGGAGACCGTCACCCTGAGCCGTGCCGTTCCCCTTGCAACGGTCGGATACCGGATCGCCGGGATCCAGATCCCCGCGTGTCGCAGGGCGGATGAAGCCGCTAGCGCATCTTTTTCGCTTCCGAGTTTTACCGGCACGATGGCGCTGGCCGGTTCCGGGGGCGCCCAGTTTTCGAGGGCAGCGCAAAGCTGATTGACATTAGCCCAAAGGCGCCGGCGGAGCCGCGCACCCTCCGCGGCTTCGACGAGCCGGATGGCCGCCAAAGCGGCGGCTGCCAGCGCGGGTGGGGGGGCCGTGGAATAGATGAATGATCGGGCGCGGTTGACGAGGTAATCGATGAGGGTGGCGCTGCCGGCGAGGTATCCGCCGCTCACTCCCAGCGCTTTGCTGAGCGTTCCCATCTGGAGTTCGACCCGGTCCTGTAAACCGAGCAGGGAAATAAGGCCCTCCCCTGCACTGCCGATCAACCCGACCGCGTGCGCCTCATCGACCAGCAGCCAAGCGCCGTAGCGATCCTTCAGATCGACCAAGGCTTTCAGGTCGGCTCGATCGCCGTCCATGCTGAAGACCGACTCGGTCACGATGAGAACCCTCCGGCCGTCCCCGGCGTTTGCGTTGGACTTCAACAAAGCCTCGAGTCTGCCCAGGTTCTGATGGGGAAAAACGCGCATCCCAGCGCCGGACAGGCGTGCCCCGTCAAGGAGACAGGCATGAGCCAGTTTGTCGAGAATCACCAGGTCGCGCGGCCCGGCCAGGGCCGGAATCGTGCCGAGGGCGGCGGCATAACCGCTGGAAAAAGCCAACGCGCGCGGCACACGTTTCCACCCTGCGATTTTGGCCTCCAGTTCGGCATGCAGGCGGTGGGATCCGGTCACCAGGCGGGAAGCCCCGGACCCGACCCCAAACCGGTCGATGGCGGCCTTGGCGGCTTCCCGTAGCTCGGGATGCTGCGCCAGTCCCAGGTAATCATTGGACGCAAAGTTCAGGTAAGCTTTGCCGTCCAGCACCAGGCGGGTCGGACCCGCCTCGTCGGCGGCGCTGAGATGCCGGCGAAGTCCTTGCTCGTCCAGCAGCGCCAGGGCCGCCTCCATGTCGAGTTCGGGGTTCGGAGTTCGGGGTTCGGTCATACGGTGGGCACAACGTAAGAGTTCACACGGTCACACGGCGGCCGCAGCGAGGAGGGCGGGCACAACGTAAGAGTTCACACGGCGAACACGGCGGACCACGGCGAGGAGATTAAATCATCCGCAGAACACGCAGAAGGACGCAGAAAAGAGAAGACATCCACAGATTACACAGATTGACGCAGATCAAGAGGACCCGGCGGCAACTCTAAGGCTGACACTCGCACCCACCCCCCAGGATGCCGCTCCGAACTCCGAACCCCGAACTCTTTCCCCCTTCTTCCCGCCGTGGTCGCCGTGGTCCGCCGTGTTCGCCGTGTGAACTCTTCCGTTGTGCCCGCCAAACCCGCTGCGCCCGCCGTGTGACCCGACACCCGACACTGGACACTCGACACCCGTTTACCCGCTATTTTTTTTCTGCGTTCTCTGCGTGTTCTGCGGATATTTCCTGGCTTTGCCGCAAGGCGCGGTCCACCTCAGCGTCGGGCGCCGCGCCCAAGGTGAGGGCGCGCAGGTAATGCCGCCGGGCCAGTTCAACGGCCGGGGGTTTAAGCTCGAGGTAAAGGACGGCCAGATTGAAATGCGCCTCGGCAGAGTTTTCGTCGAGTTCCACGGCCTTGCGCAATTCGTCGCCGGCGGCGTCGATCCAGCCTTTTTTGCGAACCACCACCCCGAGGTAGAGGTGATTCCGGGCGTTGTTGGGGTCCAGATAAATGGCCTGACTAATGGCGGCGAGGGCGCCGTCGAGGTCGGATTTTTGGTAGCAGATGATGCCCAGGGTGAGCCAGGCGGGAGCGGCCGTGGGATCCAGCCGGACAGCCTTTCGCAGGTGCTCGGCCGCATCGTCGAACTGGCTCAGGCGAAACTCGACTGAGCCCAGATTAACCCATCCGACCGGATGATTCGGCACCAGCTGCGTCAGTTTCAGAAATTCGGCCTTGGCATCCTCCAGCAGGTTGGCGTGAAAATCGGCGAGCCCCCTTTCGATGGCCAGCCGGGCCTCAGCGCGCAACGCCGGAGTCGGGCTGGGGGAGGGACTTTGGGCGACGGCCATGGTGGCGGCGACCATCAAACCCAGGGTGAGCATTCCCGGCTGTCGGCCAGGGCCGCCGGATGGCCCTTTACGCCGGGCCGGCGCAGGTCGGAATGGCATCGTGAACGGGGTCGGTCTGCGGTTGGGGTTAACTTTTTCCAAGCTCACGAGCGCGGTCGGCGGCGGCACGCACGGCCGCCATGATGGTGTAGCGCAAACCGCGCATCTCCAGGGTTTCGATCGCTGCCATGGTGGTCCCGCCGGGGCTTGCCACCATCTCGCGCAACAGCGCCGGATGCTGGCGGGTGTCCCGGACCATCTGCGCCGAGCCGAGCACCGTCTGAATGGCCAGCTGCAGTGCGATGTCTCTCGGGAGCCCCATCATGACCCCTCCGTCCGCCAACGCTTCGATGAAGGTGAATACGTATGCCGGTCCGCTGCCGCTGAGGCCGGTCACGGCATCGATGGCGGATTCCTTTACCCGGTACGCAAGGCCGACGGACGAGAAGATGTGCTCAGCCGTCTCGGCGTCCTTCGCCGTCGCGTGATCACCCAGGGCATAGGCCGTTGCGCCCTGACGGATCAGCGAGGGGGTGTTCGGCATCGCGCGAATCACCCGGGTCCGATGTCCCGCCGCCGTCTGCAGGCTTTCGAGGCTGATCCCGGCCGCGACGGAAATCAGCAGTTTACCGTCCAGGTGTTGTCTTACCTCGCGCAGCAGCTGCAAACAATCTGCGGGTTTCGTTCCCACGATGATCGTGTCTGATTGTTGCACCAGTTGCCGCGGGCTCGACGCGAGCCGGATCCCGAGTTTATCCGCGCGGCCGACCAGATCTTCCGGATGTCGATTGATGACCAGCACCTCATTTGCGGCGCAGCAGTTCGCCTCGAGCATTCCCTCAACGAGCGCAGATGCTAATTTGCCGAAGCCTAAAAATCCGAACATCATGCCGATCTGAACGGATCAAGTATCCTCAGGTACGCCGGAAGGCAAGCGGCGGAACGTAAGTGGGTGTAAAGTCATGCGCCAGGACGCCGAATTCTCCTTTTATTCACGGAGGTGGTATATTAAGGCTCTAGACGGTACAGATAATTTTAAAGTTGAATCCTCGTTCCTTGGGGACGCGGTAGATGTTGGGGGCTTGGGCAGCCGGATGGGTGGATCGGCCGGCCGGGTTGGTCTGCAGGGTTGGCAGCCACGGATGAGACTGCGACCAGAACGGAACTAGTCTGTATGCATCAACAAATTGCCATGCCGCCGCAGTTCCGGAGAAGGGGGCGTCGCCGGGTGCACTGGTTCCTGGCCGGTGTGATTACCGTCGCGATCGCCCTGGCGGCGGGCATTGCCTGGCGGCAACAGGAGAAACCGGTGCTGGTCACGACCGAGACGGCGGCAATTCGTGACATCACCCAACGGGTGACAGCCACCGGCAGAATCCGTCCTGAAGTCGAAGTCAAGATTTCGCCGGAGGTGGCCGGCGAGATCATCGAACTGCCGGAAAGGGTCGGCCAGGCGGTAAAGCGGGGCGATTTGCTTGTGAAGATCAAGCCGGACAATTACCTCGCGCGGGTGAAGCAGGCTGAGGCGGCGCTGAGCGCCGCCGACGCCGACAGCCTGCAGCGCAAGGTGCAAATGCTGAACGACCAGCTCGACGAGCGGCGGGCGCAATCATTGTTCGAGAAAAAGTTGATCTCCGACTCCGAATTCAAGGCTGCGCAAACCAAAAGCCAGGTTTCGGCGGCTTCCTACCAGGCGTCCCTCCACAACATCGACGTCTCACGCAGTTCTCTGGATCAGGCGAGAGATCTCCTGAGCAAGACCGTGATCTACGCCCCGATGGACGGCACGATCACCGTCCTGAGCAGCGAAGTCGGTGAGCGGGTGGTCGCGACCGGCGATTTCGCGGGGACCGAGGTGATGCGCGTGGCAAACCTGCACGCGATGGAAGCTCGGGTGGAGGTTAACGAGAATGATATTGTAAACGTGGATCTGGGGGATCCGGTGCGGGTCCAGGTCGATGCTTACCCGGACCGGGTCTTTTCGGGCACGGTCAGGCAGATCGCCAACACGGCGACGGTAAAGAACGAGAACACGCAGCAGGAAGTGACCAATTTTGAAGTCCGAATCGTGGTCCCAAACCCGGAAGTGGAGCTGCGCCCGGGGATGAGTTGCAGCGTCGAGATCGAAACGCAAACGGTTCATCACGTGGTCTCCGTGCCGATCCAGGCGGTCACGGTTCGGACTGAAGAAGGGGGCAAGACTGCGGACGAGTTAAAAGATGATCGCGAGCGGGACGAGAGAGGCGTTTCCTATGCTGATGCGGAGAAGGAAGACCGCAAGAAGCTGCGGCGGGTGGTTTTTGTTAAGGAGGACGGCCTGGCCAGGCAGATCGGTGTCCGGACCGGGATCGCCGACGACAATTACGTCCAGATCGTGTCCGGGATTCGCGCCGGCGATGAGGTGATCACCGGATCGTATACGGCGGTCAGCAAAGATCTGAAGGACGGCAAGAGGGTAGAAATTGAGCGACCGAAAGATGGGAAATGAGATCGCGGCAGGGCCCTGCGCGGTCCGGTCCGCGGGCGACGTGGTGATCCGGATTGAAGGGATCACGAAGCGATACGTGATGGGGACGACGACGGTTCACGCCCTGAAGGGAATCGACCTGTTGATCCGGCCGAACGAATACCTGGCCGTGATGGGGCCGTCCGGCAGCGGCAAATCGACCTTGATGAACATGCTGGGCTGTCTCGATACGCCGACCAGCGGGCGTTACGAGTTTAACGGCAAAGACGTGGCCAACATGGAGGACGACGAGCTTGCCGCGATTCGCAACCGGGAAATCGGGTTCGTGTTCCAGACGTTCAATCTCCTTCCGCGCTCCACCAGCCTGCAGAATGTGGAGTTGCCCTTGGTGTACGCCGGCGTGCCGGCCGTCGAGCGACGCCGGCGGGCGGCTGAGGCGCTCGTCAGCGTCGGATTGATGGATCGCCTCGACCATAAGCCGAACGAACTGTCGGGTGGCCAGCGCCAGCGGGTGGCGATCGCCCGTGCCCTGGTGAATCGGCCTTCGATCATCCTGGCCGACGAGCCCACGGGCAACCTCGACTCACACACGGGCCGGGAAATCATGACGCTGTTTGAGAACCTGCACGAAATGGGCAACACCATCATCGTGGTCACCCACGAAGAGGCGGTCGCGCGGTATGCCCGGCGCGTGGTGCGCCTCCGGGACGGAAAAATCGAGAGCGACCGGCGTGTGCACGACCACAGGCCGTGACCGATGATCGTGACCTACGGCCGATGACGGCTGATGTCTCATCCCCGGGTTCCGCAGGCCATGCGACGACTCCTTTATGAATGGGCGGAAAGCGGCCGGATGGCTGCCCAGCAGGTCGCGGTGAATCGAACCCGTTCCTGTCTCACGATTCTGGGGGTGGTTATCGGGATCGTCGCCGTCATCCTGATGGGGACCGCCGTCAGCGGCATCGACACCGGCTTTGACCGGAGCATGTCGTTGCTGGGCGATGATGTGCTCTACGTCGAACAGTGGCCCTGGACGCCCGGAGAGGATTTCTGGCTTTACCGGAACCGGCCGGACATCAGGTTGGCCGACGCCAACCGGCTCAACGAGATTATCGCAGCCACTCCCAATTCCCACCTGCGGCTGGCGGTCCCCGCGCCGGCCACCATGCAGACTGTCACGCACGGCACGCGGCAATTAAGCAACGTCTACACGATGGGTACGACCAGCGATTACGCTTTGGTCGGGATCACGGATTGCCGGAGCGGCCGTTTCCTGAATGAGCCCGAGAGTCGCGGCGGGCGGAACGTGTGCGTGATCGGACTCGACGTCGCCGAGAACCTTTTCGGAGCGGAAGAGCCGCTTGGAAAAACGCTCAAAATTGGCAACCAGAGCTATCAGGTGATCGGCGTTTTCGAACGCCAGGGGTCTTTTCTGGGCTTGTTCAGCTTCGACTCGCAGGTGGTCATCCCGCTCGCCTCCTACGCCAAGTATTTCAAAACCGGCAGCGAAAGCGCCTCCATTCGGGTCAAGGTCAACGACCGCGGGCAGATGGACGAAGCACGGGAGGAATTGCGGGGCGCTTTTCGCCGGGTTCGGGGGCTGTTGCCGGAACAGGCCGACAATTTCTCCATCAACGAGCAGCAGGCCTTCCGCTCGACGCTGGGGCCGGTGAAAGCCGGCCTCGCGATTGCGGGCCTGTTCATCACCGGGTTGGCCTTGTTCGTCGGCGCGATCGGTATCATGAACATCACCTTCGTCAGCGTTCGGGAACGCACCCGGGAGATCGGTACGCGCAAGGCTCTGGGTGCTCGAAGGCGTACCATCCTCATGCAATTCCTGATTGAGGCGGTCACCATCTGCCTGCTTGGAGGCGTCATCGGGTGGATCCTGGCGTTCGGTCTCTTTAGCCTGGTCGCGTTCTCATTTCCCGGTTTTCCCATCCGGTTTTCCCCGGGCCTGCTGGTCGTGGCGTTGGTCGCCTCCGTGTTGACCGGCATCTTTTCAGGGTTTGTACCGGCCTGGCAGGCGTCACGGCTGAGCCCCGTGGAGGCCTTGCGCTATGAGTGACCACTGAAAAAATGCCACAAGCTCGGTGACGGGTAACTGGTAATGCGTAACGGGTAGCGGCTTCGATCACATGGCACCACGTGTGAAACACGACGACAAGACTAACACGGAACTTGATACCCGGTACCCGGCCTTCGGAGGTCACACGCTGAACCGCACCCGCTACGCGTTACGCGTCACCAGTTACCCGTCACGGAGTTTGTGGCATTTCCCAACATGCTCCTGATTGAAATTGTCGTCATGGCGTGGCGGTCACTGGGTGCCAACAAGCTCCGTTCAGCGTTGACCGTTTCCGGGATCATGATCGGGATCTTCTCGGTGATCAGCGTGATGACCACCATCTCCGCGTTGCAGGCGTCCATCGAAACCGGCCTGACCTATCTGGGGTCGAATATTTTTCAGCTTTCCAAATACCCGTTGAATTTCAGCGTCATGGGCAACAGCCGGTTCAAGAATCGGCGCAACATCAGCTACTCCGATTACCTGGAGTTCGCCCGTTTGATGGGAGGCGAAGCCGGCTTGATCTGCCCCAAGGTCTGGGAAAACAGCCAGCAGGCAGTCTTCGGAAACCGCAAGACGAATCCCAACCTCGATTTGTGCGGCACAAACGAGGGCTTCACGACCGCAAACGATTTTCAGCTCGAGGACGGCCGTAATCTGTCGAAGGAGGACGTGGAGTTTGACCGGCCCGTATGCATCGTGGGCCAGCAGATTTTCCAGAGGCTCTTTCCACAGGGTGGCGCCGTGGGACAAACCATCAGAATTGATGGGCGCAAGTATGAAGTCGTCGGCGTGCTTGCAGCCAGGGGAGGTGCTTTTGGCGGCAATGACGACAATACCGTGGCGATCCCGATCACCCGTTTTTTTCAGGATTTCGGGTCCAAGAACCGGACCATCTATCTCGCGGTAGAGGCCCGGAACCAGCTGGTCTACGAGCGAACCAAGGGGCTGGCGATCGGCGCGTTGCGGCGAACACGGGGTCTCCGGCCGGAAGACCCGAACGACTTCGAAATCTATTCCAATGATTCCCTCGCCGTAGCGTTTCGCAGCATTGCCGGAATCGTCCGGATCGGCGCGTTCGTGATCAGCACGGTGGCCCTGGTCGCGGCGGGGGTCGGCATCATGAACATCATGCTCGTGAGCGTGACCGAGCGCACCCGGGAAATCGGGGTCCGGAAGGCACTGGGCGCGCGGCAGCGCGACATTCGCCGTCAGTTCTTGCTGGAAGCGCTTTTTCTATCTTTGTTCGGGGCCGTCAGCGGGATCATTTTGGGCGTCGTGGCGGGCAACATTTTGGCGGCATGGCTCCAGGCGGCGATGGTATTTCCCTGGGGTTGGTCCCTGGCGGGCGTGCTGGTCTGCTCGGCAATCGGGATCGGCTTCGGGTTTTATCCGGCGCAGAAGGCGGCGTCACTCAATCCCATCGAGGCGCTTCGGTACGAGTGACGAAATGCCTCCATTGGGTTGAGGTTAATATTTGCAGGCGGACTCGTTGGGTTCTCACGTTCCATAGTCTTTGATAAAATTTATCTAAACCATTTATAACCATAAGTCGGCATCGGCCGGCGGTGAGATCACGATTGGAATCGAGTCCGGCGGTTGGCAGCATCCGCCGGATGAAGCACGCCTTCGGTACGGGTCAGATTTATTCAGCAAAGATAAGGAGGTTTTTGCGTTTGCTGGGTTGTGCGCTGCTTGTGTTGGCCGCCGATTCCGGGTGGGGTGCCATCGCGATCGACGCGACCATCTCGCGCGACCAGTCGACCGCTTCCATCACGACTCCCGCGTTCTCTACGACGTCGTCCAACGAGTTGCTCCTGGCCTTTGTGTCGACCGATTACCTCTCGGGGGCCAACACGACCGTCACGGGCGTGTCGGGCGGCGGGCTGACGTGGGCGCTGGTGCGCCGCACCAACGTCCAGAGCGGCAGCTCAGAGATCTGGCGCGCCTTTGCGCCCGCGCCGCTGAGCAACGCCACCGTCACGGCGGCGCTATCTCAGAGCGTGTCGGCATCGCTCACCGTCATGAGCTTTACGGGCGTGGACGCCACGGGCACCTACGGTTCGGGGGCGATCGGGGCTACCGGGAGCGGCAACTCCAGCCGGGGCGCCCCGACGGCCGGCCTGGTGACGACCCGCAACGGTTCGTGGGTCGTGGGGGTGGGCAACGATTACGATAACGCGACCAGCCGGACGCCCGGGGCGGGCCAGGTGCTGGTGCACCAATACCTCTCGCCGACGGGGGACACCTACTGGGTGCAACGGCAAAACGCGGCGACGGCGGCCAGCGGCACCAGCGTGAGCATCAATGACACGGTACCCACAACGGACCGTTACAACCTTACCATCTGCGAAGTGCTGCCCGCGCTCTCCGGCGGACAGACGTGGAGTATTTCAGGCACGCTCTCGCCGTCGGGAATCGGGAGCGGGGCGACCGTGGCCCTCAGCGGGGCGGCAACTGCGACCACGACGGCGGACTCCTCGGGCAACTTTTCCTTCAGCGGCCTTGCCAACGGCGCCTATACCGTGACCCCGAGCCGGAGCGGCTATACATTCAGCCCGACCAGCCAGTCGGTGACCGTCAACGGGGCCAATGTCACGGCCGTCAATTTCACCGGCCAAAGTTTATCGCAGACCTGGAGCATTTCGGGGACTATCAGCCCCGCGTCGCTCGGCGCCGGCGCGTCGGTCGGACTCAGCGGGGCGGCGACCGCGACCACGACGGCGGATTCCTCGGGTAACTATTCCTTCAGCGGCCTGGCTAACGGCAGTTACACGGTGACCCCCAGCGGGAGCGGCGACACCTTCAATCCGCCCAATCAGCCGGTGGCGATCAACGGCGCCAACGCCACGGCCGTCAACTTCACCGCGCAGGCGACGGTAACTGGCTCGATCGGCCTTGATGCGGCGGCCTCGGCGGATAGCGGGACGGCCAAAGCGACCGTTTCGACCGCGCTCTCTACGACGTCGTCCAATGAATTGCTCCTGGCCTTTGTGTCGACCGATTACCTCTCGGGGGCCAACACGACCGTCACGGGCGTGTCGGGCGGCGGGCTGACGTGGGCGCTGGTGCGCCGCACCAACGTCCAGAGCGGCAGCTCAGAGA
>Ga0213876_10002666_pt1 | contig 10422 bp, 9 predicted proteins | sample BarmaccomBMRX_R9_FD_160113 | JGI IMG/M metagenome (GOLD analysis project Ga0213876, IMG submission 160113) | Root-associated microbial communities from Barbacenia macrantha in rupestrian grasslands, the National Park of Serra do Cipo, Brazil - RX_R9 | ecosystem: Host-associated > Plants > Roots...
AGATCTGGCCGCCCGATTCGTCGGCCTCGACGATGATCAGGTCGCCCGACTTCTCCATGCGCAGCGCGTAGCCGCTCTTGTCGACGACGGCGCGATAGACGTAGTCGCCGGGCGATGCCTGCGCGGGAGCCGCCAGCGCGATGGATCCGCCGTCCTTGTCGTTGGTGTTCTGGCAGCGCCAGTTGCCGGCGGCGAGGCCGACATCCTGTCCGCGCTGCAGCACGCGTTGTCGGGTGTCGTAGCAGCCTGTGAGCAGGACGAGCGCGGCGAGGAAGGCGAGGGCGATGCGCATGGGTCGACTATGATAGGCTTGCCCATGGCCGACAAGCCGTCCGATCGCATCACCCTGGGCCAGAGCGAGGTCCCGCCGGCACTGCAATCGCTGGCCGACGTGCTGCCGCAGTTCAGCGGCGCCGATCTGGAAAGCCAATTGCAGACCTTCGACATGTTTCTCGGCGTCCTGTCGCCGTCAGCCAGGTCGCAGGTCTCCGACATGTTGCGGCGAGCCGCCGAGCGCACCGCCGACCATGCCAGCGCCAAGCGCATCATGAAGGCGTCGCTCGACGTCAACATCGGCCTGCGTGCCGCCGAGCCGCATGACCATGAGGCGGCAATGCGCGCCTATCGGGAGGAGCACGCCCGGAACTTCCCCAACCTGCCGAAGCCCGGCGGCGACGACGCGGTCTTCCTCGGCAAGATCGACGAGGCGCTGGCGCAGATCGTGCCAATGGCCGAAGCAGGCTGGGCGCCGGCGCACAGCATCGAACGCCAGCTGCGCTGGTGCCGCGCTTTTGCGCTCGGCGAGACGCGCGAGGAGCGGCCGGGGCCGTTCTCGATGGGGCTGATCGCCACGCGCGAGTTCGACATGTGGGGCAACGAGCCCGAGCTCGCCAGCCTGATCAACGAGGTCGAGCGGCTGGCGAATATCCGCCTCGGCGAGACCTAGCCGACGACCGGCCCGCCGCCGCCGCTGGGATTTTCCATCGCCGTGGCGCGGCGCCGGAAATAGGCCGCCAGGATCAAGTCGGTGATGCCGATCAGCGGCAACACGACCAGCAACAGGTCGATGCCGGGCGCGACCTCGATCGTCTTGACCTTCAGGACGGTGAGCACGACCGGCACGACGATGCCGATCATGAATGCGCCGATCATCATGACGATCGAGGCCCCGCGCAACCCTTCGGGCGTGGTCTTGCCGCGGGCCATCACGCGGCCTTTCGCATCAAGTCGGAGACGCGCTCGGCGATCATGATCGTGGGCGCGTTGGTGTTGCCGCCGACCAGGGTGGGCATCACCGAGGCGTCGACCACACGCAGGCCCTTCACGCCGCGCACGCGCAGCTCGTTGTCGACCACCGCCATCGGATCGGAATCGGCGCCCATCTTGCAGGTGCCGACGGGGTGATAGATCGTCTCGCAGCGCGCGCGGATCCAGTCGGTGATCTCGGCGTCGCTCCTGCGCGAGGCGCTGGGCTCCATCTCCTCGCCGCGATAGGGCTCCATGGCCTTCTGCGCGAAAATCTCGCGCGCCATCTTCGTGCCCTTGACCAGCACGTCGATGTCGCGTTGCTCGGCCAGATAATTGGCGTCAATCGCCGGATGATCGAGCGGATCGGGACTCTTCAGCCGGATCGTGCCGCGGCTCTCGGGGCGCAGCAGGCACATGTGCAGGGTCATGCCGTTGGTCTTCATCTTGGTCTTGCCGTGATCGATCACGAAGGCCGGGATGAAGTGCAGCTGGATGTCGGGCGCCGCCAGCCCGTCTGATGTGCGCAGGAATCCGCCGGTCTCGGCGATGCACGATGTACCCGGACCAGTCTTGGCAAACAGGTACTTCGCCAAGGTCACCAGCTCGTTGGCGGTGTCGTAGGTGTCGCGCGTCTTGCAGTGGTAGAGCGTGGCCGCGTCGATGTGGTCCTGCAGATTGCCGCCGACGCCGGGCACGTCGGCGACGACGTCGATGTGATGGCTGCGCAGGTGGTCGGCCGGGCCGATGCCTGACAGCATCAAGGTCTGCGGCGAGTTGATCGCGCCGCCGCTCAGGATCACCTCGCGGCTGGCATACGCGGCCTTGTCGATCTTGTCGTGGTGATAGGCGACGCCGACGGCCTTGCCGTTTTCGAACAGCACCTTCTGCGTCATCGCCTCGGTCTGCACGGTGACGTTGCCGCGCGCCATCGCCGGCCGCAGGTAGCCGACGGCGGTGCTGAAGCGTTTGCCGCCCTTCTGCGTCACCTGGTAGTAGCCGACGCCATCCTGCTCCGCGCCGTTGAAGTCGGTGACGCGCTTGTGGCCGGCCTGCTCGCAGGCGGCGAGGAAGGCGTCGTTGATCTTGGCCGGCGAACGCTGGTCGGCGACGTTGAGCGGTCCGCCGCTGCCGTGGAACTCGCTGGCGCCGCGCTCGTTGTTCTGCGCCCGCTTGAAGTAGGGCAGCACGTCGGCGTAGCTCCAGCCCGCGTTGCCGAGCTGGCGCCAGTGATCGTAATCCCAGGCGTGGCCGCGGATGTAGAGCATGGCGTTGATCGAGGACGAGCCGCCCAAGGTCTTGCCGCGTGGCCAGTACATGCGCCGGTTGTTGCAATGGGCCTGCGGCTCGGTCTCGTAGCCCCAGTTGAACTGGCCGCTGCCGGCGAGGTTCACCACGCCCGCCGGCATATGGATGAACATGTGGTTGTCGGGCTTGCCGGCCTCGAGCACGAGGATCTTCACGGTGGGATCCTCGCCGAGGCGATAGGCCATCGTGCTGCCGGCCGAGCCGGCGCCGACGATGATGTAGTCGTATTCGTTGCCGGCCATCGCGGCCTCCCCATGTCCTGCCGCGATGATGCGTCAGTTCGCTGTGCGCGGGTAGCCCTTCTGCTCGAGGTCGACGACGTCCTCGGCGAAGGCCTTGTCGATGGTGCTGTAGACGGCGCGGCGGAACAGCGGCTTCAGCAGCTTCTTGATGCCGCTCACCGGCAGGTCGGCGCGGAAATGCACGATCGTGCCGCCTTTGCCATCGGCGACGAAGCGCTGGGTGAAGCGCGTGCCGGCATTGGTGCCGGAGACGACGTCGCTCGTCAGGCTGCCGTCGGCATGGCGCGTCAGCACGACCTCATCGATCTGCATCATGCCCATCAGGCGCACGGCCTGGCGGAACTTGCAGGTCGTGCCGTCATCGGAATGGACGGTGAAGGTCAGCCCCTTGTGCACGTCGTTGGACGCGTGATGGCGCATGTCGCCGAACTGCGCACCGACCTCTGCCACCGGCCGCGCGATGCGTCCTTCGTAGTCGACGACCAGTCTCTCGCTCATGGCGCGCTCCCTCGTTGCCGGCGATACGCACGGGAGGACGCGATGGATGCCTACTTCTGCGGGTCGGTCAACGCGTCGAGCGTTTTGGCGAAGCGCGGCGCCCAGCGGCTCTCGCAGGCCGCCTTGATCTGGCGCGACAGCCACGGCCAGCGGCGGCGGCCTGACGTGATCCAACGCCGCCCCGTCTCGAACTCCGTCGCCAGCAGGTAGAGCGCCGGCACGAGGAAGATCCAGCCGGGAATGATCGGCAGCAATCCGCCCAGGGTCGCCAGCGCAAGGCAGGCGATGATCGCGATGACAATGAGGGTTTTGCGCAGGGGATTGCTGCGGCGGGGCTCGGGCGCGGCGGTACTCGACATGCCGCCGAGATGGGGATCGTCTGCGGCAATGGCGCGGCAAACCTTGGTTTATCATCTTGACGTTTACGTAAGGTCGCATTGACGTTTACGTAAACGTTATATACCGTCGCCGCCCATGACATCGACGCCGACCCTGGACGCCCCGCGTTCCGCAACCAAGACGCCGCCCGCGCGGACCTGGACCATCGCCGAGCTGGCGCGCGAGTACAACGTCACGCCGCGCGCCATCCGCTTCTACGAGGACGAGGGTCTGCTGTTCCCCACCCGGGCCGGCATGTCGCGCATCTACAGCCAGGGCGATCGCTGGCGGCTGGGCTGGGTGCTGCGCGGCAAGCGGCTGGGCTTCAGCCTGGCGGAGATCAAGGAGCTGCTCGATCTCTATCACGCCGACCGTTCCGGCGTGCAGCAGCTGCGCGCCATCGTGCGCAAGAGCCGCGAGCATGTCGGCGAGCTGGAGACCAAGCTGCGCGACCTGCGCGCGCAGATCGCCGAGTTCCGCGAGGTCGAGGGTCACGCCGTGCAGATGCTGCGCGACAAGGGCGTCGATCCGGAATCGGAGTAGACTGCAGCAAATCCTGGTCAGGGGAGAGACGTCATGGCGACCTACAAGGTACCGCTGAAGGACATGCGCTTCGTGCTCAACGAGGTGATCGACGTGTCCAAGGTCACGTCGTTGCCCGGGTATGGCGAGGTCACGCCCGATTTGATCGACGCGATTCTCGAGGAGGGCGCCAAGCTCTGCGAGAACGTGCTGTTCCCGCTCAATCGCAGCGGCGACGAGGAAGGCTGCCACTACGAGAACGGCGTGGTGCGTACGCCCAAGGGCTTCAAGGAAGCCTACAAGCAGTTCATCGACGGCGGCTGGACCAACGTCACGACCGATCCACAATACGGCGGGCAGGGCCTGCCGGCGACGGTGGGCTTCGTGATGCAGGAGATGATCACCTCGTCGAACCTCAGCTTCGGCATGTATCCCGGCCTGTCGCACGGCGCCTACGAGGCGCTGCACGTGCACGCCAACGACACCATCAAGCAGACCTACCTGCCCAAGCTGGGCGAGGGCGTGTGGTCGGGCACGATGTGCCTCACCGAGCCCCATTGCGGCACCGATCTCGGCATGCTGCGCACCAAGGCCGAGCCGCGCTCCGACGGCAGCTTCGACATCTCCGGCACAAAGATCTTCATCAGCGCCGGCGAGCACGACCTGACCGACAACATCATCCATCTCGTACTGGCGCGCCTGCCGGACGCGCCCGGCGGCACCAAGGGCATCAGCCTGTTCGTCGTGCCGAAATTCCTGCCGACGCCAGAAGGCAAGGCCGGCGAGCGCAACGGCATCCGCTGCGGGGCGATCGAGCACAAGATGGGCATCAAGGCCTCGTCGACCTGCGTGATGAACCTCGACGGCGCACGGGGATGGCTGGTGGGTGAGGAGAACAAGGGCCTCAACGCCATGTTCGTGATGATGAACGCGGCGCGCCTGGGCGTGGCGATGCAGGGCCTCGGCATCGCCGAGACCGCGTACCAGAGCGCGGCGACGTATGCGAAGGACCGCCTGCAGGGTCGCTCGCTGACCGGCCCAAAGAACGACAAGGGGCCAGCCGATCCGATCATCGTGCATCCCGACGTGCGGCGCATGCTGCTGATCCAGAAGTCGTTCGCCGAGGGCGCCCGGGCGCTGGCCTACTGGATCGGCTCGCTGATCGACATCGCGCACCGCCACGAGAGCCAGGAGGAGCGCGAGAAGGCCGACGACCTGATCCAGCTGCTCACGCCGATCGCCAAGGCGCATTTCACCGACATGGGATTCGAGTCAGCCAACCTCGCGATCCAGACCTATGGCGGCCACGGCTTCATCCGCGAGAACGGCGTCGAGCAGCTCGCGCGCGATGCCCGCATCACCATGCTCTACGAGGGCGCCAATGGCGTGCAGGCGCTCGACCTCGTGGGCCGCAAGCTGCCGATGAAGGGTGGCCGGCCGGCGCAGCGCCTGCTGGGCGAGATCAACGGCTTCATCAGCGCCCACAAGGACGATGCGGCGATGAAGGAGTTCGTCGAGCCGCTCGAGAAGGCGATCGGCCGCGTGCAGGACTCCGCGCTGTGGCTGATGCAGAACGGCATGAAGAACCCGGACGAGGCCGGCGGTGCCGCGACCGACTTCCTGCGCCTGATGGCGCTGACCGCGATGGCCTACATGTGGGCGCGCATCGCCAAGGCCTCGCAGGCTGGATTGGCCAAGGGCACCGACAACGATTTCTACAACGCCAAGCTGGCGACCGGTCGCTTCTACGTGCAGCGCGTGCTGCCACAGACCACGTCGCTATCGCACCAGATCAAGGCCGGCGCCTCGACATTGATGGCGCTCGACGCGGCGGCGTTCTGATCACGAACGCGAGAGGAGATCGGACCACAGTCTATGCAAGTACGACAGTGAACCGTTGAGGCTCGTTGGTTTCCCGTTTTCCTCACGCGCTGATTGCGTCATTGACGCGTTTATCACGTCGGGCGTCGCCGAGCCTGTGCCACAGTTGCTCTCGAGATGTGCTCCCCCAACGTACATCTCTCCTCATCTGGGGCCGCTTCCCCCAACCCCGCGGCTCCGTCTCGCTCGAATGAGCAGCCGGTCATCCCTGATGACCGGCTCTTTTCGTTTCAGGGCACACGCGCATCCGCAGCGGCACGCGCGAGATACGCGTCGGCATCGTCGGACAGCAGCAGCCTGTCCTTCATCAGCGCGTCGACGACACTCTTCACCGCCGCGACGTAAGCCGCGCGATTCGAATAGCGCTCAGCGATGGATGGACGCGGATCGCCATTTCTCGCCGCCGCCGTCGCGGCGAACGCCAGATAGCTGCCGTCACGATCCGCGAGCTCGCCGGTCGGGTAGGGCGCCTTGTACTCGTTCCAGCCGGTGTACGTCGCCAACGGCGCGGCGATGTCGGGCAGACGAATGCCGGCAACCTCGTTGCCGTCGGCATCGACCTTCGACACCAGCGTGCGATAGCTGCGCGATGGTTCGACAAAATCCGTCCAGTCGCCCGGTGGCGTCACGGCGTTGGTACGCCTGACCACCGCCGCGCCGGGGATCGCCGGGAAGCCGGTGACATCAGGCGCGACCAGCGTGCCGGCTGCGAGTGTCGGAATACGGCTGGGCGGCGGCTCATTGCCCGAAACGACCCAGTCGTCGAGCGCGGTCAGCAGGGCGCGAACCGCCGGCATCGGGTTGTGCGGATTGCGCGGATTGCGGTTGGGGCCGGGATCGGCGGGCGCGCCGGCGCGACCGCCATGCTGCGTGCCGGCGATCATATAGACGCGGGAGTTTGCCGGCAGGCTCACGTCGCGCCCGCCCAGCGGGTCGGTGTGCAGCAGCGACGCACCCTTCTGCCAATACTCGGTCGAGGTGTTGGTCTCGATCAGCAGCGGATCGCTGCCGTCGCCGCGGAACAGTGAGCCGCTTGCACCGGTCAGCGGATCGTCGAGCGTCGCGGTCGAGAACGGAAAGGCGTTCTCGGGAAAGCCGTGATCCTCGTGCTGCGTGTTGGTGCGGAAAGGTTGCGCGAAGGGCTGGTTGAAGAACACGCGCCCGACGCCGGCGATGTGTGCGTAGATGCCGTCGAACACCCGCTTGCCGTTCTCGTCGCGATTGAAGCCCTGCGAGATGTGGTCGCGCAGATAGCGGCCGGCCTGCGAGAAGCCGATCGCCAGCGCATGGGTGATCGGCCCACCGGTCGCGGCGCGGCCGCCGGCATCGTGCTTGAGATAGCTGATGAAGTCGCGCGTGGCGGCGAAACCGATGCCCTGCACCTTGGGCGAGGTCGCGTCGTAGAAGACGTCGTAGATCGAGCCGGGCGTCGGCTTGGTGCCCTCCGGCATCAGCTTGATGGTGCGATTGTCGACGAAGGCCCAGGCGACATCGCGGCGAGGCTCGCTCTCGCGCTCGCGCACCGTGACGCGCACCTTCGCGGGATCGGAGCTTGCCGCGGGATAGGACAGCCGGAAGGTTTCTGCCGCGCCGCCGGGGCGCGTGCCGCTGCCGAACTCGTCGCGGATGCGGCGCACAATCGGCCCACCGTTATCGATGGCGACCGGTGCGGTGAGGCCGAGGCCAAGATTGGCGCGCGGCGCGTCGGGATCCCAGCCTGACCAAATGACCGTGTAGCCGCGCTTGAGCGGAAAGCCGTTGCCGAGATCGGCCACCGTGCGCGGATCGTTGTTGCCCTGCGGACCATCGCAGATGTTGCCGACCAGCATCTTGCGGCCGCGATTGTTGACCTCGTAGAGGATGCGACCGTTGCCGCGTTTGGGATCGGCGGGACGCAGGATGAAGAAGTCGGTGGCGTATTCGACGCGGCCGCGCGGGTTGAGCGGCGCCTTGTCGATCAGCGCGATGCCGCGATTGCCGGGATGTGCCGGATCCAGCTCGCCGCGAGCGATGCCGATGACTCGTTCGTAGGCGCCAACATCGCCAAAGGCCGCGCCGTCGGCCAGCGTCTCCACGGTGGTGATTTCAATCGATTGCAACATGCGCTTCCCCGACCAGTTCACCGTCGACGATAGACCGCGCCGCCCGGCGATGCTGCAAAAGAAAAGCGCCGCAGATGCGGCGCTGTTCCCGTCGTGGTGGGTGCGAAGTTCAGGCGGCTGTGACTTCCTTGACCGTGATCTTGTAGCCGTAGGCGTCGGGATCGATTCCGTCGAGCGGACCCTTGGCGGTCTCGCCTTCGGGATACATGAAGAAGTTCACCACCGTGTTGCCCGGCGCCAGCCTGACGTCGCGGCTGTGGTTGAAGGCGACCCAATTGCCTTCCCACGAGCCGAACAGGAAACGCCGGAGGTCCGGCATCTTGGGATCGTTGAGGGCCACCTTGTTGTCGAGCACGACCTTGCGGATGTCGGCGGGATCGGCTGGCACCCAGCCGGTACCCGCGGTCCAGAACTCCGAGCGGCAATGCTGCGCCTTGCTGATGTCGACGTTGGTCGTGCCCATCGCCGAGTAGTGCTCTGAAGGTGCCACGCGCACGCCATAGACGCCGCGTGCCGGCACGCCAACGGCGCGGCACAGCCCGACGAACAGCGCATTGAGGTCGGCGCATTTGCCGCCGAGATTGCCGGTCGTCAGCATGGCGCGGATGTCGCCGATGCCGCAGCCCTTCACCTTGGGATCGCGAAACGTGTTCTCTATCCAGTCGTAGATCAGCTGGGCCTTCTTCAGGGGATCGCCGCGGCCCTCGATGATCTTGTCGGCGGTCTCCTTGACGATGCCGTCGGTGCGAATCATCTCGTTGGGCTTGAGGAAGTACGCCACCTCGTCGGGCATCGCGCCGCTGCCCGAGCCGGCATCGAGCGAAACGGCGCGCGGCTGGGTGCCGACGCGCACGTTGAGCGTCACCTTGCGTGCCTCGCCGCCATCGGCCCAGGCTGCGTAGACCGCGCGCGTGCTGGTCGCGACGTCGGTGTAGATACCTATTGGCGCGGTGCCGCTCCAGGTCACCGACTCGAGTCGCTGGTAAGGCGTGTCATACGGCAGCGGCAGCCAGATACGCGTGGCGCCCGAACTGGCCGGGATATCGACGGTGTACGTCATGTCGAAGCTGCGCCACTTGCCTGCGGCCGCGGTCGGAGCGGCGCGCGCCGACGACAGCGCCAACATGGACGCGAACGGAGCCGCGGCCGACGCGGCAAGCAACAGGCGACGCTGCATGGATCTCTCCTCGTGGGGTCGGAAGATCGGGGGAGCGGAGGTTGCCTTGGCCCGGTTTCCCGGCGTTCGTCCCCACGGCGCCCGTACCGGGCAGCGCTGGCAGGACAACCTCGACTGCGCGGGCGGAGACTAGGACGGCTGACGCGTCCTAGTCCAGTGTCGGCATTGGAACGAACATGCCGATCCAGGCCGCGGCAGCAACCAGGATCACACCCGGCACCACGCGCGAGGCATAGGTCGCGCCGCCATAGGTCATTGCGATCACGCACTTCACCACCGCATTGCTGGTGAACGCGGCGAGGATCGGCCATGCGGCTTCGGCTGGCGAAATGCGACCCGACGCTGCCATTGATGCGACTGAGGCAGCGCCGGCATGCGCGTCGGCGAGGCCCGAGGCAGCGACAGCAATCACCAGACCGGCCTCGCCCAGCCATTCCTTCAGCGCCGCCGACGCCAGCAGCACCCCCGCGACGATGGCCGCCAGCAGCAGGGCAGTCAGCGGATTGAATGCACGCTCGTTCCGGTCGGGCTCGCTTGGCGCGTCCGAGCGCACGGCACTCCAGGCGAAGAACAGGCCGTAGCCGATGGCGGTCATGCCCGACAGGACCAGCGGCGCCACGAGCGCGAGCAGTGTCGGGCGGTGAAAGGCCGCGAGGATGATGGCGAGCTGCACCACGGTGGCCACGGTCGACAGCACGGCGCCGGCGACGATGGGGCGCAACGAGTTCGGCTGCCTGGCCGCGCGTTCGCCCATGGTGGCGATGGTGGCGCTGCTCGAGACGAAGCCGCCGGCGAAGCCGGCGATCGGCAGGCCGAAGCGCGGGCCCAGCGCACGCACGGCGATGTGGCCCAGCGCACCGATCGCCATCACCAGCACGACGATCAGCCAGATCGTGCGTGGGTTGATCGCCTCCCATGGTCCCATGGGCCGGTCGGGCATCAGTGGCAGGATCACCAGCGCAGCGGCGCCCAGCACCAGCGCATCGCGCAGCTCCTCGGCGGTGAGCACCGTGCGTACGAAATGGTGGATGTCACGGCGGAAGGCGAGCAGCAGGGTCATCACCACGGC
>Ga0213876_10002667_pt1 | contig 10421 bp, 10 predicted proteins | sample BarmaccomBMRX_R9_FD_160113 | JGI IMG/M metagenome (GOLD analysis project Ga0213876, IMG submission 160113) | Root-associated microbial communities from Barbacenia macrantha in rupestrian grasslands, the National Park of Serra do Cipo, Brazil - RX_R9 | ecosystem: Host-associated > Plants > Roots...
CATCGTCGGCGGCGGCGTGATGGGCACCAGCCTGGCCTATCACCTGGCCGCTCGCGGCCAGACCGACGTCGTGCTCCTCGAACGCGGCCCCATCTTCGGCCAGGGCGCGACCGGCAAGTGTGCCGGCGGCGTCCGCCACCAGTTCGGCAGCGAGATCAACATCCGCCTATCGCTGGCCAGTATCCGCATGCTCGAACGGTTCCCGGACGAGCTCGGCCAGGACATCGGCCTGCGCCAGTGCGGCTACCTGTTCCTGCTCAGCCGCCCGGCCGACGTCGAGGCCTTCGGCGCCAACGTCGCCCTCCAGCACCGGCTGGGCGTGGCCACCGAATGGCTGGCTGGCGACGAGGTGCGCCGCCGGCTGCCGCTGCTGCACCTGGACGACGTGCTCGGCGGGACCTTCTACAGCCGCGACGGGCTGTGCGACCCGAGCAGCGTCGTCGGCGGCTACGTCAGCGCCGCGCGGCGACGCGGCGCGCGGCTGTTCGAGGACGTCGCGGTGACCGGCCTGCGCGTGCAGGGCGCGCGGGTGGCCGGTGTGCTGACCAGCCGCGGCGAGATCGCCGCCGACGTGGTCGTCAACGCCGCCGGCCCGTTCGCCGCCGACGTCGGCCGCATGCTCGGCCTGGAGCTGCCGATCGTGCCGCTGCGCCGCCAGATGCTGGTGACGACGCCGCTGCCGGAGGTGCCGCCCGACTTCCCGTTCGTCATCGACTTCGCCAGCGGGCTGTACTTCCACCGCGAGGGGCCGGGCATCCTGACCGGCATGGCCAACGCCGATCAGGCGCCCGGCGCCGACGAGCAGGTCGACCTCGAGTGGGAGCGGGTCCACCTCGAGGCGGCCGTGCGGCGCTTCCCGCTGCTCGAGCAGGCCGGCCTGGCCAGCCACTGGGCCGGGCTGTACGAGATGACCCCGGACGCCCACCCCCTGCTCGGCCGGCTGGCACCGCTGGACAACGCCTACATCATCGCCGGCTTCTCGGGCCACGGCTTCATGCACGGCCCGATCGCTGGCCAGCTGCTGGCCGAGCTCATCGTGGATGGCCACACCAGCAGCCTGGACATCACGCCGCTCGACCCAGCCCGCTTCGCCCGCGCCGCTGACAGCGTCCGCGAATACAACGTCGTCTAGCGGCCCCTGGCGGAGCACCCGGGGAACGTTGCGCCCGCGATGTCGAGGGCTCAGCTCTGCTTGACGGCCTCAAGTTCGATCGTGATCTTGACCGTCTCGCCGACTAAGAGGCCGCCCGACTCGAGGGCCACGTTCCAGTTCAGGCCCCAGTCCTTGCGGTTGATCTGAGCCTCGGCCGAGAAGCCGGCGATCTCGGTGCCGTAGGGCGTCTTGCCGCGACCGTTGAGGCTGGCCTCGAAGGTGACCGGCCGGCTCGTGCCGCGGATCTGCAGGTCGCCGGTGATCCGCAGGCGGTCGCCGCCCAACGGCTGGACACGGGTGCTCGTGAAGGTGATGGACGGGAAGTGCTCGACGTCGAGGAAGTCGGCCGACTTGAGGTGGCCATCGCGGCGCTCCTCGCGGCTGTCGAGGCTGGCGGCGTCGATCTCGGCCTCGACCGACGACTGGGCCGGATCATCGGCCACGTCGATGATGCGGCCGCGGACAGAGGTGAAGCGACCCTTGACGGTGGCGACCATCATGTGGCGGGCCGAGAACTCGACCAGGGTGTGGGCGGGATCGAAGTCCCAAACGGTGGCCGACGGGCTCGCCGCGGGCGCGCTGCTGTGTGTCATGCCTTTAGTATAGAGCTAAACACTTGATGTTTCAAGTATCCGATCACCTGGGCGGGGCGGTTCGGTGTCTCCTTCAGCTGTCCTTCAGGCGCCCTTAACACTTCTCTAGCCCCGCGTTGCCGGCCGCCTAATGTCTCCCCGCCACACTGGAGAGGCAAAGTCCCGCACTTGCGCTGGAGCACCGCCCGATGCAACCCATCATCCGCACCTTCGTCCTGGCCGATCTGAAGTGCTACCTCTGCGGCGCCGCCGCCGGCTCGCTCGAGCGCGAGCGCTCCAGCACCGCGCCTCAGGTCGCCATCCAGCACGGCGGCCGGGTGTCCACCATCGGGGTCTGGGATACCTCCCGCCTGCGCTGCCCGCGCTGCGGCGGCTCCGTCTACGTCGACCAGGTCGAGATCGTCGACCGCCGCACCGAGCCGCTCGAATGGGAGGACGACGGCCCGCGCCGCGGCCGCCCGCCCAAGTGGCTCGTCGAGCAGCGCCGCCGCAAGCGCGAGCGCGAGCTACGCAACCTCGAAGGCCCCCAACAGGTCGCCTAGCCCTGGCGAGCCACACCGCCACCGATCGTCTTTGACGGCCGAGGAACCGTCTGTGGCGCATCGTCCCGCCGCGTCAGCGCCGCGGCCCGGGCGCAGCTTAGGTGCCCATGCAGGTGATGAACTCGTCTTGGCCGGCTTCGTTGCCGTCGTGGCGGGTCAGGACGAAGACGCCGACGCGATCAGCGCCGGACAGCGCGCTCGGCGTGAGCGCGTTCAGGTCGCCGCGGCTGTCGGTGGGGCCGATCGTGCCCAGCCCCTCGCGTGACTTGCCGCCCAAGAGCGGCACGACGGCCACGTCGTACGAGACGCCGGCCATCGCCCCGCGCAGACTGACGACCGCCCGCCGATCTTCGCTGCCGCTACTGGCCCGCCGCAGCCGCAGCTGACCGCTGCTGAGCGGGTCGCTGCCCGGGCTGCCCGAGCCGACGTCGCCGTTGGCCTGCGCGACACGGCCCAGCTCGGCGCCAAACGTGTCCGCACCCAGCCGCGCCACCGGCGCCGGTGCCGGCGGCCGTCCCCGGTCGCCGCGATCGCTCTGGTCGTCCCGATTGTCGTTGGCGTCGTCATCGGCCCAGGCCGCCGTAGCGCCCAGCACGTTCGCCAGCGCGGCCACGGCGAGTGTGCGCCACAACAGGCCGCGTCGCGTCTGCGCCCGGCTCGCTTCGTCCATCGCCCGTCACAACCCCCTCGTACGGGGCATAACGGCACGCGCGGAGCGCTGGCTACGCTCGCCCGTCAAGCGAGTGGCGCGAACGATGCGCTCAGGCGACGCGGCGACCGACGCGGATCGACGACGTGGGCCGCTCGGTCTGCTCGGGCAGGCCGTCCAGCGCGCGGCGCAGGCGCACCAGGTCGACAGCCGCCCGGCCGAAGGGCGACGGCTCGCCGGCGCGCGGTGGCGCGTCGTCCGGCGCGACCAGGGCGGCCGGCATCGACGCTGTCGCCGACCGAACACGTCGCACCGGCGCCTCGCGCTGGCGGAAGCCGTGCCGCCGCGCCTTGACCAGCAGCTCGGCGCTGAAGGCCGGCCCACGACTCTGGGCCTCGACAGCCTGCCAGACGTTGCGCCGCAGCAGCTTGAAGCCGCACTCGACGTCTCGGGCGATGGGGCCGAACAGCAGCTGGACCAGCAGGTTCCAGCCCCAGCCCCGCAGCCGCGCCCGCATCCCGTCGGCGCCGCGATCGCGGTAGCCGATGACCAGGTCGGTCGAATCGTCGAGCAGGTCGACCAGCCGGCTGAGCTCGCACACGTCGAACTGGCCGTCGATGGCCAGGCAGAACAGCAGCTCGTAGCGGGCCGCGTCGAAGCCGCTGGCCACCGCCGCGGCGAAGCCGCCCATCGCCTCGTGCCGCACCACCCGCAGCGGCAGGTGCTCGCGGTGGGCCGCCAGGTCCTCGAGCAGCGCCGCGGTCCCGTCCTCGGACGCGTCGTCGACGACCAGGATCTCGAAGGCCGCGCCGACCAGGCCGTCGAGCACGGCCGCCAGGTCCAGGATGGCCGCTTCGAGCAGCGGCCGCTGGTTGTGGACAGGGAGCACGGCCGAGATCCCAGGCTGCCGTCGGCATTCGGTCGTCAAGGGGGTCATGCTGGGAAGCGCCTCTCTGGGTCCTTCAGTATCCCCAGCTTGTGCTAAGGCGCTGCTAAGGCGGGGCAAGAACTCTGCTAAGTACGCCCGCTCGTGGTCCGCTCCCGACTGGTGCGCGCCTGCGCGTCACGGCGAGCACGGTCTGGCACACTGGCGGCGATGGAGATCGCCGAGCACATCGCCGCGCTCCGAGCGGCTGGCCGGCGGCTGGCCGAGGCGGCCGCCGACTGCGACCTCGACGCACCCGTCCCGACCTGTCCCGACTGGCGCCTGCGCGACCTGGTCCACCACGTCGGCACGATCCACCGCTGGGCGACCAGCTTCGTGAACGGGACGCGCCGTGACCGCTACGACCCGTTCGCCGACATGACCGAGGCCGACTGGCCGCCCGATGCGGCCCTCGTCGACTGGTTCCGCGCCGGCCACGCCGGCCTCGTCCAGGCGCTCGACGCGGCGCCGCCCGACCTCGACGCCCCAACGTTCCTGCCGGCGCCCTCGCCGCTGGCCTTTTGGGCCCGCCGCCAGGCCCACGAGACGACCATCCATCGCGTTGACGCCGAGTCGCCGAGCGGCGCGATCACGCCCTGCCCGCCCGCCTTCGCCTGCGACGGTATCGACGAGATCCTGTTCGGCTTCGCCGCCCGCCGTGGCAGCCGCCTGGTGGCCGACCCGCCCCAGCGGCTGGCGCTGCACACCACCGATCTGCCCGCCGACTGGCTGATCGAGATCGGCCCCAGTGGCCCCACGACACGCCACGAACACGGGCCGGCCGACTGCACCGTCAGCGGCCCGGCCGCCGACCTGTACCTGCTGCTGTGGAACCGCCGCCCGGCCGACGGGCTCGACGTGGCGGGCGACGCCAGCCTGCTCGACCGCTGGCGGACGAGCGTCCAGGTCCGCTGGCGCTGAGCCGCGTCGCCGTTAGCTTGGCTGGGCGAGGACGGTGGCGATGCCCTGGCCAACGCCGATGCACATCGTCACCAGCGCGTACGGCGCCGCGCGGCGCTGCAGCTCGAGCGCCGTCGTGCCGGCCAGGCGGCCGCCCGAGGCGCCCAGCGGATGGCCCAGCGCGATCGCCCCGCCGTTGGGATTGACCCGCCCGTCATCCCGCCAGTCGACGCCCAGGTCGTCCAGGCAGGCGATGACCTGGGCGGCGAAGGCTTCGTTGAGCTCCACCAACGGGATATCGCCGATGCCGAGTTCGGCCCGCTGCAGCGCCTTGCGCGAGGCCGGGATCGGCCCCAGGCCCATCTCGTCCGGCTCGACGCCGGCCACGGCGGTGCTGACGATGCGGGCGATCGGCTCGAGGCCGAACGAGTGCGCCCGCTCGGCCGAGGTCACCAGCAGCGCCGCCGCGCCATCGTTGATGCCCGACGAGTTGCCAGCCGTCACCGTGCCGTCCTTGGCGAAGGCCGGCCGCAGCTTGGCCAGCCCCTCGGCCGTCGTCTCCGGCCGCGGGTGTTCGTCGCGGTCGACCATGACCGGCTCGCCTTTGCGGCTCGGCACCGGCACGGCCACGATCTCCTGGGCGAGTGTCCCGCTCGCCACGGCGCGGGCCGTCTTCTGCTGGCTCAGCAGGGCGAACGTGTCCTGGTCAGCGCGCGAGACGCCGCGTCGCTCGGCCACGTTCTCGGCCGTCTCACCCATCGCGCCGGTATACCCGCGCGCCTCCATCTCCGGGTGGGCGAAGCGCCAGCCCAGGGTCGTGTCGGCCATCGGCGGCACGCCGCGCGGGTAGGCGCTCTCGGCTTTGAGCATCACCAGTGGCGCCCGCGTCATGCTCTCGACCCCACCGGCGATGAACACGTCGCCCTGGCCGCTCCAGATCGCCTGGGCGGCCGCGTTGACCGCCTGCAGGCCCGAGCCGCATAGCCGATTGATCGTCTGGCCGGGCACGCCGACCGGCAGGCCGGCCAGCAGGAGGGCCATGCGGGCCACGTTGCGGTTGTCCTCGCCGGCCTGGTTGGCGCAGCCCAGGATGACGTCGTCGACTGCGGTCGGGTCGAGGCCGCTCCGCTCCACGAGCGTGCGGATGGCGTGCGCGGCCAGCACGTCCGGCCGCACGCCGGCCAGTGCCCCGCCATAGCGACCGATCGGCGTCCGCACGTAGCCGGCGATGACAGCCTCGCGCGATCCCTCGTCTGCCCTCATAGGCGCAGTGTATGGCCGACCGGCCCGGTCGTCTCGCCATTGGTGCTGGTGTCCGCGAGCGGCAGCGGCAGCGCCCGCGGCGGCACGGGCGACGATTGCACGATCGAGGTCGTCGTCTGCCCGTAGGCCAGGAAGCGGTCGAGGATGGCCTCCAGTTGATCGACAGCCGCGGCGTGGACCTTGAGCAGAAAGCAGTCCTCGCCGGTGATGCGGTGGCATTCGACGACCTGCGGCGTGCGCTGCGCGAGATCAGCGATGCGCCCGAGTTGGCCCGGCCCGGGCCGGACACGAATGTAGGCGGCGACCGGCAAGCCGAGCGCCTTGGGGTCGAGGTCGAGGCGGTAGCCGGTGATCACCCCGGCCTCACGCAGGCGCTGGACGCGCTCGGTGACGGCCGGCGCCGACATGCCGACGCACCGCGCCAGGGCGGCGTTGCCGAGCCGCGGATCGTCGACCAATGCCTGCACGATCTGGAGGTTGACCGCATCCAGCAGCGGACTGACGGTTCCGAAGCTCGGGACGCTGTTCTGCCTTCGTTTCGCAGTCATCTGTCGAAGTCTATCTCTGGTTTCTGATAGATCGTCGCCTGATCGCCTCCTATGCTAGGTCATTGTGAGATCGTTGTCAGGCGTCGCCTGGTCGCCCGCTCTGCTGGCCCGAGCAGCCCCGGCCGCGCCCAGCGCGAGCGCCACGCCGCTCGCCCGTCCGCTCGCGGCGCGCGTGCCGCCGCATGCGTTCTTCCTGACCAGCGCCGTCTTCCACTATCTCGGTCCGGCCTTCGCCGTCCTGCTGTTCCAGCAGGTCGACGTGCTCGGCGTGGCGTGGCTGCGCATCGCCAGCGCCGCTGTCGTCTTCGCCGTCTGGCGGCGGCCGTGGCGCCTGCTGCCCAGCCTGAGTCTGGCCCAGCGCTGGCGGCTGCTGGCCCTCGGCGGGGTGCTGGCGGCGATGAACGCCTGCTTCTATCTGGCCATCGCCCAACTGCCGCTGGGCACCGTCGGCGGCATCGAGTTCCTGGGGCCGGTCGCCTTGGCCGCGGTCGGCGCCCGCAGCCGCCGTAACCTGCTGGCGCTTGGCCTGGCGGCCGCCGGCGTGTACGTTTTGACCGACGTGCGAGTGGCGGGCGCGCCGGTCGGCTTCCTCTTCGCCTTCGCCAACTGCGTCCTGTTCGTCCTGTACGTCGTCCTCGGCCATCGCATCGCCCAAGATGGTGGCCAGCAGGGCGTCGACCGCCTCGGCGCGGCGATGCTCATCGCCCTGGTGGCGATCACGCCGCTGGGCCTGGCCGGCGCGCGCCCGGCCTTCGGCGCGCCGCTGCTGCTGGGCGCCGGCATCGGCGTCGGCATCTGCTCGTCGGTCATCCCCTACGTGTGCGACCAACTGGCCATGGCCCGTCTGCCGCGGGCGACCTTCGCCCTGCTGCTGTCGCTGCTGCCGGCCACGGCCACCGCCATCGGCCTGGTCGTCCTCAACCAACTGCCCAGCCCCGTCGAATGGGCCGCTATCGGCCTGATCGTGGCCGGCGTGGCCCTCCATCACGACCAGCCCGCCCCGCGCGGCCGCGCATGAGCGACCGTGCGGCGGCCCTGGCCCGCCAGTTCGCCGCGGCCAACGATGCCTTGATCACCCTGCTCGAACGGGCCACGCCCGAGCAGTGGCGCCAGCGCACGGCCGACGAGGGCGAGCTGCGGGCGGTCGGGGTGATCGCCCATCACGTCGCCGTGGCCCACCCGCGCATCGCCCAGCGGGTCGCCGCCTTCGCCCACGGCCAGCCCGTGCCGGCCCGCCACCCCGAGCTGTTCGACGAGCGCAACGCCCGCCAGGCCCGCGAGCATCCCGAGCCGGACCAGGCCGCGACGATCGACCTGCTGCGCCAGGCCGGCCAAGAGGTCACCACCCTCATCGCTGGCCTGAGCGACGCCGAGCTCGACCGCACCGCCCAGGAGGACCCCGACGCGCCGCCAATGACCACCGCCCAGGTCATCGAGCAGCGCCAGATCGCCCACGTCCACACCCACCTCGCGTCGATCGAGACCGTCCTCGACCCACCGCCGCCTCGGTAGCCTGTCGCGCACGCTCACATCGTCGCCGCCCGCCGCGTCGGGGCCTCCGCGCGCGGAGCGCTGCGGGCTTAGCTGACTGTGACTGGGATGACCAGGACGGTCTCCTGGCCGCTCGCGGTGTGGGCGTGGACGTACAGCGTGTGCCCGCCGCGCGGGACGGTCGTTGGCGCCAGGAACTCGGCGGTGCCGAGCGGCCGGCCGAGGCGCGTGCCGGGACTCAGCTCGCCTGGCACGCCCGAGCCGACCAGCGCGCCGCCACCGTCGCGGTCCGGCTCCATGAAGATGTCGACGCGGTCGGCGCCGGTCGCCACGCCCTGGACCAAGAACGACCGCCCGACGCTGGCGCCCGGGGCCGGCGCAGCCACCTCCAGGTGAACCGGCTCGCTCGGGACCAGCGTCGGCACCGGCGCGGCCGGCGCCGGAATCACCCGTGCGGCCACCACCCCGCCTAGGCTGGGGATGACCACCTGAACGTTGCTGAGCCAGGTGCCGCGCGGGGTCCGCGCGACGAGCGTCAGGCTGTTGGCGCCCGTCGGCAGCGTGTCTAGCGGCAAGCTGACGCTGAAGCCGGGCTGCGCCCAGGCTGGGTTGTCAGCGCTCGCCGCGCCGTCCGGCCGTGACAGCCCCATCTGGGCCTGGGCCACGAGAGCGCTCCCGAGGTACAGGTCGACGCCGCTCACGCCGGTCGAGTCCTGGGCCGACGGGTCGATGGCCCAGCCGTTGAGCGTCGTCCCGTCGCTGGCCACGCTGACGCTGCCCTGGAGCGGATTGGACACGTCGGTGTCCGGGCCAGGCAGCCAGGCCGCGGCTAGTCCCGGCCGCACGAAGTGCAGCCCGCGCAGCACCTGCTCCAGGCTGCAGCGCGCGGCCGGCTGGAGCTCCGGCTGCGGGTCGTAGCACGAGCCGCCGCCCTGGGCGTTTGCGCCGTACGAGGTCAGCCCGCGCCGCGTGTCAACGAAGGTCCGATCGACCAGCCGCGGGCTCTCGGCGTTCCAGACGCCGAAGCCGACCACCTGCGCGAACTGGCGCACGAAGTCGATCTGCCGCCGCTCCTGGGCCAGCCGGCTGGTTTCGTCGTCGGCGGTGTACAGGCCGGCCAGGCTGCGCGAGGTGCCGAGCTCTTCGACGATGACCGGCAACTGACGCCCACTGTCGCACGGCTGGCTGACGATGTTGTCGAGGTCCCAGTCGATGGGCATGTCGCCGCCCCGGTCGCGGCTGATCCAGTCGTAGGCGTGCAGGGTGTAGGCGTCGACCGGCGCCTCGCAGTACAGCCAACGGGCGATCGGCGAGGTCCGATTGCCTGGCTGGACGTGATTGGCGCCCATGGTGCCCGGCAGGATCGGCGTGCGCGGGTCAAGGGCGCGCACCTCCTGGACGGCCTGGGTGATGAACGGGATGACGGCCGGCGGGTCGCGCGGTGTGTGCAGTTCGTTGCCGAGCTCCCAGGCGTAGATCACGTCGAGCGCCCCGCGCGCCTGGACGGTGCTGATCAGGTCGCGGACGAACGGCAGATACGCGATTCGCCAATCCTGGGTATAGAACGGCAGCAGCAGCTGAATGTAGTTGTCCATCCAGCCAATGTCCTGGGCCGGCTCGCCCGGCACGGCGCGGTGGTTGTTGATCAGGGCCACGATCAGCCGCATGTTGGCCGCCCGCAGCATGGGCGCTCGATCGGCGATGCGGTTGCCGATGGCGCGGCCATCCAGGGCGCGGAAGCCATTGTTATCGGTGGCGAAGACGCGGATGATGCCGGCGCCGAGCCAGCGCGCGTAGGTGATGTCCTCCGCCGCATCGGCCGTCAGGTCGTGGAACAGCATGCCATGCTGATTGGCGATCAGGAAGCCGCCGTTGAGTGGATCGGCGCTGGCGATGCGCGGCAGGGCCACCATGTTGGCCGAGTCGTTGCCGGCCGCCGCGCTGTTCGGCGCCGTATCGGACTGCTGCTGCGCCTGCGCGACCGAGACACTGGCCAACACCAGCAACCCGACCGCGGCTGCCCGGCAGGCCAGAAGCACTGGGCGCATTGTATGGGGATGCGGGATGAGGGATGAGGGATGAGCACACGTTCCCGGCCGGCGCCGGCCCATTCCCCATCCCGCATCCCTCATCCCCCTAAACCATCGGCCAGCGGCCGCGGTTGATGCGCGTGCCGGTCCGCGCCAGCAGCGCCTCGCCCAACTCTTGGACCTGCTCGGCCAGCTTGGCTTCGTCGGCGAACAGCACCCGCCCCTCGTCGACGACGATGCGGCCACCAGCGATGACCGTCCGCACGCTGCGCCCGTCGGCGCTGTAGACCAGGTTGTTGACCGGGTCGAGCAGCGCCCGCCACTCGG
>Ga0213876_10002668_pt1 | contig 10421 bp, 7 predicted proteins | sample BarmaccomBMRX_R9_FD_160113 | JGI IMG/M metagenome (GOLD analysis project Ga0213876, IMG submission 160113) | Root-associated microbial communities from Barbacenia macrantha in rupestrian grasslands, the National Park of Serra do Cipo, Brazil - RX_R9 | ecosystem: Host-associated > Plants > Roots...
CTTGCCTTCGCGAATCATGCCGTTCAGCAGAAGCGAGGTGTCGCAGCAAAGCGGGCGAATCTGTTCTGCAAAGCCCTTGTACTGCTCGAGAATTTCCTGGAAGTCGACGCGTTCGGCTACCTGAAATGCATTGGCGATGAGTTGCTTGTCTTCCGCGAGCGAAGAATACAGCGCATCGAAATCAACATCGATTAGATCCGCGATGCGAATGCCGCGGCGTGCGATTTTATCTTCGTAACACGGACCGATACCGCGCGACGTGGTGCCGATTGGAGTCCGATTTTCGCGGCCTTCCGAGATCTTTTCTATGGTGCGGTGAAACGGGAATATGACGTGCGCGCGATTGCTGATTTTAAGTTGCGATTTGACGTCAATGCCGGCTGCTTCGAGGCCGGCGATCTCTTCTAGCAGCGCGGCGGGATCAATCACCACGCCGTTACCGATCACGGCCAGAACACCGGGGCGCAGGATGCCACTCGGTATCAGCTTTAGAACAAATTTTTGTTCGCCAATGAAAACGGTGTGGCCGGCGTTGTGACCACCCTGATAGCGGGCGACCGCGCTGAAGCGCTCCGAAAGAAGGTCGACAATTTTTCCCTTGCCCTCGTCGCCCCATTGGGCTCCCAGGACGATCAAGTTACTCATGAGGTTCGAGGGCAAGACGCCCAAAGAATCCGATTGTATCGAGCGCAGGCCGGAACTCGAGGAGAGTGCTCCCGATGTTACTCTTGACACGATGCAGATGTGCGGCGTCTTTCAGGCGCTAGGTCCGGATATTTTTCATCAACTGGTGCGCGGGATTTCGATTGGCAAGTTGAAAACGTACCAGGTTTATGAGCGCTTCAAAGTACGGGCGCACCTGGCCAAGCTGAACTCGGAATCACTGCGCAAGGCGGAGCCGAAGTTCTGGTCCCGCATTGAGGGTGGCGATGAGGAATTCGCGACCGACTTATCTCAGGTGTTCCTGCTCTCGCACCTGGACATGATTGTGGATGTTTTGAATTTTCTGGGAATACCCAACGAGCAGGGTTTTTTCGACAAGGATCTGAAGCCTGAGCAGTATCTGACCGAGGGATGGCAGAAGCGAGTGTTCGAGCAATTTTCTTCCAAGTATCCGCGCGAAATTCTGCTGTTCTATATCAACCATCTCGATTGGGAGTTGAACAAGACAGACCAGGTATTCGTGCCGGCCGCGTGACGCTATGACAGATGTCAAGAACTTTCAGGAGAGCGTGAAGAAGGGCGACCTGAGCGCTGTACGGGTGGCCTTGAGCGAAGATCCCCATTTGCTCGACGCGACGAATGAAGCCGGGCAAAGTGCTTTCCTGCTCGCGATGTACTACCGGCAACGCGAGACGGCCGACTATCTTCTGAGCCTGGGCCCCAGGCTCGACATCTTCAACGCATGCGTGGCGGGCGACACGAAACGTGTGATGGGAGATGTTGCCGCGAGTCCTGAATTGTTGCAGGCGCACAGTTCCGATGGCTGGACGCCGCTGCACCTGGCGGCATTTTTCGGTCGACCTGAGCTTGCGAGCGCGCTTTTGGATGCCGGGGCGAATGTGGATGCCCTGTCAACGAACGCGATGAAGAACACGCCTCTGCATGCCGCAGCAGCGGGCGGCCACGCGAAGCTTGTCGAGCTCTTGCTGAAGCGGGGCGCGGACCCAAACTCCGGGCAGGAGGGCGGTTGGACAGCGTTACATTCTGCTGCGCAAGCGGGAAATCGCGAGATGGTGGAAGTCTTGTTGGCCAACGGAGCGAACGTGAACGCGCGCGCGGCGAACAATCAGTCGCCGTTAGATTTAGCGCTGTCCAAGGGCCACCAGGACATCGCGGCGCTGCTGGAGCAATTGGGAGCGAAGCTGCAGTAGAAAAGATGGTAGAGCAGAATCTCGAAGAGCTGCGGCGCGCCACTTTGGCGGCGTTTGCCGAGGCGATTTCTTTAGAAGAGCTAGAGGACGCGCGCGTGGGCGCGTTGGGGCGTAAAGGTACGCTTGCTCAAATCAGCAAAGAGTTCGGGAAATTGGCGCCGGCGGAAAAGGCGTCCTTGGGCAAGCTGCTGAACACGGTCAAAGAAGATCTCGAGACCGACTACCAGGACAAGAAGCAACGATTTGAAGAGGCGAAGCTTGCGGAGCGGCTCGCGGAAGAGTGGATCGACGTTACGCTGCCCGCGTCCGGCGTGCGCCCCGGAAGCCTGCATCCCATAACGCAACTGCAGCAGGAAATCGAAGACCTGTTTACTTCGCTCGGCTTCGCGATTCTGGACGGGCCTGAAGTCGAAACGGAAGAGCACAATTTCGATGCGCTGAATATTCCCCGCACGCACCCGGCACGCGACATGCAGGATACGTTTTGGCTTTCGAATGGTCATCTGTTGCGCACGCATACGTCGCCGGTTCAGGTGCGTGGGATGCGGCAGTTGGGGCCGCCCCTGCGGATGATTGCGCCGGGACGCACGTTTCGTAATGAAGAAGTGGATGCCTCGCACGAGCATACGTTCTACCAGTTGGAAGGCATGATGGTGGATCGTGACGTATCGGTTGCGAACCTGATCTACTTCATGAAAACGCTGCTGAGTTCCATCTTTAAGCGTGATGTAACTGTTCGGCTGCGTCCCGGTTATTTTCCATTCGTAGAACCAGGGTTTGAGTTGGATATTCAATGCCTGATTTGCGGGGGCAGCGGCTGCTCCGTTTGCAAACAGAGCGGATGGGTGGAACTGCTACCCTGCGGATTAGTCCATCCGAATGTGCTACGGACCAGCAACATCGATCCCGACGAGTGGGGAGGATTCGCGTTCGGCCTCGGCCTCACCCGGCTGGCGATGATGCGCTACGGCATTGACGATATTCGGCAATTGCAGGGTGGCGATCTCCGCTTCCTCTGCCAGTTTTAGTTCTCCACTTAGGAGACATCCAAAAGGACACGCGTTGAAGTTTTCCTATCAGTGGCTGTGTGATCTGGCTCCGGGCCTTGCCGCCGAGCCCAAGGAACTGCAGCGGCTCATCACCATGAAAACGGCCGAGTGCGAGGGTATTGAGGCATTCCGTGCGCATTTCGTTCAGGCGAATGATTTGAAGCCGGACTGGATCATCGAAATCGACAACAAGAGCCTGACGCATAGGCCCGATCTTTGGGGTCACGTGGGAATGGCGAGAGAAGTGGCGGCGATTACGGGCGCGAGGTTGCAAGATCCGGTACACGTTGCAATACTGCCGCAAGGCGAACCGCTCATAAAAGTCGAGATCGCTGATTATCTCCTGTGTCCGCGATACAGCGCGCTGTATTTTGAAAATGTGCAGGTGGGCTTGTCGCCGTTCTGGATGCAGGCGCGACTCGAGAGCCTGGGGCTCAACCCGATCAACAACGTGGTTGACGTAACCAATTTCGTTTTGGCCGAACTGCCGCAGCCTATGCACGCGTTCGACGCGGACAAACTGCAGGGCGACACGATTTTCGTTCGCCTCGCGCAGGAAGGCGAAAGCTTGCGAGCGCTGAATGGCGAGACGTATGAACTGACGGCGTCTGATCTTGTGATTGCCGATGCGGGAGGCCCGGTGGCGATTGCGGGCGTCATCGGCGGGATGGACGCTGCAATCTCCGAGACAACGAAACGCGTGGTCTTGGAAAGCGCGAATTTTCAGGCCACCACGGTGCGCCTGACGTCGGCGCGGCACAAGCTGAGGACCGATGCGTCGATGCGATTCGAAAAGTCACTCGACCCGGAGAATACGATTCGCGGGCTGGCGAGGGCGGTGGAGTTGCTTCAACAGCTCGCGCCCGCGATTGTGCTGCGTGGAGGCCTGACCGACAATCGCGGTCCACTTCCGCGCACGGAGCCGATTGCGCTTCCGATAGATTTCGTTAGCCGTAAATTAGGCAAGGACGTCAGTCAACAAGAGGTAACGCGCATACTCGAAGCGTTGGGATTCCAATCGCGCGAGACCACGCCCGGGTTGCTAACCGTCACGGTGCCGAGCTGGCGCGCGACAAAAGACATCAGCCTGAAAGACGATCTGGTAGAAGAAGTCGGGCGCATGGTTGGGTACGGCGAGATTACACCGGCAGCGCCGCTGGTGGCCTCCGTGCCGCCGTTTGAGAATCCGATGCGGATGTACCTGCGCTCGGTTCGCACGCAACTGCGTGACCAGGGATTCACGGAAACGTACAACTACTCCTTCATTGCCGAAGCCGATGTGAAGAGATTCGGCATGGACATCCGGGATCACGTTGAGGTGCGCAATCCGATTGCTTCGGAGTTGACGCATCTGCGTCGTAGTCTGCTGCCGGGAATTTATCGAAATATCGTCAGCAACGTTCGCCATTACCCCGAATTTCGTATCTTCGAGATCGGAAGCGAGATTCATCCGGGCGAAGGCGCTGACGCATGCAGTCGCCGCGCTCTACAACTCGCATGGCGATGAGCAGGATTTCTTTGAACTCAAACGCGTCATGGAGTGCCTGTTCAAGGAAGCGCGCTTGCATGCGTCGCGCGCACGCGGCTATGAGCATCCCGTGCGAGCAGCGGAAATTCACTGGCGTGGGTCGGTGATCGGTAGGCTGTTCGAGTTGCATCCGTCGCTTCTGGCGGATGAAGGAGTTGAGGGGCGTGCGGTTCTGTTCGACGTCGATTTACAGGCGTCGCAGCGTATCTCAGCTGCGCGAGAGCTGAAGTACACGCCGCCGCGAAAATATCCGACCAGCGGATTCGATCTTTCCATCGTGACCACTTTGGAGCGGCCAGTGGCACAGATTCAGGATGACGTGGCGAACTTTGCGCAAGCGGAACTGGCCGCACTAGATTTCATCCGGCAGTACGATGGGCCACCCTTGGAAGCGGGGCAAAAAAGTGTTTCCTATCACTTGGAAGTGGGAGCGATGGATCACACGATGACCAAGGAAGAAGAGGCAGAAATTCGGAGTCGAATCATCGATGGTATGCGCGGTCTCGGGTACGAATTCCGCGGTTGAGTTTGCTATGTCTAACGGGTCAGTGACTTTGCTGCCCGGCTTGTGGGGCCACCCCTCGGGTGCATTGTGGATTCCAGCGATGCAGACCGCGGTTGTGGCCGATGCGCATCTTGGTTATAGTTGGGCGCAACGCAGACGCGGAGAATTGGGACCACTGGCAGATTCGCGCACGCGGCAAAAGTTGTTGACCTTGTGCGATGACTTAGCGCCTCTACGAATCGTGTTCTTGGGCGACCTGGTGCATGCGCCGAGGCCGTGCGCTCCAGAGCGCGAGTGGATTGAAGAGACGCTCCGGTTGCTGAGTGAGCGGGCGGAACTCGTGGCAGTGCGCGGGAATCACGACCGGGAGTTTGCGCGCGAGTTTCGGAGTTTGCCGGTGCGTTGCGTGGAGTCATGGTCGGCCGAAGGGCTGACCGCAGCGCACGGCGACCGGTTTACGTTCGCGGTGCCGGAAGACCACACACTGCTGCTCGGGCATTTACATCCGTGCCTGAGCGTGAAGGATGCGTCGGGAGCAGGGCGAAAGCTGCCCCTTTTTCTGGCAACAACTGCATGCATTATTCTGCCGGCGTTTTCTCCATTTGCATGCGGGTACGATCTGGTGTGCGGCATACCGGACGAACTGCAAACTTGCCTCGGCAACGAAGAGGTGCAGGCCTTTGCAGCAACTGGCAAACGAATAGTGGCGTTGGGGCCGCTGCATTGCGTGGTCGAAAGAATGTTCGAAGCAAACGTGAGCGCGCCGGAACGATTTCGGAAGACCAGGGGATAGTATGTCGCACGAAAAGCGCAACTAGCGGCCCATAACGCAACCTGACGGGACGTTATAGATAGCTCTGGAAGCGGTTACAGGCGAGGGCTCCAAGCAACTTCGATTTTCGTACTTGACAGCCGAGGACTGTTCCAGTATATTCGCTGCAAGCGTTTACACATGTTGATCTTGTAGCGCGAACCTTGTCACAAGGTCAACCAGCAGGAGGCCACGTGGCAAAACCGGCGCTTTGGGTTCAGTCTTGTCTTTTTCTTCTAACGGCCGCAGTTTGTTCTGCGCAGTTCAGCGGGAACATCCAAGGAGTTGTTTCGGACCCCAGCGGGGGCCCCATTGCGGGAGCTTCAGTGGGATTGCGAAACGTGGATACCGGAATCGAGGCGCACGCCACCACAAGTAATTCCGGCAACTACCGCTTCAGCAGCCTTGAGCCGGGGCACTATGTGGTTTCGTGTGAGGCCAGCGGATTCCGGCGGACGGAGGTCGACGTCACACTTGGCACCTCGGAGTTGGAAGGCATCAACATCACGCTCGCGCTGACAAGCTCGACGCAATCCATCAACGTCACGTCGGAAGCGCCGGCACTTGACACAGACGACAGCCGTCTGCAAGCTACACTGTCGTCGCAAACTGTGCGAGATCTGCCAGAGATCAATCGAAATATTTACGATGTGTTAGCCGTTGCTCCTGGTGTTGTGGGAACCGGTACCCGCGGGGCCGGGGAATCGCCGGGCGGTGGAAACGATAATTTCGGAACACAGACGCCGCAGATCAGCGCCAACGGGCGAAGCTATACCGGCAACCGCGTGGTCGTTGACGGCATGGATGCAACCAGCGTCGTGCAAAACGGCAATTTCATCTACAGTCCAAATCCCGATGCCATTCAGGAGGTGTCTTTACAGACAAACTCCTGGGACGCCGAAAATAATGTGGGCAGTTCGGTGCTGATTCAGATCACCACGAAGTCCGGTACCAACCAATTCCACGGCACCGGGAGCTTGCTTTTTACCAATCAGGATCTTCTTGCGCGAAGCGTCTTCACACAAGGGAGTTATCCGCCCTTCAGCCGGAAAGACTTGTCGGGTACGCTGGGCGGTCCAATTATAAAGAACAAGACGTTTTTCTTTGCTGATGTGGAATCCCTCTGGTCGACGAGTTCCACTGCGAATTCGGTTCAGACGTATGAATCTCCGCAGTTTGTTGGTTGGGCGCAGCAAAATTTTCCCAACACTCTAGGCACCAAGGTCCTCACCGGCAACATGGCTTCGGCCGTCGCAACGATTGGCGCAAAGGAAACCGCTCAGCAGTATTTCGCGCTACCCACCGGCGGCAGCGCTTGCGGCACCGCGGCAACCGCGTACATTCCGTGCAGTTTGCCGGTTCTCGTTCAGGGCAACCAGGTTCTCAGCCCCTTCTACAATGGCTTGCAATACAGTTTCCGCGGAGATCAGTACTTAGGTCAAAAAGATCGTGTTTACGGAAGCTATGCCAACGACACGTTCAACTTGCAGCATCCCAACGTGCGCTCGAATTTTACGAATGAAGATTTTCAGAACAACTGGTATGCCCAAACCGATTGGACCCACACATTCAACCCGAACCTTCTTTTCGAATTCGGATTTGGCGCAAATGCCGTGGGCGGAGAAAATGGACAAAACGGTAACAACAGCATCCCTCAAATAAATGTCACGGGCCAGAGCATCGGATTTACTAATTCCTGGGGCCCGGGAGAATACCGCTCTCACAACTACAATTGGCGCGATGTATTCAACTGGGTCCATGGCGCGCACACTGTGAAGTTCGGCTCGAGCGGAGCGCACGCCGACGAGGAGGGAGATTTCACGCCTGTAAACGTCCGGCCCACGTTTACATTCAACAATCTGCTCGACCTGGTGCAGGACCAGCCTTACACGGAGAGCGTCGGAGCATATAACTTGCTGACTGGTTCTCCGGGAAATGTAGGTTTCGGCGGACAACTTACTGCCTACGGCTTTTTCGCCCAGGACGACTGGAAAGTGGCGTCTAACCTGTCGTTTACTTTCTCATTGCGCTGGGACGATCTCGGGAATCATTATGCGTGGGGCAATAACTTCCACTTCTATAACCTGATTCTTGGTTCTGGGAGTACATTCGATCAACAAATTGCCAGTGCGTCACTAAAGCAGGTGAATGATGTATTTGCCCATTCCTTGAATAACAATTGGAGCCCGCGTATCGGCTTTGCTTGGGATCCTTCGAAAAGAGGCAAATGGAGCATCCGCGGCGGTATTGGAGTATTTCACGACTGGATTGTTCTCGGGCAGAGCGTTGACCAGATGCGGAACAATCCGCCCACGGCGAATGGCGAAACATTTACAGCGGGAGGAACTGGCGTTCAGCCGCTTTTCGCCGTCGCTCCGAACAAGACTTACCCATTCAATTATCCGCTCCCGATCATCCCGGCCGGCCAGCTCGACGCCCAGGGAGGGTTGTCAGGCGCTCCTGGTGCAGTCACGGCGCTGGACCGTAACATGAAGGCTCCGTACGCGGTGAATTATGTGATTGGCGCGGAGCGTCAACTGCCTTGGAAGTTTGTGGCGGGCGCCAATTACACGGGCTCGCGAGGCTACGATCAACTGAGCGGCACGGATATGAATCGATATGCGGGAGCGGTGATTCCGACCGGCGGGTTGGGAAATCCTCCTCGGCTCAATTCGAGCTTCTCTTCCATCGATTATGTAAGTAATCTCAACCGCAGTACTTACAACGGGATGATTCTATCGCTTCGTCGTGCTTTTGCTTCTCGTGCTACCTTTCAAGCGTCCTACACTCTTTCCCATGCAAAGGATTTCCCGGAGACCGGCACGCGGTTCGATCAGGATGGCGGTCTCAACATACCCGACCAACACCAGTACTTTACTTATTGGGGTGATTCAAACTGGGACGTAAGACACCGCTTTTCGTTTTCTGGAACTTACATCATTCCGGGTCTGAGCGGCGGAATCGGTCGAGTATTGACATCAGGCTGGGAAGTTAGCACCATCGCCGCGCTTCAAACCGGCACGCCCTTCTGGGTTTACACGACTGCACCTTATAGTGCTGGGGGCGATTACAACGCAGACGGGACCAATTGGGACGTGCCGAATACTCCCAGCACAAATTACACGGGATCTCACAGCGAACAACAGTTCCTCAACGGGTTATTTACTGCGACCGCTTTCCCCGCCCCGGCCGTCGGCACTGAGGGTAATCTGAAACGGAACATCTATCGAAACCCCGGCTTAACAAGCGTTGATGCGAGCGTTCTTAAGAATACGCATATACCCTGGTTAGGCGAACAAGGCAACGTGCAGCTTCGCTTCGATTTCATCAACGTGCTCAACCACGTAAATCTCGGTCCGGTGGACGCCAATATGGCAGACTCCACTTTCGGGCAAGCCACCACAGTACTGAATCCAAGAAGTATTCAACTGGGCGCGCGAATATCCTTCTAGGCTGGTTCTTCGGCTTGGCATCGCGACCTTCTTTGACAGAAGCGTACTGAGGTGCTGTAGCGCTTATAAACGCGCCGGCGTCGACGCAACCGGCTGGGCACGGGACAGATCCTGTACGAATATCGCGTGCTTGGCGTCGACGCTTGCATCGGACAGCATATGATTCCATATAGTTCTGATGACGAACCCAGTCATGTCGTGTGTGCGCGGCCTCGCTATCGCACACGTTGCCGGTCTGCTCGCACACGCAGCCGATTTGGCGCCCTTGCCCAATTTCTCCAAGCCAGCGAGCAACCTGCAAATCGTTCAACAGTGCGTACCGCGCATGCCGTGGACCGTAGCCGGAGAACTCGGCGCGCTTTTAGGCCGTCAACACGGCAAGTTCGAAGCGTGGATCTGGCCCAATAAGATTCTGAGCAACTTCAGTATTCAAGCTGAGCTGGCGGACTATCCGGTTCCGATTGATGTCAACGCACAGGCTGCCGAGATCAAGGTTACTCCCGGCGAGACGATCATCACTTACTCTCATTCCGCGTTCACAATCCGGCAGCACATGTTTGCTGCGCGCGGCAATGACGCCCCGGCCACTAGTGTGGCGGTTTTCTTCGAGGTTGAATCGGCGCGGCCTATCGACCTCACCTTCTCGTTTACTCCAGAGATGCTGCACATGTGGCCGGCGCCTAACTTCGGCCGCCCGAACGGGGAATGGATAGCTCACGGGAAACAGCAGGGTGTGTATGTCTTGCATACGGACGATCCAAGTTTTTCCGCCATCGTTGCCATGCCGAACACGCAGCCCGGAATCATGGCCCCCTATCAGGAACGACCACAGACTTACCCGCTGCAGTTCACGCTGAGGTTCGATCCGAAGCGCGATAAGGGTTCGGTTTACCCGCTAGTTATCGCACTCTCGACAAACACGCAACCTTACTTACAGGCCACGAACATCGAAACAGCGTTGCCCGCGCTGTACGCGCAAACTCAGAACTACTACGCTCATTTTTTTGACTTCCGCACCACGGCTGAAACGCCCAGCGCGCGTGTGAACGAAGCACTGTCGTGGGCGGAAGTGGCCGTTGACCAGACGCAGGTGAAATACAGAGGAAATGATTCCGGAATGGTGGCTGGATATTACGAATCCGGTGATTCGGCGCGGCCCGGTTACGCCTGGTTCTTTGGGCGCGATACGTTGTGGACCACCT
>Ga0213876_10002669_pt1 | contig 10420 bp, 12 predicted proteins | sample BarmaccomBMRX_R9_FD_160113 | JGI IMG/M metagenome (GOLD analysis project Ga0213876, IMG submission 160113) | Root-associated microbial communities from Barbacenia macrantha in rupestrian grasslands, the National Park of Serra do Cipo, Brazil - RX_R9 | ecosystem: Host-associated > Plants > Roots...
TCGAGGAAGCCTGAGTTGCATTCGTTACAAATTACTGTGTTTTATTTTACAGTATGTTTTAATGCAAAACAAATCATCTGCTTAGTGTAATGAATTGAGGATTTCCGCGTATGAATTGTAATTAAATCAGGGTACTTTTTCAAATTCAAACTTGTCTTTAATGTTGCGGTTAAAATAAATGCCTTTTGATGTTGAATTTTTCATGTTTTTATAAATTTTTTCAGGCACATTTTTATAATGATAAACTATTCCTGAAACAAACACGATCGTTAGCACATTTGTTTCAACATTATAATGAAATGAAGCAATAACAGTTGAAGGCATGAAAGAATTAATGCAAATAACGGGCAAGAAATTAAACGTTATTCACTTAACATTTCATTACAGCAATTATTTTTACGCAAAACAAAACAATGGAAATTTTAGGTATTGGTTCAAGAATAAAACATCCTTCTTATGGTGTGGGCGTTGTAATTCGTTTGCATAAAAAAGCATACAATATATGTTTTATTGATAACGGAATAAAAACAGTTCCCAAAGATTTTAATGTTGAAATAATAGAACGGATAGAACCGGAATACAATGTAAGTTTTAGCGAAGCAGAAGATGCTTTGATAAAAATTTTGCGAGAATGGAGCGATGTAACGGAAACTGTTTCGCTCGGTGACAAATGGAAAAATGGATTGATGATTCTTAAACCCGGCGATGCTTCGCTAAAAGAAAAGGAAGTCCCTATCGAAACTTTCTTTCATAAAATTGTAATGCTTCGTGACAGGTTGCGGGTGATGGAGCAACGTATTAACGCGCATAAATTACTTACCGATGAAGATAAAATTGATTTGCAGCAATACATCACCCGCATTTATGGAAGTCTTACTACTTTTAATGTATTATTTAAACACCAAAGCGATCAATTCATTGGTGAAAAGAGTTGATTCTATAAACCATAAATAGGTGTTTTCTTTAAAAGGAACTGCAATGTATTTTTATATGCATCAACAGTTGTCCAGAATGAAGTGCGATCCTGCCCATACACTTTCTTGCCTTCATCAGTATAAATTTCCATTAGCACAGAAGTTCTAAAATTTTCCTGTGTTGTATTGGACGCATATACACTGCCTGATGATTTATTGGAAACACCGTTCTTATCTGCACTGCTGCCATCTTTTGCATTATATGATGCGTTGCCTGATGAAGTTACGCTTGACATATTTGATGTAACAGTACCGCGAAGCACATATGCAACTCCAAGAATATTGCAAAGCTCAGGCATAGTATAGTTCCTGATATTTTCCGGTGTAATGCCGGCTTTTCCAAGCATTGCATTAGTAGTTACCGGGTCTTGTATTTGAAGCGACACAGATTTGTTGCTCAAAAATGTATAACATTCCTGTTGCACTTTAAACCCCATTTCAGGATTATTTTCCTGTTGCGTGTTGATATAGTTAAATGGCAAAACAGCGGCTTTGTTATGATGATCTACCGGCGCAACTGCAGCTTTACTTGCTTCAGGGTCATTTATCATTTCCACACGGCCACTTGAAAAAACGATCTTTACAATATCCGGCTTTTTTAATGTATAGCTGAGCGTTTCACCTTTATGTACAAAATCAATTGAAACATCATTCATCGCAGTGATGGAACCAATTTTTATTTCGCTCGATTTCATATATACTGTATCAAACTTTTGAACAGCTTTTGTTTGCGCCGATGAGTAAAGTGCGGCAACCATTATAATGCATGCAAAGAATATCTTTTTCATAAAAATATTTTATTATGCTAAAGTATAATGCGAATAAGTGCTTACTTATATCCATAAGTATGAACTGTTTTTTTTAATAAACCAATTGTGTATTTGAAATGACTGTTTGATCAGCACATTAATTTATATTGCCGGAAATCGCACCGAAACTTATGCGATTAGTTTAAATGGAAATCCTTAACGCTTACCGGCAGCCGCAGTATCGTCACTTATTTTTCTGAGGCGGGTCTTTTCAGTATTCCTTCGGGCACAAATAACTCGCCGGTTTCAATATTTATTAAACCATTTTTTTCTTCTTCAATATTTGTGGCCTGGGTGTAAACGTCACCGGCTATTGAGCGTTGGCCTAATTCCTTTTTATACGCTTTAATTAATTCTACCCTGTCCATTTCATTTGAAGGACCACCGTAATTTACAAATCCAAAACCGCCCCATTCGCTTACTACAAGCGGTACCTGCCTGCGATAAAAGAAAGGGTCGCCAACTACCAAGGGGTTGGCTGCAACGCCAACCAATTCACCGGCAACTAATTTGTCTAATGTTTTTTTCCATTCTTCAATAACAGGTGTATAAATGTGAACAGTTAGTAGATCAGATTTTAATCTTCCCAGGTAAGAGATATGATGCCAGCCATCATTATCTACCACTAAAAACTGTGGCTGTGCAAGCATCATGTAGTGATACATGTCTACTATATATTTTCTTGTTTCTTCATTGGTAGCAATATCCTGCGCACCCCAGTCTTCATTATATAAACTCCAGATAACAACCGCAGGATGCGAACCAATCAAATCAAGCATGCGCAACAATTCGGCCCTGTGGTTTTCGCGGCTTTTTAAACTCGACCGGTGCGGGCTTGGAACTTCTACCCATAATAGCATTCCAAGTTTATCTGCAAGATTATATACTCTGGGGTCAACACCGGCAATATGAATACGCACCAGGTTGCAACCAAGTTTTTTCATTGCAAGCATGTGCCGCTTTATTTGTTCATATGTTGAAGTGGCGGGTTGATATAAAATACCGTCAAGATAAATGGGTTTATTATTCAAATAAACACAACAACCTCTTGCTTCAATTTTGCGCAGGCCGAAATATGTTTCTATCTCTGCAACGTGGCCGTTAGCATCAATTAACTGTGCAACGAGTTTATATAAATGCGGGTCTTGCGGCGACCATAATTTTGCACCGGGTACTTCTATAACAAGACGTTGTTGTTTTTGCCCCGCTTCAAGTTGTAACAGGAAATCAGAGCTTGCTAACGGCGTTTCACCTTCCTGCATCCTGTTAAAAATTTGAAACCTTACAGTATAAGCGCCGGCATCATGAATACGCGTAGTAATGTTGAAGCGCACCAAATTATCTTCAATAACGGAAACAACTCCCACCCTGCTTCTTAAGCGGTTTCGTTCCACCTGTTCAAGCCATATACTTCTTACAGCACCCGAATAAGTTTGATACCAGATACCGCCGCGTTTATATACGTTTGATTCTTGCTTGCCGCGTGGTATGTCCGCATCCATTGTATCTGCAATGCGCACGGTAAGTCTATTAACAGGTTTCAGGTTTTCGTCAGGAAGTTCATAAGAGAAAGAAGTGTATTCACCAAAATGTATCTCCTCTCCCTCAATTGTTTTTAATAAGATGCCATTCAGCCAAACACGTGTTTCATAACCACAGGCACCAAACGTTAATTGTAACATACCGGGAGTACCATTAACTGCCATTTGTGGCAACGGAAATTCACGTTCGTACCAGGCAACCACCTGGCCCTGCCACGCATTTTCATCTTTTATTCCTTTTACACGTGCAATATGTTCTTCTATAGAGCCGGGCCACTGTGCTGTGTCCTGGTAATGATGAATAAGATACCATTTTTCCTGCAAGCCCGCATCTGTCGGATCAAGGGCAAAGCTCCATTCTCCATCAAGCAATATTGGCGTATTTTTTCTTAGAACTGCTCTTGGTAAAGGGTTTACAAAATCCTCATCTTCTAAAAATTCTTCCCTGCTTTTTGAAGTACTATAATTTGTGTATGATGCTGGCTGCATTTTATAAATTATAAGAATGATTGATGATGTGTTTTATAATCAAATTAAAAGCCAGCTTCCAAAAATTATACAACGCTCTAACTACTGTTGAAAACAGTTGAATAAAATTTATAAATGTTATGCAATTAATATAAAAATAAAGAATCAGCATATTATAAGCTCGTTTGTTTTGTAAATTATAAATACAAAAAGCAAACAGTTCAAAAAATAATTGTAAGATGCATTTTGTTTGTTAATAAAGCAACATCGCATTAACATTAAACCGCTATCATTTATTTTTGTTGAAAAGGAATTATTTTGGGTATCGTTATCACAACAAAAAATCTTATTAAAACCTACAGCAGCCGTACTGTTGTAAATGATGTTTCGATAAATGTAGAACAAGGCGAAATTGTTGGTTTGCTTGGCCCTAATGGCGCCGGGAAAACCACCACATTTTATATGGTGGTTGGATTAATAAAGGCTGATGCCGGTGAAGTTTTTTTAGACGATGAGAACATAACCAAAATGCCAATGTATAAAAGAGCGCAATTAGGTATTGGTTATTTGCCCCAGGAAGCATCCGTGTTTAGAAAATTAAGCGTTGAAGATAACATTCTTGCTGTGCTTGAAATGACGAACTTGAGTAAGTACGAACGCATGGATAAGTTAGAAGACTTACTGCAGGAATTCAATTTGAATCATGTAAGAAAAAATAACGGTGACAGTTTAAGCGGCGGTGAACGGCGCAGAACAGAAATTGCAAGAGCATTAGCGGTTGATCCAAAATTTATTTTACTCGATGAACCGTTTGCGGGTGTTGACCCGATTGCGGTTGAAGATATACAAGGGGTTGTAGCAAGATTAAAATATAAAAACATTGGTATTTTAATTACAGATCATAACGTAAATGAAACGCTTTCAATTTGCGATCGTGCATATCTTTTAATTGAAGGAAAGATTTTTAAACACGGCACTGCTGAAGAGCTTGCTGCTGATGAACAAGTGCGCCGTTTATACCTCGGAACTAACTTTGAATTAAAACGCAAAGACTGGATTTTGGAAATGGGTAAACAACAACATTTTCCTGAACAGGTTTAAGCAAATAAATAATAAGGCTATCTTCGATTATGAATTCCGTTAACCTGCTCATCTGGATTGGCTTCACACTTTTATTTATCGCATTTTTTTCAGGGCTTGAAATTGCTTTTGTAAGTGCCAGCAGGCTTTCTGTTGAACTGAAGAAGAAGCAAGGTTTAAGCAGCGGTAATATTCTTTCTAAATTCATGGAAGCGCCTTCAAGGTTTTTAGGCGCCTGTTTAATTGGTGTAAATATTTTTCTTGTTATTTATGGATTATTGTTCAGCGAACTAATGCGCACTTCGTTATGGAATCCGCTTAAATTACAAAACGAATATGTAAAGCTGTTATTTGATACAGTGCTTTCATCGTTGCTGGTTTTACTTGTTGGCGAGTTTTTACCGAAAGCAATTTTTCGTGCACGCAATGATAGCCTGCTAAGTTTTTTTGCACCGGTTGCCAAACTGTTTTATAACATTTTCAATCCTGTTTCTTCATTATTTGTAAATGTTGCAGAAGGCATTTTAAAATATCTTTTTAACGTAAGGATAAAAGATAAAGGTGAACCATTTTCTAAAATTGACCTGGAACATTTTTACCAGCAATCAAAAGAACAGGATCCTGATTCGCAGGAATTGAATACCGAGCTTTTTGAAAATGCTTTATCGCTGCCATCCGTAAAAGTGCGCCAATGTTTAGTGCCAAGAACAGAAATAGAAGCAGTTGATATAACATTTTCGGTTGAACAGGCTTTGCAACATTTTATAGAAACCAAGTTGAGTAAGCTTGTTGTTTTCGAAGGCAATATTGACAACATACAAGGTTATATTCATCAACTTGATTTTTTTAAAAAGCCTGCCGATCTGCGTTCGATATTGTTACCTATTCCTGTTGTGCCAGAAACAATGAGCGCAACAGACCTGATGAATAAATTTAATAAAGAAAGAAAAAGTATTGCCTGGGTTGTTGATGAATTTGGCGGCACTGCAGGCATTATAACTATGGAAGATTTGCTGGAAGAAATTTTTGGCGAGATACAGGATGAGTATGATACCGAAGAATTTGTAGAAAAACAAATCGCAGAAAATGAGTTTATTTTTTCGGGAAGGCTCGAACTTGATTATTTAAACGAAAAATATGAGCTTGATTTTCCCGATTCAGAATCCGAAACATTATCAGGTTATATAATTAACCAGCATGAAACTATTCCGCGGGCTAAGGAACGTATCATTGTTGACAAATACGAATTTGATATTTTAAATGTGAGCGATACACGCATTGAAATGGTAAAAGTGAAGCTGCTGCGATAATCGTTTCATTGTTTCAACGTTTAAAAAGTTTCAACCGTTATCTTATTAATCGTATGATTTAAACATTGAAACAACTGAAACTTTGAAACAATGAAACAAAAATAAATTTATACATCTGTTTGCTTGCACTGCCCTTACATTTGCAGCGCTTAATAAAGAAAATTAAATGGCAGAAGGTTTTTTTGGTCGAAGAAGCCAGGGTAAAGGCGAAATGGCTTTTGTAGATCATCTTGAAGAATTAAGATGGCATATTATCCGCTCTTTATTGGTTATTCTTGTTCTTGCCATAATTATTTTCATTAAAATACAATGGGTCTTTGATAATGTGATCGCCGGCCCCATCAACCCCAATTTTATAAGTTACCGCGTTATTTGTAATCTTAGTCACAAACTTGGTTTGGGTAATCAATTGTGCTTGCCGCCTGTAAATATTACCATGCAAACCACAACGTTTGGTGGCCAGTTTTTCAGCAGTTTTTCAATAGCATTTGTTGGTGGATTAATTGGAGCATTTCCTTATATCTTTTGGGAATTCTGGCGCTTTGTGAAACCCGCTCTTAAACCAAGAGAATTAAAGGGAACACGCTTTGTAATTTTCTGGGTTTCTTTCTTTTTCTTTTTGGGCGCTGCATTTGGTTACTTTGTTTTAGGACCATTCACATTTAATTTTTTAGCCACATTCCAGGTGAGTGCATTAAATATGGTTACAACACGCCCGACAATTAATGATTATATTGATAACCTTACTGATGTTATTGTGGGCTGCGGTATTGCATTTGAAATGCCGGTGCTTACATATGCCCTTACAAAAATTGGAATTGTTACACCACAATTTTTAAGACGAACACGCAAGTACGCCATTGTTATATTACTGATACTTGCTGCAGTAATTACACCCAGCCCTGACTGGTATAGCCAGACAATCGTATTTATTCCGTTATTTGGTTTGTATGAATTAAGCGTTTACCTGTCTAAAAAAGTTTATAAACGGGAGCAGCAAAAAGAAATGGAAGAATGGAGCTAACAGTAGTAGTTACTCATTGAGCTTTTTGAAAATTAAAATCTGCCGAAGCGCCATAACCGGTCACTAAAATTCCTTTTACACCATTTGAGCATTTGATGGCGTACACAGCGGCTTCATCAGCCGGATCTGTATTGCCTTCATACCGATATACATCAACAATCTCATAGTTGCTTTCATCAAATTGTTCTTCACTGCATACAATATTTTTACCCTGTAAATTAAAGTCAGCCGTAAAACCTTGCTTGCGCAATTCATCAATTGCTTCAGAAACTGTGTCGTAATGTGTTTTATGTTGCATAACTTTTCATTTCGCATTGAAGTTAAATTTTTAATGCGAAAATTAAAGGCAAAGAATTTTAAAAGTCAGTTTACCATAAAATCTTTACGATACAGTGTAGTGTTACCTATTCTGCCGACAATTATTAAAGGCAAATAAGATAAAAACGTAATTAAAGCGGCTATTATAACCGCAATGAACAAAATGAAAATGATATACATTTCTCCTAATAAAACAAACAGCAAACGGGTTTTGTGCAGAAAGGTTTGAAAAATGTGCTGTACAATTTTAGGTTGCATTATTTTTTATTTCATTGAATTATGACTTTAACATTGATGCAAAAGAGATCATAACCGTTGTAATAATTTTGTTAATTCAATCAACTATCTTGAATCGTTGCTTTCGCCCTTGCAATATGAAACCTTTGTTTGGCTAACAATAATGTGCCTTTCACAAAATAATATGTGTTTACATTCCCTAAAGCTTAAACTTCGTTTGATACGTTCTTAATTTTTGTATTGTTGCGGAAGAATTTATGCAGCTTAATCAATATATCGATCATACTTTATTAAAACCGGCCATTTTAATTGCAGATGTGAAGCGTATTTGTGATGAAGCAAAACAATACAAGTTTGCAGCGGTTTGCTTGCCGCCGCCAATGATTAAGGTAGCTAAACCACAATTACAAAATACGCATGTTAAACTGGCAACAGTAATTGGTTTTCCCCTTGGATATTCTGCTATAGAAGCAAAGATTGCTGAAAGCATTTTAGCAATTGTTGACGGCGCTGATGAACTGGATGTTGTTATAAATCTTATAGCTTTAAAGAACAACGATTGGGAATATTTAGCTAATGAAATAAACCACTTGTTGCCTGTAATTAAACAAAAAAATAAAATAATAAAAATTATAATAGAAAGCGGTGTTTTAACTGATGAAGAAATTATTCGCTGCTGCGATTTATATGGCGCAGCGGGTGTTGATTTTATAAAAACATCCACAGGCTATGCAGAAAGGGGAGCGACTGTTGAAACAGTAAAACTAATGCACAATTATTTGCCTGAGCAAGTACAAATAAAAGCTTCAGGTGGCATAAAAACATTTGCTTTTGCAAAGGAATTGATAGAGGCAGGCGCTACCCGGTTAGGTTGCAGCAGCAGTGTGCAGATTGTTACAAAAGCCGGGTGATTGATTAATAAACGTTTAAATTATTTATGTATTTAATATTGGCTAAAAGTTGTTTAGGGTTTAATTTGCAAAACATAATGAAGTACCTTATTTTAACGATATGCCTGACATGCGGTGCCATATTCTTTGCGCAGGCGGCGGATACAATAATTGTTCATAAAGATTCAAGAGTAGATGTGCTGGCAGAAAAACAGGCAGCAATAAACAAGGTTACGGCAAGAATGACCAGCAATGGTTTATTTAAAGGCTACAGGTTACAAGTTTTAAATACCCGCAGCAGGGATGAAGCTTTTAAAACCAAAACAATTTTACTTGAGAACATGCCTGATGTAAAAGTGTATGTTTTATACCAATCACCATACTTTAAAGTGCGTGTGGGAAATTTTGTGAATAGAAATGAGGCAGAAAATTTTAAAAAGGAACTAAGTTTGTTTTATACTCAGCCTGCTTATGTGGTTGACGATCTGATTGAATATATTCCAAAAGCTGATGAGTTTCAATAATCCGGTTGTATGGTATTGCCTGAGAATCTCAAGAAAAAAACTAAAGAATACAGAGAACTGCTTATGTCTATCAGGCATCATTTGCATGCGCATCCTGAATTAAGTTTCAAAGAATTTGAAACTTCCCGCTTTATAGCCGAGCAGCTAAACAATTGGAACATCGCTTATAAAACGCTTGCTGGTACAGGTATCGAAGGCATTATTGAAGGAAAAAATCCTTCATACAAAACAATTGCTCTACGTGCTGATATTGATGCATTGCCGATACAAGAAGAAAACGAAGTTGAATACAGATCGCAGAATGAAGGTATAATGCATGCCTGTGGTCATGATGTACATACAACATGCTTGTTAGGTGCTGCAAAAATTTTAAAAGATATGAAAGATGAATGGCAGGGAACGGTGAAATTAATCTTTCAGCCTGGTGAAGAAAAAAATCCGGGCGGGGCAAGTTTGATGATTAAAGATGGTGTACTGGAAAATCCAAAACCTGAAGCTATTGTTGCCATGCATGTACATCCGGGGTTAGAAGCCGGGAAACTCAGTTTCAGAAAAGGCTTAATAATGGCAAGTGCCGATGAAATTTATATCACCATAAAAGGCAAAGGTGGTCATGCTGCGTCTCCACATTTAACTGCTGATACAATTCTTATTGCATCGCAGATTATCGTGTCGCTTCAGCAGATCATCAGCCGAAATAATAATCCGTTTACTCCATCTGTGCTTTCAATCTGCAGTTTCAGGGGCGGCAACACAACCAATGTTATTCCCGCTGAAGTAAAACTGATGGGCACTTTTCGTACGATGGATGAAAACTGGCGTTATAAAGCACATGAACTTATAGAAAAACACGTAACAGGTATTGCGCAGGCAATGGGTGCAGAAGCCGATGTTAACATTGATGTTGGTTACCCTGCCGTTTACAACAGCGAACAGGTAACAGATAATGCTGTTTTGCTTGCAAAGGAATTTTTTGGAGATGATAACATAGAAGAAACAGAATTAAGAATGGGCGCAGAAGATTTTGGATTTTATGCACAAAAATTACCAGCTTGTTTTTTCAGGCTTGGTGTAAGAAACGAAGGGCAGGGAATTGTGCATAACGTTCACACAGCAAGGTTTAATATTGATGAAAGCGCACTGGAATCGGGCGCCGGAATCATGGCATGGATGGGCATGAAGCTGAAGGCATAATTTTCTAAAAGTTTCATAGTTTTTGAGACACGTATCCTTTTTTGCTGCAAT
>Ga0213876_10002670_pt1 | contig 10416 bp, 8 predicted proteins | sample BarmaccomBMRX_R9_FD_160113 | JGI IMG/M metagenome (GOLD analysis project Ga0213876, IMG submission 160113) | Root-associated microbial communities from Barbacenia macrantha in rupestrian grasslands, the National Park of Serra do Cipo, Brazil - RX_R9 | ecosystem: Host-associated > Plants > Roots...
TCGAGGGGGTGCGGGTCGCTGACCTTTCCGTCCTTGCGGTGATGCCGTCCGGGAACACCAACGGTCCAGTGATGGCCCTGGCGGGGCGAGCGGCCGAAATTATCCTGAAGTCGGATAACGAGCTGTCCGCCCCAGGCGACGGTTTGTAGATCGCGGAAAATCTTCGCCAAGCCGCACCCGTCCAAGGGCCGCAGCGGCCAGGAGCCGACCACCGCCTGGGGCGCGGCAGGGCGATCTCGCCCGTTCCCCGACGAGGTTCGCGCATGGCAAGAGCCGAGGAGCTTGATGGACGGGCTCCCGCGCGCGAAGTTGAAGGAAGGACGTAGGGAGTTTCGGATGGACAATGAAACCGGCTCGACGCTCGAGGCGAGGCTTGCAAGCCTGGAAGCGGCGACGAAACGCATCGCTGACCGGAATGCGATCATTGACTGCATTGTCCGGTTTTGCCGCGCGATAAACCGGCAGGACACAGAACTACTTCTATCGGTCTTTCATCCCGACGCGATCGATGACCATGGTTTTTTTGTCGGAGATCGTCAGCAATTCTTGAAATGGATCGGTCTGGTCTACGCTGACTTCGAGCATGGCCAACATTATGTGACGAACCACACCATCGAACTGAATGGGTCCGAGGCCCACGTTGAGTCCTACTGGCTGGTCGTCAACGTGCTCAAGGGCGCCCCCGCTCCGCTCATCGCCGGCGGCCGCTATATCGACCGGTTCGAGGAGCGCGACGGGCTGTGGGCGATCGCCAGGCGCGTGTGCCTGACCGAATGGGGTTGCGCGCCAGGCGCCCGCGAACGCTCGCCGGATGTCACCGAGCTTCTCGCCAAATCCGGAATTTCGGCGTTGGACAAGACCGACCTTTCGTACCGGCGGCCGCTGGACATCCGCCGAGAGCCGCTGCTCGTCGCGCCATACCGCCGCCAAGGTTGATGGCGGTTTTGATGGAGCGTTGCGCACGAACAGCTGAGGGGCGCTGCGGCGAGGGGCGATGGGCGTAGGATGACTATAGGGACAAGCGGCGTGATCGAGCCCGCCGCCTATTGGCGGCTCGCGGTGATTTTCGATGCGCCTCGGGGCAATCGTCACGAACTGGCGGCCGGCCTCGTGGAGGCGGACGGGGCCATGCGAGCGGCGGCGCGGGGCGGCGCGATTCGCTTCGGCGTCGCCGAGCGCTTTATGAACGACATGCTCAACCAGGGTCAGGACCGCGCTGGATGGCGCAGGAACGACGGCGCGGTGGAGGTGACGGTCGGAGCGTCGCGATCTTCCGAACTGCCGGTGATCGCTGCGGCCCTCCGCCAAGTGCTGCAGCCGCATATCGATCTTGGTTCGACGGAGGTCATGGCGGGGCCAAGCTACTTCATGGTGCCGCCCCGCCTTGGCGCCTGTGTGTTATCGCTGTCCTTCAAGCGAGACCCAGCCAAAACCAAACAGGACTTCAGTCGCTGGTGGTACTATCAGCATTCAGCGATCGCCATCCCGATGCTCGGCTCGCGGCTACTCGCGTATGACCAGGTCCATTGCGATGACGTCTTGACCGCGGCGGTTTCCTCGGCCTTTGGCGTTCCGGCGCACTACTACGACGCCTACGACAACCTTACGTGGGCGAACCTGGAGAGCTTTCTGGAGCCGCGGAGCGACCCCGAGGGGCGTAAGCGCCTAAGCGAAGACAGCATCGGGCAGATCGATAACAGCAGCCGACGCCACGCGATTTTGAAGGTGCTCGGCTGACAGCTCCGCCGTCGGCGCGGCCCTCATCGCGACGCCGCGATGGGGCGGCGCCAAGATCAGTCCGCCAGGCGCGGGGCCAACTCCGTGACCAGCAGGTGGATATGCCGGTCGATGGCTTCGTCCGAAAGGCCTGGATAGTCCGCCCAGACGCAGAGGTCGGTGACCGGCAGCCCGGCGGTTCGCTCTCGGATCCGCACGGCCAGCTCGTCTGGCGTGCCCAGCAAGAACTGCCGGCGGATCTCGGCGGGGTCGAAGTGCTGTGGCGGGTTGGCCTCACGGCTGGTGCCCTGGAACATGTGGCGGTTGTAGGACGCCCACCGGTAGATCACGTGATCGCCGATCTCGGCCCATGCCCGTTTCGGGTCGTCGGTGACGAACAGCTCGACCTGACCGCCCATGCGGGCCGACCCGCGGTCGTGGCCGCCGGCTTCCAGCCCTTCGAGGTAGGGATCCAGCAACTCGGCCAGGATCGATTGCAGGCCAAGGCCCAGCTCGCCTGCTAAGCGCGCACCTTGAGGACCGCCGAAACCGCCCCACATTGGAACTGGCTTCTGTATCGGCGCGGGGGTGATCGCACGTTCGGCGCCCTCCTGTTCGCCCCAAAGCGCCCGCATCTCAGCGATTCGTCGACGGAACACGCCATAGCGATGCTTGAAATCGCCTTCGAAGGCCTTGTACTCGGGCTTGCGGTACCCAACGCCGAAGCCGGGCTCGATACGGCCGTCGCTGAGGATGTCGGCGAGCGCCACCTGCTCGGCGGTCTCGACCGCGCTGTGTAGCGGCAAGAGGGCCACCGCCGAACCGATGCGGATGCGTTTGGTCCGCGCGGCGATGGCGGCCGCCATGGTCCAAACCTGCGGCAGATAGCCGTCGTCGAAGAAGTGATGCTCGGTCAGCCATACATGCGGACAACCCAGCCGATCAGCCTCTTCGATGCGTTCGAGCCAGCGCCCGTAGTGTTGCGCCCACGGTCTGTGCCGGTGCGGCGCATTGCGCATATCGACGTAGAGTCCAAGCCTCATGAAAACATTTCCCCGTAAGGCCGGCGCCACAAAAGCACGGCAGTGGCGATCCGTTCTAATCAATCCACGGTAATTCGGAAGCCTATTTACGAAGCCCGAAACCCCGCTCGCTACCCCTCCCCGTTTGTCCTGACATCGGCGGCCCTCGCAAGTCATGTCGAGCTTGGCTTAGTGAGACTAGGTGGCTCTAAACCCATCGCACGGTGGGTCCGCAGCCTGCGCCGACAACCCTAGCCGGATCGGCGGGCGCCTCTAGGACGCCTCAGCCGCAATCGCCCGGCGCGTTTCGGCGTAGAGCCGCGGCAGCGCGAAGGCGGCGACCAGCGCTGCGACTGCGAGCGCCCCGTTCACGACGCCCACGGAGACCTGCAGCATCATCTCGTCGTGGAAGAGGTAGTCGTTCATCGCGCCGACTAGAGTGGGCGCCAGGCCAAGCCCCGCCACGTTCCCGAACAGCAGGTAGATCGCCAAGGCCTGGCCGCGCAGCCGGCTCGGAGTCATGGCCTGCAGCGCCGGCCAGACCGTGTTTGCAATGATGGAGAACAGGAAGAAGGTAAGGACCAGCGCCCCAAGGCTGCTCGCGAGACCCCGCGACAACGCCAGCCACGCCAGGGCGATAACCAGGAGGGGCGTCAGCAGCATCGGCGCCACGGCCCGTCCCTCGGCGCCGCGGCGGCGATCCAGCCAGTCGGACAGGAAGCCGGCGGACACATTGCCCGGCGCAGAACAAAGCAGCAGGATAAGGCTGGAGGCTAGGCCGGCCTGCGCCGGCGCCATGTGATGGATGCGCATCAGCACCGACGGCGTCCAATTCACGACGCTATAGCCGATCGCCGTATAAAGCGTCGAGACGAGACACATGGTCCAAAACGCCGCCCCGTGGCGACGCACGAATGGCCACAGCGGCGGCGCTGGCTCGCCCGCGGCGCCGTGGCGGGGGGGTTCGCGCAGCAGCGCGACCGCGGCGGCGACCAGGAAGCCGGGGACGGCCGAGACGACAAAGAGCGACTTCCACGGCGCCCACCCAGCGGGCGCGAAGGCCGCAAGGCCGGCGGATGCATAGAGGGAAAGGAAAAGGCCGCCTCCGAACACCGCGGTCGCCGAGCCAAGCGGCGTTCCGGCCTGGGCGAGCGTGATGGCCCGCCCCCGCTGCGAAGGGGGAAAATAGTCCACCAGCATGGAAAAGGCCGCCGGCGCCAGGCACGCCTCGCCGAGGCCGAGCACCATGCGGGCGATAAACAGTTCCCAGAAGTTGCTCGCCAGCCCGCAGAAGACGGTCGAGAGACTCCAGCCGGCGATGGCGATCACCATCAGGTTGCGGCGGTTGGTCCGGTCCGCGAGCCGTCCGAGCGGCACGCCGGCGACGACGTAGAGCGCCGCGGTGCCCTAGGCCCGCGAGCAGGCTGACCTGCGTGTCGTTGACGCGTAGGTCAGCCTTCAGGGCAGGAATCATGATCAGGATGACCTGTCGGTGCAGATAGGCTACCCAGTAGGCTAGACACAGCACGCCCGTGACAAAGGCGCCGCTGCGCGCTGACGGATACCGGGCCGCCTCCTCTTCGGCAGCGGCCGGCGGAGCCTCGCTGATCGACGCCATGTCCCCTCCCGTGACGCCTCGGCGCATGCTCGGCGCTTGATCTTCGCACTCTGCCGCCTTCGCGGCGATGGCGCACGAGCAATCAAGTCCGGGACAGGCCGAGGCCCCGGGCCCCAGCTCAAGTCCGAGGTTCGGCCAGGACCTCCTCCAGGGCCCGGGAGGCGAAGGTGGTTCCAGGAAGCCCGAGGTAGGGGCTCGAGTGCATCACCACCTCTTCCAGTTCGGTTGGCGTCAGCCCGTTCCTGAGGCCGATGCGACAGTGGTTTTTGAACTCCTCCGGCAACCGCAGGGCGAGAAGCATGCCCAGAGTCACCAGGCTGCGGGCGCGAAGGTCCAAACCCGGTCGCGTCCAGATATCGCCGAAGCAGCTCTCGACCGTCCAGCGGGCGCGGGCTGCGCCGAAGCTGTCTTCCTGTGCCTTTTCAATCGTGGCCCGCGCCGCTTCTCCTCGAAGCTGAAGATAGGCGCGCGCGCCGCGTTCAAAACGATCCTCGTCCGTCATTCACCTCTCCCCCTGCGTCTAAGAGACCGTAAGCTGCCTGAAACGGTCCCGAAAGAAAGCGTCTCAGCTTCTCCTGCTCGTGGCGAGGCCGTTCGACGCTCATCGTCGGTGCAAAGCCTTTCGTGATCGGCGGCGCAACCTTCGCCGCCCCGAGAACCCAATGGGTCAGGTTCGATCCGCCATAGGCGGAGCGAGCGACCGCCGGTCAGACGACCGCCCGCAAGATTGAACGCCGCGGCGCGACCTCGTCGAAGATAGCCGAAGCCTCGCTGGTCTCCAGCGGCGGCCCCACCTGGCGAACGCCGAGGACCTGGCGCCTCTTCGAGGGGAAGGGGGAAGGCGTCCTCCATCCGGGCGAAGAGCAGGCAGTCCGACGCCTGTCCGATGCGCATTCTCCCTCCATCGCCGCGGTCATGGTGACGGCGGCCGCGGCGCAAGGCTCTCGCCGCTTTGGCGGCTCAGGCTCAGGAGCGTCAGGGGGGGCTGCGCGACGCAGCCGCGGCCTCGATGGCAGCCAGGAGCTTCGGAGGATTGAGGGGCAGATCGAAGCAGGCGACGCCTAGCGGCGCGAGCGCGTCGTGGATGGCGTTGATCAGCGTTGGCGGAGCTATGATCGCGCCGCCCTCCCCCACGCCCTTGTAGCCGCCCTCGGTGGCGGACGGCGTCTCTATGTGAGCGTATTCAATCTCGGGGACGTCCAGGACGGATGGGATCAGGTAGTCCTTGAAGGTTGCGGCCCTCGGGTTGCCCTGCTCGTCATAGACCGCGTGCTCCAGCATCACGCCGCCGATTCCCTGGACCACGCCGCCCGCGATCTGGCCTTCCACCACCATGGGATTGATCATGACCCCACAGTCTTCGCAGGCGACCCAGCGCAAAATCCTCACCACGCCCATAGCGGGATCGACCTCGACCGTGCAGGCATGCGCGGCATTCGCGAAGGTGAAGGCGTTGTCGGGCCGGTATCGCGCCTGCGCCTCAAGCCCCAGCTCCATGTCCGGCGGCATGCGATCGGGCTCGAGATAGGCGGTGCGCGCCACCTCGGCGATGGTCGAGGACACCTCCGGCTCCCCCTCCACCAGGATGCGGCCGTTCTCGATCCGGATGTGTTCGGGGTTGGCGTTCAGCATGTGCCCGGCGACTGCCTTGACCTTGGCCGCCAGCCGGTCGGTCGCGCGGGTGATGGCGCCGCCGGTCATCACTGCCTGACGGCTTGCGCCCGCGCCGAAGCTGAAGCTCCCGACGGTGGAGTCGCCCTCGAGAATAGTCACGTTCTCCACGTCCACGCCCAATCGGTCGGCGACGATCTGGGCCATGGTCGTAGCGGTGGAGTGGCCCTGCGAATGGCTGCCCATGGCCGCCGTCACCTTGCCGTTCGGCTCGATACGCACCTGGGCGCCTTCGCTGCCCATGAGCCCCGGGAACGCCATGGTGGTGGGCTCGACATAGGCGGCGAACCCCAGGCCCAGCAGTCGTCCCTCGGCCCTGGCCCTGGCCTGTTCGGCGCGGAAGGCCGGCACGTCGATCTTCTTGACGGCCAGATCCAGCGTCTCGGCGGCGCTGATCCGGTCCAGCACATGGCCGGTGACCATGGTGAAGGGCTGGTCCGCCGCCGTTATCATGTTGCGCCGCCGAAAGGCTATGGAATCCATGCCCACTGCCTTGGCGGCGCGATCGATCATCACCTCACGGGCGAGCGTCTCGATCATCCAGGGCCCGCGATAGGGCGCATTGCCGGCGGTGTTGGAATAGTAGGTGCAGATGCGATGGCGTTGCCTTGGAAGGCGGTAGGGCCCCGGGAAGACGCTCATGGCCAGGGCGCCGTTGTCGACGTACTGCGGCCAAGCCCCCACATTCAAGGCATAGTCCACGTCCGCCGCCAGCAACACGCCCTCCTTGCTGACCGCGAGGCGGACGGTAATCTCCTGCTCGCGAGACTGCTGGCCGCTCGTCAGGTTCTCCAGTCGGTCCTCGATCCACTTGATCGGCTTGCCGAGGGTGAGGGCCGCCGAAACGACGGCGAGTTCGTTCGGGCCCAGTTGCGACTTGAGACCGAAGGCGCCCCCGACGTCGCGCGCCAGGACCTTGACGTGGTGATCATGCAGGCCGAACAGGTTCGTCACCTGCTGGGCCACGTTGTGAGGCCCCTGGCAGGCGGAATAGACCACCAGCTCGCCCGATCCCTGCGGCGAGACGATGATGGCCTTAGGCTCCATCGGACAGTGGACCTGGCGCTGGTGTCGGATGGTTTCCGCGACCACGTAGTCGGCCTTCGCGAACACCGCGTCGATATCGGGGTCGTCGAACAGCACCGAGTCCGCCAGGTTGGCGCCGAGATCCGGGTGCACGAGAGGTCCGGCCCTCGCGTCGGCGATGCTGACGACCGGCGTTTCGATCTCGTAGTCGACCTCCACCAGACCCGCGCCATCCTCGGCGATGTAGCGGTTGTCGGCGACGACGATGGCCACCGCGTCGCCCACGTAGGCCACCCTGCCTTCGGCGAGCAGCGGATAGGCTGGCGGCTGGGCGGCGGACATTATCGTCGGGAGATAGGGCTGCGCCAGCGGCCGGAGATCCTTGGCGGTGAGCACCGCGCGCACGCCAGGCACGGCGCGGGCCTTGCTCGCGTCGACGCGGCCGATCTTCGCCTTGGCCGCCGGGCTGCGGACGAAGGCGGCATGCAGCATCCCGGGGACGGTGACATCGTCGGTGTAGGTCCCACGCCCGGTAAGCAGGCGGCGGTCCTCCTTGCGCAACACGCGTTTGCCGATGAAGCGCGCCGCCCCGGAGGGCATCGACGAATGAGTGCGGTCGTTCATCGATCGTTCCTCCTGGAAGACCACCCGAACAGCATCCCCGTGGTCGCGTCTCGTGTTCAGACTGTAGACTGTAACCGGTCGCCAGCCTGAGACATCGGGGTGGGACCGGCGCTTGAGTCTGTATCCCGTAAACGGCGCGGCCCCAAACCGGGGCCTCGTGATCATCATAGCCGCGAGGACATGAAATCGCGGGCGGCGCCCGCCACTGGCGCAAAGCGATGGTGACGCGCTAAGTGATGCTGACACTGCTCCGAGCCCACACTCAGAAGGGACCGCCATGCTCACCGCCGAAGATCGCTGGGCGATCGCCGAACTCATCGCTCTCTACGGTTATGTCGTCGACGAACGCCAGTTCGATCGCCTGGACGAAGTCTTCACCGAAGATGCGATCTACGACGTCACCAGTTTCGGCTCCGGCGTGGTCCGTGGGGCCAAGGGCGTCCGCGAGATGTGGTCCGACCCGAACACCAAGCACCCGGTGGCCCACCACGCCACGAACATCATGATCCATGAGACGCCAGAGGGCGTGGTGCGCGCCATCTGCAAAGGGATCGGCGTGGGCCGAAAGGGACGCGTCGGAAGCGTCACCTACTATGACGAGATGGCGCGCACGCCGGGCGGCTGGCGCATGGCCAAGCGCGTCTGCGTCTACCGGGACCCCGAAGGGCCTTACGATCCGGCGATGTTGGCCGAGCACTTCCCGATCGGCTTCGCGGCGCGCTGACATTCGAAGCAAGCCGCATGGGGGGCAAACCAGAACCGGGGGCGCTTATCGTCGTTCCAGGCATGTGGCCGCCGTCCCACATCGACGCGCAGGCCCGCGTTCAGAACGCCCCCGCCGGCTAAGACTTGGAAGCCCGGGCGGCCTTCTTGGCCTGGATCATCTCGATCTTGGCCCGCACGGCGTCCTTGTGCTCCTGCGTGCCGGCCGTATAGGCCTCGTAGCCGAGGCCGGTGTCGCGCAGCCAGTTCATGTTGTCGGCGACGATGCGGTTCAGCACGCGCTTGTTGAGTTGCGTGGCGTCCTTGGGCTGCTTGGCTAGGCGGGTGGCGAGCTTGAGGGCTTCGTCCATGAGGATGTCCGCGGGATAGATGCGGTTGAACAAGCCGTTTTCCCTGGCCTCCTGCGCGTTCATCAGATCCCCGGTGAGCAGCCACTCCTTCGCCCGGTAGATGCTCATCGCGGCGGGAAAGAGACTGTTGTTGCTGCTCGCGAGGATCCCGAGCGGCACGTGAGGATCGCCAATTCGGGCGTGCTCGGCCGCCAGGATGATGTCGCCCATCAAGGCCAGCGTGCTGCCCACCCCGATCGCGTCGCCGTTGATCGCCATGATCAGCGGCGGCGGAAGATCGATGATCCTGGTCCAGACCCGGTGAATGGCCGGCGAGAGCGCCGCTCCCACAACGCCGTCCCCTTGCAGGAAACTATCGAGATTGCCCCCCGCGCAGAAGGCCTTCCCCTGGCCGGTGACGACGACGGCGCGTACCCGGCCGTCATAGGCCACGTCGTCGCAGATGTCGGCGAACAGGTTGGCTCTGGGGTGGTGGATCGAGTTCCGCTTCTCCGGATCGCTCATCGTGCAGATGAGCACTCCGTCATCGTTGAGCTTCAGTTTCCAGAAGTCGCCGTAGTCTTCCTTAAGCATCCGAAACATCCTCCAGCCAATGCGCGCCCGCCTTCAGGCCAGCTACGCCTCATTCTGTGTCTCCGCCGACCAAGCGCGACGGCGAACCGACAACGATGACGGTTCCGCCAGCGGCGCGCGCGGCCGAGCGTCTAGTCCTTCGCCAAGCCCTGGATGAACCGATGAACCGACCGGTGAAAGTTCGAAACTGGGATCTCTTGAACTGGATTCGGTCGCGCTCCCCGAAAGCCTCGCGATTTCAGTCCCTTCTGCACCTCGCCCATGTTCTGGTAGTCCTGGCATAGAATGAGGCCCCAGAAAGCTTCGTCGGCGGCGTTCTCGCTCCATTGAAGCTCCGCTTTGCTCGGCGGCTCGCCGCCGGGGTAGCGCACCAGAGAATAGGCTTCGAAGATGCAGCTATCCGGGTCGTGTCCGTTGGGGCGCACCCGGTAGCCGAGCGACCCCGAGGGTCCCATGAGGTTCACCTGGTTCGGGAAAATGTGCCAATCGATCCCGGCGGCCCGCACCTGCTCCCCCGTGACCTCCGGCGGCGGCGTTCCATCCCGGCGGAGCTGATCGAACAGCATTTCGCCGAAGGCGGTCAGCACGTCTTCGGGGGAGGCGCCGGGCGGAACCTCCTGGACCAGGCGGCGGCTCGCGGCGACCATGGCGTCGGACGCGCCGTTGTCGAGGGTATCCTTCAGTTCCTGCATGTAGGCCGCGATGCCGTGCCTGGGGTCGTCGCCTTCCGAGGGCCCGCCGAGCCGGCGGGATCGCAGGCCGAGCGGCAAGGCCGTCCACATCGCGCACATCCCGTGCCGACCATGGGCTGCGGTCACTGAGATGTCGTCCTGCCACGCCAGCAGCTGCCGGTGGGTTTCCTGAACGTGGTAGATCTCGTCGAACGCCTCGAGCGCCACCTTCCAGTTGCATGGGAAGATGATCGCCTTGCGCCACTTGTAGCGCATGCTGCCGGAGTCGAAAGGACCCAGGATCTCGTTGGCCGGGTGGAGCGCCTCCTCCAGCGGCTCGCAGTCGGGGTCCATGTTGATGTAGACGAAGCCGCCCCAGCGGCCGACCTTGACCGTCGCCAGGGCGATATCCTCGTCCTTGA
>Ga0213876_10002671_pt1 | contig 10415 bp, 9 predicted proteins | sample BarmaccomBMRX_R9_FD_160113 | JGI IMG/M metagenome (GOLD analysis project Ga0213876, IMG submission 160113) | Root-associated microbial communities from Barbacenia macrantha in rupestrian grasslands, the National Park of Serra do Cipo, Brazil - RX_R9 | ecosystem: Host-associated > Plants > Roots...
TCCTGTCAGGCCTGTTTCGCGGATGTGATTGCCGCTGCTTGCGGCATCGCGGCAAGGCGGTCCGGCAACCCGCGCACGATCGCCTGCCGTTCAACGTCGGGCATGGAAGACCACCGCGCGATCTCATCGAGCGAGCGGCCGCAACCGATGCAGAGGCCGGATTCAGCCTCCAGCGTGCAGACCTTGATGCAAGGTGATTCGATCATTGCTCGGCTGTATCGGGTCCGGAGAGGGGGCGATAGTGTCCCTTCGCTGTTGCGTTTTCTTCCGCCCCCAAATCTGATGGCGGCGGGGAAGGGGAAACGAAATGCCGAGCACCAAAACCTTTGCTATCCTGTGCGGTGGGTCGTTCGCCCTCCTGCTGATCATCGGCTGGGGCGGGAACATCCTGCAGGCATCCGGCGTCATTCGCGATGCCGGTCCCTTTCGCATTCCGATCCTGGCGATCATGATCGGGCTTCTGGCTGTCCTGGTGATCTCGGCGATTCCGCTGATGGTCGGCGCTGTGCTCGGCTTCCAACAGCATATCGGAAATGAAGACGTGCCGGTGATACGTTCGGCGATCAGCGGGCGTAATCTCATTGTATTTGTTCTGTGGGGTTTGATGGCGCTTGGCTCGGCCATCGCCATCCCGGCGGCGATCCGGGACGGTGCCTTGAGCACTTTGTCGGCCGGGTCAACGCCGGCGGAGGCGCCCGGCCCCTCTGAAGGGACACTGGTCGCGGCTCCTGGCATGACCTTCATCGACATGGTGCGCCAATCGAGTCTGAAAATCGATATTCAGGCGCGAGCACCGATCACCAGCTCCATCGGCGCCGGCGGCGTGTTCGATTATCGGGTGCCAGGCACGCAGACGGTGTTCCGCAACTGCCGCTACTATTTCGTGTCGCCCTATACGCGCGAACCAGAGCGAATTGAATCCGTAAATGTCGGGTTGTCGGCGCACACGGTTTCGCGGCAGGAGCTCGATGCGGCGGAATCCGCTCTGCACAGCCAGCTTGCGGCCGATGGCTGGCGTGCCGGCCATGAAGAATATCGCACGGAGGAAGACCGCGTTCTGCATGGCGGCGCCGCGCGCGGGCCGGAGGGAATGCTGTGGCTGAAGAACGAACTGGTGCTGAGCATCGGCACGCGCCGCATGGACGATCCCGTGCCCGGCGAGGATGCCAAAAGCGCGGGAAATTGGATTCAGTTCATCCAGCTCTGGAAGCTCGACGACTACTCCGGCATCGAGCGCTATACCTTCGCTCCGCCGGCCAATTGATGCGATCCAGCCGAGTTGTGCCGCTCACAGATCACTGCAACCACTCGTCCTTTTTCTTGAGCCGTAATCCGTCCTGACACTTCGCACTGAAGTTCCCGAGAACCTTGCTCACCTTTCCTTTTTGCCAGGCCTTCGCAAGCTTGACGACCTGTTTGTCCGTAAGATCCATCTTGAGATCGGCCGTCTGTGCCAGAGTGACCGGGCCGCCTTCGACGTGGAATGTCGGGGAATTCGGATCGTCCTGGTCCACAATGATGGTCGCCTTGCCGATGGCTTCGCAGGATTGTTCGAGGCCGTTATAAGAAAGGAAAAACCAGGCCCCTTTTGTGTCCAGCCAATAATCCCGCGTTTGTTCAATAAGCGTGAAAAGCCTTCCATCGACCTCACGAAATTTATCGATCTGGTTTTCGGTCGTATTCGCGACGTAAATCTTCCCCTGAAGATCCAGTGCGACGCCGTGTGGCTGATTGAATGCCTGCGAAAACGACAGCAGATAGTTGCCTGCGGGACCAAACTTGGAGACTCTGTAAGGCTCGCCGCTCTCCGCGACCCACGACGAGCCATCTGCGTCCACGGCAATCTCATCGGGGAAATTGAGCTGGCCCGCTTGTTGCCCGGCGCTTCCGAAGCTGCGCACCCACGTCCCATCGGCGGCATTGAGGACATCGACCCTCCCGCCATACGTTTCGGTGACATAGACCTCGAACAAGTCGGCCGATGCTTGCCGGACACCGATGCCGGCGGGAACGTTGAACTGATTGTCCGGACAACCAAGGCAGTAGAACGTGCGGGAGAACTGGCCGTCCTGCGTGAAAACCGACACGCGGTTGTTGCGCTCTTCCGTCACATAGGTGCCGCCGCCCGGATAGCCAGGAACGATGGCAATGCCATTGGGATGATTGAGCTGGCCATTGCCGCTGCCGAACGATCCGAACGATCTCACGAAATTGCCCTCGTCGTCGAAGGTGACGATCCGGTCATTTCCCCAGTCCGCCACATGCACGAGCGTGCGCTGTCCGGACAGATCGTCCTCGACCGCGACCGACATTGGATAAGCCAGCTGGCCGTCGCCGCTGCCGAACTTTCCGAAGATCAGCGCCTGGTGCCGGTTGGCGATGAACTTGACGATGCGATGCCGGTTGGTGTCGGCGACGTAGACGTTTCCGACGCCATCAACCGTGACGCCCCAGGGATGGTTCATCTCGCGCTTGCCGTCGAGACGGAAATGATCCATAGGCTCGATAGCGGCCCGGGCGCTGCCGGCCAAAATCACTGCAGCGAAACTCACCATCAAAGCCGCAACTGCCACGCGCGCGGGTACGATCCGGAATTGCATTGTCACCCCTCCGCAGCCAAGCTGCCTGCCGTCGAAACCTAGCACATTCTCGACGCCCCGGCGATGCTGCTGGTGGGCCCGGCAGGACTCGAACCTGCGACCAGACCGTTATGAGCGGCCAGCTCTAACCAGCTGAGCTACAGGCCCACCAAGTGCGCCTCCTAGCAGGAATTGACTTGGCGCTGGAACCGAAAATCCATAGGCAGGATTGCGGGTGACAGCCGTTCAAGGCGGAAGCAGGCGCAGATGGCAGATCGGCGGATTCTGGTTGGGGATGTGGGCGGCACGCATGCGCGCTTCGCCATCGCGGACACATCGCAACCGCCGTTCCCCATCGAGGCCCGCAGCGATCTGGAAACTGACAAGTTCGACAGTTTCGCGGCGGCGGTTCGCGCCTATGTCGAGCAGATTGGCGCAAGGAAGCCCAAAGCTGTGGCGCTGGCCGTTGCGGGGCCGATCACGAAAGGCCGCGTGCATTTCACCAATAGCGGCTGGGAGCTCTCGGAAGAGGATTTGCGCGCGCTCGGTTTCGCCCGTGCCATACTGATCAATGATTTTGCCGCGCTCGCCTTCTCCGTCACGAGTTTGCCGCCAACCGCCTTTCGTGCCATCGGGCCGGACCGTGAAGGCTTGGCAGGCGCGCCGATCACCATTCTTGGCGCCGGTACCGGCCTCGGCGTGTCGTGTCTCGCCCGCTATCGCGGACGCGCAGTGCCGCTGGCCAGCGAAGGCGGACATATGAGCTTCGCGCCGATTGGCGATCAGCAGTTGCAGGTGCTGTGCGTGCTGTCAAAGCGCTTCGGACACGTGTCGCTGGAGCGGGTGCTGTCGGGGCCGGGGCTGGAAAATCTGTATTCGGCGCTGGAGGAAATTGCCGGCCGCAAGCCGACCGCCCTCGAGGCGCCGGAGATTTCACATGGCGCTGAACGTGGCGATCCTGCGTGCCGCGCAGCGCAGGACATGTTCTGCGCCATCTACGGCGCGGCGGCGGGGGATTTCGCGCTGGCTCATGGCGCGCGCGGCGGCGTGTATATCGCCGGTGGCATCGCCGCGAAGATCGAGGATTATCTCATCCGTTCGCGGTTCCGCGCCGCGTTCGAGGACAAGGGACGGTTGGCGGACTTCGTCAAACCGATTCCCACGCGGCTGATTTTGGACAAGGATGCGGCGTTTCTTGGCGCGGCCTGCGCCAGCCTGGAATTTCAGGGAGAGCACTCATGAGCGAAGCAATGCGTCGGGCCGGAACCATTGTGCTGTGGGGTTTCCTGCTGGCGCCTGGCGCGCTTGCGCAAAATGCGCCGCAGCCGCGGCTTCTTACCGTCAGCGGTATCGGTGAGGTCAAAGTTAAGCCGAACCGTGCGACGCTCTCGGCCGGTGTTGTAACGGACGGGAAAACCGCCGGCGCCGCGCTCGCGGCAAACTCCCGCGCCATGAATGCTGTGTTCGATACCCTGCATCGTTTCGGGATTCCCGAGCGTGCCATCCAGACTTCGCAGCTGTCGGTTCAGCCGCAATATCCGAACGATTCGCGGCAGCCGCGGCGGGTTGTCGGATATCAGGTTTCAAACACCGTAAGCGTCACGCTGGATGATATCGACAAGGTCGGCGCGGCCGTCGACGCATTAGTGTCCTCCGGCGCCAATACGTTGGGCGACATTGCCTTCTCAGTTCGCGATGCGGAGCCCCTTCAGTCGCAGGCTCGGGAGGCCGCGGTGAAAGATGCGATGGCCAGGGCAGAGACTCTGGCGCGCGCTGCTGGAGTGAGGCTTGGGCCCATTCAACAGATCTCGGAAGGCGGATCCGCCGGCCCGCCGCAGCCGATGATCCGCATGGCAATGGCAGCGGACACCATGACTCCAGTCGCGCCTGGGGAGGAGACCGTCTCGGCCAGCGTCTCTGTAAGCTGGGAAATCCGCTAGCGGGCCCTTCCGAACCGCAATTCCTGCGGAATTACGATTTCGATTTGCGCGAACTCTTCCGCTTGCGGGTGCCCGAGGATTTCCGTTTCGTCTTGCTGGAAGATTTCCGGCTGGAAGATTTCTTTGAAGGCACCTTCTTGCCCTTCTTGCGGGCCTCGGAGAGTCCGATGGCGATGGCCTGCTTGCGGCTCTTCACTTTGCCGCCCTTGCCGCCCTTTCCGCTCTTAAGCGTGCCTTTCTTCCGCTTATGCATGGCGCGCTCCACATCGCTTCCAGCGCTACGGGAATATCTGGCCATGTTTCACCTCCCACAAACTTGCTTTTTGAATGCCAACCTTTGTGAAACGATGAAACTCACCCCTGGTTCACCGATAGCTGCACCAGCCGCTGCTTCAGACAGTCCAGGCCCCCGATGAGGCCGAAACCGCCGATGGCACCCGCATAGGAGTAGGTGACAACGCGGTCCTGGTGCTGGTAGGCGCCCGCCATGCCGACAATCTGCCCGGCGCGGGCTGCCTGCAGCAGCCGTTCCAGTTCGTGCACCAGGGTTTCGTTGGCCGGTAATGGTTCTGACGGAATGACGGTTCCGGTGAGGCTGACGATCTGTGCCGACATATTCGCCCCCGCGAATCGATTCCTCAGATTAGCGAATGATTCGCGCAGCGGCGCAACGGCATGAAAGGAAAAGGCGCCCCGGAGGGACGCCTTTCCAATGCCACCACGAGTCGAGGTTACATCGTCGTGGTGCCGCCGCTGCCGAAGGAGCGCAGGTCCGAGGAGCCACTGCCGGACGAACCGGAGCTGCCGCCAGATGTCGAGCTGCTGCCAGAACTTCCGAAGTTACCCGATTGGCGAGGCTTCACGCGCAGATTGTTCTGGACGTATTTCACGCCGGAGACGGATTCCACGGTTTCCTCGGCAAGCCGTCGCTCGTTGCGGCTGCTCACCGTGCCCGTCAACGTCACTTCCTGACTCTGAACTGTGACGTCGATCTCCGACGCGTCGACCAGCGGATCGTCGGTCAGGCGATCGGAAACGTCTTCACGGATACGATCGTCGGAACGGGTGTAATTCTTCGGCCCGCGCCCGCGATGCTGCTGGTCCATCTCGCGCCGCCTCTCCGCGTCGTGGTCCCCAAACCATGACGAGACCTCATCGGTGGCGCGATCCCACCAACCGCGTTCGCGATTGCCATGGTTTCGTTCGCCACGTCCGTATTCGCCGCCGCCATAAGATCCGCCACCGTAGTTCCGCTCGTAGTCGCGTGTGTAGGTGCCGAAGCCGCCGCCTTCGTACCCCCCGCCCTGGCCATAGTTGCCATACTCGCCGGCAGAACGGCCGCCGTAGTCACGGCTGTACCGGTCGCCGTATTCGCTGCTGTAGTTCCGCATGCCGCGTCGGCCGCTCGATTCACCACCGCGGCTGCCACTTCCGCTCATGCTGTAGCTGCCGCGGCTGCCGTATTCTTCGCCATATCTTCGCCCAGACCTCATCCCGGAAAAGCGCTGTTCGGAGGCAAAATCGTCGTCCTCGTACCGGCCGTAATTTCCCGCGCGCAGCGTGCCCTGATAGTCCCGGTCCTGCCGGGTATCGTGTTCATAAGGCGACCCACTGCGTTCATTTTCGTAGGGGCTGCTGCGGTAGCTGCCGGACTCGTTTCGCCAGCTTTCACCGCCACGGCCATAGCCGCGATCGCGCTCGTCTTCCCAATCGTGACGGGAAGACCGGCGCCCGTATCTCTGATCCTGGGGCATCTCATTTCTCCTGAATAGGTTGAGCCCCAGCAGTCCACCGAACGTGTAACGCGAACTTTTGCGCGACAGTTCCGGCACCTCCCGTGAAGAAAATGCCAATGTCGGCCTACCTTACGGCGCGCGTTTGGGTGGGCCGGTAATCCCGATGGCAGCACGCAGGTCGGCCGCCTTCATCAGCTTGCCGTCGCGCATCACCAATTCCACCTGGCGCAGCTCGCCGATGTTCTTTTGCGGATCGCCATCGATGAGCGCGAGTTCGGCAAGTTTGCCTTTCGCCAGCGAGCCGGTCTCCTTCGCCATGTGGTATGCTTTCGCCGGATTGATCGTTGCCGTCGCCAGTGCCTGCTCCGGCGTGAGCCCGGCCTGCACGTACAGCTCAAGTTCGTGGATCAGCTCGAACCCGAAACCATCGGTTCCGGCGAGAATGGTCACGTGGCGCTTCTCCAGCTCCGGCACGATCGCCTGAACCTTGGCGAAGCTCGCCCGCATGCGCTCGCGGGACATATCCGGTTCGGGCGCCAGCGCGCTCTGCAGCAGCCCGCGCACAAGCTGCGGCGGCAGGGTATCCGCATAGGGCGCATCAGAAGGGGGAATGGTTCCCGGATCAGGGACCAGCGAACCTTCCAGGACCACAAGGGTGGGATCGACTGCCATGTGCCGCTTGCCCAACTCGTCGAAATAAGCGGTCATTTCCTTCGAGTGCAGGTCGACGTCGGCCGCGTATTTGCCGGTGCCGGCAATGCGCGCCACCGTGTTGGACTTCTGCACGACGTCCCCAGGCATCGCCTGCATCATGACGAAGTTCATGTGCGTGATCTCGTCATAGCCGTCGCGCGCGGCCTGCAGCGGACGCATGCCGTGCGGGATATGGCCGTGGACGCGCAAGCCCAGCTGGTGTGCCAGCGCAGCCATCGGCTTCACCCATGATGGGTCCATCGAGCCGTAGATCTTGATGCCGAAATAGCCCATGCGCTTGGCTTTGCGCACGGCCGCGAGCGCTTCGTCCTTGTTGTGCGCGACTTCCGCCACCTGCGCCGTGTATGGGCCTGCGCCGTCGATCAGCAGCGAGGGCACGATGCGCTGGCCGAGCAACTGGCCTGCATCGATGCGCTTCTTGCGCGCCCACAGCTCATTGATCTGGTTGCCCGGATCGCGCACTGAGGTGATGCCGGACGCGAGCAACAGCGGACCGGTCGAGTCATCGCCGTAATGCTGGTGATTGTCCCACAAGCCCGGGACGAGGGTTTTGCCCGTGCCGTCGATCGTTTCCGCATTGGCGGGAATCTTTGCCTTTGCGGCAGGTGCAACCGAGGCAACGTGCCCGTTCGCCACGACCACCGTCATGCCATCGCGGAACATGCACGCGTCGGCATCGTAGAGTTTTACGTTGCGGAAGGCGACAGGCCCGGCAGGCGTTCGTGCGATTTTCGCCACCAGTTCCGGCGCGCGTTTCGCCAACGCTTCGTCCTGTGCTTTCGAGAGCTGCGGACCAACCTTGGCCCATCCCTCGGGAAGGAACTCCAAAACGGTGGCGATGCCGAAGAGTTTGTTGCCGTCCATCCAGATCGGGAATGGCGAGAGACCGATACCGTTGAGCGCGTAAGCCGTCAGGGTTTTGGTTTCGCTACCGTTCGAGACGGTCAATGTGGTCAGCGGTTCCAGCTGTGCGCGGCCCGACGGCAGCAGATCGACAGAATGATCCTGTGCCTTCAGCAGGTCATCGATGATGAAGCTGAAGGAATCGAAGCTGCCGCCGAAGGCCACGTATTCCAGGCCCGGCCGCGCCTTGCCCTCGCCGTGATCCACCGGGCTCGTCCAGCGGTACTGGCCGTCTTTCACCTCGTAGGTTTCGGCAGCGTCGCCGCCGGGTGTGTGGCCGCGGATGATTATGCTTTGCAGGGTGCCGTCCGGCGCGAAGCGGTTCTGCTCGTCGACCTCGTTGACGAAGCCGCGCAAATTCATGCTGTAGCGCGACCAGTGTGTGCCGTCCGGCGCCGTCCACAACGAGACCGAGCCGTGCCGCGCGGCGCCGCCGCCGGAGGTGATTGCCCATACCTTTGCGTCGGCAGGGGGCTTGGCCAGCTGCTCGGTCGGCGTTCCCGCCGCCGGCGCCGATGGCGTTTGCGCAAAGGCCCCGGAAGCGAAGAGCGAACCCGTGAATGCGAGCGCAGCAAATTTGATCATTGCGATTTCCCCTTCTTTGCCTCGATGGCTTCGATCTGATCCATGATGCGGTTCATGCGCGCGGCGAGCGCCTCGTAAGGCGCCGGCGAGGCCATATCGAGGCCGGCCTTTTTGTAAAGCGTGTATGGATAATCCGAACCTCCGGCCTTCAGCATGGCGATGAAGCGGTCGCGCGCCGGCGCGCCCTCATGCTCGATGGCGTCGGCGAACTGCGCGGCGCCGGCCATCGAGGTCGCGTACTGATAAACATAGAAGCCGTAGTAGAAATGCGGGATGTAGGCCCATTCGATGCAATAGGCGGGATCAACCTTCATCGCGCCCTGTGCATCGCCATAGTATTTCTTCAGCAGGTCGCAATACATGCCCGTCATCTTCTCGCCGGAGAGCGTGCCGCCCTTTTCGATGACTTCGTGCAACTGCAGCTGGAATTCGGCGAACATGGTCTGGCGGAAGAAGGTGCCGCGGATCAGCTCCAGGCCCTGTCCCAGGTAGTATTCCTTTTCGGCATCGTTTTTCGCATGCGCCACCATGTAGTCGTTCAATAGCATCTCGTTGCCGATCGACGCCGTCTCGGCGATGAAGGTCGAGTAGCCGGCATTTTCGTATGGCTGGGTCTTCGTGGTCAGCAGCGTGTGAACGGCATGTCCCCATTCGTGCACGAAGGTCGACAGCGACTCGTAATCGTCATGGTTGTTGAACAGCAGATACGGATGCACATCATAGGCTGAGCCGTTCATATAGGCGCCGTTGGCCTTGCCGGGATGCGGATAAACATTCATCCAGGTGCCGGCGAAACCCTGCTTCAGCAGCGAGAGGTATTCCGGCCCGTAGATCTGGTCGACATCGAGTGCGATCTTCTCTGAATCCGCCACGGAAAATTTCGGTGGATTCGGCAGATCGAAGATCGGGACGTACACGTCGTAGTAGCGCAGGTCGTCGGTGATGCCGAGCGCCTTCTTGCGCAGACGCAAATAGCGGTGCAGCGTCGGCAGGCTTCTGTTCGCTTGCGCGACGAGCTGCCGGTACACCGCTTCCGGCATGTTGTCCGCGAAAGTTGCATCTGCCAACGAATTGGGGAAGTGGCGTACCTTGGCGTCGAATACTTCTTCCTGCACCTGCGTCGTCAGCGTTTGCCCGAAGGTGCCGTTGAACGCACTGAAGGAGGGCCAGAAGGTATCGAATACCTTCTTGCGGTCTGCGCGGTTCGCGGCAGTGCGATATTTGGTGTAGGCAGCCTGGTCGAGCTTCACCTTCGTGCCGTCAGACAGTGTCACCTCGGGCCGCGGCAGTTCGCCATTCGCCAGCTGGCTGTAGATGGAATTGGGCTGAGCGAAGACATCGCCTGCCGCCGCAATCACGCCTTCCGACTGGAGGCTCAAAACATGCGGCGCATAGCGCAACGCATTGTCGAGCTGGAAGGCAAAGCGGCGCTTCAACTCCGGCGACTTCGCTTCGAAGACGAGCACTCTCTTCTGGCCGATGCCGATGATTTCCGGCCGCAGCCACGCTGTCTTCTCCTGCATCAAGGTGCCGAGTTGCTGCGCGGATTGCTGACGCTCCTGATTCACGGCGGTGCGCACATCCTCGTCGGCCTTCAGCGAGGCGTAGACCGCAAGGCGGGTTGCTTCCTTCTGCACGTCGCTGATGGCCGACAGCGCTTTCAGCATCGCATGAGGACTTTTGCCGAGCGTCCCTTTGTATTGGTCGAGCGCCTGCGCCTGGCCCCGCACGCGTGTGTAGGCCGCGCTCCAGGCTTCGGGCGTGGGATACAGATCCCGCAAATCCCACATACCGGTTTCCGGCGCGCCATTGGCGGCGGGTGGAGCTGCGTCGGCGGCTAAGGGCGGCGCGGAAATAACGCAAAGCGCAAGCAGGCTCGCGGCGGCGAGAAAACGGTTCACGGGTGTCCCCTTCGAAAAGCAGGTGGGAACCTAGCCCCTCGCTGCCAAGAGCCCAAG
>Ga0213876_10002672_pt1 | contig 10414 bp, 13 predicted proteins | sample BarmaccomBMRX_R9_FD_160113 | JGI IMG/M metagenome (GOLD analysis project Ga0213876, IMG submission 160113) | Root-associated microbial communities from Barbacenia macrantha in rupestrian grasslands, the National Park of Serra do Cipo, Brazil - RX_R9 | ecosystem: Host-associated > Plants > Roots...
TCCAGCTCGGCCGCGACGCGCAGGGACGGGTGATCGTCACCAACCTGCCGGCGACGCTCCCGGTCCTGTTCGACGCTTTCTCGATCCTCCACGGCGCCCAGGATGCGATCATCGCCGGCGAGGAAAGGATCGCCTTCGCGGCGCTGGATACGGCGGCGACGAAGCTCGCCCATGTCCTCGCCGGCGGCTGGAACCTCGCCAAGGGCGAGCGCGTCGCGATTGCGATGCGCAACTGCCCCGCCTGGATCGCCGCTTACATGGCGGTGCTGAAGGCGGGCGGCATCGCCACTTTGATCAACGGCTGGTGGCAGCCCGAGGAGATGCGCCACGCTCTGGCGCTCACCGAACCCGCCTTGATCATCGCGGACCAGGCCCGCGCCGAGCGGTTCGCGGCCGGCGGCTGCACGGTCCCGACCGTCGCGCTGCCGGTCGAGCGGCCGCTCGGCGAGGCGCTGGCGCCGCTGCTGGCGCGCGGCACTGAGGCCGAGCTGCCGCAGATCGCGCCGGAAGACGATGCGACGATCCTCTTCACCTCGGGCTCGACCGGCCTCGCCAAGGGCGCGGTCTCGACGCACCGCGCCGTCACCACCGGCGTCTATGCCTATGCGATCGGGCTCGCGACCCTGCTCGGGATCAGGGAGCGGGAGGGCCAAGCGGTGGCGCCCACGCCCAAGACCCTGGTCAACGTGCCGCTGTTCCACGTCACCGGCGAGGTGCCGGTGCTGCTGAACAGCTTCGTGATCGGCCGGACGATGGTGCTGATGCCGAAATGGGATGCCGGCGAGGCGCTGCGGCTGATCGAGAGGGAGAAGATCACCTATTTCGTCGGCGTGCCGACGATGAGCCTGGAGCTGATGCAGCATCCCGACCGCGACAAATACGACCTCTCCTCGCTGACCGACATCGCCGCCGGCGGCGCCGCCCGGCCGGTCTCCCATGTCGAGCGGCTGGAGCAGGCGTTCAAGGGCGCGCAGCCGGCGCTCGGCTACGGTCTCACCGAGACCAATGCGGTCGGCTGCAGCAACTTCTGGTCCAATTATCACGACAAGCCGGCCTCGACCGGGCGGCCGCACAAGCCGATCGTCGAGCTGGCGATCCTCGGCGAGGGCGACCGCCATTTGCCGCGCGGCGAGCGCGGCGAGGTCGCGATCCGCTCCGCGGCAAACGTCCGCGGCTATTGGCAGGACGAGGCCGCCACGAAGGCCGCGTTCACCGCGGACCTCTATCTGAAGACCGGCGACGTCGGCTATCTGGACGAGGACGATTATCTGTTCATCGTCGACCGCAAGAAGGACATCATCATCCGCGGCGGCGAGAATATCAGCGTGCAGGAGGTCGAGGCCGCGATCTACGCCCATCCGGGCGTCAACGAAGCCTCGGTGTTCGGAGTCCCCGACGAGCGGCTCGGCGAGGTCCCCGCCGCCGTGGTCTACAGCGAGGATGGGTCGGTCGAGAAGGGGGAGCTGCTCGATTTCCTCGGCAAGCAGCTCGCCCGCTTCAAGCTGCCCGAGCATCTCTGGGTCTCCGAGACGCCGCTGCCCAAGCTCGGCACCGGCAAGATCGACAAGGTCTCGCTGCGCCGGCTCTACGGCCGGGAGACCGCGGGCGCCGGGGGCTAGGAAACTGGCGCCTGAAAATCCTCCCCCAAGGGGGGAGGGGGACCGCCGCCGAAGGCGGTGGTGGAGGGGTGTCAGCGCCTGAAGCAAATCCTCGGACGCTGATACCCCACCACCAGCCTTCGCCTGCGGCTACGGCCGGTCCCCCTCCCCTTTCAGGGGAGGAGCTGAGAAGGGACTGCTCCCGTACGCTCGCTCACCGGTCCATCCCTGCGGCGAACCTTTCATTGCCGACGAAGCCGAGCCGGGTGACCCCGGCGCGGCGGATCTCGGCGAGCACCTGGTCGACCCGTTCGTAGCGCGCCTCGCCGTCGGCATAGAGCTCGAGCACCGGCTGGGCCGGATCGGCCTGGAAGGCGACGAGCCGCGCCGGCAGGGCGGCGGCCGGCAGCGCCCGGCCGTCCCAGGCGAGCGCGCCCGACGGCTGGATGGCGAGCCGATGGACCGGCGGCGGCGTGCGCGGCACGGACGGCGTGGGCAGGTCGAGCGGCACCTTGTGCGTGCTCATCGGGATCGTAACGATCAGCATGATCAGGATCACGAGCATCATGTCGATGAGCGGCGTCGTGTTGATGGCGGCGATCGGGACGAACTCGTTTTGCGGCGGCGGAACGATGCGGGTCATTTTTCCTCTCCTTCGACCGACTATGCATTTTATGATATATCATTATATGAAATTTGCTAGTCCGATTTCGGCTTTCGCGAGGCAGGACGGCGGGCTAGCCTTGCACGCGGTGCAGGGGGCGTCCGGGGCAAGTGTCTGAGTTTCTGCCGATCATATTCGGGGCCGGCCTCGCGCTGAGCGCGGCCGCGATCCTGCTGCTCACCTGGCTGCTGGTCCGCGAGCGGGGCGCGCGGCGGGCCGCCGAGGCCGCCCTGGCCGCGGCGCGGGAGGCGGCGGACGCGCGGGCCGAGCGGCTCGGCCTGCTCGACCGGCGCCGCGCCGCGATCGCGCCGCTCGAATCGCTCTGGCTCACCTGGACCGGCGGCCGCCTGCCCGACGAGAAGCTGCTGACCGAGGCAGCGCGCGCGCTCGCCGAGGCGCGGCTGCTGTTCGGCGATCCGCTCCAGGCCGAGCTCGACGATGCCGCTCTGCTGATCGTCGAGCATGTCCAGGGGCTGGACCGGCAGCGCGCGGCGGTCGACGCCGGCCGCTTCGGCGAGCGGGCCGACCTCATCGCCGAGGAGATCGAGCGCGAGCGGCGGCTGCGGCCGATCGTCGCGGAGCTGCGCCAGCGCCTGGTCGAGGCGACGCGCCCCTCCTGACGCCCGGGAACCCGGGGCCGGCGGCCGCGCGTTCTGCCGGCATCATGCCGTCGACCGTCATCAGGGCTCACCATTACGATCCCGCCGCCCGGGAGCTGGAGGTGCTGTTCACCACCGGGCGGCGCTACGTCTATCGGGACGTGCCGCAGGAGGAGGTCGACGCCTTCCGCGCCGCGTTCAGCAAAGGCCGCTACTTCAACGCCCATATCCGCGACGCCTATGATTATGCCGAGCTCGCCGCCTGAACCCCAGATGAACCGGGCGTAGTCCCGAGTTCACGCAACCCCCTCCGCCGCGCTTCGTTGATAGACGCGTCCCCCCTGCCCCGGGGTCCCACCAGAGGAGTAAGTCATGCGTAAGCTCATTCTCGTTGCTGTCATGGCGACGGCCGCGGCCCCGGTCGCCCTGTCGGCCCCGGCCAGCGCCCAATATTACACCGCACGCAGCGAGGCGCGCGATTGCTGGCGCGATTTGCGCAACACGCAGAGCCGCAGCGAATATTGGCGCCTGCGCCGACAGTGCGAGCGCCGGGTCGCCAGCGCCCAGGATCGCGACTGGCGGACCTACAACCGCTACGACTGGAACCGGCCCGCCGCGGGCGGCAATTATTACGCCGACGATTATTATCGCGACGGCCGCTACTATGGCGAACGCCGGCTGAGCTACAACGACCGGGTCTATCGCGGCCGCGACGGCCGTTATTATTGCCGCCGCAGCGACGGCACGACCGGCCTGATCGTCGGCGCCGGCGTCGGCGCTTTGGTCGGCAATGCGCTCGACAATGGCCGCTCGAGCCTGCTCGGGACCGTGCTCGGCGCCGCGGCGGGCGGCGCGATCGGCTCTTCGATCGATCGCAACAGCGACATCCGCTGCCGCTGAGCCCACAGGCTTTGAAAGATGGGGCGCCCTCGCCGGGCGCCCCTTTTTCATTTCCCGACGAAGAGAAAGCCCGCCGCGGCGAGGATGCAGGCGAAGGCGGCGAGATGCCGCCAGTGCAGCGGCTCGCCGAGCACCAGCACCATGAACACGCCGAACACGGTGAGCGTGATCGCCTCCTGCGCGACCTTGAGCTGGCCGCCGCTCCAGCCGCTCGCATAGCCGAGCCGGTTGGCCGGCACCGCCAGGCAATATTCGACCAGGGCGATCGCCCAGCTGATCAGGATCACGGTGAGCAGCGGCTTGTCCATGCCGCCCTTCAGATGCCAGTACCAAGCGATCGTCATGAAGATGTTCGAGGCGAGCAGCAGGAGCAGCACGGGCATGAGCGGGACCTTCACCGAGGGGAGCCTTCGTCCTCGCCAACGCACGGTCGCATGTAAAGGCGGCCGCCGGCCCCCAGCTCAATCGAAGCGCGGCGCGATGTCGGTCCGGTAGATGTGCCAGCGCCGCTCTGCGGCCGTCGCGCCCGGAATCGGATGAACCATGCGCATGGTCACGCTGCCTCGCTCGCTGAACGACCGGCCGCTGCGCAGCCGTCCGTAGATCCGGACCGGCACTTCGGTGTAGCTGGAGCCCGCGGCGCCGTCCGCATCGCCGGCCCGGCCGACCCGTGCATGATAGGAGAGATAGGGCCGGAACGCTGCGGCAAACCTCCGCAGCGGCATGTCGTTCAGCCGCAGCCGCAGCGCCGCGGCATGTTCATGCCGGCCGAGCAGGGCGAAATAGTGCCTGAGCACCTGCTCGGGCTCCGGCCCGGCGGCGCGCGCGGGGGCGGCGCCGGCAAGGCACAGCGCGATCAGACAGAGCAGCCGCACGGCCACGATACACCTCCTCCACCGCTAGAGGGGTTGTTCTGATTGGATCAGATCAACCCCTCTAGGCCTTTGCATTGCCGCGATTTCCGAGTCGTCAGACGAATCGATCGACTAGAAATCGCTCTAAACCCCCGCTGAACGCGGCGTAGTTATGGGTTCATGCAACATGGCATACACCATGTTCGTTCATCTGGAGACGTTCTTTTGATGAACGCCGAATATGGGAGAGATGTCATGCGTAATCTGATCCTTGCGGCCGCCATGGGCGCGACCGCGCTTCCGGCCGGCGCCGCGAGCGCCCAATATTATGGCGGCGGCTGGGGCGGCGGCAACGACCGCGTCCGTCACGAGCAGCGCGAATGCCAGCGCGAGCTGCGGCATGCCCGCAACCGCTGGGAATATGAGCGCGAGCTGCGCGAATGCCGGCGCGAGATCATGCGAGCCCGCTATCGCGACTATGACCGCGGCGATGATCGCTACGGCCGCTACCGGGACCGGGACCGCTACGGCTACTAAGCGGCTGCTCCGCGCCGGGCGTTACGGCGCGATAATGGTTGACTCGGCCGGCCCTTGCGGCGGAACATCCCTGTTCGGCTCAGGTCACAGGGGGACGCAGCGATGGCCGGCTTTCTTTCCAAACTGAATCTCGGGCGGATCGCCAAGGTGATCGCGCTCCTGCTCTTCGTCCTGCCGTGGGTCACCGTGTCCTGCGCGGACCAGACCTTCGTCTCGATGACCGGCCTGGACCTCGCCACCGGCCATGTCACGATGGCGGCCGCGCCGATGGGCGGCCCGAGCCTGACCGCGCCGACCGAGCATCCCAACCTCTTCGTCGACCTCGCCGCCCTGCTGATCGTCGCCGGGCTCGTCCTCACTTTCGTCCTCAAGGGGGCGAAGGGCGCGATGGCCGCCGCCGGCTGCGCCGCCTTGGCCGCGCTCCTGCTCGCTTATACGATGTTCGTCGAGATCCAGGCGAAGGCGCGCGCCGATGCCGCCGCCAGCGCCGGCGGCAGCGGCGGCGGCGCGCCGCCGCCCGAGCAGCTCGCCGAGCTGATCAGGGTCAACATCCAGATCGGCTTCTACCTCTGCCTCGCCGCTCTGGTCGCGGCGGTGATCCTCGACGTCCTCGCGATGAAGGAAAGCGCGCCGCCGGCGGTCGCAGCGTCGCCCCCGCCCGGCGGCTGACGGCTTGACCGGACGCCTCCAGGTGTATTAGATGGATAAGGCACCTGGGGGACCGACATGCTGCTCGCCGCCGCCCTGGCCCTGGCCGAACCCGCCGCCCTTCCGGAAGGCGCGGCGCTGACCGAAGCGGTGCGCGCCCGCGACGCCGAGCTGTTCGCGCTCGTCTTCGAAGGCTGCGATCCGGACCGGCTGCGCGCGATGATCACACCGGATTTCGAGATGTATCACGACCGCGACGGCGTCGTCGCCCGCAATGCGGAGGCGTTCGTCGCCGATTATGCGCGTGACTGCGCGGCGCAACGGGCGCCCGATGCCTGGCGTTCACGCCGCGCTTTGGTGGAGGGCAGCCTCAACGTCCACCCGGTGCCGCATTACGGCGCGATGGAGGAGGGCGTCCATGTCTTCTACGAACGCCGCGGCAACGGCCCCGAGAGGCTCGCCGGCCGCGCCCGTTTCTTCCATTTATGGACCCTGGCCCCCGATGGCTGGCGGCTGGCCCGGGTGTTCAGCTATGCGCACGAGGCGCTGAACGAGTAGGGGGATTGGGTTTTAGGGATTGGGGATTGGGGTGCGTCAGAGCCTAACCCCTAACCCCCAATGCTCCGCCTTGGCCAGGGCCGCCGCATCGTCGACGTCGAGCCAGCGGGCGCCGCCGATCTCGACCGTCGCCGCCTTCCCTTCGCGAGCGAGGCGCTGGACGCCGTCGGAGAGACTGCCGGCCGCCCCTTCCGAAACCGCCGCCCGGATCGCCTCGGTCAGCGCCGGCGTGGCCCGGAACAGGCCGGTGTCGATCGCGTCGAACCGCGCCAGCGTCTTGCCGATCGCAAGGATCGCGCCGTCGGGACCGAGCGCCACCTTGGTGGCATCGTCCATGTCGAGCAGCGGATTGGCGAGGTCGCGGTCGACCGCGAGGGTGAGAGCGGCTGCGGGCGCGGCGAGGAGCAGACGGACGATCGCCGGGTCGAACAGATGGTCCGCCATCGTCAGCAGATAATCGTCCTCGATCACCCCCGCGCCGGCGAGCACCGAATGGCCGTTGGGCCGGTCCCAGTCGGCGATGCGCACCGGCGCGATCGGCAGTTCCAGCCGATCCGAAAGGTCCGCGAGGAAGGCTTCGAGCCGCTCCGCCTCATGCCCGGTGACCACAGTGAACGCGGTGGCGCCGCCCGCGGCGGCGGCGCGCACGACATGCTCGATCAGCGGCACGCCGCCGACCGGAGTCAGCGGCTTGGAGGGCGAGACGTCCCGCAGCCGGCTGCCATGGCCGGCTGCGATGATCAGGCAGTTCATTCCGCGGCGAGGGCTTCGCCGGCGATGAATTCCTCGGTGAGCTGGTGGGCGACGTCGTCGCTGAACTGCTGCGGGGGATGCTTGCAGAAGAAGGCGGACGGACCGGTCAGCACGCCGCCGATGCCGCGGTCCAGCGCCACCTTGCAGCAGCGGATCGCATCGACCACCACCGCCGCCGAGTTCGGGCTGTCCTCGACGCTGAGCCGAAGCTCCAGGTTCATCGGCACCTCGCCGAACAGATTGCCCTCGGCGCGCAGGAAGCAGAGCTTGTTGTCGTTGAGCCAGGGGATATAGTCCGACGGTCCGATATGGATGTCCTCGGCCTCGAGGCGATCGACCAAAGCGGACTGCACCGCCTCGGTCTTCGATTCCTTCTTCGAGGCGAGCCGGCTGCGGTCCAGCATGTTCATGAAGTCGGTATTGCCGCCGGTGTTGAGCTGATAGGTGCGGGTCATCTGCACGCCGCGGGCCCGGAACAGGCTCGACAGCACGCGGTGGACGATGGTCGCGCCGAGCTGCGCCTTGATGTCGTCGCCGACGATCGGGATGTTCTTGTCGCGGAAGCGCTTCTCCCATTGCGGGTTGGAGGCGATGAATACCGGCATGCAGTTCACCACCGCGACGCCCGCCTTCAGCGCGCATTCCATGTAGAAGCGGGTCGCCTCCTCCGAGCCGACCGGGAGATAATTGACCAGCACCTCGGCGCCGGTTTCCCTCAGCGCCGCGACGACCTCCTCCTCGCTCGCCTCCGGCAGGTCGGCGCGCTCGAAGCCACGCTCGCCATATTCGGCCATGTGCGGCGCCATGCCGTCGAGCACCCGGCCCATCCGGACGGTCACGCCGGTATGGGGGATTTCGCTCTGGAATACCGCGGTGCAATTGGGCTTGGCGAAGATCGCCTCGCCGAGGTCGAGCCCCACCTTGCGGGCGTCCGTGTCGAAGGCGGCGACGAACTCGATGTCGGCGAGCGCATAGCCGCCCAGCCGCTCGTGCATCAGCCCCTCGGGCGCCTTGCGGCCCGCATAGAAATAGCGCCCCTGCACCAGGGAGCTTGCGCAATTGCCGACGCCGACCAGCGCCACCTTGATCTTGTTCATAATTCTCCGGTCATCTCTGGCCGGGCTTGGCGCCGGCGCGCCGTCATACGCTCGTCACAAAGCGGGGGGAAGTCAAGACTACGCCGTGTCCCGAAACGCCTCGCTCGCCCAGGGCAGGACGAGGGTGGCGAACACGTAGAGCATCCATACGGTTCCGACCAGCGCGCCGATCAGCAGCGCCTGTTGCGCGAGCCCGGCGATGATCAGGATCATGAACAGGAACGCGTAGCAATCGCGGCTGGTGAGCGCCTGCATCACCCGGAAAACGAGATCGAAGGGCCCGCGGACGTGGCGCGCGCGCTTGAGCAGATCGAAGCTGAGCGGCGCGCCGCCGGCGCGGCTGCGCATGCCGACGAGCAGGCCGCCGACCACCATGATCGCCAGCGACCAGAGGCCCGCCCAGAGCACGACCGGCGGCCCGTGCCGGCCCAGGTGGACGGTGAGGCCGAGCAGGAACAGGAAGTTGGTCATCATGTCGACGGCGCTGTCCAGGGTGGCGCCGAGCGCGCTGGTGCGGAAGGTCGCCCGGGCCATCTCGCCGTCCACGCCGTCGATCACCGACGCGGTCTGGAACAGGATCGCGCCGAGGATCAGCCCCGGCTTCCCGCCGGCGAGCATCCCCCAGAGCAGGATGAAGGCGAACAAGGCCGAGGCGATGGTCGCATGGATCGGCCGCGCCGCCGGGATCGCCAGCAGCGCTCGCGTGATGCGCTGGGAGATCGGCCGGTTCAGGTGGCGCGAGACGATGCCGTCGCCCGGCTTGGCGGTGCCGCGCAGGATCGTCGTCACGTCCATCGCCGGCGGCGGCAGCTTCTCGAGCTCCGGCGGCGCCCCGGCCGGCGCGACGACATGGACCGCGCTCGCACCCCGCAGCCGGGCGATGTCGGCGAGCGTCGCCGGTGCGAGCGGCCGTTCGTCGCCGATGATCAGCCAGGTTTCGCGAACGCCCGCCTCCGCCAAGCCATGCACCGCGCGCGCCGCGGCCGCGACTCCGGCGATGCGCCGGTCCGCCTCCCGCGCGGCGGCGAAAGCGATTGCGCGATGCCGGTCGCCTTCCTCCACTGATTTTTCGCCTTCCATCGGGCCGCTCCTTACCCCAAGAACGCCCCGGGAAGTCACATCCATCAGGAAAGAGGCGGAAGAATGGCATCAGCAGGCGCAGGCGAAATATTGCCGCGCACCCGGCCGAAGGAGCTGGAGGACCCGCTGAACCTGTTCGTCTACCATCCGCTCGCGGCACGGCTGGCGGTCCTGCTCGTGCCCACCGGCGTCTCGCCGAATGCGGTGTCGCTGCTCAGCCTGGTCGCCCTGTGCTGCGCGACCTGGGCTTTCGTCGCGCTGGCCTGGCCGGTGAACGCGGCTGTCGGCCTCGCCTTCATGCTGGCCTGGCACGTCGTGGATGGGGCCGACGGCGACCTCGCCCGGATGACCGGCCGCGCCTCGGCGACCGGGGAGCTGGTCGACGGCTTCTGCGACTATGTCGGCAATATCATCATGTATGTCGCCTTCGCGGCATTGCTCGATGACAGTCTCGGCGGCTGGGCCTGGGCGCTCGCGGTCGGCGCCGGCCTTTCCCACATCCTGCAGACCAACCATTCGGAGACTCAGCGCCGGCTCTATTGGTGGCGGGCCTATGGCGTGCCCTGGCTGCGCAGCGCCGCCGCCTCCGGCCAGAAGCTCATTCGCGGCGGCAGCTGGATCAATTGGCTGATCGGCTGGGGCGGCGTCCTCTATATCTGGCTCTCGAACCTGATGAGCCCCAGCGACAATCCGATCGACGCGGCGCTGGCGCGGGCCGCCGGTGAGCGGCGCGAGACCGAGCGGATGCGCGCGATGATCCGGCGGGCTTCACGCACCTCTTTGCTCCTGCAGAAGGCGCTCGGGGCCAACCCTAAGACCTTCGTCATCGCCGCCGCGATCGCCTGCGGCAGCCCGCTTTATTATTTCGTGGCGATGATCGGCCCGCTCAACCTGCTGCTGGTCGCCTCGATCGTCTACCACAAGAGGGTCGACGCCCGCCTGGCCGCCGCGCTCAGCCGAGGCTGAGCAACCGCGCTTCAAGGAAGGCCTGGATCTTCTCCGCCCGCCGGTCCCAGTCGAGCTCAGCGGCCGATGCGAGGGCGCCCGCCGCGAGATGAGCGCCCAGCGCCGCATCGCCGAGCAGCCGATCCAACGCCGCCGCGGCGGCCTCCGGCCGGCCCGGCGG
>Ga0213876_10002673_pt1 | contig 10412 bp, 8 predicted proteins | sample BarmaccomBMRX_R9_FD_160113 | JGI IMG/M metagenome (GOLD analysis project Ga0213876, IMG submission 160113) | Root-associated microbial communities from Barbacenia macrantha in rupestrian grasslands, the National Park of Serra do Cipo, Brazil - RX_R9 | ecosystem: Host-associated > Plants > Roots...
GGATGCGGGGTAGCATCCGGCGGGGGCGGTGCCGTCTCGACAGCCTGCTGGCGCGTGCGATTGTCGGTTCGCGCCACGGAAGGCGCCATCACGGTCTTGCCGACCTTCGGCGAGCCGCAGATCGGGCAAGCGACGAGGCGGCGCTTTGCCTGCTGCTCGAAAGCGGCCCCCGAGGAGAACCAGCTCTCGAACTCGTGTCCGGCCTCACAGGCCAGCGTGAAGGCGATCACGGTGCGGCTCCGGCCGCGTCGGCGGCGTCGGCGAGAAGCCGATCGAGGCTGCCTTCCTCGTCGAGGGCGTAAAGATCGTCACAGCCGCCCAGATGGGTCTTGCCGACGAAGACCTGCGGCACGGTCCCCCGGCCACCCGAGCGCGCGAGCATCTCGGCCCGGCGCGCCGGCTCCTTATCGATCTCGATCTCGAGGAACTCGACGCCCTTGCGCTCCAACAGCGCTTTGGCATCCCGGCAATAAGGGCACCAGGCCTTCGTATAAATCGTGACTTTACGCATTGTTGAGCCTCGGAACCCCGCACTCGCGACACGAAACCCTCATGTAGTCGCAAAAGCGTCATGCACAACACCGTCATGCACGACGGTTGCGAAAACGACAACGTCGACCGCCGAGGCGCCGCCGCGCAGAAGGGCGCGGGCCGCGGCGTTCGCGGTCGAGCCGGTGGTGAGCACGTCATCGACGAGAAGCACGCGCAAACCTGCGAGCCGGACCTTGGCGTCCTCCGCGACCTCGAAGGCGCCGGACAGGTTGGCGCGACGCTCGGCGCGCGAAAGCCCGACCTGAGGGCGCGTCGGGCGCTTGCGCGTCAGCACGAAGGCATCAGCGCGTCTGCCCGAGCGCCGGGCGATGCCGTCCGCCAGGAGGGCTGCCTGGTTGAAACGCCGCTTCCAGATGCGGCTTCGATGCATCGGCACGGGAACGATGAGATCCGCATCCACAAGAAGCTCCGCGCCCGCGCGCGTCATCCAGCCCGCGAGCGTCGAGGCGAGGTCGAGCCGATCGCCATATTTGAGCCGATGCGCCAGGAGGCGCGCGGTTTCGTCATAGCGCGCGACTGCACGCGCCCGCTCATAGACCGGGGGGTTCGCGATAGCCGCCGGCGAAAGGAGGGCCGCCCCCGCATCGACCGAGAAAGGCGTGCCCAGCCGCTCGCAATAGGGCCGCTCGATGAGCCGAAGCCGGCCCCAGCATTCGGCGCAGAGAGCTCGCGGCTCGGCTGTCGCGGCCTGGCAGACGAGGCAGGACGGCGGATACACGATATCGATCAGGGCGGTTGCGGCAAGGCGCGCCGTTCCGACCATCCAAGCCCTCATGTGCGAAGCGAAGGCACGTGGTGTCAGGCGCGGAAGGTTAACGAGAGACATCGAAGGGCTTTGATCAAACGCGGATACGTTCCCTGCTCAATTCGCGCTGCTTTTGCGCGTTTGCCTCTTTGTTGTCGGAAAACCGGGTTCCCACTTTTCCGGAGCATGCTCTAGATAGACCCTATGGCAAGCGGATCCGCCGAACAAGGTGACGAGGGCGCGGCACGCCGGGCGCCCGATTTCCACCCGCTCGCCTTGGCGAAATCGTTGTTGCGCAGCGCAGGAAGCGGCGCGCTTGCCACGCTCGATCCGCAAGGCGCGCCTTTCGCGAGCCTCACCACCGTCGCGACCGATACGGACGGACGCCCGCTCTTCCTTCTGTCGCGGCTTGCTTCCCATACGCGCCATCTCGAGGCTGACACCCGCGCTTCGCTCTTGCTCGCGCGCCTCGGGCGCGGCGATCCGCTCGCGCATCCGCGCCTGACGCTGAACGGGCGCGCCTCGCGGCTCGAGCGAGAGAGCGCCGAAGGCGAGCGCGCCCGCGGACGCTTCCTGCGCGCCCATCCGAAAGCAGAGCTTTATGCCGGCTTTGCCGATTTTTCCTTCTGGCGGCTCGATCCCGTGCGGGCCGATCTCAACGGCGGCTTTGCGCGCGCGGCGCAATTGTCGGGCACGGAGCTGCTGACCGAAACCGGCAATGCACAAGCGCTGGTCGCGGCGGAAGTGGACGCGCTCGCCCATATGAACGCGGATCACGCGGCGGCGGTCTCGCTCTATGCGACCACGCTTCTCGGTGCGCCTGCCGGACGGTGGCGGCTCACGGGGCTCGATCCCGAAGGCTGCGACCTTGCCCGAGGCGATGAACGGCGCCGCCTTGCCTTCCCCCGCGTGGTGCACACCCCCAACGAGCTTCGTGCCGTGCTCGCCGATCTGGCGAACGAGGCACGCGCCAAGGCCGAGCGCACGCAAGCGACGGGGTCTTGAGCATGCCTTCATCGAACGCCCGCGCCCTGCTCGTCGTACTCGACTCGGTCGGCATTGGCGGAGCCGAGGACGCAAGAGCTTATGGCGATGACGGCGCCGATACGGTCGGCCATATCGCGGAGGCCTGTGCGGCCGGTCGCGGCGATCGCGCGGGGCTCCGCGCCGGCCCGCTTCGGCTGCCGCACCTCGCCGCTCTCGGTCTCGGGCTCAGCTGCGAAGCCTCGACCGGGCGGATGCCACCCAATCTCGCTCCGCCCGGCGAGCCTCGCGGCGCCTTCGGCTATGGCGTCGAGACCTCGCGCGGCAAGGATACGCCTTCCGGCCATTGGGAGATTGCCGGGGTGCCGGTCGATTTCGACTGGGGCTATTTTCCGGCGCGCCAGCCGACCTTTCCCGCAGAGCTGACCGAGGGGCTGATCCGAAAGGGCAGCCTGCCGGGCATCCTGGGCAATCGCCACGCTTCCGGCACCGCCATCATCGATGAGCTCGGGACCCAGAGCGTCGCGAGCGGCAAGCCGATCTGCTACACCTCGGTCGACAGCGTTTTCCAGATCGCTGCCCACGAGACCGCCTTCGGGCTCGAACGGCTCTACGCCTTGTGCCGGATCGCGAGAGGGCTCTGCGATCCTTTTCGCGTGGGACGCGTCATCGCGAGGCCGTTCATCGGGGACGCAGGGAGCGGCTTCATGCGAACCGCCAACCGCAAGGATTTCGCAACCCCCGCGCCGCGACCGACCTTGCTTGACGATTTGAGCCAAGCAGGCCATCCGATCGTGAGCGTCGGCAAGATCGGCGACATCTTTGCCCATCGCGCCACCGGGACCGAGGTGAAGGCCGCAGGGAACATGGCGATGATGAGCGCGGCGCTCGAAGCCTTCGCGACACTGCCGAAAGGAGGGCTCGTCTTCCTGAATCTCGTCGATTTCGACACGGATTTCGGCCATCGACGCGACGTGCCCGGCTATGCGGCGGCGCTCGAGGCCTTCGACGCGCGAATGCCGGAGATCTCGGCGCGGCTTCGGCCCGACGACATCTGCATCATCACGGCCGATCACGGCAATGACCCGACCTTTCGCGGAAGCGACCACACGCGGGAGCACACGCCGATCCTGTGCTTCGGCCCCGGCGTCGCGCCGGCCCCGCTCGGCCGCCGGGAAACCCTCGCCGATATTGCGGCGAGCCTGTCGGTGCATCTCGGGATCACGCCTGGCGAGGCCGGCACGAGCTGGTGGTGAAGCGCTGTCTCGTGGCGCGCATGCTTGGCGGTGGCGGGCAGGGTGGCTACCAAATCAGCCTGTTCAGCGGACCACCCGTTTCTGCACGTCGCGCGCAGGCTCCGCCTCACGAGGAACCTCTTCCACCACGCGTGCGAGGCGCGCGAAGGCTTGTTCGAGCTGGCGCGTGTCGAGGGGTGCGCCGGTCGGAGCCGAGTGGGCGATCTCCTGCTCGCGAAGGTGCTTGAGCAAAGAGAAGCGCAGCTCGCTGCCGATGCGCCCCGTGGAATCGACCTCGGCCACGAAGCCGAAGAGCTCGAATTCGATGCCGTTCGCGCTGAAGTTCTTGAGCTGCACCACCGGTGCGGGATCGTTGAGAATTTGCGGATGCGCGCGGGCGCAGCGCATGAGAAGGTCGCGCACGGCTTCGGCGTCCTCGGTGATCGCCACCGTGACTCTGAGCTCGACGCGCCCCGTCCGGTCCGACAGCACCTTGTTCTTGACGATGCCCGATATGAAGGTCGAGTTCGGCACGATGACGGCCGTGCGATCGAAGGTCTCGATCTCGGTCGCCCGTACGTTGATGCGGCGCACGATGCCTTCCTCAGTGCCGACCACGACCCAATCGCCGACCCGGATCGGCCGCTCCCAGAGAAGGATGAGGCCGGACACGAAGTTGTTGACGATCGATTGCAGGCCGAAGCCGATACCGACCGAAAGCGCACCCGCCACGATGGTGATGCGTTCGACCGAGAGCCCCAGCGCCGAAAGCGAAAGCGCCGCGGCGGCGAAGATCCCGAGATAGCCGACGCCCGTGCGGATCGAGTTGCGCAAGCCCGCATCGATCCGCGTGGTCGGCAGGAATTCAGTCTCGAGCCAGCGCTGCAGCAAGTGGGTGATGAAGACGCCGGCCGCGAACAGGATCGCGGCCACGATCAGCGAGCTGATCGAGATCGTCACGCCGGCGACGCTGAAGCCGAAGATCACCCCTTGCAGCGCTTCGAAGATGTTGCCGGATTCGACGCCCCAAGGGGCGAGCAGAAGGATCACGGCGAGCGCCAGCGTCGCGGCCTTGAGGCCGCCGCCGATGAGCGCGCCTGCCTGCTCGAGCGCGCGTTCGGGCAAGCCCATCTGCAAATGGGCAAAGCGTGCGATCGCGGTATCGCGCCGCTGCATCTGCGCGGCGACCGCGTTGATCAAGGCAAGCGCGATCGTCGTCACGGCGAAGAGCGCTCCCGCCCAGAGCATCTGCCGCGCCATGAACCAGGCGAAGGCCACATAGCCGAGAAGCGCCGCGAGCGTGAGCATGGCGGCGGCGGCCCAGCCGAGAATGCGCGCGACGCCGCGGAGCTTGCCGCCCGGATCCACATAAGGGCCAAGGCACGCGGCCTCGGCCGCCGCATCGGCCTGGGCGGCGCGGCGCAAGGTCGCGACGAGAAGGCCGGAAAGCGCGAGCGCCGCGACGCCCTTGATGACGACCGAATACGAGATCGGCGCGCCGACCCCTTGCGCCGCCGCCTCGAGGATCGTCGCGATCCCCATGATGGCGACGGCAATGGTCGCAAGACGCAGCAAGGTCCTGGCGCCCTCATCGGTGGCAAAGACGAGCCGAAGGCGCGCAACGCCCGGCGCCACGAGCGCATGCACGATCGAGCGCGCCGCCAGCACCCAGGCCGGCGTGAGCAGGAAAGCCTCGAGAAGTGTGAACAAACGCGGCGGCGCAAGGTTGAGCTCCTCGACCGTGTCGAGAAAAAGCGAGGCGGCGAGAAGCGGCAGCGCCGCGCCGGCGATCGCGAGAAGCGCCGCCCCGCCCGCCGCGTTGAGCGCCGAGGCCGGCCGCCGCTCCTCCGTCCTTCGGATGAGGCGGCAGATGAAACGTCGGCCAGGCCAGGCGACGAACAGCGCGAGAATGGCCGTGAAGACGAGCTCGAATGTCTTTTGCGTGTCCATTTCGGCCGGGAGGCCGCGCAACCAGCCAAGCAGAGTGCGCGCCAGAAGTCCGCCGAAGAACGGCGCCGTCGACACCACCGTTTCCCAAAGAGACGGTGAGATGATGCTCGGCGATTGCTGGAAGGTCCGCTCGGTGAAGAGGGCGCGACGACGATCGGCGATGCGGGTCGCAAGTTGGCCCGCCTGGACCTGGAGCGAGTTGGCGCCCGCCAGGAGACCGACCGAAGCGTCGCGCGAGGAGGTGACCTGTTCCCGCAGACGGGTGCTGTCCTGTGTCTCCGGAACGTCGTTGGTCTTGGGCGTGAGAAGGGCGAGGCGCTGGTTCAGATCGTCGACCTTCGGCCCAAAGGCCGCGATCAAGCTGGTGAGCTGTTGCGCGAGAGGCTCGAGACGGTCACGCAGCTTCATCAAACCGGTGTCGTCGAGCTTCGTGTCGCCGAGCGCGAGCTCGATCTGGTCAAGCTCGCGCTTTATGCCGTCAAGCTCTGATTGCTGGCGCTGCAGGTCGGCATCGAGCGTTTGCGCGGCCGCTTGCCCGGATGCGGTCCCGTCAGGGCGAGCCGCCGAGGGCGCGCTCGTCTGGGCCGAGATCGCGGTCGGAAGAAAGGCAAGCGCAAGAACCGCGGCGAAAACGCAAGCGAGCTTTCGCCAGCTCCTACCGCGTGTCTCGCCTCGACCGGCCCTGGCTCGCATCAACGGCGCCTCCGCAGTCTCGAACCCCATCGCAGTGGCAGGCAATTTTCCAGAAAAGACATCGCTCCACAACGACTTGAAGCGGAATACCGTCTTCACCAAAGTCTTTTCCGCCTTAGTCTCAAGGCGTTGAGATTTCATTTCGCCGCTTGATGTTATTTCTTAATTGTCCCGAAGGCCATTTGCCTGGTTCAGGGCCGCGGTCTCGATTTGATCCCTCTTCCAGGCCCTTGATCGCCTGACCTTTCGACGGAGGCCGGAATGTCTGTTCCGGGGTTGAGCACGCTCGCGGCAAGGGAAGCATGCCCTGTCCTCACGCCTCAGTGGATCGCGGTCTCGAGCTCGCGCGCCATGTTGTGATGCGATGGCACCTGTTCGCCCGGTTGCCCGAGGCGCTCCGCGAGCCAAGCGAGATGCGCGTCGCGCACCCCGAGGCTCACGAGATGGCGATGCGTCGAGACGACGTAATCGCGGCAGCTTCCCTTATTGCCGTGGCCCTTTTCGGCATGGCCGAGCAGCTCCGGCAAGGGCAGCCTGCCCGCGTAGTGCGCGTGCGTCCGGTTGACCACATAGGCAAGCGCCTTCACCTTGCGGCCGTCGACCAGCTGGAGCTCGACCTCGCTGTCGCGATAGACGGAGGTGCCTTCGCGCCAGGTAAGATAGGCCAGGGTCGCGGCGCGATCGGCCGCCTCGACCCGGAAGGCCACGCCCACGCATGAGCCGCCATGGTCGAGCCCGAGGACCAGACCCGGGCGTTCGGGCGTGCCGCGGTATTCATGCGAGAACAAGCACAGCGAGCGGTGATAGCCGAAAAGCCGCGCCGCATGGCGCTCGGCGTGCGGGAATCCCGGCCGCCACATCAGCGAGCCGTAGCCGAACACCCAGAAATCGCCATGCTGATCCTTGACCTTCATCGCGCCTTTCGCTCCATGCGGGGGGCCTCGCCGTTACCAGCTTGAAACCTCGTGAACAATCCTCATGCCGACCAGCATCCCTCCCGTTCCGGCCCGCCGCGACCGCAAGAAGCTCGATCGCGCGCGCCGCACGGCGTTTGCAGCGCTGGCGCTCCTGCTGCTCGTTTGCGGGGCGGGAGCGGGGTTCTCCTATGTGGTCGCGGGCAGGGTCGAGGCCGGTATCGATGCGGGACTTGCGCGCGAGGCGCAAAACGGCCGCAAGCTCTCCTGCGCGACGCGCGAGTTCTACGGCTTTCCGTTCCGCATCGCGATGCGATGCGATGCGCCGCGACTCGAGATCGAGCGGCCTTCCGGCAAGGTCGTGCTCTCGGCGGCGCGCCTCACCGGCGTCGCACAGATCTATGATCTCAACCACGTGATCATCGAGGCGCAAGGCCCGCTTTCACTCGAGGCGCCGGGCATTTCCGATACCGAGGCCGATTGGCACTCCCTGCTCATGAGCCTCGTTGCGCAAGGGGGTGTGCTCGATCATGCCGACATGTCGGTCGAGGGACCGAGCCTTCGGGTGCGCGACGGCCAGACCATGCTCACGACGAAAGCGGAGCGTTTCGAGCTTCACGCGCGGCGAGACCCCGGCCGTTCTCCGGAAGACGGGGCCGTCGAGCTTTCATCGAAGCTCGTGCATCTCGCCGCTCCGGTGCTCGACGGCATCCTGGGGGAGCCCACTCCGGCCGATGCCGACATTGACGTCTCGATCTCGAAGGTCGCGGCGCTGCAGCCGCAGGCCCCCAGCGCTTCCGGCTTTCCGCTCGAACGCTGGAGGGTTGCGGGAGGTGCCCTGCGAGTCGCCGGGGCGAGCTTCACCAAGGGCACACTCAAAGGAGGTGCGTCGGGCGAGCTTCAGCTCGACGAGCTGCATCGGGTCGTCGGCCGGCTCGACACCTCGCTCGAAGGCGCGGAACCGCTTTTGTCGCGGCTCAATCTGCCGCCTGCGGCTCTCGCCTTCCTCAAACTCAGCGGGGGAAAATTGCGCCTTCCGGTCACGATGACGAACGGACGTATGGCGATCGGGCCCGTCGCCGTGGCGCGAATGATCCCTTTGTACTAGACCATGAGGCCTACCCCCGTGACACGGGCTTTGGAGAAAATCGCATTTGTTGGGTGCCCTGGCTTCGCTCATCAAGGGGCGAGGCTTAAAGCATCGCGTCCGCGGGTCTGGCTCCTTGGCATGAAGTCGCGGATATGCGAAGCGAGCGCGCCGCAAGAGTGAATGTTGCAACGCGCTCGCTGGTGGGTTGATTGCGACGGATGGCCTTCATCCGTGGGAAAGCTCGATCCATCGACAATCGCAATCCGTCGGGGCCGGGCGGAGCGCGGCGGCGAAAAAGGAGTTCGATGATGCTGATCGGTGTTCCGAAAGAGATCAAGGTCCGCGAATATCGCGTCGGCCTCGTGCCGGCGAATGTGCGCGAGCTCGTCCTGCACGGGCATGCGGTCATCGTGGAGCGGGGCGCGGGCGAGGGTATCGGCGTCCCCGATGGGCAATACGAGGCCGCCGGAGCGAAAATCGTGCCTTCCGCCGCAGATGTCTGGGCCAATGCCGAGATGGTCGTGAAGGTGAAGGAACCGCAGGCCGAAGAGCGCAAGCGAATGCGACCGGGCCAGGTGCTCTTCACCTATCTGCATCTTGCGCCGGATCCGGACCAGACACGCGACCTCGTGGAAAGTGGTGCGATCTGCATCGCCTACGAGACCGTGACCTCGCCGGTCGGCGGGCTGCCGCTTCTCGCGCCCATGTCGGAAGTGGCGGGGCGCATGTCGATCCAGGCGGGCGCCTATTTCCTGGAGAAAGCGCATGGCGGGCTCGGCGTGCTGCTCGGCGGCGTGCCGGGAGTCGATCCCGCGAAGGTGGTGATCCTCGGCGGGGGCGTCGTCGGCACGCATGCGGCCCATATCGCGCTCGGCATGGGCGCCGAAGTCTGGGTGCTCGATCGCAATGTCGATGTGCTCAAGAATCTGTGGCGACAATTCGGGCGCCCGCTCAACACGGTATTCTCGACGCGCGAGGCCGTGGAGAAGCATTGCCGCACCGCCGATCTCGTCGTGGGCGGGGTCCTCATCCCCGGAGCCGCTGCGCCCAAGCTCGTCGATGCGAAGCTCGTGAGCGAGATGAAGCCGGGCTCGGTCATCGTCGATGTGGCGATCGATCAAGGAGGCTGTTTCGAGACCTCACATCCGACAACGCATGATGCGCCGACCTATGTGGTCGACGGGGTCATCCATTATTGCGTCGCCAATATGCCGGGCGGCGTGCCGCGCACCTCGACCTTCGCGTTGAACAACGCGACGTTGCCCTTCGTCCTGGCGCTCGCCGACAAGGGCTGGCAACAGGCGCTCGGCGACAACCCGCATCTTCTCGCGGGACTGAACGTCAGCAAGGGCCATGTGACCTACAAGGCCGTGGCGGATTCGCTCGGCTACAAATTCCAGGAGCCGAAACTCGCGCTTGCGGGGTGATGCACGGAGGGGCAGGGAAGAAGACACGCAGGTGAACCGAATTCGAATTCGACCGCTCCATCGCCACTACGGTTCCCCCTAACCAATTCACTTTCTTTCCCACGCGATTCAAGCCTTGACGATCTTGGGACCGAAGACGCCGGCCCGCGCGCATGCATTGCGTGTGTCCACGACGAGCTTTGCGTCCGCAACGATGGCCCGATAGTCGATGTCATCGTGATCGGTCGCGATGAGCACGGCGTCGTAGCCGCGGACACGTTCCGGATCGAGCGGAACCGATCTTCTTCCCGCGAGCCCGATGTGCTCGCGCGTCCGCGGGATCACCGGGATGAACGGATCATGGTAGTCGACCGATCCGCCGCGCGCCTCGATGAGGTCGAACAATCTCAGCGAGGGGCTCTCGCGGGTATCGTCGACGTTTTTCTTGTAGGCCAGGCCGAGAAGCAGGATATTCGACTGCGTCAGTCCCTTGCCGAGGTGGCGGTCGAGCGCCGCGACCACGCGTTCCACCACATGTGTCGGCATGCGCGTGTTGATTTCGCCGGCGAGCTCGATCAGGCGCGTCGCGACATCGAACTCGCGCGCTTTCCAGGTGAGATAGAACGGATCGATCGGGATGCAATGACCGCCGAGACCGGGGCCCGGATAAAAGGGCATGTAGCCGAAGGGCTTCGTTTTCGCCGCCTCGATCACCTCCCAGATGTCGATGCCCATCGCGTCGTAAACGAGCTTGAGCTCGTTCACGAGAGCGATATTGACGGCGCGGAAGATGTTCTCGGTCAGCTTCACAGCTTCCGCCATCCGGGTCGAGGAAACCGGGAC